>Ga0182024_10008439_pt1 | contig 21722 bp, 13 predicted proteins | sample P32metaG_FD_120480 | JGI IMG/M metagenome (GOLD analysis project Ga0182024, IMG submission 120480) | Permafrost microbial communities from Stordalen Mire, Sweden - P3-2 metaG (Illumina Assembly) | ecosystem: Environmental > Terrestrial > Soil > Wetlands > Permafrost | place: Sweden: Stordalen...
CGCATCGAACGCGCTCATGCGGCCCGGCCCGCTCGATACGGGCATGCACAAGGTCTACATCCGGCGGAAGCGCGGCGAAGAGGCGGTGACCTACACGCTGCCGGAGCTCGAACCGATCCTCGCGAACACCTACGGCGTGATCACCTATCAGGAACAGGTGATGCGCATCGCCCAGGTGCTCGCCGGCGTCTCACTCGCCGAAGCCGACGTCCTCCGCAAAGCCGTGGGTAAGAAGGACCCCGAGCTCATTCGCCTCGAGCTCGGGAAGTTCATCGAGAAAGCCGTCGCCCGGAATTACGACCGTGCGGTCATCACCGAGATCGCCGCGCAGATCGAGACGTTCGGGCGCTACGGCTTCAACCGCAGCCACGCGGTCGCCTACTCGATCATCTCCTACCACACCGCGTGGCTCAAGACGCACTACCCGGCTGATTTCATGGCCGCGATGCTCTCGTCGGAGATCGGCGACACCGACGGCGTCGTGAAGTACATCAATGAGGCACGGGAGTTGGGGCTGGAGGTGCTGCCCCCGGATGTCAACGAATCGGGCTACCGCTTCACGGTCATCGGCGACCGCCGGATGCGATTCGGCCTGGGCGCCATCCGCAACGTCGGACGAGGCGCAATCGACTCCATCGTCTCCGCCCGCGCGACCACGCCATTCACGTCGATCTTCGATCTCTGCAGCCGGGTCGACCTCCGCCTTTGCAACAAGCGGGTCTTCGAGGCACTGATTAACTGTGGGGCCCTCGACGGACTGGGCGGCCACCGCGCGCAGAACCAGGCGGTCCTGGATCGCGCGCTACACGAGGCCAGCCTCCACCAGCACGAGGTCGCCACAGGACAGGGATCTCTGTTCGGGGCGCCCGAACCGCAGCCCACCGAAGCGAGCCCATCCAATGGTTCGCACACGGCGGCGCTCCCCAATATCGCCGCCTGGTCCGAGACCGACCGTCTGGCACGGGAGAAGGAGGCCCTCGGCTTCTATGCCTCCGGGCACCCCCTCGACCCCTTCCGCACCGAGTGCGAGCTCTTCGCGTCTCACACGGTGGGACAGTTGGGGACCTGGATTCCGGACCGGATGACGGTGGCGGTCGTGGTCACCGCGATCAAGCGCCAGGTCAGTAAGCGGTCAGGCTCCGAGTTCGCCCGGTTGACAGTCGAGGATTTTTCGGGATCTTGTGAGGTGCTGGTCTTCCCTGAAGCCTGGGAAAAGCTGGCGGACCGCGTCCGGCCCGACATACCCGTTCTATTAGAGGGCGGGTATTCAAAGCGCGACCAGGGAGGCGAAAACCCAACGTTCGTTGTCGAAGACTTGACCAGATTGGCGGAGCTTCGAACCAATGGGCGAGTGATCGTCACCATCGATCTGACTCCCGAAGGTCCCGGACCGACGCTCAGTCCGCATGTCATGACCGACGTACGCGCTATCGCCGACGCTTCACCCGGGTCGGCGCCGCTGGAGGTTCGCTGGAGTGACGGATCCGATCCATTGGTGCGTTTCCGGTCGAACTCCACGGCCGTATCGGCAACTCCGAGCACGCTCAATGACCTGCGTGCGCTGCTCGGCGCCGAACGGGTGCGGCTCGTGCGGGCGAGTTGATCGAATGATGACCTCACGATACCAGGCCCGGTTCAAAGGCCTGGGATCGAGCGCCCGCTCCGCGGGGCGCGCGCTCTAACTCAGGACCCGCCCATGGCCACAACGGCCAACACGTTGGAGTTTGAACGTCCGCTCGTCGAGCTGGAAAAGCAGATCGACGAGTTGAAGAAAATGGCGGGAGATCAGCAGCTCACGGTATCCGCCGAGATCGCCCCGCTCGAGCAGAAGCTCACCGAGCTGCGCACCGAGATCTACCGGAACCTGTCACCCTACCAGCGGGTGCAGGTCGCGCGCAGCAGCAAGCGTCCGTTCACACTCGATTACATCCGGCTCGCCCTCAACGATTTCATCGAGCTGCACGGCGATCGCTCCTTCCGCGATGACGCGGCTATCATCGGCGGCTGGGCGCGGCTCGACGGCGAGACGGTGATGGTCATCGGCCACCAGCGTGGCCGCGACGCCAAGGAGAACCTCCACCGGAACTTCGGGATGCCGCATCCCGAGGGATATCGTAAGGCGTTACGCTTGATGAAGTTGGCGGAGAAGTTCCACGTCCCGGTCCTGACGTTCATCGATACCCAGGGGGCGTGGGCCGGCCTGGGCGCCGAAGAGCGCGGGCAATCGGAAGCGATCGCCCGCAACCTCTATGAGATGAGCCGCCTGGACGTGCCGATCATCGCCACGGTGATCGGCGAAGGCGGATCCGGCGGCGCGCTCGCCTTGGGCGTCGGCGACCGCGTGCTGATGCTCGAGAATGCGGTCTACTCGGTCATCACCGTCGAAGGCTGCGCGATCATCCTCTGGAAAGATGGAAAGAGCCCCGAGATGCGGGAGAAAGCAGCCGCCGCGCTGCACATCACCGCCCAGGATCTCCTCGAGCTCCGCGTGATCGACGAGATCGTCCCCGAGCCGGCCGGCGGAGCGCAGGCGGATCACGAGACCACCGCCAAGTCGCTGCAGCAAGCGCTGCTCCGCAACCTCGACGACCTGCGCCACCTCAAGCCCGACAAGTTGGTCCGCCGCCGGCGCGAGAAATACCTCCGGATCGGCCAGTTTAGCGAGTAAGCACCCGTGGTTGGTGGATCTGGCTCTGGTGGACCTGGCCACTCTCCACCCTCCACTATCTTTTCTCCATGCACCTGATCGAGGTCGCCTTCAAGGGCAACCGGAAGGAGTTCTTCGCCTGGGAAGGCGAGGACCCACCGCCGGTCCGTGCACCCATCGTCGTCGAAGCCGACCGCGGTGAGGACCTGGGCCTCGTCCACGCCGTCGGCGACCGCGCCTCGGTCCGCAATGCCGGCTGTGCCCATGGATGCGGCACCGCGCCGCCCGCCCGCAAAGCGCTCCGCTTGGCCTCCACCCGCGAGGCACGCCAGGCCGAAGAGCTTCACGCCCAGGACGACTCCGCCCGGCGCAAGGCGACCGAACGCGTCAAGGCGCACGGCCTGGTCATGAAGCTGTCGGACGCCGAATGGCAGTGGGACCGCAAAAAGCTGACGTTCTACTTCACAGCCGAAAAACGCGTCGATTTCCGCAACCTCGTTCGCGACCTCGCGTCGCTCTTCCGCGCCCGAATCGAGCTCAAACAGATCGGCGTCCGCGACGAAGCCAAGCGCCTCGATGGGGTCGGCCGATGCGGCCGCCAATACTGCTCCGCCTCCTGGCTCCCCGAGCTCCGCCCGGTCAACCTCGGCGTCGCCAAAGACCAGCACCTCTCGCTCAATCCGTCGCAGATCTCTGGCGCGTGCGGGCGTCTCATGTGCTGCCTGCGGTACGAGCACGAGTTCTACGTCCAGAGCCGCAAGCGCTTCCCCAAAGAGGGCAAGATGCTCGTGACGCCGCGCGGCGAGGAAAAGGTCGTCGCCAACGACATCTTCAACGAGCGCGTGACGCTGCGCATGAGCGACGGCGAATCACGCGTGGTCCCGCTGGCGGCGCTCCGCCTCGAGTTGGAGGCGGCCGGAAGCCCACTCCCATTCGGCATGGCCGCCGCATTGCCGGCAGACGGCACGCCGCCGGAATCCAATGGAGATGACGCGGACCTCTCCGACGACGGCGTTGAGGAGCCGGGTGCATCACTCGGTTCCAGCGATGCGCACGCCCTCGCCGTGCTCGAAGAGCAGCCGGGCGTCAGTGAGCCTGACGTCGTCGCGGACGCAGCCGGCGATCCATCGGAAGCCCAGCCAGGCGACGTTCAACTTTCCGCGGATGCACGGGGCCAGCGGCGGCGCGGCCGGCGCGGCGGGCGGCGCGGACGCGGGCGCGGTGGTGCGCCCGGCGCCGGCGAATCGCGCGATGGCCAGCAGGGCGACTCGGGTGGCAATGAGCCGCCGCCCAACGACCCGTCGTCGTCCGAGCCAGACTCGTCCGAGCCGGACTCGTCCGAGCCGGACTAACGACGATGTTCTACATCACCACGGCGATCGACTACGCCAACGGAGACCCGCACTTGGGCCACGCGCTCGAGAAAGTGGGAGCCGATGTCATCGCACGCTACCGCCGCATGCGCGGCGATGCGGTGCACTTCCTCATCGGCATGGATGAGCATGGGCAGAAGGTCGCCCAAGCCGCGGCCGATGAAGGCATCACGCCACAGACACTCGTCGATCGCGCCGCCGAGCGCTTTCAGGCCATGTGGGAACGCCTCGGCATCTCGCACGACCAGTTCATCCGCACCACATCGCGCGAGCACATCGCGGGCGTCCACGCACTCATCGAGCGAATCTTCGACCGCAACCCCGATGATTTCTACGAGAAATCGTACGCGGGGCGCTACTGCGTCGGGTGCGAAGCGTTCAAGACTGACAGCGAGATCGTTGACGATCGGTGCGTCCTGCATCCGACGCGCACGCTGCAGTGGGTCGAGGAGCGGAACTGGTTCTTCCGGTTGAGCCGATACCAGGACTTCCTCAGCCAGCACCTCGCGACGCATCCGGACTTCATCGGCCCCGAGAGCCGTCGCAACGAGATCCTGGCGCTGCTCGATCAAGGCCTCGAGGATGTATCGGCGAGCCGCGCGCGGCTCACGTGGGGGATTCCCTTCCCTCGCCCGACGCGCGACGGCGAGACACAGACCACGTACGTCTGGTTCGACGCGCTACCGAATTATCTGACCGCGACCGGATTTCCCGACCCATCGTTCACGGCCCGGTGGCCGGCCCAGTTGCACGTCGTCGGCAAGGACATCACGCGGTTCCACTGCGTGATCTGGCCCGCGATGCTGCAGTCCGCCGGGCTGCCGTTGCCGAAGTCGGTGTGGGCCCACGGCTTCGTGACACTCGCCGGCGGCGAGCGATTCAGCAAATCCGCCGGCGTGCGCGTCGCCCTCCCGGAGGCCGTCGAGCGCTACGGACCGGACGCTTTCCGGTATTTCATGCTGCGCGAAGTGCCGTTCGATGGCGACGGCGCGTTCTCGTGGGAGCGATTCGAGGACCGCTACAACGCCGACCTGGCCAATGCCTTCGGCAACCTGGCGAGCCGCACGATCGCGATGGTCGAGCGGTACTGCTCGGGGCTAGTCCCCGCCGGTAGTCCCAACGAGATAGACCTGGCCGACGCCGCGGACTACGTCCGCTACGGGGAGGCCCTGGACGGGTCACGAGGATACCTCATTCAGGAGGCCCTCCGCTGCGTGTGGCTGACCGTCGCCCGGGGCAACGAGTATGTGGACCGGTCCGCGCCGTGGAAGCTCGCCAAGGACCCGGCACAGCGCGGGGCGCTGGAGTCCGTGCTCGCCACGCTCGTTCGCCAGTTGATCCGCCAGGCAGCCCACCTGGCGCCCGTGCTCCCCGAGCGGGCCGAGGAGCTGTGGCGCCAGTTGGGCGGGCCTGGCTCGGTACACGCCCAGCGGCTTGGTGCCCCCCTGGCGGCGCTCGATCCCACCGGCTGGCACGTGGTCCGGGGAAATCCCCTCTTCCCCAAGGAACAGCCGGCCGCGGCTCCATCACAGACTTAGGCGCTACCGTCACACCCTGCGACGCCGGACCCCGCTGCCGGCACCCGGCTCGGCCCCTGTTCCACATGCTTAGTGGCGCGGGTCGTAACGTCTTTTCGCTCTCGCGCGGGGCTCGTCCCGCGGTGAAGCCGGCTCCCGCTGGGTCGTCTACTACGGACCTCATTGGGGAGTGTGCGGATGGCGGGTCGGAGCTGGACGGTGGTGGTAGTGCCGCATGGGAGCGACGCCTCCCGGACGATCGACGTCTCCGAGCGCACGCTCCGGCGCCTCGCGTGGGGCGCCGGTGGTGGGCTGCTCGTGTGCGCCATGGCGCTCGCCGTGGCCGCGCTCCGCTTCAGCGGCTCCCCGGTCGTCGCCGCCTTCATGACCCCGGCCGACCGCCAGCTCGCTGACCTGCGCACGCGGATGGCCGAGCTCCGGGACACGATCGTCGTCATCGACAAACGCGATGCGCAGATACGGCTTCTCGCGGGACTGCCGAGCCTGGACTCGATCGCGGCACCCGCGATGGAACTGCCACTGGATGTGGACCGCCTGATCGCGCGGGCGAATACGCTCTCCGCCAGCTTCGCCACGGTGTCGACGACGCTGTCGCGGAACAACGAGCGCATGTCGGCTACGCCGTCCATCATGCCAACCACCGGCTGGCTCTCGAGCGAGTTCTCGCGGGCCCGATTCCACCCGATCCTGCACTTCGCGCGGCCGCACGAAGGCATCGACCTGGCGGCGCCCTACGGCGCGCCGGTGGTCGCCCCGGCAGCCGGCCGCGTCATGCGCATCTCGCATCAGACAGGCTACGGCCTTGTGCTCGAGATCGAGCACGGGAACGGCATCGAGACCAAGTACGCGCACTTGTCCAAGGTCGTCGTGCAGGAGGGCCAGCAGGTGGTCCGCGGCCAGCCCATCGCGGCGGTCGGCAACAGCGGCCTGTCGACGGGGCCGCACCTGCACTACGAAGTGCACGTAAACGGCAAGGTCGTGGACCCACTCACCTACGTCTTGCCCGGGGCCATTCCTGATTGATCCGAAGTAGTTGTGTAGTGGCCGTTTCCCCTTTCCCCTTTCTGCTTTCTGCTTTCTGCTCGATACAGATGTGAAACGGCCCCCGGCAGATCGCCGGGGGCCGTTCCGTTGGTGCTCTGGTGCCGCTCTGATTTCCTGTCCGGTACTGCTATGGCTTACGGGCAGGAGGGTGAAATGTTTCCATTCCGCGGTCCCGATTCCTGGATCGGAATCGGCAGCAGCGTCGCGTGGGTGTCGGTCGAACCCCATGTCGTCGTCTGCTGCATCTGCAGGCCGTAGTTCCGGACTGCCATGATCCGCTCTTCCCCGGGCTCTCCAATGTTCGACGCCCGCATCTCGTGCAAGAGCTGGTTGCGAACGGCCACATAGGTCATGGCGCCCGCGTAGGGAGCCACATTGCCGACGTTCACGCGGATCGCGTTGATCGAGGTCACCGCGTTGGCCAGGTTGCCCTCACCCAGCTGAATCGCCGCCTCGATGAGCACCAGCTCCTCGTTGCGGATGATCGGAATCGGGCTGCTCGCCGATTCGTAGAAGCCGATCGTAATGTCGTTCGCCGCCTGGGCGTTGGCGATGGGACCGGCCTCCGAGTTCGGGGCCGACGTGTTGACAATCAGCTTGGTGCCCCGCAGGTCACCCCCGGCGGTGATTTCACCCGCCACCGTATCGAGTACGAACACGGTGGTGGTCTGCCCGACCGCGAAGGTCACCGGATTGTCGAGATCACCGGACGTGGAGCTGAAGTTGTGGTACACCGCGAGCGGATCAGTGAAGTTGCCTGCCGTTGGCGGTGCCAGCGCGCCCGGGTTGTAGAGATTGCTCGCGTGAACCGCCGAATCCGCCGCGACCAGAGCCGACATGAGTGGAGCCCCGGCCGTCGTCGGCGTGGCTGCTGCGCCGCCACCGGGCGACCGGGTCGTTGCATACGCGTATTGGAGCTTCGCGTATGCCGCGAGTGCACGGTTGAAGCCAGCGAACGTGCCCGCCGTGCCGCTTGGACCCGCCACATTCGCTGCGAGGAACCCGGGCGGCAAACTGACCGGAAGCGAACCCGGCGCACCGGCATCGAGATCACCTTCGGCCGAATCCAGCATGGCCGCGATCCCCTTCCAGACATCCTTGACACAGAGGATCGGCGCCGGCGTCGCCGGCGGCGTCGCGAAGCCGAAGATCGGCACACCGTTCGTGTCCCGCGTCTCCGCGACCAGCATCATGTTGTACGCTTCGAACGTTTTCATCACACCAGTGATCAGCGATACATCACTCGCCGAGTACGCCGGCGTGACTTTCGGGAGGTCCTGGATGATGGCCTCGGCGTCCTTGGCGTTCTGGAACTCCGCGCTCCATCCGCCCCCACCGTAGAAATCGCTGTTGGGGATGCTGTTCCCATCGCCCATCCATTCGGTGATGAACCGCGAGTCGGTCGTCGTGAAGACGCCGATTTCGCGTGAAAACCCGGACAGCGACAGGATGTCCTGGCCGATGTCGGCGCGCGAATTCGCGACGACGCCAGTGACCAGAAATTGAATGCCCGACGGCGATTCCGGATTGACCTGTGGTGACCGGAAGTTCGGAACCGCCGTGTCCTTACAGGCAGCGAGCCCCATGAGGCCCACCACCGCCAGGCCGGCACTGAGTCCGGTGCGCAACCGCTGGGCGGCTGCGCTGCGAGTCGATGTATTGATCATCGTCAGAAGCCCAGGTCGAGGGAGAAGAACACGCTCTTGGACGGTGGATACGGCGTCACGTCCTGTCCTCGGCCGATGTTCTGGGTGCCGAAGTTGCTGATCTCGGGATCGAGACCAGTGTACGGGAAGCTGCTCCACAGATTCCGTCCCGAGACCTGTAGCCGCGCGCTCGACAGCCGAGCCCATGACAGCGCGGTCATCAAGCGATCGGGCAGCGAGTAGCTCAGTGTGATCTCGCGCAGTTTGACGAACGAAGCCGACTCCACGTACGCCGCTTCGCCGAGCGCGTTCGCGGCGTTCCGCTTGACTTCGGCGGACGTGTCCGCGAGCAGGAACAGTCCGTTCGGATCGAAGTACGCGTTTGTCAGGTTGCCCGTGTTACCGCCGCGCTGCCAGTCGAGCAGCCCGTACAGGTGGAACCGGCCCAGCGTGAACGTGTTGCCGAAGCTCATCCTGTACGACGGCGCCACGTCACCCGACTGCAGGTAACATCCGTTACCGCACGCGTTGTTGGTGTTGACGAACTCCGTCAGCGACCGGCCAACCTGGACCCAATACTGTCCGTACGCCGGACCGAAGCTCGTCGCCGGCGCGAACGCCGGCACGGGGATCTGATCCACGACGCTGTAGTTCCGATAGAACGTCGACGTGAAGATCCACGTCAGCCCCTTCGCCATCTGGACCGGCGTCACCGACAGCGACAACTCGATGCCGCGATCCGTGAATTGCCCGCCGTTCAGCCACTGGCTCGTGTTGCCCGAGCTGGCTGGAATGCTCGCCTGCAGCAGCAGGTCGGTGATGCGCTTCTGGTAGATCGTGGCCGAGAATTGAGCCCTCGACGAGAACATCGTCGCGTCGAAGCCCGTCTCGATCTCGGTGTTCGTCTCCGGCTTGATCCCCGGGTCGTTGGACGACTCTGGTGTGAACAGACCCGTCACGCCCTGGTCGAGCTGGGGTGTCAGGTTGTTGACGTTCGCGTACCGGACTCCGAAGATCGGATCGGTGCCCGATCGGCCCCACGCGCCACGCAGCTTGAGCTCGTCCAGGAAGCCCGCGAACTGCGGCACCCGGAACGACGCGCTGAACTTCGGATACGGATAGTACGTGTCGATGTTGCCGTTGTCGGTCGACCGCTCCGCCGTGATGCCGGCGCTCAGCGCCAGACGCTGGTCGAGCGTCAGGAACTGCTCCTGGGCATAGAAGTCGAACGTGCGCGACACGACCGTCGTGTCGTAGTTGTGCTGCACGGCGCCCGCGGTCACCTGCGCGATGCCCGGCGGCAGTTCCTGGCCCACCGAGTACGGGTTGTAGAGGTAGCGCTGGTCGCGTCCGAGTCCGATCGACGTCGTCGCATCGAAATTGTTGCCACCAGCGTAGTGGTGCACGAGGTTGACGTTGTAGTTCAGATACGTGTTGTCGCCGTTCAGATTCGTGGCCACGCCGGGAAGCGGCTGGTTGGTCTCGATCTGAATGTTAGGCGGCGCGTAGAAGTCGTCCGTCTGGTGCGCGAGGTCCGCGCCGGCCAGCGCCGTCAGGTGGAGGCTCTGGTGGTCCGTCTGGAATACGCGGGCGTCAATGTTACCGCCCCCGATGAAGCGCGACACCTCTTCCGGGGTCTGGATCGCCGCCGCGTCCTGATACGCGTTGCCGAGTCCATAGGGATTGTTCTGGTACGCCCCGGTCGCCGTCTTGACCTCCTGATTGAAGAACGACGGCGTCACCGAGAAGATATCGTACGGGGAAATACCGATGTTGTCGTTTCCCGTGATGCCGCGCCGGTCGTTCGAGTGCGCGAAGTACATGTTCAGATTGCCCGTGATCGCCTCGGAGAAGTTCTGCGTGAGGTTGACACGGCCGCCCTGCTTGTTGTACCCGGTGTTGACCATGAGACCATTGTCATATTTCGACAGCAGCGACGCGTAGTATTGCGTCTGGCCCGTCTGGCCGCGGACGCTCAGATCGCCCTCGTACGACGCCTGGCCGCCCCCGAACAACTGGGTCTGCATCGGGTTGTTGCCCTCATAGAGCGAGGGGTTCCACGGTGCGCTGGGCGATGCCTTGTAGGCGTTGTACCACGCTTCAGCGCTCGCCATCGTGGGGAACTGCCGGAGGTTCATTTCGTTCTCCGGCGTGAACGTTCCGACCTTGCCCGTGAGGTCCCACTTGGCCTTGCCGGGCGTGCCCTTCTTGGTCGTGATCAGGACGACGCCACCGCCGGCGCGCGAGCCGTATTGCGCCGCCGCCGACGCCCCCTTCAGGATCTCGATCGACTCGATGTCCTCGGGGTTGATGTCGGCGATCCGGTTCGGCGGATTGTCCTGCGTGCTCTGCGTGATCGTGTTGTCGTTCGCGCCCGAGATCGCGTTGGCGCCATCGTTGATGTGCCCGTTGTTGATCGGCACACCGTCGACCACATACAGCGCGGAAGCGTCGGAGTTGATCGACGTCACGCCGCGGATCTGGATCTGCATCCCGCCGCCCGGAGCGCCACCGTTGTTCTGCTGGATGATCGCGCCGGGAATCTTGCCCTGCATCGCGTCATCCAACGTCGCGGCCGGCACCTGCGTAATCTGATCGGTGTTGAGCACCGTGACCGCATTGGCCGCGTTGCGCGATGAGATCGTGGTCGCCGTACCCGTCACGACGGTCGCCTCGAGCTCCAGCACGTCCCTGATCAGCCCAATCGTCACATCCGCCTGGTCGGCCGCCACCGGCACGTTGCGCGGCGTGTAGCCGATCCGGCGTGCGCTGAGGGTCACCGCGGTACTCGGCACCCGGATGTGAAACTGGCCACTGTCGTTGGTGATCGCACCCAACGCCGTCCCAAGAACCGTGACCGCCGCACCTGGCACCGGTGCGTTTCCATCGGCGTCCACCACCCTGCCCGTCAGCTGTCGCTCCTGCGCGCTCGCAGTCACCGCGGTGAGGGCGAGCCCTCCCGCAACGCACAACGCCGCAAACGTCGCAACTCGCGCCAACCGGGGCACCTTTCCCACTACGTGTGAGTTCACGTATCCTCCCCGAGCACCATCAAGATGAGATCGGAAATGCCTGTACGTCGCCCCGGTGAGCGGATGCCCCACCGGATCGAGTCAGGCGCAATGGCCCAAATTGTGGGCATGGCCGTTTCGATTGTCAAGAATCGATCACGGACGGCCGAAAGTGTCGAACGACAGGCGGGCAGGGGTGGACGCCGTCTCGCGCGGGGTAAATGAGTCCCAGCCGCCGGGCGAACGCGCCATCTCGCGCGGCTTCTCGCCCCCCGACGGCCATCGATGTTTGAACCGAGCTCATGCTTACCGCACGACGGCCCGATCAGCGCGCGCCGACTCCCGATCGCGAAAAGTCGGCAGATTGCACTTCGATGCAAAACGACCCCGGGCAGATCGCCCGGGGCCGTCTCGTTCGAACTCCGATGTTTCCTCGCTCGGTGTCCCGAGCGGTACGACTATAAGGGAAGGGTTACCAATAGTTCACTGGCAGGAGGGGGTAACGGCTCCGTTGCGTGGGCCCGACTCCTGGATCGGAATCGGCAACAACGTGGTGTGCAGGTCGGCGTTGCCCCACGTCTGCGTCTGCTGCATCTGCAGGCCATAGTTCCGGACTGCCATCAGCCGCTCTTCCCCGGGCTCCCCGATGTTCGACGCCCGCATCTCGTGCAGTAGCTGATCCCGCACTCCCACATACGACGGCGTCCCCGGATTATAGATCGCGACTTTGCCGACGTTCGAGCGGATCGCGTTGATCGACGCGATCGCGTTACTCAGGTTGCCCTCTCCCAGTTGAATCGCCGCCTCGATGAGCACTAGCTCCTCGTCACGGATGATCGGAATGGGGCTCGACGCCGTCTGGTAGAATCCGACGGTCATCATGTTGGCCGCCTGCGCGTTCGCCGCCGGACCAGCCGCGGAGTTCGGCGCCTGCGTGTTCATCACGAGCTTGTTCGCCCGCAGATCGCCGCCCGCCGCGATTTCGGCGGCCACGGTGTCCAGCACGAACAGTGTCGTGGTCTGTCCGACCGAGAACGTGACGGGATTGTCGACATCGCCTGACGTCGAGCTGAAGTTGTGATACACCGCCATGGGATCCGAAAAGTCGCCCGCGGTGGGCAGTGTCAGAGCATTCGGGTTGTACAGGAACGACGCGTGAACCGCCGAATCCGCCGATGTCAGCGCGGACACGAGAGGACTGCCCGGCGTGGACACGGTGGCGGGTGTGCCACCACCTGCAACGCGCGTCGTCGCATACGCGTATTGGAGTTTCGCGTACGCCGCGAGCGCCCGATTGAGGCCGGCAAATGTGCCGGCGGTCCCACTCGGTCCCGCCAGGTTCGCGGTCCCGAACCCCGGCGGGAGGGTGATCGGCAATGGCCCGGGTTTGCCGGCATCAAGGTCGGCTTCGGCCGAATCCAGCATCGCCGCGATCCCCTTCCACACGTCCCTGATGCACAGGAACGGAGCTGGGTTCGCCGCCGTCGCCACGAATCCGAAGATGGGCACGCCGAGGGTGTCACGAGTCTCCGCCACCAGCAGCATGTTGTACGCTTCAAACGTCTTCATGACGCCCGTGATCAGCGACGCATCGCTCGCCGAGTACGCCGGCGTGACTTTGGGCAGATCCTGGATGATCGCCTCGGCGTCCTTCGCATTCTCGAACTCGATCGACCATCCCCCTTCCCCGTAGAAATCGCTGTTGGGAATGGTGTTCCCGTCGCCCAGCAGTTCGGTAATGAACCGCGAGTCGACGGACGTGAACACACCCATATCCCGGTCGAAGCCCGACAGCGAGACGATGTCCTGCCCGAGGTCGGAGCGAGTATTCGCGACCACGCCGGTCACCAGGTACTGGATGCCCGCCGGTGTCTCCGGATTGATCTGCGGTGAGCGGAAGTTCGGCACCGCCGTGTCCTGGCAGGCGCCAATTGCCGCCAGACCCACCGCCGCCAGGACTGTACGAGTCAATGTATTGATCATCGTTAGAAGCCCAGGTCGAGGGAGACGAACACGCTTCTGCTGGGAGGATACGGCGTCACGTCCTGCCCTCGGCCAATGTTCTGCGTGCCGTAGTTGCTGACCTCGGGATCGAGGCCGGTGTACGGGAAGCTGCTCCACAGGTTGCGACCCGAGACTTGCAGCCGCGCACTCGATAGCCGCATCCATGACAACCCCGTGACCCACCGGTCGGGCAGCGCGTAGCTCAGCGTGATCTCGCGCAGTTTCACGAACGAGGCCGACTCCACATAGGCCGGCAGGTTCGCGGCATTCTCCGCGTTGCGCTTGGCGGAGAGCGCCGAATCGGCGAGCAGGAACAACCCGTTCGGGTCGAAGTACGCATTCGAGACGTTGCCGACGTTGCCGCCGCGCTGCCAATCGAGCAGCCCGTAGAGATGGAAACGCCCCAGGCTGAACGTGTTGCCGAAGCTCATCCTGTACGACGGCGCGACGTCACCGTCCTGCTGGTAGCAGCCGTTGCCACACGAGACGTTGGTGTTCACGAACTCCGTGAGCGACCGGCCCACCTGGACCCAGTATTCGCCGTACGCGGGACCAAAGCCCAGGTTCGTGCCCGGCGTGAATGCGGGGACCGGCAACTCGTCCATCACGCTGTAGTTCCGGTAGAAGGTCGACGAGAAGATCCACGTCAGCCCCTTCGGCATCAGGATCGGCGTCACCGACAGCGAGAGCTCGATGCCGTGATCCGTGAATTGACCGCCGTTCTGCCACTGGCGGGTATTGCCCGTGCTGGCGGGAACGCTCGCCTGCAACAGCAGGTCGGTGATGCGCTTCTGATAGATGGTGCCCGAGAATTGCGCGCGTGACGAGAACAGTGTCGCGTCGAACCCGGTCTCGATCTCGGTGTTCGTCTCCGGCTTGATGCCCGGATCGTTCGAGGTGACCGGTGTGAACAAGCCGGTGGCGCCCTGGTCCAGCTGCGGCGTCAGGTTGTTGACGTTCGCGTACCGGACTCCGAAGATCGGGTCCGTTCCCGAACGGCCCCACGCTCCGCGCACTTTCAACTCGTCCAGGAATCCCGCGAACTGCGGCACCCGGAACGACGCGCTGAACTTGGGATACGGGTAGTACGTGTTGATGTTGCCGTTGTCGGTCGACCGCTCGGCCGTGATACCCGCGCTGAGCGCGAGACGCTGGTCGAGCGTCAGGAACTGTTCCTGCGCGTAGAAGTCGAACGTGCGCGACACCACGGTCGTGTCGAAGTTGTGCTGGACTGCACCCGCCGTCACCTGCGCGATTCCCGGCGGCAGCTCCTGGCCGACCGAGTACGGGTTGTAGAGGTACCGCTGGTCGCGGCCCAGCCCGATCGACGTGGTCGCGTCGAAGTTGGTGCCGCCGGCGTAGTGGTGCACCAGGTTGACGTTGTAGTTCAGGTACGTGTTGTCACCTGACAGATTCGTCGCCACACCGGGGAGCGGCTGGTTCTCCTCGATCTGTATGGTGGGTGGCGCGTAGAAATCGTCCGTCTGGTGCGCGATGTCCGCGCCCGCCAGCGCTGTCAGATGCAGGCTCTGATGGTCGCTCTGGAAGATCCGGGCGTCCACGTTGCCACCGCCGATGAACCGCGACACTTCCTCAGGCGTCTGGATCAGCGCCGCATCCTGATACGCGTTGCCGAGTGCGTACGGGTTGTTCTGAATCGTCCCGGTCGCCGTCCTGAGCGTCTGGTTGAAGAACGACGGTGTCGTCGAGAAGACGTCGTAGGGAGAAATCCCGACGTTGTCGTTCCCCGTGATGCCCCGCCGGTCGTCCGAATGCGCGAAGTACATGTTCAGGTTGCCGGTGATCGCCTCGGAGAAGCTCTGCGTGAGGTTCATCCGGCCGCCCTGCTTGTTGTACCCGGTGTTGACCATGAGGCCGTTGTCGTACTTCGAGAGCAGCGACGCATAGTATTGCGTCGAGCCGTTCTGTCCGCGCACGCTCAGATCGCCCTCGTACGAGGCTTGGCCACCACCGAAGACCTGGCTTTGCAGGTCGTTGTTGCCCTCGTACAGCGCCGCGGTCCACGGGGTGCTCGGTGTCGCCTTGTACGCGTTGTACCACGCTTCCGCGCTGGCTGCGGTCGGGAACTGCCGGAGATGCAGGAAGTTCTCGGGCGTGAATGTCCCGACTTTGCCGGTCAGGTCCCACTTCGCCTTGCCGGGCGTGCCTTTCTTGGTCGTAATGAGCACCACGCCGCCGCCGGCGCGTGAGCCGTATTGCGCGGCCGCCGACGCTCCCTTGAGGATCTCGATCGATTCGATGTCCTCGGGGTTGATGTCCGCGATCCGGTTCGGCGGATTGTCCTGCTTGTCCTGGTTGATTGTGTTGTCCTGCGCGCCGGTGATCGCGTTGGCCCCGGTGTTGATATGGCCGTTGTTGATCGGCACGCCATCGACGACGTAGAGGGCCGAGGCGTCGGAGTTGATCGACGTGACGCCGCGGATCTGGATCTGCATGCCACCGCCCGGCGCGCCACCGTTGTTCTGCTGGATGATCGCGCCGGGAATCTTCCCTTGCATCGCGTCGTCCAGGGTCGGTGCCGGCACCTGGTTGATCTGGTCGGCGTTAAGCACGGTCACCGCGTTCGCCGCGTTCTGCGACGAGATCGAGGTGGCCGTACCCGTCACCACCGTCGCCTCGAGTTCGAGCACGTCCTTGATTAGCCCGATCGTCACATCCGCCTGATCGCCCGCGACCGGCACACTGCGCGGCGTAAACCCGATCCGGCGCGCGCTCAGGGTCACCGCGGTACTGGGCACGCGGAGATGAAAGACGCCGCTGTCATTGGCGACCGCTCCCAGCGTCGTGCCAAGCACGGTGACGGCGGCACCCGGCACGGGTGCATTCCCATCAGCGTCCACCACTCGGCCCGTCAGTTGACGCTCCTGCGCGCCCGCCGACACGGCGGTGAGCGCGACTCCTCCCGCTATGCACAACACTCGTGCAAGCCGGGGCACCATGCCAACCAGGTGTGTCTTCACGTAACCTCCCTCAACATCGTCGAGGTGAGAACGGAGATGCCTGCGCGAACCCGGTGAGCGTTGCCTCATCGGATTTCGCCAGACGCAATGGCCTACATGGTGGGCTTCATTGGCTCTCTTGTCAGCGGCGCCACGCGCGAGTTAACTCAATTCGCACATACCTCGTCGATGCCGCGACGCACGCACGATCGGTCGCCATCACGCACCATCGCGACAAAGGCCGGCCCCGAAAACTCGGAGCCGGCCTTTATTGTGCGATCGCTGGTGCCGGTCAGACCGGCCGCGCGTTCACCCCGTCGGTTTTGAAAAATCGACTTTGGGTGCGTCCTGCGCCGCGGCCGTCGCAGTGAAGTACGTGCGCGGCTTCGCGCCCGTGAACCGCGCCGTGATCACGGCGGGGAATTGGCGGATGTACGCGTTGTACAACTCCACCGCCTCGTTGTAATCCTTACGCGACGTCGCCACGCGGTTCTCGGTGCCGGTCAGTTCGTCCTGCAGCCGCAGGAATGCCTGATCCGACTTGAGTTGCGGGTACGCCTCGGTCACCGACCGGTTGAGGATCGTGAGTTGCGTGGTGAGTTGGAGGTCGGCATCGGCCTCGCGGGACGCATCGTGCGATTGCAGAGCGTCGGTAATGCCGGCCCTCGCCTGCGCGACGCCCTTGAACACGTCGAGCTCCTGCTTCGCCTGGCCCTTCACCGTCTCGACGAGATTCCCGATCAAGTCACTCCGCCGCTGGAGCTGCACTTCGATGTTCTTCTGCGCCTCGGCGGCCTGTTCGTCATATCGCTGAATCGTATTGTATCCGCACCCCGACAGCAGCAATGCCGCGACAACGAGAGCGGCACCACGCACGCGATGGCGTCCGCCAATGCGCGCACCATGGCTATCGGAACGCCCAAGCAGACGTCTCTGCATGTGCTGATTCCTCCGGTGGACACTACAAGTGGTCAGGAACAAGACCGGCCAACACCATCTGCCAGGCAGATGGCCGAGGCTGGAACCTATAGAAGATAGAAGCCCGGCGGCTAGGCAGCCGCCGGGCTCGTGATTTTCCCGGTCGTCGGACTCTTTCTACTTTCTACTTTCTACTCTCTACTTTCTGTTCTTTCCCCTTTCTGTCTCTTTACTCGCCGCGGAAACTCAGTTGCACCACGTACTTCCCGGGTTTGACCGTCGAATCGCCCAATTTCCACGCCAGTCGCGCTTTGTCGTTCAGGCACTGATTCACCTGCTCGCCGGCCGCTTTGGCCGACCAGCGCGAGTTGGCGACTTTGGCATCCTGTACGGCGTTATCGGCCACGGTCACGAGCACCGCGACGCCGCCGCGAAGCGACGGATCGGCCTTCTGGCCGAACTCCTCGTAGCAGAACTTCGAGAACGCTTGTTCGCGCTCGACGGACTGCATGAGCGCAGGCGGCGCGGGCGGATAGTCAGGCTGAGCCTGCTGCGGCTTGGGCGGCGTGAACGTGTCCGGGGCGGCCGCGGGCAACCCGGTCTGTACCTTGGAGAGATCCTGCGGCATCGTGTCGACGGCGGGCGTCGCCACCGCCACCGAGTCGCCGGACGATCCCTTCTTGTCGCCATGACATGCCGCCAGCACCGCCAAGGTGGCGATGGCGACCGGCACTGCCGGGCTCCGAGTGCACAAACGGCTCGCGGCTCGCACCGCGTCACATACGCTGACTACAACGGATCTCATACCCATGCCAATCGTCCTCGGTCGGTCGGTGCGAATCGCTCGTGTGCCTGCGCCTGACGGTCGTCGGTCCTGAGAGCGGGGACCGCAGTCGGCGCACCGGCTACCAACTCGAGCCGCCCCCGCCGCCGCTTGTACCCCCGCCGCCTCCAAATCCCCCAAAGCCTCCTCCCCCCCCGCCACCTCCACTCCAACCACCCCCGCCACCCGACCACCCTCCCCCAAACGGCAGGAAGACCGGCAGGCACCCGCCCCTGCCACCGGCCCGGCGGGCGATAATGCTCAGAAACAGATAGAAGGCCAGAAATAGGAAGAACATCGCCATCGGCGACACGCTGCCCCCGCCCTGGTGCCGCGACGCCGCAGGCGGGACAGCCACGGCCAGCGTCGTGTCGACCGTGAAGTTGTACTCCTTCGCGAACCGCTGGGCCGTCTCGTACGCCAGCAGCTCGATCCCGGCCCCGTAGTCCCGCTGCCGGAAATCCGGAATCGCATCCCGGCACATGTCGCCGGCGTCCGCGTCAGTGATGAAGCCTTCGGCCCCCGACCCGGTCGTGATCCAGCACCGGCCCCGCCCATCAGAGTTCGTCTCCTTGGGCACGACGAGGATCACCGCCCCCGCGTTACGGGTCGGATCCCCGGGGTTACCTGCCTTCCCGATCTTCCATTGGCGGATAAGGGCGATCCCGACGTCGCTGGGGTCCCGGTCCCCGATATCGGTCAGGGTCACGATCGCGATCTCCCCCCGCGACTTCGTCCGCACGTCTGTCGCGATCTGGGTGATCCGGTCCGCCTCGGCGGGCGTGATCACATGCGCGAAGTCGTTGACCAGCCCCACGGGCTGGGGCAGTTGGGCGCCCTGAGGCGCCGCGAGCCCCGGCGAGGCCGCCACCGAGCCGGCGACCAGGCACGCCAGAGCCAGGGTCCGGGACCGCCGCGGCCTGCCTTGCCCGGCCGTCGGGTGCACCCTAGCTTCGCCGCTCAGATGCCAGGGCATGTGGTGCCGGTGGGCGCGATATATCGTCACGTCAGACGCCCCTGCGCCATGGTATGGCTCGTGATCGCCGCGTGTACCTCCCCGCGCGACCGTGGCGGCCCTCCCGGTGTCGGCGCACACACCGATAGTAGCGCGCCGCGCACCCCCGTGGAAGACGCGGGGAGCGCCACCAAGGCGGCCGCCCCCGTCTCCCCCCAGTCCGCCCCGGCGGCCAGCATCCCCCTGTCACCCGCGGCGGAGAGCGCGACGGTGATCGGCCAGCGTTTTCAGGCCGCCCGCGCGGCGGTCAACGCGGCCGCCATCGCCCTCGATACTCTCCCGCCATCCGCCCGCTTCACACCCGCCTACGCCGCTCGCTTCGACAGCATCCGCGTCCTGACGCTCCACGCCGACTCGCTGCGAAGCGCGCGCGACCGCTGGCGGCACGCCGCAGCCCGCGTTCCTGGTGCCCGGTAAGCGGCCCGCGTTCCCGGTGGAAAAGGTGGTGGCGCGCCTGCCGTTCGCGCGGCGATCGGCATTGTCCCTGGTAGGGGCCGGTCATGGCCGGTCCGGTAAAAGGTGGTGGCGCGCCCGCCGTTCGCGCGGCGATCGGCATTGTCCCTGGTAGGGGCCGGTCATGACCGGCCCGGAAAAAGGTGGTGGCGCGCCCGCCGTTCGCGCGGCGATCGGCATTGTCCCTGGTAGGGGCCGGTCATGACCGGCCCGGTAAGAGGTAGTGTCACGAGCAGTGATGTCCCTAGCACAGTCATTTCACAGTAAGGAGTCCGAGATGCGTGGCCGATGCTCCGATGTGCTCTGCGCTATGTCATTCATCACGACGGTTGTCGCCGCCCCGATCTGCCACGCGCAGTCGTCCGCTGCAGGCTTGGACTCGGTGGTGCACCGCGTGATGACGCAGGAAGGCGTCGCGGGAGCGTCTGTGCTGGTCGCCCGCGGCAACACCATCGTGCTGCACAAAGGCTACGGACTCGCTGATCTCGAGCTCGATGCCCCCGCGAAAGACGAGACGGTCTACCACGTCGTGGGCCCGATGCTGCCCTTCACGGGGATCGCGGTCATGCAGTTGGTGGATCGCGGCAGACTCTCGCTGGACGACGACATCTCGAAGTACGTGCCGGAGTTCCCGCTCGAGGGCCACCGCGTGACCGTCCGCGAGCTGCTGAACCACACCGCGGGGATCGTCGACTACCACTACCTCGGCGATCCGATCGAAGCCACCAGCCGGCAACCGAAGGCACTGGACGAAGTGATGGCGCTCTACGCGGGGAAGAGTTGGGTCAATGAGCCCGGTGCAAAATGGGATTGGTCCATTTCCGGTTTTCAGTTGCTGGTGGTCATCGTCGAGCGAGTCAGCGGGCAGCGATTCGCCGACTACGTGCAGGAGAACATCCTGCGGCCGGCCGGCGTGAAATCCACTTCGTACTGCGACGACTTCTCACTCGTGCACGGCCTCTCTCACGCGTACCGTCACTTCGAGACCGGCTACGTCCCAGCCAACGAGAACGACATGGCCTACAACGCCGACCTGCGGTTCTGCAGCACCGTCGGCGACATCTACCAGCTCTGGGAATCGATCCGGACCAGGAAGCTCGTCGAGCCCAAGACGTTCGAGATGATGACGACCGCGGAAGGCGCGGCCGCGCATATGAGCCCGCAGGATCCGCAGGCGCAGTACGGTTTTGCCGTGACCATCAATCATGAAGACTCCCACCGGAGAATCGGCCAGCACGGCTCCCTGCTCGGCTACAGCGGGAGTCTGTATGATTTTCCGCAGGACGGACTGACGATCGTCGTGCTGACCAACACCGAGGGCCAGAACGCCTACGCGATCACCCGCGCGCTCGCGAGAACCATCCTCGGCCTACCCCAGCTCCCCGTAACACCTCCGGTGCCCGCACGGACATTGGCCGACAAACCGGTGTCGGCGGCAGAGCTCACGCAGCTCTCGGGGACATACGTGCTGCGGCTGGAAGCGGTCGGGCCGGGCCTGCACGACTCGTTCGCGCAGTACCGCCGGACCTACCGCGTCTTCGACGAAGACGGCCGATTGATGATTCAGGCACTCGGCGAAGGCCCCCAGCAGTTGCTCAAGCAGAACGACGGCACATTCGCATTCCGGTCGAAGCCGCAGAGCCACGTGTCATTCGCCATGCGAGGCGGCTCCGCCGCGAGCCTCAAAATGGATCCATCCGAGTTCGGCGCACCATTGTCTGGCGACCGGATCGGCACCGGCGACCCGGTGACATTCCACCACCAACTGCAATAGAATCGCAACTAACTCCGCGCTGGCCGCCGCCGTATCGCACTGGATTCGCTCTGCCACCGATGCATCGGATAAACGCAAACACACGCTGCAGCTAGACCCCGGTCAGGGACCTGCCGCCAGCGTCTTCAATGCCGCCAGATGCTCGCGCGCCAGAACGAGTGCCGCCTCTAGCGTGGGCACGAGGTTCTCCTCGCCGACGTCGTCCATCGCCGTCGACCGCGTGAGCGCGGCGGCAGGTTGCTGATGCAACTCGCAGAGAATTACCAACGTCCGGTCACGCCTGCTGCGTCGTACCACATCGGCCAGCGTGCGCAGGCCCGTCGAATCGATGACGGGCACGAGCCCCATGCGGATGATCAGCACCTCCGGACGCTTTGACACCTGCCCTAGCGCGTCTCGGAACGTCGCCGCGGCCCCAAAGAACAGCGGCCCCGCGATCTCGAACACCTGAACACCGCGCGGGATCGATCCTGAACCCTCCCGTGGGAGCGGTATCCGCTCCTGAGACACGCGCGC
>Ga0182024_10008440_pt1 | contig 21721 bp, 16 predicted proteins | sample P32metaG_FD_120480 | JGI IMG/M metagenome (GOLD analysis project Ga0182024, IMG submission 120480) | Permafrost microbial communities from Stordalen Mire, Sweden - P3-2 metaG (Illumina Assembly) | ecosystem: Environmental > Terrestrial > Soil > Wetlands > Permafrost | place: Sweden: Stordalen...
ACGAGTTGCAAAACGCGTGGAGAGTTCCTTGCGGGCGTCGTCGTAGAGGATGGGTTTGACTGTGAGGGCCAAAAATGAACCGTGGGCTTCGGCATATCGAAGGCGCTCCTCAAAGGCCCGAGCCTCCGCCAAGTCCGGCGACACATAGGTCGGGTGGAAGACGGGCGTGGGTGTACCAGAGGTGGGCACGAGCGTGGAATATCGCGGCGGAATACTGGAAGGGTCGGTGACACTGAGCACGTTGCGGGCGGTGCTCATGTACGCGCCGCCTCCGGGATGCTCCGGATTCCACGCGAGTTGCAGGCCAGCGTCGGTCAGAAGGCGGTCGAGTGTGGGCCGGCCCGGCAGCGCCGCGGACAAGGGATAGCGACTACTGACGCGCTGGCGAATCTGGTCGGGCGTGAGAAAGCGGACGCCAACGAGTCCGCCGTGGGACAGCCGGATGGCGCGACCAGCGTCCATGTTTCGCGGGTAGATCTCCTGCTTGCTGGAGATGGCAGCGTTTTGCGAAGCGGCCATCGCAAGTCGAAGGAGACGCGCGTCGCTCAGCGGTTCGGCTTCGGGAGGAATCGGGACTTCGCGCAACATGTCGAGGACGCGGGCCGGCGGAATCAGCGGGTCTTCCCTCGCGAGTTGATCGGCGCGCTGCCCGAGAGACGCGGCGTAATCAGCCAGGGACATGTCCGTGGCGATCAATGCATTCGCGCCGACGCGACGGAGAATGTACTTTGGCTCGTCACGGAGGATTTCGGTTTCCACGGCTGCGCGGGTGACGACACGCGCGAGGCGACTGCGGCGAGGTTCGTCTTCGATGCTGCCGCGTGCGGTCAGCAGTGACTCGCAGAGTTCATCGGCGGACATCACGCCGCCGTTCGGCTCCATCAGCGTGGCAATCTGATCCCGAAGCGTCGTGATGGCCGGGTCTTTGACCCACCGAGCCTGTGCGTCGGCAAGGATTTGGCTGATGCGCCCGCGCGTCACACCAGCGAGCGGGGCGATGTCACCCTGACTGGGCCAGATGAGATCCACGCGCTGGTCAAGGCCCAAGAGCGCTTCGAGAGCGGTTGTTTCTGTAGCGTTCCGGCTTTTGGCTTTGACGCGAAGGATGCGTTGCACCAGCACGTCGATGCTGAGCTGGTCCCTAGGGATTTGGCTCTCGTAAGTGTAAACATCGTCGGTCGGGACCGCGATGTTTTCACCGGCGGAAATGGAACTGAGTCGCTCGCGTAGAACTTTGACGGTCGCGAGAATGCGCTTGCGGGTCTTGTTGCCAACGCCGCGCATACGGGCTAGGCGCCGCCCCCAGACGTGCAGCAGATCATGCACTGTGACGACATTGATGCGATCGAGGGCGTCGACCGCCGCGGGGCCAAGGCCTAGTTCGGCGATTTTGGTGTCGATAGTCGCAGCGGCTAACGATGCAGAGTTGTCGGGTTCGCCGTCGCCGGTCGTGTCGGTCTGGGTTGCCGTGGCAGTCCTATATACCTTCTGCCAGGCGTCGAGCATCTGATGGGCGTTGTCAAAACGCTCTCTTGGATTGCGTCGCAGCGCCCGTTGGAAGAACTCGGTGAACTCATCGCGGAGGTTTGGGTCGAACCGTTCGGTATCAACTGTGACTTCGCATTCAACCATCGTCGGGTCGGTTTTGCCGTCGTGCCACACGGGCAGGAAGCCCGTGGCCATCTGGTAGAGAGTGACAGCTGCAGAATATCGCTCGGCCTGGAGATCCCACCGGGGAGGCTTGCGCATGGCCAGAAAGGGATCAAGATACCCGGGCGTTCCAGCACGGATGTTTTCTGGGCTACAGCGGGAGAGTGAAAAGTCGAAGAGCACGAGGTGGAGCGCGCCGTCGCGGCCCCAGCGGGAAGTTCCGATGTTTTCTGGCTTGAGGTCGCGATGAGCAATGCCGGCCCGTTCCAGCACGATAACTGCTTCCAATAAGTCCTCACCGAAGCGTTGAAGCAAATCGAGACTCAGGCGGCCTTCATTGCGTAATCGTTTGGCAAGAGTAAGCGGTTCACTGGTTCGCGTGTCCCCGGCAGGGTCGAGCAACAGCGCCGTTCGACCCGCGATGTCCAAGATGCCGTGGCACCGAATAATGTAGTTGCTGTCGAGTTTCTGAAGGACCTCGCCTTCGTCCTTGACCCGATTATTGTGATCCGTATCAACCGCGATCTTAGCGACCAACTCCTGTCCGTCCTTGCGAACAAGAAAGGCCTTGGCAGTTGAGCCCGTGCCAAGATGACGCAGGACCTCGTAACCGCCCGGGAGAATATCGCCGGGTTTGGCTTCGGTTGGATCGACCGGGGGCTGGATGCGCGGGCTGGTCAGCTCATCTTCCACTTGGTCGAGGCATTCAAGGAAGTCCTCGACGGCGTCGAGTCGGTTGCTGACGTCCGGATCGGTGCTGTATTGAATAAGCAGTTCTAGTGATTCTGGCGCGCCGTTCAGGACGGAACTGACACGCAGACCGCGATGAATGCGAAGCTTCTCAGCCAGCGCTAGCGGGCTTTCGGCAGGCAATTGACCGGTGAAGAGTTGATAGCACACCGCGCCGAGTGAGAAAATGTCGTGGTGTTCGCCGAGCGTGTCGCCGTCGACAAAAGCTTCCGGAGCCATGAAAACTTTCGTGGACTCCTCGGCAAGTTTCTCGACGTGAACGGTGGCCGTGACCTCATCGGTGACGGCGGTTCCCCCGGCAACTGTCTGGCGATATCCGAGCTGCCAATTTGTAACCACGGTCTGCGGGCTGGCGCTATCCGGATGGACAACAAGGACTGCGCGCGGGCTCAGATTGCGGTGGACGACGTGTTTCCCATGCGCAAAACTAATGGTCTCGGCGATCTGCCGCATAATGCTAAGGCGCAGGTCGTCGGTGATGCGGTCCTTTTGATGAATAAGGAAATGATCGAGGCGGACAGCGGTGGGGAAATGCTGGAAGATGATGGCCGGGCCAAGTTCGTGATTCGTGAACTCCATTGCGCGGAGTACGCCACGATGTTCCAACGCTTGAAGAAGACGGAACTCGCGTTCTGCGGCTCGTTGCACCATGACCCGCTGTTCGGCGTTCGTCTCAGCTCGCACAAGATAAATCCGAATGCGGCGGAAGGTTTCCTTGAGCGAAACGTGCTTGCCAAGGAAGTCCTGATAGCCAGGGCCTTCATCAATCAGATTCTGCAATTCGTAATCGCCGACGCGACGGCTGCGCTGAGAGGGTCTGATGCCGATTTGTTCGAGTGCGCGAGTGAGGGCCTTGCCCATCGGGCGGTCGAACGTACCGCGTGGTTGCTCTGAAAGGCCGGGACAATCACGGCGCTTGAGGGCTGCCATGATGCCGGGTTTGTTCGCCTCGTCACGAAGACAGACGTGGAAGCGTGCATTTCCCTGTAGTGATGACCGAAGATTCTCGGCAGAACAGAAGATGAGCGGTTCAATGAATGGAACGCGGAGCTTCTCGAAGGCCCGCTGCCGCTGGAGAAGAGAGGCGAGCTTTTTGGCCTTCTGGTTGGCGAGAAAGACCGGATTGTCCGTTACCTTGGTCCGGCCATCGTGTTGCCAGCTCCAGGTATGTGTGTCACCGTTGAGCACCCCGGGACGACTCTTGATCTCCACCAGAAAGAAGCCCTGAGGCGTGAAAACCAATAGGTCGATCTCATTGAGGCTGCCGTCGTCGGCGATGAACTCGAAGTTGGACCAGGCACGGTACGGCTCGTGGCTGGGGAATTGCGACCGGACGTAGTCCAAGGCCTCCTTCTCCCATGGGAAGGCGGACGCGGTGATTGCACTCCAGTTTGGATGGCTCGCGTCGTTCATTTTCGATTCTCACTCGCGACTCCAACCGACGGACATTTGTTTAAGTGTACTCGGCGAGGCGAGATTCTAACCGCAGGTATGGCAATCGAATAGCGAACCGTTTCGGTGAAACTGGGGGGGGCGGCACACTGACACCTAATCGTCAGCGGTGGAACTGTCCAACGGTCACGGTAGGTTCGACTTTGTCCGCTTGGGAAAAACCCGACTTCGGGCGGTTTGGCCAGACGCGGCTGCAAATCCTCAAGGCAAATCGCATTGAAACAGGAAGTGACCGTGACGGTATCGGATCTTACGGAATGGGTTTCCAAGGATCCGTCAATACAGCCGGTTCAGCTTGGATATTGGGGAGTCCAAGTGCATCTTCTAGCGTACTGACGCGACCGCGACCCCTACCGATGTGGTTAAACTTGAGCGCGACTGCCGATGCCCATGCAAGGTCGTCATCACCGGCATAGGCGATTTCCCGGTCGTATTCGCTGAGCGCTTCGGCACCCCATTCAATCAGTTCTTTGTAGCGTTGTTCGTCCTCGGCGAGCTGTCGCCGCTGATCGGCGAGAAACTTCTGAAACAGCGCCTGCCGTTTGGCGGGAGTTTTCGGCACCTTGATGCCCAATCGTTCGAGCGTGGTTGGTCGTGCCGGAATCGCCGCCACTGGCAAAGGCTCGGCACCGTCGCCCTCATGGTAATAGTGCCACGGATGGCCCGGATCGTATTCGGTCCTGCCTGCACCGTCTGCCTGCGTTTTGAGTTTGCTCCAACGATCCAGTTCTTGGATGGCCTGACTTCCGAAATCCTCCGCACATTTGGCGAGCAGCGAATTTCGCTCGTTTCCTTCCGGCATTTCCCCTATCGCATCGGTGACGTTCTCCAGGATGTCTCGCACTTCATCCAATCCCGGATTGACGGCAGCGCCGTCCTCCTCAAATCCGAATACACCCTGGTTCACCGCCGTGGGGAGCGGCGTCGGAGTCGGCGGAAGCTCACTGATCACTTCGACGCCGGCGTGACGGGCACGAATCGCCTTCCGGAATGCGTCTGCGGCTTCTGCGCCGAACGCTTCCTCGTAGACGTCGATGAGCACCTCGAATGCGTGCTCCAATCGCTTCGGCTCCTGTTCGAACAATTTCTGGAGCGCCTCCTGTTGTTTCGGGGTTCGCGGCTTTGCGCCGGTCCGGGGATCGACACCGGCACGGCGAGCGTCCATGACCGCGTGCAGGTCGGACAAGAGCATCAGCGCGTGGTTGGCATGTTCTTCATGCAGCGCCCTGAGATTCTCGAACTCAACGTCGTCCTCGTGCAGCTTCCCGGACTCGATTGCTTCTTCCAACGGTTCTGGGAACGTGGTGCGAAAATCCCACGGCAACGCCTGAACCAACCCGGAAATGCCTGGCATTGCCATAGCCACTGCGACAGTTGATTCCGACTGAGCGACCGTGTCGAAGAGCGGTAGCGAGTCGGTCGGATTAGGTGCTGGAACTTCAGCCGACGACGACAGTTTCGCGGACCAGTCGAACGTGAGCTGCGCGGAAGATGATGAATGTTTCGCGGGCATGAGCGTCTCCACCCTTCAACGGTTTTCAAAGGTGAGAGACACGGTGGTGCATATTGGGAAGAACCTTGTCTCAAACACCTTGTGGAGCGGCCAATGCAAGAAGCGCACTGGCTTTTTGGTCGATCTCGGTGCGGTCGCCGGCGTGTTGGTATTCGCCTGCGATGCGGGTCAGGGCGTCCACGATGCTGAACAACGTGAAACGTCCTGCTTGCTCGGCGGTCTGCAATGCCTGCCGACCGAGATCTCGTGGGATGCCGTACCTAGCCAGAACCTTCGCGACCTCATCGGCGTTGTCACCGAGTTTGGTCTTGAAAGCACTGGCGATCACTTTGGCGAACCCGTCACGACGCTGATCGCGTTTTTCGACCAGGCGTTCGATGTGACGGCGGATCTCCGAGAGGCACTCGCGGACGTTGGCCGTGTGCTTTCGGGAAAAATCCACCACCTCGACGGCGTCCCAGACGATATGGTTAGCGCAGACGGCCTGAAACCAGAATGTCTGGATTCCGACCGACCGACGTCCCACCTCGCTGTTCCAGAGAAAGAAACCAGGGGCAAATGCTTCGCCCTCGATTTCCGCCCAGCCCAGCGGGTCGATCAGGAAGATGAACATGTCCTGTTCACCCGCATACAGGCCCGTGCCACCGAACTTCGACCGTTGCGGCGGCTGAAAATCGGTCGCGAATTCGCGCACGACGGTCAGCAGGTCGATGTTGTGAAGCCGTGTGTAGCTGGCGCCGTGGATCGAGCGGATGTTCCGGTCAAAACTCAGCAGCTGCAGCGGCTTTCCCCCCACGGGGATGGTTTCGGTGAGCACCCGGCCGGCAGTCTCCGGCGAGAGCTTATTGAGCGTGTCCTTGCCAACGCCAGCGAGCTTGCACAATTGCGTGAAGCTCCAGTCGTTGAGTCGGTACGCGCCCTGTGAGCCCAGGTCGATGTCGAGCCGCCCCTCCGCGGGGTTGGGCACGATCTCGGCCGGGGCATGCCACCGATCCGTGGACCGGCGCATGTCTTCAGCGCACTTGGCATACAGTGCGTTGAGGGAATCGAAGCGTTCATCGGCGGATCGCCGGAACAATTCTTTACTGGCAGAAGTAAGTGTTGCCATAAGACAACTCCTTTCATGGATAGAAACCTTGAATGAATGCACCACCGGTCTCCCAGCGGCGACGTGTGGACCGTGGCCGACGGAAGATCGATGGAAGACGACTACCCTTATGGAAATGAAAAGAACGATTTCCCGAAGTTATGGGAGCGTGACGATCGAACGTCGCATTAGCGTGTGAATTAATCAGTTGCGTCAGTCGGCGAGTTCAGTGCGCCCGCCAACTGGCTGATCTTTAAGCGGAATGATCCGCACACGTCTTCCGGGGCCGTTACCCTTCGGATTTGAAGACGAGTGATGCAAGGCGAGCGCAAAGGATATTCACCGCGCGTTTGGCGCCAGCGTTCGCAGCGACAATGTCCAAGCCTCTGTCCCATGCGTAGAGGATTGCAAGATCAGATTGGCGTCGAATGAAAAGCTTGGAGATCCGGCTCTGTTCGATTTCATAGTCGGGGCAGACAGCGTGTTTCCGAAATACCAGCGCCTCAAACGTAAAGCGCATGAGCGTGCCTTTGACCCAGACACCAACCGCGGGCCGTTTGGAAATGCTGGTGATGCGGAGCTGAGTTCTTCTGGGGGTGTGGTTGCTTTCTGCACAATTGGTCGTCATCGGTCTCTCCTTCAGAATTGACACCGGCTGCCGATGTTGGCGGGCCGTGTCGGGGTTCGCTCGTCGATCCCCGACGCGGCCTCGGTCACCTTGCGTCAGATGAGAGACGGAATTGAGAAATCAAACTGCTCATGGGCATGTGCCGTTGCCAAGCACAATCGGCGGCGTTTTGCCGCATCATGCGGCTAGGCGTTGCCCTGCGGTCCGCGCGTGCCGCTCGTCCAGCTCAATGCCGATGCTCCGGCGACCGGTCTCGCGGGCCGCGATAAGTGTGGAACCCGATCCGCAGAAGGGATCCAGCACGCATTGACCAGGCCTGGAAAACGCCTCGACGAGATGTTTCAGAACACTGACCGGCTTCTGGGTCGGATGAAGCCGATTGCCGGTGTACTCCCAGGGGATGACATCCGAGATCTGCGAGTCGGGAACGCGTGGGAACCCCTTGGCCAGCACATAGGCCTGCTCGTGGCGGCGACCGACGTAGAGCCGCGAGGAATCGTATCGCTTCACAAAGACCATGTGCTCCACGATCCGGAAGCCGGCGGAGCGCCAAGCCTGCATGAAGGTGTCCACGCGGTGCCACCCGTAGAATGTCACGCAGTACGCGTTGGGCTTGAGGACGCGGAACATCTGTGCGTAAGCGGGTTGGAGCCAGTCATCGCGGTCATCGTTCAGGACACGCCGACCCGTGCGGTCCATGAAGTGGCAAAGGTAGGGAGGGTCCGTGACGATCAGGTCGACAGACTGGGCCGACATGTTCGCCATCATCTGGACACAATCGCCCTGGATGACGGACTCACGAAAAATCGCGGGGGTGGATGGTTCGCTGGTCTGAATCTGCATGGTTAATTCCTCCGATAAAAAGCAGGCATCCCGTTATGGGAAACCTGCGGGTGTTCATTCGAGCGGAGCGATGAACACCCGCAGGCGAGAAGCCGATTGCCAACGGCGCGGAGGAAACGGAGTGCGACTCGGCCGCCTACTCGGTCGAATGAGGAAAGGTCAGGAAGGACCGATCGGAGACTGGCGAGGAGTTCCTGACGAGGGGTGGATGCCGAAGACGGCGACATCGATCAACCGAGTGAGTTCGGCCTGGTCATAGCGTGCGGCGGCACGGATACGCAGCAGCGGGATGCCCGCTCGCGAAAGAAGTGCATTGAGGAATGCATCGCGCCGTTTGCGATCCGGTCGATCGTGGGAACGGTCATCAAGTTCAATGACGGCGAGAATGCGCGCGTCTTGAACATCGTATAGGACGAGGTCAACGTGCTTCTGTGCCAGCCGACGGCCGAACGGCGTTTCCCATTGCTCGGCCGGGCAATGGATCACGTCGGCTAATCGACTCTTGAGAGAAGCAGCACAGCGGCCTCGGACGGCACGACGCAGGACGTGGAAAAAGGCGAGCTCGCCACGACTGAGAAGCCGGCGAGCAGTCACCTGACCCGGCATGTCGGCGGTCGTGTCCCGTTGGAGCCGTCGTGGCCGTCTCTCTCGTGGGGTTCGATTCGTTGGCGGCCGCTGGCCGCCTCCCCCATGACGCATGCTTGAAACTCATAAGAAAAAAGAAGGCCAGGTGAGTTTGGATCCTTCTAAGAAAACGCTAGGCCGTGGCGGACTGACGAGGTGAGCCCTTCTTGGGGTTGGGCTTCTCGTCTTTCCGGTCCTCGGCGGTATCCGCATTCTGCGCCTTCTGCGTGGAGATCCACGTATGGGCGTCGAATGCACATTTGGCCACAGTCATCAGGTCTTCAAAACCGAATGACTGACTGTCGTGCCAGTTTCCATCGTCGTCCGTGTAGGAGCGAGCGAAGGTCACGTTGTACATCAGTCCCTTCTGAGTCGGGTTGACCCACACGGATGCTTTGATGCGCCCGTGCCGGACTGAATGAACTGGTCGATTGCTACCACTACCATTTTGAGTGCTCATAGGCACCTCCAAACCTTGGGTTGCGAAGAATCCTGCTTCACCTGGCTTACTGGGCGTTATGGTGCACAGCACGCTGTATGTCGCATGAGCCACGGTGAGTTTCGGTGAATTCCGCTCGTGCGGGGTTTTCTTGTCGCTATCGCAGCGGAGGCGCTTCCCTGAGTGCGTGGGAGAGAATCTTGGCCAAGTCGTGCTCGAATTGGGCCAGTGCCACAGCGTCCCAGTTGGACGGGCGCTCCAGCGGCGCGCTGCCCTGAAGCCGGTGGATGATTTCTTCCTCCGCGTGCAGGAGCACCGACACCGCGGCGCGCAGGAGGTGGCTGAGCTTGAGAGACGTTCTGAGTTCGTCCGCCATCCGGTCCGTCAGTCGTTCGATCTGCCGTTCCTCGCTGCGCGAAAGCACGACGCGCTTCTCCCGGCAGCGGCGCTCTGCGTTGCTCGGTTCCAGAACCGGCGAAGTCTGGGCCGCCGGCATCGGCAATACCCGATGCCTTAACGTCGCCGCAGGTCCGACCTGTAGCAATGCACCGTTGCGATTGTCCTGGTACCTGGCCGCAGGCGGGATCGGAGCGCTGCTGCCCGCGATCACCGATTGGGCCAGCAGCGGGTCCAGCGGGTTGTATGGTTCCTCGACAACGGGCGTGCGTTTAGCCATTGGCGACCTCCGCTACCAAGACCGACTCGCCGGCCGCCAATGGTTGCCCGGAGAGTTCGGCCACGCGTACTTCGATTTCTTGTGCGAGTTGGCGGTACTGCTCAGCGACGGGGTGACTGGGATTGGTCTGGAAGACCGTGCGTCGCTCCTTTTGTGCGGCAGGAACCACGGTAGAACGGGAGACAGTGGTGCGAAACTTCGCCGCGCCGAACACCTCCTCAACATAGCTGGTCAGCGTGGCCGAAAGGCGCGTCCGCTTGTCCACCGACGAGAGGCAGACGCCCAGGAGCTTCAGTTTCTCGTTGCCCCGCTTCTGTGCGGCCTGAATATCCCGCAAGGCATCGGCCAGTCCCTCCACCGCCCACGGCTCCGGAAGCGCCGACAGGATGATGAAATCCGCCGCCTTATAGGCTGCCACGGTGGGCACCGTCGCATTGGGTGCCGTGTCGAGCAGCACATAATCGTATTGGCCGCGCAGGCTGCGCAGCGGCTCCAGCAGGATGTCCTGTGGTGCCAGGAACTTGTCCTTCTCGGCGAGCACCTGGGCGATCGCTTCCAGTTTTCGCTTTGATGGAATCAGATGCACGTTGGCTGGCAGCTCCACGTCATCAGCGTCACCCGGCTTGAGAATCACATCCGCTGCCTTCTCGGCGCCGATGAGAACCTCAAAGGTCCCAAGGTAGCTTTCCGGCGGTACGCCGAACTGCTTGGTCGCGTTGCAGTTCATGTCCAGGTCCCAGATCAGGCAGAGCCGTCCCCTTTCCCCCAGTGCCGCCGCGATGTGCGTCGTGGTCGTCGTCTTGCCGACGCCACCCTTCTGGTTCCCGATTGCAATAATTCGTGTGATTCGCTCCCGCTCCATACCCCTCCGATAAAAAAAGTTGCTCGTTTAAGACCGCGACGTCGCGAGAACGCGTGATCGCGTTGTCACGGGTTCGCGTCATGGCGACAACGCGAACATGGAACATTCAGGGGGTTGTAGCAACGGGTGAATTTGCGTGCGATGCAGCCGTAATTGCCAAGTCGCGTCTTCGCCTGCTCGCGGGATGGCGACCTCGCGAGTTCGCGAGTTCGCGATAATGGACGCCAGATGGTCGATCCCACTGAAGAAAGCCTCTTGTCATCACGCGTTGTCGAGTTAATTACTGACGGTGAAGGTTCGGAATCCGAGCCGACATGTGTTGCTACTAATCAAGGGGGAGGAGACTCTCGAAAGACGTTACCTGAAACAAAGGCGGCGACCTTGCCGGGTCGCCGCTTTGGATTGAATAGGATGCCCGTGAGTGGGAACCGCTCGAAGGATCAAGTACCTCGACGCTATCCCGTTTCACGCCGCTCCGTCAAGAATAAACGCATGGAGCGTTGTCAGGATTCGTGTTGTCGATGAGCCATCCCCGAGGGCCGCGGACCCAGGCTGTCCGCAGGGGAGACGGAAACGATGCGATACAGACAACTGGCCAACAAGCCGGCGGAGAGTGGAAGACCGATGTGGGGTTACTGCCGGGTGAAGGCCCAAACGATTTGTCGGATGTGGCTTGGCTTCCGCCATGGCGAACTCGAACGGTCGGACCTGCAGACCTGGTTTGCCGCACACGAACTCCTGATGCGCCGATGCACGTTGACCTCTGGACGGCGCGCGGCCTATTCAGTTCAAGAACTCGAAGCACTCACCGGCCTGCTGGCTGCCACTTTACGCGGCTGCATTGGACGTCTGGAGCGGGCCGGCCTGATGTCCTGGCCAGAGCAACAACTATTGGTGAAAGACGGCGCCACCGGCGTCCTGGCGGCCATACCGGGCCTGCCCAAAATGTGTTCGGCTCTCACAAATCACCGCCGAACAATCCCCATTCCGCGGCATACGGTCCTCCTGTTGGCGCGGACCCGTCGTCCGGTGCTGCTGGCGACGCTGCTCGGTCACCTGTTGCGGGGGATGTATTACCGCTCGGGTGATTGCCTCTCCTGGGGAACGTGTAAGGCGTCGTGGATTGCGCAGACCTTTGGCGTGGATGTCCGGAATGTAAAAGCGGCGCGGCGGGAATTGGAAAGCCTGGGATGGATGCGGCCCTTGGAATCTCCGCATTGGCACCGCCAGCGATACGGCCGCAGCTTCGTCATCGCCCTTGCCTGGGACAGCCGCGTACACCTCGTTGCGTCCGCAGCTCCGAAGCGTGTTTCACCACCTCGGACCCGGCATTTCCAGGGCAAATCACCACCTCCTGAGTCTTACCGGAATCTCCTGAAGGAGAATAACCACCAGAATCCCGCGATTGCCCGGCGCGCTGGTGTTCAGGAACAGGCACAAAAGCCAAGCATCCAATCCCACTTCGGTCATTTCTCACCAGCCGACCTGGTCGATCCGCGGCGAACCAAGGAATTGTTCTACCGGGCGAGTGCCGCCGGCTTCGTTCAGGCTACGGTCGCCGAGCGGCTGCGATTCTTCGCCGCTGCACACCGTGCCCGCCGAATCGGTCGAAGTCCCTGTGGGCTGTTCGTTTGGTTGGTGCGACAGCGCCAGTTTCGATTCGCCACCGACGCTGATGAGCAAGCGGCCCGGGCGCAGCTTGTCCGGATGCCCGAGTTCTACTTTGGCCCGCCGTCACCGTTGCCTGCCATGGCAGAATCGGGAGCGAGAAATATCGCCAGCAAATGCCGTGAAAGCGCCAAGCGACGAAATCCCGACGAACATGATCCCTCCGCGATTCGACGATTGATTCGCGAATCCCTCGACTCTGCAAGCCTCACACAGCCTTCCCCCTCCCACCTCATGGTGGACAGAATTTTCTGCGGAGCGGAGCGGGGTCAAGAAGAAAATGTCGCGCAGCGACCCGCAGGGCGGCCGCCGCCGCATTTTGTTCTTGAGGCCGTGGAGCTTCGCCCATAATGAAGTATGAGGTGGGAGGGGGACGCATTGGCTTCGTCCAAATCATTTGCGGCTGCCGTCCTTGGTCTTCAGCGGCTCGGCTTTCACGCCTGTCTGCGGTTTGGCCTCCGCGACCGGCTGTTTGCGAGGCTCCTGGCTCGTGCCGGCGGTTTCGGCGACGTGGTTTCCGTTGGTCATGACAGAACTGCCTTTCTCCGCGACTTGGCCGATAAGTCGGCTCGTTCGAACATAATACTTTGCCAGCGCGTCGCGGGAGCCGGCAAAGAGAACGGCACACGTAATGAAGACTCCCAGGTCCGTGCCGAGACCCAGGAGTTTGGATGTTTGCAGCAGCCGATGCACGGGATACGCCCACAGCAGTGCGATCACCATGTTGGCGTAGAACTGGTAATACCGGTAATGGTTCTCGACCAGATAGGCGAACGCATCGAGCCGCTGGTCGAGCCGGGAATCGTCCCAATCGGGTGGACGCACGCCGGTTTTCTGGTGGATGAAGTCGATCAGTGCCCATCTGAAGCAACTGAGAATCATCCCGACAGTTGCGGCGGCTGTCAGGGCGTACAAGGGCGACGCCACGCCCGGCGATGCCGAGTTTTCCGGCAGGAGCCAGACCGTCACCGCCGGCGCGAGTGGGGCCAATCCGGCCAGACCGATGAAGCCCGGAAGCAGGTAGGCGATGAACAGGCCGAATTGCCTGCCGAAATTGTCGGGCATACGTGCAGTTCAAGAAGCGTTCTCCGCGGTTGCACAACGGCATCGCATCACGCCGGGAGCAGGATCACTAGATACGGAATCCGTGTCAAGAAGATTCCGGTCCATAATACCGATTACTTATGGTGACCAAGGCACAACACGAGCGCCGCTACCGCGAGATCCCCGCATTCCTCAAGGTTCTCCGCGAGGAAGCGGGTCTAACCCAGCGTGAAATAGGCTCAATTCTCGAACGTCCGCAGTCCTGGGTGTTCAATTGCGAGACCGGAAATCGGCGGGTGGATGTGGCGGAATTCTGCGACTGGTGCCGGGCCTGCAACACAGATCCGGCGAACGCCATTCGACGGGCCGAACGATCGCGTGAATAATTTTCCGTGTCAGTGTAGTGTGCGATGGCAGGCTTGATGCCTGTTGTTAACGCATCCAGCACAACGTGCGTCTGCGTCAACGAGATTGAACGTTCGCGCCCGGAGTAGTCGGCTACCAACCGATGAAAGGGAGACAGCCTTACCAGCTGTCAACGGAGGCTTTGCCTCCATGCGAACGTCACGTAGAGCCGGATGCCAGGAGACTGGCCTGTCCGGTTCGAGAGAAGCTGAACGGACTAAAGATCAGCAAACTGATTCAATCCCGTTCTTCTATCTCATGGTTAATATCCCGATCGAATCGGGGCGACCAAGACAGACCCTATCGAGCAATCGAAGGGCTGCGACAGATGAAGCGGGTGGGTGAGGGGAGACCTTCACGAATCCCGCTCATGGGGCTCGGGCCAAATCCGTACGGATATCGGGGTGTGGAGTCGACGACCCAGTGGGGTCACGACTTCTGTCCCTCGTCAGGGCTCGTGCAACGTGAGAGGACCGGGGAACTGTCGTGCGGCGACGCACGGCACCGGGCGCGGGGATGGCCGAAAGGCATTCCTGATGACAACGCTCGGCGTCCTGGTGGTAAAGCCAGGCGGTGAAAAGCTCAACCGGTAACCGCCCGTCAAGGGCGTTCCTTACAGTGCGACAAGAGACGGTGCCGAACGTGAAGGCCGTGAAAGCACGACCTTCACACGTGAAGCGAATACTTCACGTCGGGAGAGGACAGGGTGAGGCGGTGGTTAGAGGCTCGCTTCTCGTTTCGAGGCCTCGAAATCGCCGGGAGCAATCCCGGCGGAAACTATGCCAGAGCGGAAGCTTTGGACATACGCCCACGTCCGGCCCCTTCGGGGGCATGTACCGACGTCACTTGTCGATTCAGCAACTGTCGCTAATTGGGTAAGGCGTAGAGCGGGCGAATTGGTAATTCGCGACCTGGTGCGAAGGCAATGGCCTTACGCGCGTCACCAGGTTTTTCAAATGCTCGACGCTGATAAGAGTGGTGCCAGTAGGAGAGACCGGAAGGTCTGCCGATCCATTGCAAGGCAGTGATGGAGCGGTCTGGGTGCTGGAATTCTGCGGATATGAATCCTTGAATTCCTTACGGGTGGTGCCGGGCACAACCTGCACAGAGCAGGTCCAGCGACGAAAGCACCGACGTGTTTTTCAATCTCGTGTTTGACGACCGGGGCCGCCGAGGCATGACAGAGCGTCATGTCATCGGCGGCCCCGGTTCCGGATAGGAAGACGAATGCGGCCGAAAGAGGACTGTCCGGAAGGACAAGCGTCTTTTGGCGGCGGATCGACGACACACCCGACAGGTGTGTCGACGTGTTCTTCTGTTTTTAGGAAGGTTCTGTCACCGCTACCTGTATGAGTACAAGGCGGGCGCTGCCAGAAACGAGCAGCGCGGCGCCGGCATACTTGCGGTCGAGAAAGGCGGTTATTGCTGTGGTTTGCATGGGGTTTTCAAGGCTTTCGGGGAATTGTGCCGCCAACGTGAGAACAATCCCCACTCCAACGCCATAACAGCGGTGGAGGGGGAAGTATGACATACCGATGTGAAGCCGCGTCAGTCGAAGGGTTCGTGCAGCAACTGGCCTGTAACCTGGTGAACAAGGGATACTGGTTCTATGTGACGGGTCGCATTCCCAGCGGGAAAGATCCGGAAGGCGTGGACCGCAAACTGATCGATTTGTACGGACTGGACATTTCCAAGTGGACGCGCGCACGGCGCAAAGCAAAGGGACTGGCGAATGTTGCGTACCTGCGGTACGAACGATTCTTCGTGCTCCTAGCTACGCAAGGGTCACACTTGCTCTTCGAGCGTGAAGGCTATGTCAACGACATTCGGCGTAAACCGATTCTGTTTCACGGATACAGCATTGGCTGCGGCAAGGGAAGCGACGGGCGCTGTCATTCGAGCGTAAAGATCAGCGTCGAAGCGTTCGACGAACTGAAGGCGCATTTCATGAACATGGCGATACACCGTTCAGCTCAAGTTCTTGCTGCTGAATTTGGCGAGATTCGCTTCATCCCTTTCGCGCGCGTGCGCCGTCAACTGCTTCGACTGCTGGCCGAAGTGAATGGCATGCGCTGCGCGTCGGGGTTTTCCTCAATTGGCACTTCCGCTCTTACACTGAGACGCACAATTTATCGACCCTTTCGTGAGAATTCCGCAGTAGACGACTTGTGCAATGCGCAGAATAGCGATCGCATCCTCCGACTCTAGGAGGACTCACCTCAGCGAGGCACGCCGTCGCTGTTCCACTCCGCGCCGAAGTCCGGAAACGCCGGAGCGCTGGCATCTCGAATGGGATACTGAAAGGCGCCCGCATCGTATTTTGCGAACCCATCACGCGAAAACTGGGCGCGGTAAAAGTCCCGCATGACGCCGTTTTGCTGCCATTCCTGCTGGTGTACAGCCCCTATCGCAGCCACAAGAACTGGATCGCCCGACCGGTGGATTAGGTCGACCATCCCATCCATCGTCGTTTGTCGCTTTTCTAAGGAGAGTTGCGTTTCTGTCATCCATTGCTGGCAGTCGTTCAAGGATTTCAAATCCTTGGAGGTAGCATTACCCACAAATGCGGTTTGCCGAAGGTTGGTCAGTACTGCTGCGACGGCGACAAGGATTGGCTGTTGAAGTTCCTGTGGATCCCGGTCCTTGCTTTCACCGTCTTTCGAATTCAGTTTGAGTATCGATGGCGGTATCATTCCGACGCGATGAGACAGCAACTCGCGCAGCGGCCCTCGCAGGCCCAAATCGTTGAATCCACGCTGGGACACGGCGTTGTCAATGAACGGGATGAGATCCTTAAATGCGCGGCGGCGCCGTTGGTAGCAGTCCACATTGTGGTCCATCTGTTCGAGTTGGGAGGGGCCCTTGTAATCATCAGCGTGCGGCCGTCTGGTGGAACACTTAAGCGCATCAATCGTTGCCATCATGTCGCCCTGCTGTTTCCGTGAGAGAGGTGTCGCCAGCCTGGCACCAGCGCGAAGCTGACTCAATAGCGTCTCAACCGCGGGAAGCTCGGCCTCTTGACCATCGGTTAGCAGGTTGTCATCGAGGATCTGGTCGTTGAACAGCCATGTTTTCAATCTGCGAGCTCGGTTGACCCACCGGGTCAGCGTCTCCAACTGGCCGGCAAAATAAGGGATCATTTCCGCGACAAATTCGGTATCGCCGTGGGGGAATCGCCGGGCTAAAATGTTATTTTGAATTTGTTCAACACGGCTGGCGCAGTACCGCGCCAATTCTTTGTTCCAGAGATCTTCACGGCTCGCCTCAACAAACTCGCTCCATCGGACGGAAAGCTCCGGGTACTCAAAGGCCTTGCCACTTTTGATGCGGTTGTACAAAGCGGTCTTGATATTTGGGCCGGCTAGCGTCAATTCCGTCGCATCATATTCCTGTCCGTCATCGGTGTAAGCCTGTAGCAATCCGGAGAGCACGTCCAAGTCCATGACGAGTTGCTGGAGTTGGACATTGTTCAAAGTCGTGGAGCGTTTATCTTCAGGCGGCGCATCACTGGCGTTAGGATCATGTAGCGGTGGCGGGGACGTTTGCGCGGGGTCGGTGGTTTGAGTCGCGGGCTGAGCCGGAGAGGTCAAGGCCTCGGGTTTCGCAGGGGATGACTGAGTTGCGGCCGCGTATTGTTCTGGTGACGGGTAGTTCCTAAACGGGTCGGCGTGCTTGCTGAGAAGGATCACCATAGTAGCCAATGCGACGGCTCCGATGGTGGCGCGGACTTTGTGAAGCTGCGCCCATGCCACCAGCCATTGAAGTTTCGGGCGCGCGATTATCCAAGCCGCAGCCGAACATCTTCGACCGAAGGACGCGATGCCCTCGGCGCGACGGCGCCATTCTGGAAGATGAGGGGGTGTTCCGTCTGAATTTTCCATAGAGTTGTCCGTTTTAATTCAATCGACTTCGACGCGGCCGTGCGCATCGAGCGGGGAAAGTGGCCCGGGCTTCAAGGTATCAACTCGTGGCATGAAGGGCCGGCTGTCCGTATCTTCTTGGTCATCGTCGGGATCCTGAAACAGGGAGTCGGGGAATGTCTCGCCGGGCCACAGGCGCTCTGCATCCTCACGTGTCCAAGGCGGGGGCAACTGCTGCTCGAGGGTATCGTTCCGCGGCGAAAAATTGAGGAACGGGTCGTTCCGTGCGTACTCGTAATGAACGTCATTGCGAACAACGCCGTGCAGTTTAGGGACGATATGGTAGCCCGAAACCATCCCGTTTTCCGAAAGGGGCAACTGGCGGAGTTCTGACGGGATTACGGCCTCCTCTATAACGACTTGCTCGCTTTCGCCCTGGTTTGTCGTTGTGTGTCCCTGCCCATCAGTGCCGCTGCCCCGGCTCGCAGTCACACGCCGTTTTTGAACAGGACCGATTGTTTCGGAGGCCCACTTTTGCGTGAAAGGGCTTTCTGTGCGGAGGAACGAGAGATTCGAGCATGTGGTCGGAAGTTCGTTGGCCAACTTCTCGCCGTATTCGTGACGGAATCCTTCGATGTCCTGAAATCCAATGGCGGCACGAATCCCCTTGGAGCGGCCGTCGTTGAGCATCTTGGCCAGTCCGTCGAGATTGCCGGCCTCCTTGAGTTCGTCGCAAAAAAACCAGAGGCGGTTTTGGTGTGGGTGGACGTTGGGATCGCTGTTGGCGGCATCAGAAATGAATTTGAACATGACGCGGTTAAGCGCAGCCAGCGGCTTCTCGTACATGGGGGCTTGGCTCATCACGAGAATGGTGTCCCCGCGCGTTGCCCAGTTGCGGAGGCTAATTTTTCTCTCACGGGGAAGGCGATCCCAGATGCCGGCTGTGACCTGAAGCGGCACCACAGCAAGAGCGATTGAGGAGATGATGTTGTGATACGTTTCCAAGGCTTTGAGGAATTGCGGAACGAGGTCGCGAATGATCGTGCCCTTGGCCTTGCGCAGCAGCACCCAGCGAAGGCGGCTCGGATGGCCGGCGATCAGCGTGAGGTCTCGCAGCGTCCACCGAGCCGGAGCGTCCTTCGTGGGTCCGGCGGTGAGCATAAGCGTTTTCACGATGCCGGCGATGAGAGATTGCGCCGCTGCGTCAAAGAAGGGGTTATGGTCATTTTCCCGCGGCGGAATTAGGACTTGCCCAAATTGGTCAGCTTCAGCCAGACTTTGCATATCGTTGGCGAGGTCCCATGCACAACAGCGTATGTCGAGAGGGTTCAGGATGCGAATGCTTTCGGCAAGTCCAAGGCTGTAGAGAAAGCTTAGCCATTCAGTTTTCACGTCATAGATCAGCGCTCGGCGGTCTCGGCCACGAGAGATGGACGGTAGCACCGATCGCATAAGCCCCTGCATCATGAGCGTCTTGCCGCTCCCTTTGGTCCCGACCACACAGAAATTCAACTCCGCGGTGGTTGCTGGCAGTTTGAGCCCCGCCCAGGCGATGTCCGGTTCAGCACTTTCGCGCGCCAGCTCGGATGCGATCGCATTTGCGTGTTCCTGAAAGAGAAGGCGTGTCCCACGGATGACTTCGTCAGCGGGTCGCGTGGTCGTGCTGGAGTCCATCCAGAAAAGGAACAAAAAGAGGAGAATCCCGAATATGCATCCGATGGTGGTGTCGAACGGCGGGATATACATGAAGGTAAATCGCCCGATCAAGATGCAGGCCGGAAGCCACAGCATGAAGGCCGCTGCTCGAGCCGCCGGCCTTAACCGGGCTGACCAAGTCAGACTCCAATAGCTGTTAATGTGGCCATTGACGTGTCGAAAGAAGATATAGCCCACGTAAAATGCAAATACGAGGTTCAGTTGACCTGCCCCGGGCCCCTGATAATCCACGCCCCTGACCGTCCACAGACACACTTCCACGTACGCAAGCGTGACCAAAAGAGTCAGCGGGAATATCAGGAATCGCCGGGCGACATCCTTGGAGTCCGTAAGATTCATGATGAGAGATCTCCGTCAATGACGATGCGCTAGGTTGTGGTGCTGGGTCATAGCAAGCGTCTTCTGATTCGATCGCTCCATCTGACGGGCAAGCGCTTGGAGATCCTCGCCGGCTTCGTGCTCGTCTGCATAGATCCGCGTGGATTCGCGAGCCCGCGACGCCTGCACGTACGAAATCTCCCGGTCCTGCATCCTGCCTCCCGCTAGAATGTACGCGCGGTCAACGGTGCTCCCCTGGCCTTTGTGGCTCGTGCAGGCATACCCAAGCGTCATCTGCTGATAATCCTTCAGAGGAACGACGACTTTGTCGCCGTCGTCCAGCAGCACCGTGACTGTTCGGAATCCGGGGACAAAGCCGATTCGAATCACGGTCCCGGTCTCGCCGTTGTTCACGCCGATCGCTCTGTTGTTCTTTAGAAACATCACACGGTCCCTTTTGTGCAGATCACAGGTGACAGCTTGGTCATCGATGGTCGCGGTGACGTTGACGCTGCGTCCGCCGATTTCGCCATCGCCCCTGCGAGCTGATTGGCAACGGCGATTGAGCTCCTGGGTATCGGCGTTGGCACCGGTAAATATCAATGATTGGCCGTTGGTTCCTTTTTCATGTTTATTCCAGTCGGCGACGAGTCGTTCCATGGCCTTGTCCCGCGTTGGCTCCACGGCGATAAGGCCGCGATCGGCGAGATTTGCCAAAGCAGAACGGGCTTTGCCGTCGGCGATGCTGCGGACGACCTCGATATCTCGGGCATCGCGCTGGCGAACGATATTGGTCAGCTCCACCTTGCCATAGCGGTCAGCCAGCGCGGCGGCGGCTCCCCCTGGTCCGATGGCCTGGATCTGGTTGCGGTCGAACGCCATGACCACCATCCCGCCAGCGGCGGAGACGGCCTTGATGAGCTTCGTTATTTGCGACGTATCCAACATCCCTGCTTCATCAATGACCAGCACGTGCTTGGCGGTGAATGTGAAACCTTTGAAATCGTGGATCGACTTCCCCTTGAGAAGATTCTTCAATTGATGTCCATGGTGGTTCAGGAGGGCGCCGACCCCCTTGTCCATGACGAATTCGAGGAATGCGGTGGTGTAGCTGGTGATGCCCGAACCCTTCTCCAGTTCTTTCCGGGCTTTCCCCGACACCGTGGCGCCGATGACTTGGTATCCCGCCTCCTCCCATATTGCCCGCGCTACGCGCAGCGTAGAGGTCTTACCCGTGCCGGCCGCGCCCTCCAACGCGCGAATACTGCCATTTCCCTTGAGAGTCAGGTAGCGAACCGCGGCGCGCTGCTCGACGGATAGCTTCAGACCAGTGTCGCGAAGGATCTCGGTGCGGTTAATCTTTTCGATTTTCTCGCCTCGGGACGCCTTTGCCATTTGCGCCGCATGATGCTTGATCTCAGCCCAGACGCCCGAACGCTCGCCCGTATAGCGAGAAAGAATCGCGCGGACACTCGCAGCGGAGACTCCATGGTCAAATTCGGATCGGAGTCGGTCGGCCCCGCGAATCAGTTGGCGCTCGGACGCCTGAACCTCTGGTGTTGTGAAGTGCTCCTCGCCGACACCATCGGTTCCCAAATACACAAGCGGCTGGTCGCGTTGGATCTTCCCGTCGCGCGCGGCGTTTTTTGTGAATTCACTGGTCAGTTGGCGAATGGTTACGATATCGAGCCCACGGCCCTGGGAGGCCTCGGCGAGGCGGCGCGTGAACTCGGTGGCAGTAAAATGGCTTTCCTGGACAGTGAGGTTTACGAGCGCTTCCGTCAGCGCGTCGGAACCGGTCTTTGCCAGGAAATGGTTGGCCGCTTTTCCCTTTAGAGCGCGCGCGTGGTCGCTTGTCAGGCCGAACACGCGCTCTACTTCCTCTCGCCATTGCCGGAACAGCGTCGCTCTGGGTGGAACCACCTCTTTGATTTCACGACTCTCCTTGGCGGCGATAGCGGCCGCGACGGCGCTTTCCAAGCCCTTGGCGCCGAGTTCCTTTTCAATCGCTGCGCGCCGTTTGCTGTAGTGTTCGCATACCTCCTTTGCTATCCCCTTCACTTGGAACGAAAACCTGTCCCGCTCGATTTCCAGTCCGAGCCGCTCCTCCAACTCGTACGCCAGCTGAGCGCGGTATAGAGCGCCCAACGCCATTTTCTGATCGAAGAGCCTGGGAGCAACCAAGG
>Ga0182024_10008441_pt1 | contig 21720 bp, 16 predicted proteins | sample P32metaG_FD_120480 | JGI IMG/M metagenome (GOLD analysis project Ga0182024, IMG submission 120480) | Permafrost microbial communities from Stordalen Mire, Sweden - P3-2 metaG (Illumina Assembly) | ecosystem: Environmental > Terrestrial > Soil > Wetlands > Permafrost | place: Sweden: Stordalen...
GGCGGCCGCGTAATGGTCTTCTCGCTGGACAAGTTCGAATTCAAACGTGGCTGGGGCGCCTACGGACACAAGCTCTCGGAAATCAGCACCAATCCCGCCGACCACGCCTACAAACCGAATGGCCCCATGGCCAAAGAGTTCGTCGGCCACCTGACCTTTAATTTCTCCAATGACGGCTTGGTCTACGCGGCTGACCGCGGCGGCAACCGCATTCACGTCACCGACAAACAGGGCAACTTCAAGCAGGAAATAAAAATGGCAGAATATACGGGCGTCGGCGGTTCAACTGGCGGCGTGATGTTCTCCAACGACAAAGGACAGAAGGTCCTGTACATCTCCGACCTCACCAACAACCATGTCTGGTTCCTTGACCGAGAGACCGGCAAAGTACTGGGCACGATAGGCAGCATGGGACACAATGCCGGCGAATTCTTCGGCGTTCACATGGAAGCCACTGACTCAAAGGGCAACCTCTATACCGGCGAAGTGTTCTACGGCGAGCGCGTGCAGAGGTTCCTGCTGCAGAAGTAATGCGGGGAGTTTGCCAGTCGCCGATTTTCCGGTAAGCAGTTCAGCTGGGCGGCAAGCAATAGCAGCCGATGCCGCCCGCTGAACCAAACCTGAAGAGTGTGGGTGAGAACTCGGCATTGATTTGTGTAGCGCCCGCCTTCAGGCGGGCATCTGAATGATTCCAAAGTGCCCGCCCGAAGGCGGGCGCTGCATAAACCTCGCAAAACGGAGCTCTCGGATGCGCTCTGTAGGCCAGGCAGAATTCCTCATCGTTTTCACTTCGGTGCAGTCATCGCCTGTTCCAAGGTCTCCCGTATCAGACGCGTGTAAGGGATGCCGCGCACTTTTGCTCGAGCCTTTACCGCCGCCAGCAACTGTCTTGGCACGCGCATGTTGATCTGCTCGTCTTTCTTCTCGAATTCAAACCGCGCCGTCCTGAACTGCGAATAATCGAGGCTAGAGAGATCCTTGGCAAGAAACGCCTCGGCTTGCCGGTCGGTTTTAATGCGTGGAACTTTCCTTTTCATAGGCCGCAATCTCCCTGGCGTGCATATACCGGGCTGTCACCGGCCGAATGAGGCGGCGTTTGTCGACCGTCTTGATCGTGAAAGCTACGAAGACAGGCCGCCCTGAGCTTGTTCTTCCCGCCGCGATCAAACGGTCTTCATCCGCCGAATGCTTCGGGTCAGGAGCCACGCGGGGATCACGCACAAACAGCTCCTCAATCTCCAGGATCGAGACGCCATGCTTTTGGCACTTGCCGCGGTTGCCCTCATCCCAATCGAATCCGCTGACCCGCAAATTCATCCTATCACCAGACTACACGATTGTATATACATTTGTATATCGGAAACAGGAACTCACCCCTTGTTCCTGAGAAATTTGCGCGCGCACTGAAGTCTCTGCCCGCAAGGGTGAACGCCGATCACGAATGGATCAGCACCATGGCGGCTTGGTAGCGTTTGGTCAATTCGTCCAAAAGCTGAAAAGCCGGCTCCCATTCCGAAGGTTTTTGACTCTCGCTCGCTTGCGTTCCGTCCTCTTTGGGTTTCTTGCAACTTCTGCCGGCTTCCACGGAGTGGCAGAGGTCCTGAACCAAATGGCGGTATTCGGGGGCGCGCAGAATTATGCGTTTGTGATGGACTTCCTCCGGATCGGGATATTGCCTGACCAGAAAACGGAAGGCCTCCAGCTCGCTGATCAGAATGATGATGATGTATTCTGCGCGTTCCGGGACGAACTCGACCAGATCGCAAACCGCATGGCGCGCGCTCTCCAAGCCAAGAAATAACATGTAGACGACGTTGCGTGCCGCCTCGTGCCAACGATCTGCGGGCGCATCGTTCGACGGTGGCTCCGTCTCAGATGCTCGCGGTCCGATTTCCGCCAGAGCCCGCGTCGAATCCCGGACCGCCTTCATGTAGGTATAAAACGCGGTGATATTGATGACCACTCTGGCTTCCAATGTCTCCAGGTCCTTTGTGTTGCTCCCAAATATCGGGAAATAGTCTTCCTGCGCGGTGTACGGATGTGCCGGCTCGGTTTGCTGCCCGGCACCGGCAGGCGCCGCGGGCGGGCCTTGGTCAAAGGCCGTGACGAATCGGCGGACCGTGTCGACGACCGAGACAACCCGGCAAAGCGTGGTGATCTCGCAAGCGAACAAATCGACCACGCCTAGTCGCGCGCTGCCTGTTTGGTAGGCCCAGGCGAAGAGCGCCCCGAAAGCGGCCAGCGCAGGCGCAAAAATTACGCGAAGGTTGTTCGAAGCGAGGAAAATGATTCGAAGATAAGTCCAAATTCTGGGCTGGCCTCTGAAGGACCGCCATTGGCTTGTCCATTCGAGAACAAATGCCGGGATCGAGCCAAAAATGAAGACGAGTAGGACTCCTAAAAGGCCGACCGCAACGATGAACCGAAGATCTTTAACGTGCTTCGAATCGAAAAACCGATCGGCGGTCGCAGCGGGGTCGCCAGTCTTCAAAATGACCGCAAGGGGCTTTAGCAGCCCCTGGGCGTGGCGGGGCACAAACCGGGTTGATGTCGTGGAAGCATCGGATTCGCTGTGCATTCCAAACCTCCTCAGAACCCGTATTCACTACTTGGTACCGGGAACGGCGCTATAATACTCCCGTTCCTATTTTTTGCAACACTATGAAGAAATTTTTATCAGGGGGAAATTTCCGGCGGACGCGGGGGTTCTGTGGCGTCGGCGTCCCGCCGGCGGTTCTTGTATTTGTTTCGCAGCACAAAACCGCCGGCGGGACGCTGGCGCCACAAAATTCCGCGTTGAGCTGCAAAGCAGGGAGATTACCAGCTGCCGCACGTTTGCGGTGTTTTGAACGGGCGTGCTGCGCGCGCTTCCCTAGCGGTTAAACGGCGCGATGAGCGCGGCGTGGCCGGCGATGTGGCCGTCCATGGCCTTCATCACGTCGGCGCGCGTGGCAGTTGCGGGCAGATCGAGCTTTTGATCCAGGGCGAATAATTCGAATGCGTAGTGGTGCGCCACGGCGACATCTTGCGGCGGGCATGGGGGGCGATAGCCGAAGATTCCTCCCTGGCCAGCGTTGCCGTTGGTTTGGTGGCTGCCGTCGGGTAGATCCGCGCTTGCGGAGGAGACTCCTGCTGGGAGCGAGTTTGCGCCGGCGGGCATGTTCCAGACCATCCAGTGCAGGATGTCATCGACGCCCTTGCGCGGGCGTGGTTCCATGTCATGTACGATCAGGGTGAAGCTGGCCGTGCCTCGCGGGGGCATCATCCATTGCAGGCCGGGTGAGATGGCATCTGCGCCCGCCGAGCAAGAGAATTTTGCGGGCAATGCTTTCCCGTCGGCGATATCCGTGCTCACGAGCCTCATGGGTGGAGGTGGACCGCCGCCGGCACGCTGGCCGCCGCCCCCTGCGGGGGCTGCTCCGGGCGCAGGCGCTGGACCGTTCTGCGCAAAAGCCGCGAGACTCGCCGCGGCTAGAACGATCAGTCCGCTTAAGAATAGAAATGAATTTTTTTGCATTTGCGTTTGCCTCCCTGCGTTTCTGATGCCTCGAAAAAGGCGTTTAGCTTTGCCGATTCCGGCTTCGCCTCGTTTGCGTTTTGCAAAACCGCACAGGCAGGAGTGCCTGTGCTACTGAAACCTGCCTCAATAATAGATATACGCCGCGCCCGATTCCTGTGCCGGCTTCAAGGCTTTAGCGGGATTGATGCCGGTACCGCCGCCACTATCCTTGAACGCGCCAACAGCCAACACTTTGCCGTCTCCATTCAGCGCCAGTGAAATTCCAAATTCAGCGGAAGCATGCACGGGCGCGCCCTTCACGTAGGCAGCCGGCGCCCACGTCGTTCCGGTGCGCGTATAGATGTAGATCGCGCCGGAATCTTCGGCCGTGGCGTCTTCTTGGTCGCCGTTGAGGCCACTTGCGCCGCTATCCTCGAGATGAGCGCCAACGGCCAGCGTGTTGCCATCGCGGCTGAGGGAGAGACCCCAGGCGAATTGGTCGTTGAGGCGCGTGTTGGTGGCCTTGATGAATGCCTGCTGCGTCCAAGTGGAATCTTTTCTTACGAAGACGTAGGCCGCGCCGGTGGAGACGTCCGATGCCGAGTCGTTCGAACCTTCCGTCGGCGGCTGGATTCCCCGCAGCAAGCTGTCTTCGTCGAACGCGCCGGCCACCATAGTGTTGCCATCGTCACTTAGAGAGATAGAACAGCCGAGCGAATCGCCACCCTCCGCGTTGGAAGCCTGCAGGCGAATCTGCTGCGCCCAGGCGCTTCCGGTACGTGTGAAAATGTAGGCAGCACCCTTTCCTCCCTCCTCGTCATACGCACCTACAGCCATGGTGCTCCCGTTGCCGCTCAATCCCAGGGAATATCCGAAAAGATTTCCCCGGTTTGTGGTGTTCCAAGGTTTAACGTAGGCTTGCTGCGCCCATTTGTCACCGGAACGCACATAAACATAAACCGCTCCGGCGCTGTCGGCTGAATTGTCCGCCTGATTGCCGTTGATTCCCGTGGCCGCACTGTCCTCGGAAATTGCGCCGCAGGCCAGCGTATTACCATCGCCGCTGAGGGCCAGGGAGTAACCGAATTGATCGCCGTCGGCTTTTTCGCCGGTGTTGGAAGCTTTTACGTAGGCTTGCTGCGCCCAGGCCGTGCCTGTTCGCATGAAGACGTAAACCGCGCCGGCACCTGGCATTGAAGCGTCCGCTTGATCGCCTCCAATGCCCGTTGCCGAACTGGCTTCGCCGACCGAACCAACCGCCAGTGTGTTGCCGTCATTACTCAAGGCTACGGATGACCCGAATTGGTAGCCGCGTTTCGAATTGGAGGCCTTCAGGTAAGCCTGCTGCGCCCAGGCGTCGCCGCTGCGGGCGAACACGTAAACCGCTCCGGAATTAACTGCGGAGTGATCGGCCTGATTTCCGTTGATGCCCTTGGCGTTGCTGTCTTCCGCCGTGGAAGTCACAGCCATGGTGCTGCCGTCGCCGCTGATCGCCACGGTGAAACCCAGCTGGCTGAAATTCCGTGCATTGGAGGCCTTGATGTACGCAATCGATTTGGGATTCCAAGGAGAGCCCGCCACGCGAAGCGGAGCGCCTCGCGGATTCAAGGCGGGCGCTGGCGCCTGCGCAAAACTCGCCGCGCTGCAAATCGTTAGCCCTGCGAGCAGCAGGCCAAATCGATTGGCCGCAGAAATATTTTTCCTGAATTTCATCCTGGCCTCCGTGGAAGACCCTCGCAATATCCGCTCAAAAAAACGTACAGGGAGCCCATGAAAATCCGGTGCGAACGCAGCCGAATTTAGACCACTACAAAAGTAAAGGCCCGTGTGCTTCCGAAAAAATGGCTATTGAGCTTGCGCACTCTTGAAACTGTTGTGAATGTCCTTGCCGGTATCCGTCAGTGTGATTTTGCTTTCGTGCGAAAGGTTCATGTCGTTAGAGCCGTCTTTGTTGCGGGGGCCAATGATGGTGATTTTGACTCCGGGCTTCAGCGTGTCACGATCCCAGCCATCGGCCCTGTGCAGCGCGTTGGCGCCGCCCAGTTCGGCATGCCAGCGCTGCGTGACGCCTTTATTGTCCTTGGCTTCAAAAATAATCGCCGAATGCGGATTCACAAATTCGAAATCCACCACAGTTCCCTGCACGGTGAATGGATGCTCCTCGTCATAGCGGCCCGCAAAGCCGTGATGCGCAAACACCGGCAAAGAAACCGCAAGAAGCATGACAGCAGGAAGGAAAAAAGAAGCTAGCGACCTGAATTTCATGGATCACCCCTTTCAATGGCGGCGAATCTCTCACAACCGCGTGTGAATTGTCAATTCGCGTACCTGCTTGCCGTTCAATCCTTCATACCTGCATTGAGCCGGCAGCGCCAAATTCCGATTCACTTTTGAATGGCCGGAGTACGGGAATTGTATGCAGATTGGACGTATGCCCCTGGAGACTGGTTACAGAATGTTTGCAGCGGTGGGATTGCGCGAGGCGCAGGGAGAATGATCCCCGAAAAACATGCTCTCATTTTTGGCTATGGTTTGCCGAGGTCATTTCGCACCACCGCGCCGCCCTTGAGCACGAATTTCACATTTTCGAGCTGCTTGATGTCATCGAGTGGATTCCCGGCGACGGCAATCATGTCCGCAAATTTCCCCGGCTCGATTGCGCCCACCTGGTCGGCCCAGCCCATCAAGTCTGCCGCGTTCATCGTCGCGGCTTGAATCGCGGCCAGATTTGACATTCCATATCGTGTCATCCACTCGAATTCGACCGCTTGCGTGCCGTGCGGAAACGGTCCAGCGTCGGTGCCGAAAGCAATCTTGACGCCCGCCGCCAGGGCTTTCTTGAAGCTGACCTCATGCAATTGCAAGCGGCTGACCTTTCCGCCGGACATTTCCAGATCGCTTTTTTCCAACGCTCCGCTGTAAACGTACAGCGTGGGCACAAGATAAATTCCGCCCGCGACCATCTTGCGCACCGCATCATCGTCAAGCCCGATTCCGTGCTCGATGGAATCCACGCCCGCGTCGATGCAGTGGTGCAGCCCCGGCCCGTCGTACGCATGGCAGGCGACCTTGATGTGTTTGGCGTGCGCTTCATCCACGACGGCCTGGACTTCTTCGAGGCTGAACGTGGGGATGCTTATCTCTTTCCCGTCGGGTGTGAAATAGTACCGGTCGGTGCCGTAAATCTTGATCAGGTCGGCTCCATAATCGAATTGCTCGCGGACTGCCTTGCGCGCCTGAACCGCGCCATCGACAATTTCCACGCCTCGAGGGACATCCACTTCCGGGGAGTAGCCCTCCAGGCCATAACCACCGGTTGAGGAAATGCCGCGCGTGGCCACTTTCAACCTCGGTCCCGGAATCAAACCTGCGTTGATCGCGTTGCGAACGTCCACATCGCTATACATCGCACCTTCGGTCTCCACATCGCGCATGGAGGTGAATCCCGCTTCAAGATCCTTCTTCACATTCAGCGTTGCCAGGATGGTGCGGTATTGCCAGGACTGCTTGAGCAGGATGTCGTCATAGTGTGAGTCGTCGGTATCGCTGAGCATGATGTGCGTGTGGCAGTCGATCAACCCGGGTAAAACGGTAGCGCGGCTCAAGTCAATCACTGTCGCGCCCGCCGGAATTTGCACTTGATCGCTGGCTGCCACTCGCTCGATGCGATCCCCGCGAATGACGATCACCTGGTTGCTCAGCATTTTTCCACCGCGCACGTCCAGGAGTTTCCCCGCCTTGACGAATGTCTGCGGCGGATCGGCGGATTTGGCCATGCCTGCAAGAATTAAAACCAGTGCGAGAAGGGCGAGGCGCTTCATGTTTCCCCCGAGCGGAAATTCGTGCCTGAAATCAAAGGCGGCTTCATTGTAAGCCCAACTCGGCTGTTCCAAACGCGGGGCGCCCGCAGGCTTTTTGTGGGTTCATTTTCCAGTATACCCGGCTACGGATATTTGGTAAAGTATATCCCATGACGGATATAAAGCGGCCGTTCTCCAATCCGCTGGCCCTGGCCATTCTGGTGCTCCTGTACGAGCGCCCCATGCACCCTTACGAAATGGCCGCCACCATTCGCGAACGCCACAAGGAGAGCAGCATCAAGCTCAACTACGGGTCACTCTACACGGTCATCGAGCAGTTGCTGCGCGAACATTTCATCGCCGTGCGCCAGATCCTGAAGGAAGGCAAGCGCCCCCAAAAAACGGTGTACCAACTGACGGCCACGGGCGAAGTGGAATTAATCGATTGGATGCGCGAGCTGGTCAGTTCCCCGGTCAAGGAATATCCCATGTTTGAAGCTGCTCTTTCGCTTTTGCCGGTACTGCCGCCGGAGGAAGTCATCGGCCTGCTGGAAATTCGCCTGGGGCTGCTGCAAAAGACCCTGGAGGAGTGCACCGAGGAAGAGCGCAAATGCCGCGAAATGAAATTGCCGCGCCTGTTTTCCCTGGAGAGCGAATATTACAAGGCCGTCACACTCGCGGAGTTCAAGTTCGCGAAAGATTTGCTCTCCGATCTGAAACGCGACGCCGCGGGATTACGCAGCGGCTGGTCGGAAATGCGCAAGCAGCACTTGGCGGGCAAAGCGGGTGCGCGCAAGAAACCACCGGTCGGCGGTGCTGCGCGCAAAAAGTCAAAAAGTGAAGGAAGAGCTTAAGAAGACTCGATCGACCGTCAGGGCTAAAGCCCTTGATTTTCACGGCGCTGAACGTCACGGCTGAAGAGGCTGCGAAAAAAAGTATTTTTTGTCATCCCGAGCGAAGCGAGGGATCTGCTTTTCTTCTCGGCTTCCAAGAAACAGCAGATTCCTCGGGCAAACACTGCCCTTCGGAATGACATGGTGCGCGTTTTTCCGCAACCTGTGAAGCCGTGACCTAAAAAGATTAATTATGAGATGGCTAGAATTCAAATTTAATAGGAGAAATGACAATGCAAACTTCAACAGCAAAACCGTATCGCGGAATTTCCATGGAACGAGGGCTGGCTACCTGGTACGCCAAAATCACGCGAAAAGATCTCGCTGAATTTGAGCGCCTGGCACGGGAGCTGGCCAAGGATCTCCCCCCGAACGCGCGCGTGCTGGAGGTCGCGCCCGGCCCGGGATATCTTTCCATCGCTCTGGCAAAACTTGGGCCGTTCAAGGTCACCGGGCTGGATATCAGCCAATCGTTTGTGCAAATGGCTTCCGAAAGCGCCAAACAGGAAGGCGTTCCGGCTCGTTTCATTCACGGCAGCGCCTCGGACATTCCCCTGGAGGACGGCATGTTTGACTTGATCGTTTGCCGCGCGGCGTTCAAAAACTTTTCCGAACCCCTGAAAGCCCTGAACGAAATGTATCGCGTGCTGAAGCCGCAGGGCAGGGCTGTGATTATCGATCTGCGCAAAGATGCTTCCTGGGACGAAATTGTGGCCTACGTGGATGGATTACATCTCAGCGCAGCGAACACCTGGATGACCAAATTTACGTTCAAGCACATGCTACTCAAGCGCGCCTATACGGAAACCCAAATGTCGTCGCTGGCCATTCAGTCCGATTTCAAATCCTGCGAAATTGTAAAGGCACCAGTGGGCATGGAAATTCGGCTGGTGCGTACTCAGCCGCTGGCGGAGCAAGCAGCCTGAAGGGTCAATCGCCGCGCCTTCGCCACCTTTCAAAGAAGCGAGGGCGGTTCTGCCTTCTATGCGCGTCTTTGCAAAAGGAGTGCCGGCTGCTCCTTTGCGATGACCAATAATCGCAGAGCAGACTTATTCGGCGCACGATGCCCTTGCTCCCAGCTTCGAATCGTGCCGACGCTGGTGCAAAGGAAGTCGGCGAACTCCGGCTGGCTTAGCTGCAAGCGGGTTCTAATCCGTCGAATTTGAGCAGGCTTCATTCTGACCGGCTCGAAAGCCAAACTAGAAACGCGCAGCTTGGCTTTCCGCCCCGCCCGATACTTCTTCGCTTCGACAAATCCTGCCAACATATCGTTAAACAGGTCTTCGTTCATTTTGTCCCCTTCAAATCCCGGATCAATCTAGCTGCCGTTATTTTTGCCCTGCCTCACGCCATCTTGTTCATCACCATCAAAAATGATAACAGGCGATTGGCAAACGATTTCCGAATTGATTTAATTCCAGTTTGACTTGGTGAATTCATTCATCGCACTTTTTCTAAAAATGTTTAGCAAGAACCATTTGCGAGAATGAAATGTAGAGGAGACACAAAAAGCATCAAAACTTTCTGTCATTCCGAGTCCAACGAGAAATCTCTCTTGAGTTTAGACCCATGAAAAGACAGAGAGATTCCTCGCTGGGCTCGGAATGACAAAAAAACTACTATTTCGGCAGTCTGTGAAGTCAGAGTGGCGGCCATCTATGAGCAAAACCAACGGATCATTCCCGCAGATTTTATTCAGATAATTTTCATGTGGAATTGCTATGCTTCCGCCATGTTTTGAGCGTGGTCGAAACATTCAAATTTTGCTTTTTGCAAGCAGGTTGGTATATACACTCCGGGGCGGAAGCCGCAAGGGCCGGGACAGAAGGAGAAGGAATTCATGGGTGATTCATTCGGACTAGTCGATATTGCTTTGCCTGAATGGCGGCTGGATGGCCGCTCGAGCGGTTCAATGCAATCTTCTTTGCAATCAACGAAGCGAAATTCTCTTTTGGCCATGGGTCTTCTGGCTGCAGCTGCGATGCTTTCCGCCGCTCCGCGCGTTGCCGCACAGGGCAATGATTCCGCGCAGGAATCGGAAACTGACGTTAAATTCATCCAGGCTCCGGGGCCGGCGCAGGCAGGGGCGCCAACCACCGTGACGTTGGCGGACGCGCTGGAACGGGCGCGCAAGCTCGACCCCACGCTGACAGGGGCGGCTTCCGATGCAAAGAGTGCACGGGAGGACCGCATCCAGGCGCGAAACGCCATGCTGCCTTCGCTTACCGCAACATCGCAATATCTGAATACTGAGGGCAATGGCGGCAGAGTTTCCGACGGAAGATTCGTGACCCAGGACGGCGTGCACATTTACCGCGACTGGGCCATCGTCCACATGGATCTTTCTCCGGGGCTTTTGATGGGAACGGGATTTACGCGCGCGAAGGCAGCCGAAGCAATCGCCAATGCCAAGGCCGAGATTGCGCGGCGCGGGCTGAATGTGACCGTGACCAAAAGCTACTACGGGCTGGTCGTGGCGCAACGCAAGTATGCAACCGCGCAGGCCGGGCTGGATCAGGCCGGGCATTTCATGAAGGTCACGCAGGACTCGGAAAAGCAAGGGCAGGCAGCCCACAGCGACGCAGTAAAAGCGGAAATCCAATATCGCATCCAGAAGCAGGCGTATGACGAGGCCCGCTTCGCCATGGAAGACGCCCGCCTGGGCCTGGCCGTAATTCTCTTCCCCGACTTCAATGAAAATTTCACGGTCGTGGACGATCTCGATTCAGCCCCCGCTCTGCCACCATTCGCGGAAGTTCAAGAAATGGCCGAAAGGCAAAATCCCGACATGCGCGTTGCCTTGGAAACTTCGCGCGAAGCGGACCTGGATGTCAAGCTGGCGAAATCCGCGTTTCTGCCCACCATCACGGTGGACACGGATATGGGAATTGAAGCCAATTGTTTCGCACTGCACTGCACGCGCGCGGCGTTTCCGGAAGTTGGCCCTCTTCCCAACCTTGGTTATTTCCTTACGGCTGCCTTGACGGTGCCTGTGTGGGACTGGGGCACATTGCGCAGCAAGATGCATCAGGCGGAATACAAGCAACAGTCAGCCAAAGCGGCCATGACTCAGGCGCAGCGCATGGACATCAGCGAACTCTACGCCACCTATGACGAAGCCATGGTCGCCAAGGGTGCGCTGGACGAAGCGCGGCAAACTGCGGAACTAGCCACCGAGGGCCTGCGTCTCACCAATTTGCGTTATGACGGCGGGGCATCGCCCGCGACGGAAGTGGTGGATGCGGAAACTTCGCTGGTAACCGCGCGCAATGCCTATGCCGACGCGCAAGTGCGCTATCGCACTCTTCTGGCAACCTTACAGACATTTACAGGAAATTTCTGATGGACCGAAAATTCAAAGGCAAGCAAAGGAACGGGAGCAAATCAATGTCTTTCGCCTCGATGAGCAGCTCGATGAAGAACGGTGCGCAAACGAGAATCTCTGCGCGTCCAAACCTGGAAGCTGGCAAGGCGTTGCGCTCGCTCGCGGTCCTAGCGGCTGCAGGGATTCTCTTTTCAGGCTGCGGCGCGAAGGAAGTGGCCGAAGCCACCCCCACCGTGACCGTGATGGTGGACGGTGCGGAAAAAGAGCCGATCCAGCGGAAGGTGGTCACGGATGCGGTGCTGTATCCGCGCGATCAGGCGGCCATAGTGCCCAAGGTGATTTCCTCGGTAAAAAAATGGTACGTGGACAAAGGCAGCCACGTGAAGGCTGGGCAGTTGCTTGGCGAGCTGGAGAATCAAGACCTGACAGGCGCCCAAATGAAGAGTCAGGGCGGATACGCGCAAGCCCAAGTAACCTATCAGATGCAATTGCAGAAGGGCGGACAGGACCTCAAGTTTGCCAAGCAAACGCTGGATTCGGCACAGAAGCTGTACGACAGCCGCGCAGTTCTCTACAAGGAAGGGGCGGTTTCAGCCAAGGATTTAGACGACTCCGCGGTGGCTTTGACGCAGGCGAAAAATACGTATGACCTCACGCAAAAACAGTTTGATCTCAAAGTCGCCGAGGGTGCCATGAACGCCGCAAAGGGCGACACAGATAACGCCAACGCGCAGTTAAGCTACTCGAAGATCACCAGCCCTATCGACGGCGTGGTTACCGACCGCCCCTACTATCCGGGTGAAACTCCGGCGACGGGTACTCCGGTCATTACGGTCATGGACCTCTCCCAGATCGTAGCCCGTGCGCACGTAGCTCAAATGGAAGCGGCAAGCCTCAAAGTTGGCGACGAAGCGACCATCTCTGTCCCAGGCGAGCCAATCCATGTAAAGGGAAAGATCACCCTGGTCAGCCCAGCAGTGGATCCCAATAGCACCACCGTGGAAGTCTGGGTGCAAGCGCCCAATCCGAAAGGCGCCCTGCGGCCAGGAAGCAGCGTTCGAGTAAGCATGGTCTCCGAAACGGTGAAGGACGCGATTGTAATCCCCCAAGCGGCCCTACTGACCACTCCCGATGGCCTCAATCAAGTCATCGTTTTGGATACCGACAATGCACCCAGCAAGAAAAAGGTGAAGATTGGCATCAAGGACGGCGAGGCCAAGACCGTGCAGATCACCGATGGGCTGCAAGGCGGGGAGCGCGTGGTTACTGTAGGAGCGTTCGAACTGGCCAACGAGGACGATCCGGTTCTGGCCAAGACCAAGGTTCAGGTTCAGGCGCCGAAAATGCCTGACGATGAGGACGAGTAGAGCCATGGTAATCGCCGGTAATCAGACATTCGAAAGTAGTTGCGGATTGGATGCGCCGGCCGGAGTCCGCGCGGCCATTGCAGCTGGTTTTTCAATTACCACTTTGCGGCAGGTAAAATTAAATGTCAGATAAGAAACCCAGCCATTCCAAAACACCCGAGAGTTCGGACCGGCGCTACTGGTTCGCGCGGCACTCCAAGTCGATCATCTTTTTGATCCTGACGCTGGCGGTGGTCGGCGCGTACGAGGCGCTCTCGCTGCCCATTGCCGTTTTTCCTTCGACGCAGTTCCCGCGCATTATCGTGGGCGTGGATAACGGGGTGATGCCCATCGAGCAGATGGAAGTGACCATCACGCGCCCGCTGGAAAATGCCGTGAACAGCGTTCCGGGGCTGGAGGACGTGCGCTCTACCACCAGCCGCGGTTCGGCTGAAATCGACCTGTCTTTTAACTGGAACGTGGATATGATCACCACGCTGCAGCTGGTCAACTCGGAAATCGCACGCATTCAGAGCACGCTTCCGACCACGGCGCAGATTGAAACCCACCGCCTCGATTTCGCCAGCTTTCCAATTCTGGGCTACAGCCTGACATCCGACAAAGTCCCGCAAACAGATTTGTGGGAAACGGCCACGTATGACATCAAGCCACGCCTTAACCGGCTGGCCGGGGTCGCCACAGTCATTGTTCAAGGGGGACAGACACCCGAGTTTCAAGTGACGCCCGATCCCTCCAAGATGCTGCGCGCGCATGTAACCGTGCAGGATATTCTGGATGCCGCCAATCACACCAACATTGTCGATTCGCCTGGCTTGCTAAGCCGCAATCACCAATTGTTCCTGGGCTTGCTGGACTCCCAGGTTCATAACGTGGAAGATATTGGCAACATGGTAATCAAGAATGTTGGGGATGCGCCGGTGCGCGTGCGGGATGTGGGAGATGTTTCGCCATCCGTAGCGCCTAACTTCACGGTAGTGACGGCCAACGGAAAGCCTGCCGTACTGATCTCCGTCAGCCGGCAACCGGACAGCAACACTGTGGATGTGGCCAATCTGGTGCACCAGGAAATTGACACACTGCGGCCAACCCTTCCTGCTGGCGTCGATTTGAATGTCTTTTACGATCAGTCCAACATCGTTCGCGAATCCATTGGCAGTGTGCGCGATGCCATCATCATCGGACTTTTGCTGGCCGGGATCATTATCTATTTGTTCTTGCGCGATTTGGGCACGGCGCTGATGACCGGCTTGGTAATTCCCGTGGCCATTTGCGTTACCTTCATCGCCATGAAGATGCTGGGGCAGAGCTTTAACATGATGACCCTGGGAGGCCTCGCGGCGGCGGGCGGATTGATTATCGACGACGCCATCGTGGTGGTAGAAAATATCATTTTGCACAGGGACGGCGGAGAAGGCAGGCTGGAAGCGGTCAGCGCCGCATTGCGCGAATTGACCGTTCCGCTGATCGGTTCCACGCTGACTCCCATCGTCGTGTTCCTCCCGTTGATTTCCATCACTGGCGTGACGGGCACGTTTTTCCGCGCGCTGGCCATTGCCATGAGCGTCTCGCTGCTCACTTCCCTGGCGCTGGCGCTCACGTGGTCGACCAATCTGGGCGTCCACCTGATCCGCCGAGGCAAAGAGGAACCCGCCGAGGCGGCCGAAGGCGCCGAAACTGAGGGCATGGACGCGGAATCCGTGGAACGTGAGCGCATGAAGCGCATGATGGAAGCGGAAGAAGAATCGCTCAGGGGTGGAGTATTCGAGAAGGTAGTGATTTTCTACGAACGCTGGCTGCGCCGCGCGCTGGAGCATCCCATCTGGCTCGGCGGCCTTTGCGCCATTCTGGTCGCAGTTTCTTACCTCTGCTTCATGCAATTGGGATCGGACTTGCTCCCGCACATGGATGAGGGCGGATTCATTCTGGACTACGTCATGCCGCCCGGCAGCTCACTTGCAGAAACCAACCGCGTTGTCACGCACGTAGAAAACATCATCAAGGCGGTCCCCGAAGTAGAAAACACTTCTCGCCGCACGGGATTGCAGCTTGGACTTGCCGCGGTTACCGAACCGAATACCGGCGACATTGCGGTCAAGCTGAAGGACAAGCGCAGCCGCGGAATCGACGACATCATCAGCGAAGTGCGCGCCAAGGTAACCACGCAGGAACCGGCTCTGGACGTGGAATTCACGCAAGTGTTGCAAGACATGATTTCGGACCTCACCGGCGCTCCTCAGCCTGTCGTCGTACAATTATTTTCTCCCGATCCGGACGCAATTACCACATGGGCCCCACGCGTAGCTGATGCCTTGGGCCGCATTCAGATCAACTACAAGAAGCCGGTGGTGGACGTCGAGGATGGAATTGACAATACGACCAGCGGTCCGGCTGTGGTGTTCAAAATTAACCCCGCCGCATCCGCTAAGGCCGGCTTCACCACCGATCAGCTCACAACCATAGCCTCGGCAATCGTCGATGGCGAACCCACCACGGCGCCCCTGATTATCAATGACCGGCCCTACACTCTGCGGGTGCGCTATGCGGCTTCAAACCGGGCTTCGCTGGAAGCCATGAACAATACAATGATCGTAAATTCCAACGGCGGTTCCGCGACTCTTGGCTCCGTTTCCCAAGCCATGGAAGTGCCCGGGCAAACGGAAATTCTGCGCGACAATTTGCAGCAGGAAAAAGAAGTGACTGCGCGGCTGGAGGGCATCGATCTTGGCCGGGGTATCGCGGCAGTGCAAAAAGCGGTAAACGATTTGCACTTGCCTCCGTCTATTCGAGTAGCCTACGGCGGAACTTACAAGGAACAGCAGAAGTCATTTCGAGATCTGGTCACCGTGCTACTGCTTGCTTTGGTTCTCATTTTCATCGTTTTGCTGTTCGAGTTCAGGTCCTTTTCAGCGCCGGTGGCGATTCTGTCCTCGGCGGTTCTGTCCACTTCGGGAGTGTTCTTCGCGCTTTACATTACCCACACTGATTTCAATATCTCGTCCTTTATGGGGTTGATCATGGTGCTGGGAATCGTGGCCAAGAACGGAATCTTGTTGCTGGACGCCAACCAGAAATTCGTTGGAGTTGGATTCGAGTCCGAGGAAGCAATGATCCAGGCGGGACGCCGTCGGCTTCGCCCCATCATGATGACGGCTATGGCCGCCGTGGCGGGCATGCTACCGTTGTCGCTCGCACTGGGCGCAGGCTCCCAAATGCTGCAGCCCTTGGCCATCGCGGTCATCGGTGGAATCTTGATCTCAATGGTGTTGTCCCTCATCATTACACCGGCAATTCAGTATTACCTGACGCGCACTAATAAGGCGCCGGTTAAGGCTGCAGAGCCGGTCGTGGCGCGGTAAGTTTCGGTGGTTGTTGAGAAATCTTTTGAGGCATGGGTACGTATTAGTATTGAACCAGAACCGGCTGTTTAGCTATCTGCTTGAACGAAACCTTAAGGAGATGATTCGTATGTCACCAAAGAAAAATGCAGGATGGATGCGCCGGATTGCGCCGTTGGCCGGTCTGGCACTGGTTGCTTCCGCGGCGATCTATGCCGCACCGCAAGCTTCGGGTTACAAAATCATCAAGAGGATGCCCGTGGGAGGCGAAGGCGGGTGGGACTACCTCATCATGGACTCGGATTCGCATCGGCTCTATGTGGCCCGCGGGAACCACTTTCAGGTCGTGGACGTAACCGCAGGCAAGGTGATTGGGGACATTGCCATTGCCAATACCACGAACTCACATGGCCTCGCCCTGGCCACCGATCTGGGCAAAGGGTTCACAAGCAACGGAGACGCCAACACAGTTTCGGTAGTTGATCTGAAGACGCTGAAGGCTACGGATGTGATTCCCATACCTGGTAAGGATCCAGACTCCATCCGTTACGATGCAGCTACCAAGCGTGTCTTCACTTTTAACGGCAAGAGCAGCGACTCCACAGTGCTTGACGCAACCACCGGCAAAGTAGTCGGCACAGTCAAGCTTGCCGGCAAACCGGAAGAAGCCATCCTCGATGGCAGTGGGAACATGTGGGTCAACATTGAGGATAAGAATTCCATCCAGGAATTCGACACAAAAACCCTTGCGGTCAAAGGCACATGGCCGCTCACGGGTTGCGACGGGCCTTCAGCCATGGCCTACGATAGCGCTCACCACCGAATTTTTTCAGTTTGCGACAAAGTCATGATCGTCGTCAATGCGGACAACGGAAAAGTGGTCGCTTCCCCCCCAATTGGCGGCGATCCTGACGGCGACGGTTTCGATCCGAGCACCGGTCTGGCGTTCGCTTCCTGCCGCGAAGGACTCGTTTCCGTAATTCACGAGGATTCGCCGGATAAATACAGCGTCGTCGGCAACATCACCACGCAGTTCGGCAGCCGCACGATGGCCATGGACACCAAGACGCACCGCGTGTACACGGAGACTGCGGACTTCAAACCCGCGGCGGCTCCCACACCGGAGAATCCGCGGCCGCGTCCCCAAGCGATCCCGGGAACGTTCGTGATCCTGGAAATCGGACAGTAACTACTCTGTAGAGTGAATCGCCCTGGGATAGTAGGAGCACGGCATGCCGTGCCCCCACGAAGCTCAGGGCGATTTTTGTGGCATAGGCTTCAGAGTCTGTGTGAAAACTCAAGATCGACGCGTTTTTGTAGCGTCCGCCTTCAGGCGGGCACTTTGGAATCAAGCAGATGCCCGCCTGAAGGCGGGCGCTACATGATCCAAGACCGAGTTCTCACACAGACTCTTCAGCCTGTGCGGTTTTAGTCCTAGCTGAGTCTAACCCCCACACGCTGAAGCCTATGCCACTGGCTGTCCCGGCTTACTTTTTCCCCTTGGTGACCAACTTCTGTACGCGCCAGTTATTCATATCAGCAATGAAAATCAGATCCTCGGACGGGCAGGCCAAGCCGTGCGCCCAGTTTAACTGGCCAAGTTCGTGGCCGGATTCGCCCCACTTGCCGAGAATTTTTCCTTCCGGCAATTGAATTTTGTACAGGCGTCCCGGTTCGGTGTCCGTCGTGAACAGATATTGCGGCGTTGTGTTGGTGATGCAAATTGTCCACGGCGCGGTTTCGTCCGGCCTTTCGACGGGCATGTCTCCGAGGACTGGATGGCGCGTCTTGTCATACGGTGCATTCAGGAAAATGAATTTCTTGAAATTTCCATCGAGGTCAAATACCTGAATGCGGCGGTTGCCACGATCGGCGACATACACGTTGCTGTCGCGATCGATGCCGATGTTATGGGGATTCCGAATGTGCCCCGGATTTTCGTTGGCGTGCACTCCACCTGTTCCAGGACCTCCCCAGGGCTTAATCCAATTCCCATGCTTGTCGAACTTGGCGATACGCGAATTGAAATAGCCGTCGCCTACATAGATGTTGTCGTCCTTGTCCCAGGCTACATCGGTTGATCCATTAAAGTACCCGTCCACTGGCGTTGGAGGAGGATCTGCGCGTCGGTAGCGGGGCTGGTCCGGTCCTTCGTCGCGTCGTCCCAGGTTCATCAGGACGTATCCCGCAGGGTTGAACTTGATGACCGACATCGCCGCTTTGTCCACCACCCACAGGTTGTCATACTTGTCGAAGCGGACCGAGTGCGCATAGGCCAGGCCGTATACACCCTTTCCGATTTCGCGAACATATTTTCCGTCGGCATCGAACTCAAAAATTTGCGTTGTGGCATTTCCGTAGACGGGGCCCGACGTGGCCGTGCCAGGGTGGTTCAGCACGATGATGTGTCCTTTTGAATTCACGGCAACGCTAAGTACCTCTCCCAAGTTTTGATCGGGTGAATATTTCAAGGGATTCGGTACGGACTCGAACGGAAGAGCAGGCACGTTGGGGCCCTCCTGCGCGAATAGCGGCGTCGCCAGCAGCATAAGCAAAACAGTCAAGCAAAGGCGTTTCATGCACCCTCCAGTATAAACAGATGAATTCCCGCGCCCGAGCCTTGGCGCAAAGCGTGTTTGGTATATACTCTCGAACAGCAACCCAAGTCAAAATCGCATTTTTCATCAGGAGCGAAACGCCAATGAACGATTCCTTTTCGTTGTTTCGACGCGCCCTTACTGTGCCGGCGGCATTGCTGCTTGTGTCGCTGATCGTTGCGGCTTCGGCGCGCGCGCAAGCGCCCGTGGACGACAGCAAGACCGTGGTCAAGAGCAATAAGATTACGGACAGCTTCTACACGGTGGATGGCCGCGGCGGCACCATCGGCGTGCTGGTTGGCCCACAGGGGACCTTCATGGTGGACACGCAATTTGCGCCTCTCACCGATCGCATCGTTGCGGCCATCAAGCAAATTTCGCCCAACCCTATCCGCTACGTGGTCAACACGCATGTACATCCCGATCACACCGGCGGCAATGAAAACATGGCCAAGACGGGTGCGACAATTTTCGCGCGTGACGAATTGCGCGATCGCCTGATGCATCCCGCTGCGGGCGCCAATGGCCAGCCGGGCATGCCCGCTCCGGATACGGCACTTCCGGTGGTGACTTATGAAAACAAACTAACGTTCCACATGAACGGCGAAATCATCGACCTCATCCCCATCCGCAGGGCGCACACCGATGGCGACACCATGGTCTACTTTCACAACGCCAATGTAATCATGACCGGCGATTTCTACCGCTCGATCGGTTACCCCAATATCGATCGTGCAAATGGCGGCTCACTGGACGGCATGATCGAAGGACTCGCTGAAGTAGTCGCGCTGGCGGGTCCCAGCACCAAGATCATTCCGGGACATGGAGCTACGGTGGACCGCGCTGCCGTTGCCGCTCATCGCGACATGCTCCTTGGCGTGCGCGATCAGGTTGCCAAGCTCATTCAGCAGGGGAAGTCGTCGGATGAAGTTGTCGCGGCGCATCCCACGGCCTCTTTCGACGCCAATGTTCTGCCGGCTGCTCCCAACGGGGATCGCTTCGCCGATCGTTTTGTGGGGCAAGTGTACGCCGAATTGAAAGCGTCTAAGTAACGCACACTTGAGTGGCGCGGGCTTCAGCCTGCGGGTTTTTGTCCTTCCAAGGACTAAAATCCGCAGGCTGAAGCCCGCGCCACATAAACCCCATGCCACTTGTATTGAAATCTCTGCACACATTGAAAGATTACGTTGGCCGAGAAATCGCCACCACGGATTGGCTGCCTGTAACCCAGGAGCGCATCGACCAGTTCGCTGAAGCGACGGGAGACCGGCAATGGATACACGTCGATCCCGTGCGCGCGCGGCGCGAATCGCCCTATGGCGCGACAATCGCTCACGGATTTCTGACGCTCTCCCTGATGAGCCATCTTGTGAAGGAAGCCATCCAGTTGCCGGGCGACGTGCGCCAGACAATCAACTATGGATTGAATCGCGTACGATTCCCGGCGCCTGTCCGGGCAGGAGAAAAAATTCGCGCGCGGGTTCGCTTGCAAGCATGCAAAGAGTTGCCGGACAGCGTTGAGGTGGTCTTTGACATCACGGTTGAAGTGGCGGGCGCCGAAAAACCTTGCTGCGTCGCCGAATGGATCTTGCGCTATTTTTCCTAGCGGAATTTTGCGGTCGAATTTGCCGGACAGTTTGCTGCATGGACGTCCAATAGTGCATGGCTGCGTAGGCGCGCCACGGCCTGTATCCCTCGAAAATGCGCAGAACTTCCTCGCATGAGACCGGGCTTCGGTGAGCTGCCAAGGCCCTGCGGAAAGCAAGGTTGGTTATGGAAAATGCGTCCGGATCTCCGAGTGCTCGCATGGCGATGTAACTTGCCGCCTCTTCTTTCAATCCCGGAAAAGAACACAGGCGCGCAGCCGTTTCTTTCGCACCCTTTACAGAATCGAACTTGAGCGTTCCATCTAAGACAGCTCTGGCCAACGCAGCGATCGTGTTTGCTTGCTGGGCGTTAATCCCAAACTTCTCGAGGTCCGCCCCGGCCAAAATTTCGGGCCGCGGAAATAGGTGAGTGAGGCCCGGTATGGACATATGAACGGGCTGGCCAAGCGTCGTGACGAGCCGCTCGACTTCCGGCGCTGGCTCTTCCGCAAGATTTTGCCCGAGGGCGGCCAGAACGGCCAACTCAAAACCGTCCCATGCGCCCGGCACGCGCAGGCCGGGCCGTTCCATCACCATGCCCACAAGCCTGTGGTCACGGGCAAGATAGGATCCGATGTGTAGCGTGTCCGCGCCCAGATCGAACAGACGCCGCGCCTGCTGGACAACTTGCATCAGGTGGTTGCATCCGGGTAAGAGGACCCGCATCGACAGGCGCGCGTGGTTCGGTTCGTGCCACACTTCGATCGCGCCGACGACTCCCGCGATCTGCAACGTCCTGCGATAAATTTCGTCTTCGACGGATTCCACGCATGGAGTTGCGTGAGATTTCAAAAATAAGAGCAGCGACGGCCAATCGAATGGCGGGCGGTAAGGCAGATGAACAACGATTCCAGCAAGAGGATCGCTCGCAGCGGCAGACCCCTGTTGACGGCGAAGCGCCCTGGGAGACTGATCGAAGGCGGTCCGCACAGAATGATTGAACTGGCGGATGCTGCGAAAACCCGTGCCTAGCGCAATTTCGGCGATGGGAAGTTGCGTCTCCATGATCAAGTTTCGCGCCACGAGTACGCGGTGGGAGCGCGCAATTTTCAGCGGTGACGCGCCCAAATGCCGCTGAAAGAGACGCCGAAGATGGCGCGATCCGATCCCCAGGCGCTCGGCAAGCTGATCCAGGTTGCCGCCGTCCAACGCGCCCTCGGATATCAGCTTGAGCGCGCGGGAAACCACAGCCCAGGTTCCAAACCACGCGGAACTTCCGGGCGAAGTGTCCGGATGACACCTTCCGCAGGGACGAAAA
>Ga0182024_10008442_pt1 | contig 21719 bp, 26 predicted proteins | sample P32metaG_FD_120480 | JGI IMG/M metagenome (GOLD analysis project Ga0182024, IMG submission 120480) | Permafrost microbial communities from Stordalen Mire, Sweden - P3-2 metaG (Illumina Assembly) | ecosystem: Environmental > Terrestrial > Soil > Wetlands > Permafrost | place: Sweden: Stordalen...
CGCGCCAGTGTGATGACGGCCATAGCTTGCCGTGTCTCGCTTCCACTATCCTCGCGGAGTTTCTGGCTCTTGCGACGGCGTAGCGCCGTTAGGTACTCGTGTGAACGCATTTCCGATCGGTGTTTGCAAGAGTGCAAACACGGCACGCAGGAGTGCGTGCGCCACACTAGGTCTGCGGGACCGGGCTTACCGGCTGTTCCCGCTCAGTCCACATTCGGATGGTCGCGCGAAGATCGGATAGATCGAGCGGCTTGGTGAGATAGTCATCCATACCCGCCCGGATGCATAGCTCGCGGTCGCCCTTCATGGCGTGAGCCGTCAAGGCTACGATGGGCACGTGCCGCCCCGAAATCTTTTCTGCGGCGCGGATGGCGGCCGTCGCTGCCAGGCCATCCATGCGCGGCATCTGCACATCCATCAGGATCAGATCGAAGGGCTGCCGCTCGAAGGCTGCCAGGGCTTCCAGGCCATCGGCAGCCAATACGACATGATGTCCCGCTTTCTCGAGCACCGCCGCTACCAGGCTTTGATTCACAATATTGTCTTCGGCCAGCAGAACCCAAAGACGCTCTCCGGAAACGCTCTTCGCCAGCGCGGTCAATGAGGCCGTCTGGTCCGCGGGCAGTGTTGCAGCCAGGACTGCGCCGAGCCCGAAGGGTGCAGTGAAATGGAAAGTGCTTCCCGAGCCTAATTGACTTTCGACCCAAATGCGCCCACCCATCAGCGACACCAGGCGAGTGCATATAGCCAGGCCCAATCCAGTGCCCTCAAACCGCCGCGTGCTGGATCCATCAGCCTGGCGGAAAGGCTCGAAGATCCAGGCTTGCTTCTCTTTAGGAATTCCAATTCCGGAATCGCTCACCTGGAAGTGAAGAGCCACATTTTCATCGGTCGCTCGCTCCAACCCGACGCGAACCGACACTTGGCCATGATCGGTGAATTTGATCGCGTTGCCGACCAGGTTTGAGATCACTTGACGCAGCCGCAGCGGATCGCCGAATAGCCATTCGGGAACGTCCGGATGAATGGAAGTGGAAAGGAGCAGCCCTTTCTGTTGAGTGGTGACGGAAAACATCCGGAGCGAGTCCTTGACGCACTCGTAGATCGAAAAGCTTCCGGGCGCAAGTTCGAGACGTCCGGCTTCGATCTTGGATACATCCAGGATGTCGTTCAGTAGCGAGAGCAGCGATCGGGCAGAATCTTTGGCCGTTTCCAAATATTCTCGCTGTTCTTCGGAGAGTTCGGTTTCGAGCACCAGCTCGATCATTCCGAGCGCGCCATTCATAGGCGTCCGAACCTCATGGCTCATGTTGGCCAGGAATTCGCTCTTCGCGCGATTGGCCATCTCGGCCTGTTCTTTGGCATGCTTCAAGGCCTCCTCGGCTTGCCGGCGCTGAGTGATGTCGGTATGCGAACCGACCAGGCGAATCGCTTGGCCCCGCTCATCCCAGACCGCCTGCCCGCGAGCCAGCACCCACTTATAGGTTCCGTCTTTCGCCTGGATACGATACTCGGTGGAATAACAGGCAACCTTGCGATCCAGATGCTCTTGCAGTTCGCGCTGTACGCGAGGAAAATCGTCGGGGTGCATACGGCTCGCCCATTCTTTCACCTGATTCCCGATTTCGTGTTCCTCGTAGCCCAAAATCTGCTTATAACGGGGGGAATAGAAGACCTCGCCAGTCTGGGCATTCCAGTCCCACAAACCGTCGTTGTTGCCGCGTACCGCCAGCTGCCAGCGTTGCTCCGACAGCCGCAACTGCTGTTCAGCCCGCATGCGCTGCGTGACGTCGACTGCGGCGCCGAACACTCCGATTACCGCGCCACTCGGGTCGCGTAACGGGCTATACCAGGTCTCTAGCGTTGCGCTGGCGAGGTCTACCGTTACAAAGAAAGACTCGCCCGCGAGTGCCCGCCGAACAGCATTCAGAACCTGGGGTACGTTCCGATATAACTCGAATACCGATTGGCCAACCGCCTCACTGGTCTTGAATCCCAACACTTCCAGGCCTCTGCCCTCCGAGAGAGTGAAGACGCCGTCACGATCCAATGCGAAAAGGATCACCGGCATATTGGCTGCAACTGTGCGAATGGCTTGGCTGGTGTGGTGCGCCTCTTCTTTCTGGCGAGCATCGGTTACGTCGCGAAAAATGAGCTGGGCAGCTGTTACGCCGCCATGAGCCAACGAGTAGGCGATTACCTCCAGTTGTATCGCGCTTCCGTCCAACCGCAAGAAGCGTTCTTGCACCAGGCGTTCCGGTAAATCGCCGACCCGCAGAAGTTGAGCCTCTATCGCCTCGCGGCATTCAGGACTGATCAATCCGGAAAGTGGTTTACCAAGAAGGTCGGTTGCCGAAGACGCGCCGAAAAGCGTGACACCCGCGGAATTGATCTCGACAATTCTGCCGCCCTGAGAGACCAGAATTCCATTAGGTGAGTGTTCCAGCAGCCGGCGATAGCGTTCCTCGCTCTCGCTCGATGCCTTTTCGGTTTGCCTGTCAGAGAGTGACATCCTCTTTGATTTCATATCGTCCGCCGCTGCACGAAGTTTAGTTTTTTCTGTAAGTTGCCCGCTGTCAGCGTGCCGGATTTCGGTTCCAGGTCGGCTACAATTCAGTAGTGCAGCTCACCTTCGCCGACTGGCTGGTTGTCGCTCTCTACTTCCTCTTCAATCTCGCGATCGGCTTTTACTACAAGAGCCGGGCCGGAAAGAGCGTGAGCGAGTTCTTCCTTTCAGGCCGGAACGTCCCGTGGTGGCTGGCCGGGACTTCCATGGTGGCCACCACCTTCGCAGCCGATACCCCATTAGCCGTCACCGGCATGGTCGCCCGCGGAGGCATCGCCGGCAACTGGCTGTGGTGGAACTTCGTCGCCAGCGGAATGCTGACTGTCTTCCTCTATGCCCGCCTCTGGCGCCGGTCGGGCGTCATGACCGATATCGAGTTTTCCGAAATCCGATATTCCGGGAAACCCGCTGCTTTTCTGCGCGGCTTTCGCGCTTTGTACCTGGGCATTCCCATCAACTGCATCATCCTCGGATGGGTGAACCTGGCCATGGTCAAGATCCTGGGGCTGGTGCTGGGCGTCGACAAGTTCACCGCGCTGCTCATCGTTCTGGGAATGATCGGGCTGACGTCGTTTATTTCCACGCTCTCCGGACTCTGGGGCGTCTTAGTGACCGATGTGTTCCAGTTTGTTATCAAAATGGGAATGGTGACTGCGCTGGCCGTATTTGCGGTCGAGGCAGTGGGCGGCATTGACGCGATGAAAGCCAAGCTGATCGCCCTCGATCAAGCGCGAGCCGCGCAAGGCGGACACGGCTCCGTGCTGGATTTCGTGCCTGACCTCAGCTCTGCCTGGATGCCTATGATCACTTTCCTGGTCTATATCGGCATGAACTGGTGGGCCACCTGGTATCCGGGCGCCGAGCCGGGCGGTGGCGGATACGTGGCGCAGCGCATGTTCAGCGCCAAGGACGAGAAGAATTCGCTGCTCGCGACGCTGTGGTTCAACATCGCCCATTACGCCATTCGACCTTGGCCGTGGGTTCTGGTGGCGCTGGCTTCGCTGATTCTTTTTCCAGGCCTGGCCGATCCCGAGACCGGCTACATCCGGGTGATGATCGCTTATCTGCCTCCATCGCTGCGCGGGCTGATGGTGGCGGCATTCGCGGCAGCCTACATGTCCACCATCGCCACGCAATTGAACTGGGGCGCAAGTTATCTGGTGAACGACTTTTATCGCCGCTTCCTGAAAAAGGACGCCTCCGAGAAACACTACGTCACGGCGTCGCAGTTGGCCACTGTTTTCCTGACCATTGTCTCGGCTGTCGTGACCTTTTATCTGGAGTCGATCGCGGGCGCATGGAAGCTGCTGCTGGTCACCGGCGCGGGTACGGGCGGCGTATTGCTGCTGCGCTGGTATTGGTGGCGCATCAACGCTTGGAGTGAAGTGTCGGCCATGATTTCAGGCTTTGTCGTTTCGGTTCTGATGCAGACCGTCGCCGGTCTCGACACCGACAAGCCCGTGGATTTCGCCTGGATCATGATTGTCACTGTTTCCGTTACAACGGTGGTTTGGCTGGCGGTGACTTTTCTTACTCGGCCCGAATCGAAGGATACGCTGGTCGCTTTCTATCGCCGGACGCACCCGTCGGCGGCTGGATGGCGGCCGATCGCCAAGCTCGCCCCCGATGTTCGCCCGTCCACCGATGGCGCTGCGAATCTACTCGACTGGCTGTGCGGCTGCGCCCTGATCTACGGTGTCCTTTTTGGCGGCGGCAAGCTGCTGCTGAAGGAATTCGTGACCGGATCGATCCTGATGGCGGTCGGTCTAGCCGCCGGCGCGGTCATCTATTGGGATCTTTCAAGGCGCGGCTGGAGCGCCGTGGTGGATTAATCGAGGTGGATTAATCAACGCCGCCCGAACAGCCATAAAATCACCGACAAGATCAGGCTGATCACTAGCGACGTCACGATCGGGAAATAGAAGACCGTGTTCTTGCCGCGGATGACGATGTCCCCCGGCAGGCGCCCTAAACGAATGGGAAGCTTTTCGCCGATGGAGACAATCAGGCCCAGCGCCAGGATGAAAAGCCCGATGATAATCAGCGTCCGGCCGAAGCGCATCTAATTCATTTTCTCACCCGCTCAGCGTCAACCTTGGGGCTTGCCCTATAATTGAGTCGGGCAAAGTTGCCGATCAGGTCCAGGTAGGACCAAGTTGATATCATGCGCTCCGTCGCCGCATGGCTCGTTAGTTTCGCACTCGGTTGTGCTTCCGGTGCCTCCGTGGCGCCGCTTGCTAGCACAGCCTCGCTTACTGTCGTCTTTCAATTCGACGGAAACCATTCGGAAAAATCCTTCCTGGAGATGAAGCACGAGCTCGGCTCCATCCTCAAAGGTTCCGGGATTCAGGTCGAGTGGCGGGATCGGCATTACGTCGGCCGTTCCGAGTGGTTCGCCAACCTGGTGGTCGTAAAGTTCCGCGGCGTATGCAGAATGGACGCGGACGCTGATCGCGATGCCGGCTCAGGGCCACTGGCGTTCACCTATTTGTCTAACGGCGCCGTCCTTCCCTTCAGCGAGGTAGAGTGCGACCGAGTCCGGTCGTCGTTACGTAGCGCTATGTCGCGGCGCGATTACCTCCACTCCGACGCGATGTTTGGACGCGCGATGGCCCGCGTGTTAGCGCACGAGCTATATCACGTTCTAGCCGGCACCGAATTCCACTCCGCCAAGGGCGTGGCGCAAAGAGCGCTCTCCGGATCCCAACTCGTCTCCGGTCAGCTCGAACTCAATCCCGAGGATCTCGATCTCATGCGCCGCTAGTTCGCGAAGTCGCCGCCCAGCCCATTCACCCGGGCGTGCGAGAATGGCGGCATGACTGGCGCGGTGCTCTGGGATATGGACGGGACGCTGGTGGACTCTGAGGAATTCCATTGGCTCTCCTGGCGGGACACCATGGCGACCGAAGGCGTTCCCATCACCCGCGATCAATTTGTGCGGACGTTCGGCCAGCGTAACGACTCGATCCTGCCGCACTGGCTGGGCGCCGGCGCAGCCGCTGAACGCATTCAACGGGTCGGCGATGCCAAGGAAGTGGAGTACCGGAGATTGGTCCGCCAAAGCGGCCTGTCGCCGCTGCCCGGCGCGGCCGAGTGGGTGCGGCGATTGCATCAGGAAAAGTGGCGCCAAGCGGTCGCTTCTTCCGCGCCCCGGGCGAACCTGGACGTTGTGCTGGAAGTGATCGGGCTGGCGGGATACTTTCAAGCCATCGTTTCGGCGGAGGACGTGACTCGCGGAAAGCCCGATCCCCAAGTGTTCTTAACCGCGGCTTCGCGCCTCGGAGCGTTACCGTCGGAGTGCATCGTCGTCGAAGACGCTGTCGCTGGAGTAGAATCCGCCCGGCGCGCCGGAATGCGCAGCATCGGGGTAAGCCGTAAAGGCTCGCTCGCGGCCGATATTGCGATTTCGTCGCTCGACGACCTCGCCCCGGGGGCGTTCGAGAAGTTATTGGCGGGCTAAACGCGTCCCGTGGCGATGGCGCGCGCCCAGTCGTTCCTTCCGACCGACGCCGCGCATCGGGATGCCGGCTCGTAATCGTAGGCTATTTTGTGGAAAGAAACATCCCAAAAAGCCGCTTTTTTGGTCGCTTTTTTGGTCAAAATGGCATAGGATGCGTGCGGTGAATACGTTTCCATGCTGTGTGGAACCGGCGCATCCTCGCTATACGCGGGCAGCCCTACGCTTCCCGGATTCACGATCATTTGCCCGTTCACGAGCGACACCAGGCGCGGATTATGGGTGTGGCCGCAGACGATCACGGGATGCCGGACGCTTTTCACCAGCCGCAGAAGCTCCGATTCCGGCCGGAGCGTGGGCCCCCCCGAAGCCATGTCTTCGAGCAGATAGGTCTCATCGCAGGCCGGTGTCCCATGGCACAGAAAAATCTCTTCTTCGAAGACGGCCGTGGGTGGCAATGTCCTCAGCCACTGGATCGGCTCTTCGCCCAGGTCTTTGATTACATAGTCCAATGTGGGAATCGCGCGCCGGTCCTGCTCGGTGGCATCGTAGATCTGGCGATCCTGGTTGCCGCGGATGGTAAGCCGATCGCCCAGGCTCTGAAGGCGATCGAAGGTCGCACGCGGCTTTAGGGGGCCGTATAGGACGTCGCCCAGGTTGAACACCGTATCCACGCGCTGCTTCTCAATATCAGCCAGCACGGCATCCCAAGCCCAAATATTGGCATGAATGTCCGCGACGAGAGCGATCCGAGGGGGGTTAGAAGCCATATACAATTAAGAAAGAGGAGCCGATCACTTACCTAGTGTCACCAAAAGCCTTGCACGTTTTCAAGGTTTTTGCGTCAGCCTATTATAGGCATGGCGTCCGTAGTTCAGACTTTTGAGAATATTATGAGCGAGCGGGGCATACCCTCTCAAGTCGACGCCGCGCAGCAATCCAGTCAGGAACTGCAGAACCGCTTTATTTCCGATAACTTACGGCGGATCTTTCTACTCATCTACCGAATTGTCGACAACGTCGCGGATGCGCAAGATTTGACGCAAGAGGCCTTTATCAAGGCGCTCCAGCATCAGGATCAATTGAAGGACCTCGACAAGGCCGCCCACTGGCTGTCCCGGATCGCCAGCAACACCGCCATCGACTTTCTCCGGCGCAACGGTAAGGTCAATTTTTGCGAAATCGACAATCTGGCGGAGCCGTTGAGCGAGCCATCGGAGAGTCCCGAGCAGGCGGTGCTCCGCTCTGAGCATCGGGCTTATCTCGAGGAAGGTTTGACGGTACTGACCGAACGAGAGCGAACCGCTTTGCTGCTACGGGATGTGGAAGGGCTGCCGGCCGAGGAAGTCGCCAGCCAAATGAACTGCTCGAAGGCTACCGTACGGTCGCACATTGCCAACGCTCGCATAAAATTCCGGCGTTATATCGAACGCAGCCGGCGCGCGCAAGGAAGGAAGCCGTCATGAGGCGCCTCAACGACCACCCCAATGAAGCTCAGCTGGCGCTCTTCGCTGGCGGCGATCTCGGTTTTTGGGACCGATGGCGGATGCGGCGGCATGTTGCCCGATGTTCCCGGTGCCAAGGTGAAGTTACGGCTTTGCGAAACGCGAGCGAACAGGTACGAGAGGCTTTGCCGGACCTGCCGAAAGACCTCAACTGGAATCGTTTGGCCGAGGAGATGACCGGCAACATCCGGGTCGGACTGGCAGCCGGCGAAGCGATAGCGCGCTTTGACCGGCCTGTTGCCCGCGTCCGTCCGGTGCGTATGGGATTAAATGTCGCGCTGGTGTTGGCGTGCGCGACTGTCGTATTCGTGACCGCATTCTGGACCAGCCTTCCACGGGAGCAGGCCCAGCATCTCAGTTCGGCCTTGCAGAAGATTTTTACCGGGCAGACTGGCCGGCATCCAGCTATTTCCCAGGACGATGTCATGCTGGAGGCATCCTCTTCGGCCATTGAAGTGAAAGAGAACGGCCGCACCATGATGCTGACGCATCCGCGCTCCGATGGCGTCACGGTTTCCGTCAACATGCAAGGCTCGGCAGGCGTACGGTATGTGGACGACGATACCGGCCAGGTGACGACCAACAAGGTGTACTATGCGGAGCAGTAGATTTGCCGCCCTGGCACTCCTGCCGGTGTTATCCGCGGCCGTATTGCCCAAAATCGACCTTCCCAAGGATTCGCCGGTCACCGTAGTATCGGCCGATTTCGGAGATTCCAACGAGATGGCGCGCGGGGGGGCCATGCTGCTCGATTTGCATGCCGCTCTTTCGCTGCGCAATTCAAGTGCGCGCCGCATTCGCGGGATCACGCTGCTGGTCATGGCCCAGGAGGCGACGCCCGGCGGTAAAGGTTCCGTTACGGTGACCAGCCTGGACATTGGTCCGCAAGAGACTTTTCCGGTGCGCGTCGATTTGCGGCTCCTGCGGCCGCTGCAGGCTTCCGGCGCCGCGCCGGTCGAGATCGGTCTGGATGGCATCCTGTTCGACGATTTGAGTTTCTATGGTCCCGACAAGCTCAGCTCTCGCCGCACTCTGACCGTTAGCGAATTTGAAGCGCGCCGCGACCGGAAGTATTTCAAATCGCTGCTGGCCGAAGGCGGGCAGCAAAAACTGCAGCAGGCTATTCTCGAGAGCCTGGCGCACCAGGCCGATCGCCCGGCCTTCGATGTGCAGGTGGTCCGGGGCGGTCGGGCAACGAATTTTGAGCCGGAAAAACAGGTGCAGTTCGCGTTTCTAAAGTTGCCGGATTCGCCCATTGAGCCGACCGATGGCATGGCCCGCATTTCCGGAAACGAGGCGCGGGCCCCGCGTCTGGAAGTGAAGAACCGGTCGGATCGCGCGATCCGGTATCTAGAAGTCGGATGGATCTTGCAAGACCGCGGCGGGCGTGAATTTCTGGCCGGATCTGTGCCGGCGGAGCTGCAACTAGGACCAGGTCAGAAAAGCCAGATTCTCGAGAATTCGACCTTAAAGTTTCCGCAACGCGGCGGCCAGCCGCTGGCCATCGAAGGCATGACCGGCTTTGTCAGCAGCGTCGAGTACGCCGATGGCAGCGTGTGGATCCCGAGCCGCGCGGACCTGGGCACGCCGCAATTAGCGCGCGTCGCCTCGCCATCCGATGAAGAGCAGCGGCTGGTCCAGATCTACCGCAAGCGTGGGCTACAGGGGCTCATCGCGGAACTGAACAAGTTCTAGCGATCTCTGGCAAGCCGACCGGGACCGAGTCAAATGGCGCTGTTTCTTAGCTTTTTTTGGGGCGATATCGCGCAGCCCGATCGTTAAAAGGGCATCTAATGACCGTTTTGCGCTGAATTATGCACCGGAAGGTGAATTGCATTCCGTCCCGGTGCATGAAGGAATTCTTTCACAGCACGGAACACTTAGTCCGTGTAGCCATCCTACTGTTGCTGGGAATCGGCGCATTCCTACTGATCCGCCGAGCGGTCGTGCCTGCGGACTTCGGTAAATACGGGCATTTCCGGCCGGCGGCCATGGACGACGTCAGTGCCCGGCCCATCACGTTCGCCGGACGCGAAGTGTGCGAGGCCTGCCACTCGGATCACGCCGAAGTCAAGGCCAAAGGCAAGCACGCCGGGCTCGGGTGCGAAGCGTGCCATGGCCCCTTGGCGCGGCACGCCGAGGACCCTGCTTCCATAGTTCCGAAACTTCCCGACACGGCGGTCTTGTGCGCGCGCTGTCACGAGGCCAATAGCGCCAAGCCAAAAGGCTTTCCACAGGTGGTGACCGCGGAACATTCGGCCGGTCTTCCGTGCAATACCTGCCACCAGCCTCATAGCCCCCAAATAGATAAAGAAAAGATAGGTGGAGAAAAGATAGGCGGAGAATAGCCATGGATCTAACCCGGCGTGAACTCCTTGACAAGACCGTCAAATGGATTCTGTTGACGGGGGCGGCTGCGACAGCCTGGGATTACGTGCTGGCCGGCAAGGCCGAAGCATCGCCCAATTACGACATGACCAAACACTGGTGGGCGATGGTCATCGATGTCGACAAGTGCATCGGTTGCGGAAATTGCGTGCGAGCCTGCGCTGAGGAAAACGACGTGCCGGAGGGCTTCTTCCGCACGTGGATCGAGCGCTTCCATGTCGAGGACTGGCACTCCGATCGTCCCCAAGTCGATTCGCCCAATGGCGGCTATGACGGATTCGCCGACAAACATCAAAGCGGCAAGAATTTCTTCGTGCCGAAGCTCTGCAATCATTGTGCGGATTCGCCCTGCGTGCAGGTCTGTCCGGTGGGCGCGACCTTCCGCACTCCGGACGGCGTGGTGCTGATAGACGAGAAATACTGCCTAGGGTGCCGCTATTGCATTCAAGCGTGCCCCTATGGATGCCGCTTCTTGAACCCCAAAAAGAACACCGCCGACAAGTGCACACTCTGTTACCACCGCATCACCAAAGGCCTGACCACAGCCTGTTGCGAAGCCTGCCCGACGCAAGCCCGCGTACTAGCCGATCTGAAAAATCCCAAGGATCCGGTCCATGAATTCCTGCGAACGCATAACGTGCAGGTATTGAAGCCGCACATGGCTACGGGAGCCAAGGTGTTTTACAACAATCTGGACGGATCGGTGAGATAAGGAGAGATCTATGGAGACCATTCTGCATGCCGTTGAAGGCTACATGTACCCCAACGAGGTTGAACTGCAGTGGAGCATACTCATCGTCCTCTATCCCTACATCACCGGATTGGTGGCGGGTGCATTCATTCTGGCGTCGCTCGAACGAGTGTTTAAAGTAGACGCGGTCAAACCGACTTACCGGCTGGCGCTATTGACGGCCCTGGCCTTCCTGTTGGTGGCGCCACTGCCGCTGCAACTCCACCTGGGACATCCCGAGCGATCGTTTGAGATGTATCTGACGCCGCACCGGTCCTCCGCGATGGCTATGTTCGGCTTCGTTTACCTCTGGTATCTCATGGTGGTACTGCTGATGGAGATTTGGCTCGATTACCGCAAGGAAATCGTGGCTGGGGCTGAGTCCAGCACTGGCTGGAAAAAGTGGATCTATAAATTGTTAACACTCGGTTCTCACAACGTAACTCCAGCGGCTCTGCGCGTGGACGATAAAGTGGGCTACTTCATTACGCTAGTCGGAATTCCTTCCGCGTTCCTGTTGCACGGCTATGTCGGATTCATCTTCGGATCCATCAAGGCCAATCCCTGGTGGTCGTCGCCGTTGATGCCGGTGGTCTTTATATTCTCCGCGATGGTATCGGGGATCGCGGCGGTCCTGCTTCTGTACATGCTGAGTTCCAAGCTGCGCAAAGTACGGATCGATATGCGCTGCGTCGATACGATCGGGCGTTATTTACTGTACACGTTCATCGTCGATTTTTCACTCGAGATGCTGGACCTGATCCACCGCATCTATGAGGCGGACGAGTCGCTGAAGGCGCTGGATTTCATGGTCCACACCAAGCTGTATTTCTCCCAGGTGATTCTGCAGATTGGTTTGGGCACGCTGGTGCCGATCGGCTTGCTGGGCTTGACGCAATTCGTTAAGTTCTCAGAGGGCGTACGCAAAGCGATCTATACGACATGTGGATCGCTGACGTTGGTGAGCATTTTCGCGATGCGCTGGAATGTCGTGATCGGCGGCCAGCTTTTTTCCAAAAGCTTTCTTGGATATACCACCTACAAGATGGGCTTTGCTACTCGCGAAGGACTGCTGCCGGCCGTAGCTCTGACCGTGCTGCCGTTGATCATTTTGTTTGTACTGGTGAAATTGCTGCCGCCTTGGCCGAAGCGCGAGATCGCGGCTTGAGGAGGTCTTCATGGATGGGCCTCCGGTACAGGAAGGCGTCCAACAACTCGAAGAGCTGATCCGGGCGGTTGACGATTTGCGCCGCCGCGTGGACGCGCTAGAGCAGTGTTCTTCGATCGCGCTCCCAAGAGCAGATTTCCACCGACCGGCGGCCGAATCAGGGCTACTGCCCGAGGTATCTACAGGATTGCTCGCCCAGCTTGGCCGCTTACTGCTCGGAATTGCGGGCGCCTATCTGCTTCGCGCCATCACGGAAGCCGGTATTCTGCCCGAACTCACCGGCACCATCGTCGGTCTGGCTTACGCGGGCGCCTGGCTGGTTGCATCCGTCCGAACGGCTGCTTCCAATCGGATTTCTCTCGCGCTCGAAGGTCTGACAGCCAGTGCTATCGCCGCCCCGTTGCTGTGGGAAGCGACCACTCGATTCCACGCGATCACGCCGTCGGGCGCCGCGGCGGCTGTGGCGTTTTTCGTTGTCCTTGGACAGATCGTCGCTTGGAAGCACGACCACTCCGCTATTGCGGCTATCACGGCGCTGGCCGGGTCTCTCACGGCCGTCGCGCTGATCATTGCCACGCTCGACCCGCTGCCTTTCGCGATTGCTTTGTTAGTGGCCGCGGCCGTGGTCGAGTATGGCGCAATTCGAGATCATGGTCTGGCATGGCGCTGGATCATCGCTTTGGCTGCCGACTTCTGTGCGTATTTGTTGGTGTACCTGATGAGGCTTCCGCAAGGTATACCGGGCGGCTACGCCCCCATCCCGATGGTGGGCGTGAGGGCGGTTCAGCTAACACTCGTGGCTGTTTACCTGGCAAGCACCGCGACGCGCAGCCTGATCAGGCGGCGGCGTGTCGGCTGGTTCGAAATCCTGCAAGTGGCCGCTGCTGTGGCGCTCGCCATCCTGAGCAATTTGCCATTGAGTTATGCAGTTGGCGGAGTGATGATCGTAGCCGGCGCCTCCTCTTACCTGGCTGCTTTCAGCGGTGCGGCGCGCCGGTTTGACCGAAATTTCCACGCTTATGCCACGTTCGGCGGGATATTGCTCATCACGGGCAGCTTCCTTCTTTTCCACGGCCCGGCGATCGTCCTGCTATGGTCCATGCTGGCCCTGGTGGCGATCTGGTTCGGAGAGGGGCAAAATAAAACCACGCTCAGCGTGCATGGGGCGATTTATCTGTTGGCTTCCGCGGTTGCGTCCAGCCGGTTGGGTCATTACTGGCCGCCAGCCGTTGCCGCTGCGCTCGGGTACGGTATTATGCTCTGGACCAGACGCAAAAGCCCAGGGCTGATGGAACGCATCCCGCGGGCATTGGTCGCTGGTCTTATGGTTGGTAGTCTCTATGGAATTTGCGCATCATCGGCTAGTTCTGTACGAACACTGGCGATCTCACTGACTGCAATTGCGCTCGGGTGGTGCGGTAAACGGTGGAACCTTACTGAACTGATCTGGGTGCTGTATCCTTGGATGATATTCGGCGCGGTGAGGTTGTTCCCCGAAGAGTTTCGCCAAGGCCGGCCGACGGCGCTATTCCTGTCTTTGTTGGTTTACGGGGCAACGCTGATGGCGCTTCCCCGGCTGCTTCGGCGAACCGGCTCTCTGCGGACTGGTCTATGCTAGAAGGAAGCCGTCATGAATGTTGTCAAGCTAGCATCCATCGCCATTGTGTTCTTAGGCTGGGCAAACCTAGCCTCCGCGCAGCCGCCTACCGGGCCGGCCGTCGTCCTGGAGAACAAAGAGAAGCCTAAGAAGGACTCCCCTTATCGCATAATCCAGGGCACCGTAAAAGACCAGTCCGATAACCCGCTGCCTGGCGCAATCGTACAACTCAAGAACACCAGAACATCAAAAGTGGTAGATTTCGCGACCAAGAGCGATGGAAAGTTCACATTCCGCGACCTGTCGATGGAGATCAACTATGAACTGCTGGCCAAACGTGGCGATATGGCTTCCCCTGTGAAAACCGTGAGCATTTACGACACGCGCAAGGATGTGGTTATTAACTTTACCCTTCAGCCGCCGGCCAAGCAGTAGAAGGCCTGGAACAAGGACGCAGCGCGCGCCGCATACGCTCGCACTTCCGTCTAGCGATCTCAGCAAACTCTAAGAGAAGTTGACATTCGGCTTTCGGTAGAACTCCAACCGCGGTTTTGAGATAACGAATCAGGGCTTTGTATTCCGTGTTGGCCTTTTTGTATGCCGCCGTCAGGCGCGAGTTTCGAGTAGAGCCAACAGCCCTACTCTGGCGCGCCGAGCGCTGTCGCTTGGAGGTTTTTCCAGTGGGGTTAACCATGCCGTACTATAGAGGCAATTGGGTAACCAAGTGTTTCAGTGGTATACTGATATTCGAAAGCAGCCTGTTTGCTGCCTTTAGAGCGATCCCTTACTAAGTTCTTGATTATACGGGGCGTGGCTCAGCCTGGCTAGAGCGCCTGGTTCGGGACCAGGAGGTCGGTGGTTCGAATCCACTCGCCCCGACCATATTTTCAATAATTTACAGGTAGTGGCGGGGCAAACAGCCCACCCAGTTGCAAAGTTGCGGCCGCATCCTTTCGTCCCTATACTGCGGGCATGGCGAAAGACACCAGCATGGTTCTGCATTCAGTGTCCTCCGGAAAAAAGAGATCCGACCTTTCACTTGGCCTCAGGTGATCTTGCAAGCTCTTGTAGAATGTGGCTTGTTCCTGCTCATCCGCTTATTCCTTTCCTCCCGCGCCGCCGTCATCGCCGAGAACCTGTTCCTTCGCAAGTAGCTCGCTCTGTTTCAGGAACGTCGGGTGAAGCCTCGACGTTCGACCGCTGCCACACGCGCCCGCATGGTCTTGCTCTCCAGGTTCCTTGATTGGCGTGAAGCTCTGGTCATTGTCAAGCCCGAGACATTCCTTAAATGGCATCGCACCGCGTTCCGGGCTTTCTGGAGATGGAAGTCTCGAAAGCGAGGCCGACCGCAACTGCCAAAGAACCTGCGCGAATTGATTCGGGAGATGGCGCACGACATCCCGACCTGGTGCGAGGAACTGATCGCTGACGAACTGAAACTCAAGCTCGGCATCCGCGTCTCACCGCGGACTGTCAGGAAATACTTGGATAGAAAACGTCCAGACAGAGGCGCCGATTAGCGCTGGGCCACGTTCGTTCGGAACGAAGCGAAAGCGATTGTGGCTTGTGACTTCTTTATATCCATCACGCTGAGCTTCCAGGTTTTGTACGTCTTCGTAGCGATGGAAATCGGCTCGCGCCGGATACTGCATCGTAATGTCACGGCTCATCCCACCGCAGAATGGACGACCCAGCAGTTCCGAGAAGTTCTTGCGGACTTGCATCCCTACCGGTTTGTCATTCACGATCGCGATTCGATCTTTTCGCCTTCGCTCGATTTGACGCTGAACGACTTCGGCGTGCGAGTACTTAGAACACCTGTTCAAGCTCCAACGGCAGTCTGGAGAGAAAAGCTTTTCTCACGACCTGCGACGCGAGGATTATGACCGTGAAGCCTTTCCGGTTGACGAGGTCAACCGGCTGCTGACGCCCATGCGCCGTCGCGCCAAAAGCCCAAGAAGCTTTCGATCTCATTGCGTTTCTTGTAAGTGGCATGATCGTAGTCCCATGATCGTAGTCCCATGCATGCAGCCGATTGGACTTCGGCGGGCCATCGGAATCATGCCCAGGTCGAGCACGAGTTGCCCATCCCTGACGGACCGCATCCCCAGCGGAAACGCTTCACTGCCGCCGCGATTTGGGGATGGCCTTCCCGGACAGAGCGCGCAAGATCCGGGTCGATGGATGTAACGCCGGGACTAATTCGAAGAGCTCGAGCTCCGGCCCGAGGCCAGCTTCGGATCCCACTGCATCGGCCCAGACTGGGAAGACTCTGACCGTGGTTCTGGGGGGAGGGACCTTACGGCTCCCATCGGGCGAGATCGTTCAGCGGAATTTGGACCTCGGTGATTACGGAATACAGCCGGATCATAGATACCTAGCCTTCTTGGGCTACGAAAAAGACGGCGAGTATTTTAGCTGGCTAAAATCTTGGGATCTGTCCAGTGGTGTGGCCGTGCCTACATATCCATTTGACATCCAGAAGGCGAAAGATGGAACTTCTCGCTTCGCTGGAATGCCCGCGGACAACTTCGTAGCTGCTGTGAGACGCATCTTGTCGCCCGGTGCCAGATAGACCGCGAGAAACGGCGTAGCGTTTGCCGGCGAGGGCCAACTGGCTCGAAAGGCAACTGGCTACGAACAGCAAAAAGCTATAGCCGCGCCATCCCGCATCCGATTCGCGAGCTGCGCGAGCCGAGCCTCCGGCCCCCCATTCGAGCGTATCGGTGACCCACAGATTCGCTCCGAGTTCATTCGCAAATATATGGCGTGACTCTTTGCCATGATTCCCTCTCCACGAGGACTGCTCTCACAAGAATCAAGCAGAGGGCCTGAGCCCTGCCGAGCAGTCCATCAGATTGCGGCTAATGTTTGCCGCCCTTCTACTTCGCGGCCGGTACCCAAACCGCATCCGGCGTAGCGAAATCCACGCCTGGAATCTCTGTCGAAACGTTCACATATTGCAATCCCGCTTTCTTGCCAGGGTTAGCGTAAAACGTCAACAGATATTGGTTGTCGAGGATCTTCTGCAGGTCCTTTAGATATGGCGCGAAACTCACCGGAGGCCCCCAACCGAGGTAGAAAGACTCGCCGCCGGTCTGGTCGGACAACTTTGCCAGCCCGTTCTGTCCGTTGGTGGCCCACCAGAAGTTCCGGTGCCAGTGCCCTACGCCCGGATAATAGATCGAGTGGATCATGGTTCCGGTGCGCTGGGCCACCGCGGCCGCCGTATCCACGTCGGGGTTGAGGAGGGCGTTGTGCGCGCGCCGCGCCCGGTCGATTCCGTCGGTTACTAAGAGCACTTCACGACGATTCGGCGTAGCCGGCCAACGCTTCATCAGGTCGACGACGGAGAGGTAAGCGCTCCCATAGGCGCCGGTAGAACCCACCGGCAGCCGCAACGCCTTCGCTGCCAGTTCGTGATCGGTGGTGAAGTTTTGACGGATCTCAACCACTGCGTTGCGCGCATAACCGATTCCGACGGAAGTCGCCGGTGGTTGAGCCTTGATAAAGTCGCGAAGATCTTTGAGTTGTATGCCAAGGCTCGTTATAGACGCATCGTCGATCAGGATAAACAGCTCGAGCCCGGCGCGGTCGCCGCGGGCTGCAACCCAATCTGCTACCGCAAGCCGCTCCTTGCTTTTGTTGACAAAAACGTCCTCTTTTGCGATCTGAGGCGCGCGCTTGCCGTCCTCAACATTCGCCGTGACCGTCATTTGGACCGGAACGGTTTTTACGTCCGGACCGATCGTTGCAGCGGCGAGAGTGATTCCAAACATCGCCGCAGCGGCAGAAATTGCAATGAACTTACGCATTTGATTTTCCCCTGCTTTCTTCCTTGAGTAAATGGTTTGCGCCGTGATAGGGACGCAGTGGCCGGAGGAGCGATCCGGGATCGCTTCCGGTATCTCCACATTCACAAAAAGGCATTTCTCTGGCCAGATGGATCGAAGCAAATGTGAAATCTCGCTTCGGCGCGCCTTCAACAATTTGCAGGCAATGAGAAGACTCTACGATCGGGCTTTAGCCACAAGAACCGGCGCGCGTGGCGAACCGGTGCGACAGAGTGATCACTTCAGGCACCTTAAGGCCGCTTGGATCGTTCTACCCCTCCGCCGGATCAGGCGTTTATCCAAAACGTCTTGGGCAGTTTACGTGCAACCCAAGATCTCCAGCGCTGCTTTTGGGCGACGACAAGAAAGGTTGCTACCCGATGTTCATTTTTGAAGATATTGCCATGCTGCTTGCGGCCGCGGTTATCGCGGGCCTGCTGTTTTGGCGTCTGCGCCAGCCGCTCATCTTAGCTATGTTCTTGCCGGCCTCATCCTTAGTCCGCTCACGCCTGGTCCCCGGGTCCACGATGTCCACACCTTCGAGGTCATGGCCGAAGCCGGGGTGATTTTGTTAATGTTCACGATCGGCACGGAATTTTCCATCCCTGAGCTGCTCCGCGTGAAATGGGTGGCGCTGGCCGGCGCGCCCGTCGGCATTTGTCTTTCGATCGGGCTTGCGGCCGGCACCGGTGTATTTCTTGGATGGCCTTGGCCTCAAGGGATCGCCGTCGGTTGCATCGTTTCCGTCGCCAGCACCATGGTGCTCATGCGGCTCCTTATGGATCGCGGGGAATTGGCATCTGAAGCGGGCCGCATTATGGTCGCTCTTACTCTGGTCGAGGACTTGGCGGTTGTCATTCTTACGATCTTACTTCCAAGCCTGAGCCCTGCCAGCAACGCCGACGTCATCCAGATTCTCTGGAGAATCGGCAAAGCTCTTTTCTTACTCATCCCCATTGTTTTCGCGGGCTGGAAGATTATCCCGCGCGTGCTTGCTCGTGTCGAGAAAACGGGAAATGACGAACTGGCTGTCCTCCTGGCACTCACGATCTGCATCGCCGTTGCGGCCATCACCGAGAAGCTCGGACTTTCCCTGGCGCTGGGCGGGTTTGTGGGCGGGCTTCTGCTTGGCAGCTCCCGTTACTCCCACCGATTCGCGGGGAAAGTGTTTCCGATTCGAGATGCCTTTGTGGCTCTCTTCTTTGTTACTGTCGGAATGCTCATCGATCCGCGTGCATTATTTTCGAATTGGCAGCTGCTCTTGGTCGTGATAGGGTTGATTCTGGCCGGTAAGTTCGCCATCTGGTTCGTGATCGTGCGCCTTTTCGGCTACTCCGCGGAAACCGCTCTGCGCGTCAGCGTCGGCCTCACGCAGATCGGCGAATTCTCGTTCGTGCTGGCGCGGCTGTCTCTGCACTCGGCCCTCATCACCGAGCAGATATACAACGCCATTTTGGCCGCCTCGCTAATTACGATTCTGGCCAACGCCCTGCTCTTCAAGCTGGTGAAATCAGCTCCCGCGGCGCGCCCGCAAGGAACTGAGTCCGCGGAACTAGCGGCTTAACCGCAATCGTCAAGACCAAAGCGCCGATTGTATGGCCTTGAACAGATGTTCGCGCCGAACGGGTTTACCTAACAGCTCTATCGCTCCGGCGCACAGCGCGCGTTGGCGCGATATCTCATCTGCGTGCGCTGTGATGAAGATAATCGGAATACTCCGGCGATCCGTGTTCAAACGCTCCTGGAGTTCGAATCCATTCATGCCAGGCAGGTAGAGATCCAGAATCAGACACTCTGTCTCGTTCAGTCGCTCGGACGCCAGAAAATCCTCGGCCGAGGCAAAAGCTTCCGCGTCATAGCGAGCCGATCTCATCAAGTTTTTGAGCGCCTCACGAACCGACTCGTCGTCATCCACAATCGAAACACGACGTGGCTGAACTCTTTGCGTACCTGGTCCGGCGGCATTCATCTGGCTTTATCATAAACGGTCCATGTGTCGAATTACATCCTACCTTCGTAGGACGCTGGTTCACTCGTTGGCTGAAGAAGGCTTTAGTTTCTCGGACATCCGCACCAAGTCAGCTACAGAATCCGCCCTCATTTTTTCCATGACGCGGCCGCGGTGGGTCTTAATGGTTAGTTCGCTCGTTCCCAGTTCGGCGGCGACCTGTTTGTTCAGCAATCCTTGAACAACCAGGGCCATGACTTCCTTTTCACGGGCCGTTAGCGACTCGTAGCGGGCGGTAATTTCAACTAATTGCGCCCGCTTGCTCCACGCCGCACGATCTCTCGCGATCGCTTCCTGGATCGCATCGAGGAGCTCCTGGCCGCGAAATGGTTTCGTGAGAAACTCCACGGCGCCAGCCTTCATGGCGCGAACAGTCATCGGGATATCGCCGTGCCCGGTAATAAAAATGATCGGGATCTGGATGTCTGCATCGGCCAATTCGCGCTGGAATTCGAGCCCGCTCACGTCGGGGAGCCGAACGTCGAGTACCAGGCACGCCGGCGCCTCTGGACGCTTGCTGTTTAGAAATTCGCGTGTCGACCCGAACGCCTCCGCGCGCAGCCCCACGGATGCAATCAGCTTCTTCACGGCCTCGCGTACCGAGGCATCGTCATCCACCACAAACACCGTTGGAGCGGCATCCTTCATGATGCGCCTGGATCTTTGGCCGGGAGCGTGAATTGAAGCGTTGCGCCGTGATCGCTGTTATTGCTGATCCACAAACGGCCGCCATGTGTATCGATGATGGACTGGCTGATGGATAATCCCGTGCCCATCCCCTGCGGCTTGGTCGTGAAGAAAGCGTTGAAGATTCGTTTCTGATCCTTAGGATCAATTCCGACGCCGGTATCACGGACTGCGACGAGCACGCCTTCGGGAGTCGATTCCGACCGTATTACCAGACAGCGAGGCCGATCCGCGACATTGCTCATAGCTTCGATACCATTCTGGATCAAATTCACAATAACCTGCTGGATTTGAACTCTGTCAACCATTACTGCCGGAACGTCGCATGCGAGCTCAGTCCCTAGCGCAACGTTATTCTTCGATATCTCCGTCTGCATCAGAACTACGATCTCGCCGATGAGTTCATTTAAATCCACGCAGGCAGTTTCCGGCACAGCCTTCGTGAACATGGCGCGGATCCGCCGGACCACGTCGCTGGCGCGCGTTCCTTCGCGGGCAATGGAGTCAACCGCGGCGCGTGCCTCCTCCAGGTTCGGGGGTTCGTTCGCAAGCCACATCGCGCATGCGTCCGCGGTGGTGACCACGGCGGCGAGCGGTTGGTTCACTTCGTGTGAGATCGAGGCAGCCAAGGTCCCCAACGCGCTCACGCGGCTTACCCGAGAAAGCTCGGCCTGAGCTTCGTAGTATGCTTCTTCCGCGCGTTTCCGTTCAGCCATCTCAGCGATTAGCTGATCGTTGGTCTGCCTGAGCTCAGCGGTCCGCTCATCGACTCTGATTTGAAGTTCGTCGCGGGCACGCTGGAGCGCGGCTTCCGCTTCTTTTCGCCAAGAACTGAACCAGGCGATGACCACCGAGGTAACCGCGAACTCAATGAAGACCGGTACAAACTCTCGACGGACTCCAAAAGAATGAATCGGAGGTATGAAGAAGTATTCGACCGCAAGCGTACTGAGGATGACTGCGAGTCCGCCGGACCACTTGCCACCGAACCAGCTGGCTGCCACGACAGCAGCATAGAAGAAAATGTATCCCGTCAGCGAAATGCTGCTTTGCAGCAGGAGCGTTAACCGTAACGCCGCAGCTACCAGGGCAACCGCCAGTCCATTACTGAGGAGCGCAAGGCGCAGGGTATGTGGACCAGGCGTCCGTACTCTTTCTTCCACTCTTGCATTGTGTAGCACGTCGATTCCTTGAAACAGTCCAAAGAGTGCAGTGAAAGGGTCACTCATTAGGGTAATCCACGAATACCCATGGTATTCAAATGGGCGCCAAAACTCCAAGACTCAGCGCGAACGCGAGCAAAAGCTGGATCCACGGCAGGTTCGGAGCGTTCGCGAGCATAGATTCAGGCACACTCATAAACATGGAAGCCGCAATCGATGATCTCAGAAGGATTGAGCCAATGCCCGCCGCTTGCGCCGCTTCGGTTTCCCTCCAAGCGAGAACGTCGGGGCCCAGGCGGCGTTGATGGAGGTTTAATTATGCCGGTCCACAGCGTGCCAACGCGCCGAGATCGTTTCGCTGGATGGCGATGGTGGTCCAAGGCGGGCTGGTTGCGCCGCCCGCGGAAACGATTACTGGAATATACGGATCAGGCGTCACGCCAGGAAGAATCGTGACGTTGATCGTGAGTTTCCGGTAAGCGTGCGTGACTGCGGTTAGCGGTAGCTGATACGGTGTGCCAAGGGCGGGAGGCCCCGGCGAGATGGCACAGGAAACGGAGCATTATCGGGACGAGGTGGAGCAGGTGCGACGGCGATTTGGGGAGTGGCGAAGCACG
>Ga0182024_10008443_pt1 | contig 21719 bp, 22 predicted proteins | sample P32metaG_FD_120480 | JGI IMG/M metagenome (GOLD analysis project Ga0182024, IMG submission 120480) | Permafrost microbial communities from Stordalen Mire, Sweden - P3-2 metaG (Illumina Assembly) | ecosystem: Environmental > Terrestrial > Soil > Wetlands > Permafrost | place: Sweden: Stordalen...
AAAGAAGGAACAGGAAGCAGCGGCGAAGCAGAAGTACGAAGAAGAAGCGCCCGCCAGGAAGGCTGCCAAAGAAGCTGCCGAAGAAGCAAAGTACGCAGCCGAAGTCGCTGCTGCGAAGGCGCGAGCTCACAAGACGCCTGTCAAGCACCTATCTGTGAAGGCCGCCGCCCACGCCGGGCACTCCAGTTCCGATCCGGGGTACACCAACCTCGACATAACGACCTCCCCTTATGCCCATGTGGTCGTCAAGCTGTCCCGCTACGGTCATTCCACGGAGCATTTCGAATGGGGATCTCATTCCACCGAAGTGGCCGAGGTCATTCGCTGGAGTTGCAAAAGCCCCGGAGGCACCTACCGCTATGTCATCACAGCGAAAAGCAATGTCGGATTGACGCTCACCCGACGGGGCGACTTCACGCCCGTCAGCGTTGCCACCTGCCACCAATACGAGCAGAGGGAAGCTGAAGCTCGCGCCCGCCATGAACGGGAAGTGCTAGCCGGATACGAACAGGAAGTGCGAGAAGAACGAGAACGGCTCCAGGCGTACGAAGCTAACTGCCGTGCCGAGGGCGGTACGCCAGTCACCCTGACTGTGGAAGGACGGACCGAACGGTACTGTCGTGGCCCCTACGGTGGACTACTTCCGGTGCCGCATTAGACGCTTAAACACCTACCGAAGACGCGGGTCGTCTTTCCGCGGGCTCAGATAAGCCGAGGATGTAGTATGGTCAAACATATGGCTGGTCCATGCAGATTGTCTGCGGCCAAATGGCTTGCGGGCACGGGGGTCGTTGCGGCGCTGGCCGTTGCCGGCTGTGGTTCGACGACCTCGACGACCACCAGTACGGTCGGGGCCGGAGCGGTTTCGGTTGTCGTGATTGCTCCCACCAGCGGCAGCGTGATCGCGGCGAGCAATGTAACGGTTCGGGGCACCGTCGATCCGGCCAACGCCACCGTCCAGATCCAGGGCCAGCCCGCGGCGGTCGGCAACGGTGTGTTCACCGGTACCGCCGCGCTCCATCCTGGAAAGACGACGATTGATGTCATCGGCAGCGCTCCGGGAATGACGCCGGGCTCGACCAGCCTCACGATCACCCAGCAATCCGGTGGCAGCTCGGGAGGATCGTCGCATCATGGGGGGTCGAGCAGCGGAGGCGCCACGCCCGGAGTCGCCGCGGAGCGGGGGGGCTCTACCGAAAGCAGCACGGGCCAGAGCTCATGTGGCGGGGGCCTGTCGGTGGGCCCCGACACTACCTGCGAGTTTGCGGAAGCCGTTCAGTCCGCGTATCAAAGCAGCGGCGGCTCGAGCACCGTCGAGGCCTATAGCGCCGTTACGAAGAAAGACTATGAAATGACGTGCGTCACGGGTGCCAGGGTTACATGCACCGGAGGTATCGGCGCCTCTGTTTACTTCTCCCCCTGACCACGTGGTCGGTACCGTGAGATAGCCTGACCCACGCTGTGGCTCCCCCACGTACACATAGGGCGGATATGGCGGGAAGCGTGCATCAGGATCGCGTCCGTCGGCGGCGGCTGATCGCGTGCTTATCGGTAGGCGTCCTGGTGCTGTGCGTGGCGGGGCTCTTGCTCGTTGTCTTGCCCACGACCCGACACGTCAAGGTGGTCCGGGTGCTCAAGACCGACCAGGTCGGGCCTCAAATCACCTCGACCCCGTCGCTTCCAGCCGCAAGCGCCGGTGTTCAGCCGGGCAGGAAGCCGGTGTACGAAGAAGAACCCGGCGCACCCTCGGCGCCTACCGCCGCCGCGGGCAGCGCTTCGGGCACCGCCCATTCCCCCCTCCCTTCCGGTGCCACCGCCTCCTTCGCCCGGGTCAGTGCCACACTTCCCGGCCGTATCGAGCTTGCCGTTGACCCACTTGGCGCCGGACCAAGGGAAGTCCTCGGCAACGACGAAGCCGCGCACGGCTGGAGCACCACGAAGGTGCCGGTGCTCGTCGCGCTTCTCCGCGCCAGGGGATCAGGAGGCCTGACCTCACAGGAGCAGGCGTGGGCCCAGTCTGCGATCACGGAATCCAACAACGAATCGGTGCTCGCCCTCTTCGGCGACCTCGAGCGGCTCAAGGGTGGCCTCGGCGGCGCGAGCCGGTACATGGAAGGCTTCCTGCGGATGAGCGGCGACAACGAGACGGTCATCGCGACCGCTCCACCGCCAGCAGGCGCTGTGACGACGTTCGGGCAAACGGAGTGGGCACCAGGTGAGGCCGTCAAGTTCTTCCGCGCCCTCGCCCTGAGCTGCCTGCTGCCCGCGGACCAGACTGGCTACGTGCTCGGCCTCATGCAGAACATCGAGCCGAGCGAGAGCTGGGGCCTCGGATCAGCCGGCTTCCACTCCGTCGCCTTCAAGGGCGGCTGGGGGCCGGAACCTTCCGGCGCATACCTCGTGCGCCAGTCAGGCATCATCGACGTAGGGTCTTCCCGCGGAGTGGCCGTGTCGATCGTGGCGTTTCCAAGCTCCGGATCGTTCTCGTCGGGTACACAGATGTTGACGCAAGCGGCTGTGTGGCTGCACCACGAGCTGCGGCTCGTGCCTCGCGCCGCTACGGGCTGTTCGGCTGAATGACAATGTGCGGGCGTAAGGTAGCTTGGAACCTGCGGCCAGTGAGCCTGGTTGCCCTACTCGTCGCGGCTGCGACGTGGGGAGGATGCGGCTCTGCAAAGGTAGCCACGACCAGGGCAACGGTGCCGGTCGATACGCAGCGGACTGTGTTCGTGGCCAAGGCGACGGTGCATGACACAGTCACCAGCCCTCAGCCGGCCACCTCACCGGCCCAGGCGCCCGTCACGGTCCCTCCGGTTATCGCCCCGCACATCGTGTGGGATCCGATTCCCTTTGGTCCGCTCCGCAAGTCCCAGATGGTCGCCTACGTGCGTCGCCACTACGGCAGCTTCATGAAGCCCACATACAAGCTGATCGATCCGCACGTGATCGTGATCCACTACACCGTGACTCCAAACTTTCAGTCCACCTACAACACATTTGCGCCAGACACTCCAGATCCCGAGCTGCACGAGCTACCCAACACCTGTGCCCATTTCGTAATCGACCGAGCGGGGATCATCCATCAGCTCGTGCCTCTGGACATCATGTGTCGTCACACGGTCGGACTGGACTGGACCGCGATCGGGATCGAGCATGTTGGGTTCAGCGATAAAGAAATACTCGACAACCCCAGACAAATGGCTTCTAGTCTTCTGCTGGTGAGGTGGCTACGCTGCCGCTTCCACATCGCCATCCGCAACGTGATCGGCCACAACGAGAGCTTGTCCAGTCCCTATCACCACGAGGACGTCCCATCGCTGCGCACCCAGACTCATGAAGATTTCAAGCACGCGGACATGCAGATCTACCGTAGCCGACTCGCTGCCGCGGGGGGTTGCACATGACGGAAGCGGCTCGTCAACTATTGCGTCGGATCGTTCTGCTTGTTGTTGTGATGAGCGCGGGCGTCGCCTCATCGACGGGCTACTGCGCAGCCGCGACGGCCGCGACTATGCACACAGCGGCGCTGCCCGTCGTTGGTTGCCCAACCGAGTTCGGCGTCTCAGGTCCCTCTCCGCGCACGCCGGCGACAGTGACGGTCAGTTCGTCTTCGCCGACACGTGGACTGGTGGCCTACACGAACACCCAGATGTATCTCATCGGACCGCGGGGCATGCGCTGCTCTGGCATCGTGGCGGCCGATGGAGGTTCGGGTGTCATCGCGTGGCCTCAAGGCCAGCGTAGTCCGGGTCCCCACTCGCACACCGCCGGGCTCAAGCTCTCACTTGAGCCGGCGTGCGCATCGTGCAGGGCAGAAGACGCGTGCCCGTTCTTCACAGCCCTCGCCCGTGACCTCGGCTTTCCATGCGCGAGCGGGGTTCCCCCGGGCGAGCACGTCTATCGCCTCAGGTCCAACATCATCCTCTTCGAGGACCCGCCGAGAGTCGCAGGCTCGGGATGGCCGAGCGGCGGCCCGGACCCCGCGAATGGCCTCGTCGGCTATACCGGCAGCCCTGAGAATGGCCTGGTGTACCGGTCCACGTGCACCCTGCCAGCAAGCGACCACTCAATCTGCACCACAAGCCTGAACGACGTCATCCGTCGCTACGGATAACTGGTCCTAGAACCCAGATCTACAGATGCTCTTGGCACCCGACCACAGCATCCACCCGTCCAGCGGCCCGCCGGGGTAGGAGGGGACCCGGAACGACAGCTGCGTATACGAGCGTGGGCCGCTGGCGCTGCTGTTCGCAGCGCTCCAGGTCATGCCGATCGACTGGCAGGCCGCAAGCGAGTACGACGACCATCGTGAGGAGGCCGAGAAGCGGATCGCAGACCGCAACCCCGACGACTGGCCGACCGTCGCGCTCAAGCTGGACCTCCCGGTCTGGACGCAAGACAAGGACCACACCGACGCCGGCATCGAGGTCTTCACGACCGGCGACCTGCTCGACGCGCTACGCGACGCCGGACACGACCCAGATCTTGCATAGCTGGCGCGAGAACTGGCGCGAGCAGCCTTTTCGAGCGCCGCTGCTCTGGGCCTCAGCGACGCCCAGCACTACCAGTACCACCCCGAAAACCCAGTCCCGGAGCTACTTGATGTGCATCCCCGAGATCGCGCGAGCGATCACGAGCTGCTGGATCTCCGCGGTGCCCTCGAAGATGTCGTAGATCTTCGCGTCACGGTGCCAACGCTCGACGGGGAACTCGCGCGTGTACCCATTCCCACCAAGGATCTGGATCGCCCGCTCGGTCACCCACACGGCGACCTCGCCCGACTTGAGCTTGGACATCGATCCCTCGGCGTTCTCGAACGGGACCTGATTGCGACCCATCCAGGAAGCACGCCAGACGAGCAGGCGCGCGGCGTCGATCTCCATCTTCATCCGCGCCAGCGTGAACGCGATCGCCTGGTTCTCAATGATCTTCTTGCCGAACTGTTCGCGCTCCTTCGCGTACTCCAACGAGTACTCATAAGCGGCGCGGGCGATCCCGAGCGCCTGCGAACCGACGGTGGGGCGCGAGGACTCGAACGTCTGCATCGCGGCCTGGGACTTGCCTTTCTTGCCCTCGCGCACGCGCGCAAGGCGCTCGTCGAGCTTCTCCTTGCCTCCCAGCACGTAGCCGGCGGGGACGCGGCAGTCGTCGAGGAACACGTCCGCGGTGTGCGAGGCGCGCAGGCCGTGCTTGGAGACCTTCGTGCCTTCAGAGATGCCCTTGGCTTCACTCATCGGCACAACGAATGCGGCGTGCCCTTTAGAGCCCAGCTCCGGATCGACGGTCGCGATCACCACATGCACGTCGGAGATGCCGCCGTTCGTCGCCCAGGCCTTCTGTCCGTTGATGATCCACTCGTTCGTCGCCTCATCGAACTTGGCGCGCGTGCGCACGTTCGAGACATCAGAGCCGGCGTTGGGCTCCGAGGCGCAGAACGCCGCCACCTTCAGGTCCTCCGGCGTGCCGAAGCACCGCGGGATCCATTCACCGATCTGCTCGCCCGAGCCCTGTCCGAAGATCGCCGCAACCGCCAGCGCGGTGCCCATGATCGACATGCCGATCCCCGCGTCGCCCCAGAACAGCTCCTCGTTGACGATCGGGAGCGTCAGGCCGGTGGGATCGGCGAAGAACTGCGCCAAGCCCTCAAAGCCGTACAGACCGATCTTCGCGGCCTCCTGAATGATCGGCCAGGGGGTCTTCTCCTGCTCGTCCCACTCGTGCGCCGCCGGGCGCATCACATCGGCAGCGAAGCCGTGCACCCACTCACGGATGTCCTTCTGATCCTGGTTCAGCGCCAGCGAGAAGGTCACGTCTTGGCTGGCCGCGCCGGTGATCGCCTCCACGGCGGCCTCGGCGGCCTCGGTCGCGTCGGAGCTGGCAACGGGGGTGGCGGACATGAGGTGAGTCTCTCCTTTGAATACAGGGGCTCGAAGCAAGCGATATAGCCACAAACATGGCCGTTATGACAGCAATCTAGACAAATAGTAACTGATTGTCAAACACTGTGTTACAGTCGCGCTAGAGTACGGTCGATGGCCAGCTCAACCGCCAATCCGCAGACCGCCTCGGGCCGCGTGCGCGTGCGTCGCCAGCGCGAGCACGAGATCGTCGCGGCGACTCGCCTCCTGTTCGACGAGCGCGGGCTACAGGACGCCCCGATGGAGGACATCGCGCGCGCCGTCGGCATCAACAGGGCGCAGATCTACCGGCTGTTCTCCTCTAAGGAGGAGCTGTTCGTGCTGACGCTGGCGAGCTATCTCTCGGAGTTGGCTCAGCATCTGGACGAGATACCCGTAGAGCCCGATCCGATCGTGCGCCTGGAGGACGGGTGGCGACGCTATACCGACTACTGCCTGGAGCACCCGGCGTTTTTGGACTGCGGCATGTCGCTGATGCGCAGGCCCGCCACCGAGTTGCGCGAAACGGTCTCTGACGCCGTCTGGATAAGGTTGGGCCAGAGCATGGCCGCCTGCCTGGACAAGCTCTCCAAGATTCTTGCCCTCGGCGCTCAGCAGGGCCTCTTCACGGTCGCCGATCCAGACTTCACCGCCAATCACCTCTACACGCAGACGCTCGGAACGATGCATCTGGCGCGCATCGGCGTTGGCGTGCGGGTGAGCGCCAGCGGCGTTCCCGAGCCGTTCCCGATCGACCCGAGACGAGTTCAAGAGGCCTGCATCGCCGATGCGCTCGCCTCGGTCGGCGCCACGCGCCCCGCCTGAACGACGCGCCCTGCCTGAACAGCCACGATAAACGAGAATCCTATTGAGCCTAATCCCGAGCAGGATTATGCTAATTTGCTGCAATTCAATTCTCATGCTCTTGGTGTTCCCTATGCAGAAAGTGGCTATGCAAACACGCACCCTCACCGTCGCAGTGTCTTTACTCGCCGTGCTCGCCGCCGCGCTCGGCCTCACCGCGTGCGGCTCGTCCTCGAGTTCGAGCAACAGCCTCGCGCTCGTCGCCTACTCGACCCCGCAGGGGGCGTATGAAAAGCTGATCCCGGCCTTCCAGGCGACAAGCGAAGGCAAGGGTGTCAGCTTCAGCCAGTCCTTTGGCCCCTCCGGGGAACAGAGCCGCGCGGTCGCCAACGGCCTACACGCCGACGTCGTGAACTTCTCGCTTGCACCGGACGTCGAAAAGCTCGTCAAGGCGGGCCTCGTCTCGCCCAGCTGGAACCAGAACGCGACGCACGGCTTCGTCACGAACTCGGTGGCGGTGATCATCGTGCGCAAGGGCAACCCGAAGCACATCACCGGCTGGAACGACCTGATCAAGCCGGGCGTGGGAGTGCTGACGCCGAACCCGTTCACCTCGGGCAGCGCCCGCTGGAACATCATGGCCGCCTACGGCGCGCAACTGAAGGAAGGCAAGACCCCGGCGCAGGCGCTGGAATACCTGAAGGCGCTGTTTGGAAACGTCGTCAGCCAGGACAGCTCGGCGCGCAACGCGCTGCAGACGTTCCTCGCCGGCCGCGGCGATGCCTTGATCGACTACGAGGACGAGGCGATCTCCGACGAGAAGAAGGGCGCGGCGATCGAATACATTGTCCCCAGCGCCACGATCCTGATCCAGAACCCGATCGCGGTGCTGAGCGGCGGCAACACCGCGGAGGCGCAGAAGTTCGTCAACTACCTGCTCTCGCCGGCCGGCCAGGCGATCTGGGTGTCGAAGGGCTACCGCCCGGTGATCTCCGGAGTGCCGGGGGCCGAAAAGTTCCCGACGCCGAAGAGCCTGTTCACGATCGAAAGCCTCGGTGGTTGGAAGACGGTGACCAAGCAGTTCTTCGAACCGGAAACGGGCATCGTCACGAAGATCGAGCAGTCGCTCGGTGTCTCAACGTCCAAATAGCGCGAGCCTGCAAGCGTTACCGGCCCGCCGCGCGCCCGCCCTGGGCGCGCGCGGGGCCGGTGCGCTCGGCAAGGGGCTGCTCGGGATCTACCTGAGCATCCTCGTGCTGCTGCCCGTCGCGGCGCTTTTGTCGAAGGCGAGCACGGGCGGCACACACGCGTTCTGGCGCGAGGTCTCAAACCCAGAGGCGGTCGCGGCGATCAAGCTGACGCTGATCACCTCGGCGATCGTGGTCGTGATCAACGCCGTGTTCGGGACGCTCGTCGCGTGGGTGCTCGTGCGCGACGAGTTCCCCGGCAAGGGCATCGTCAACGCACTGATCGACCTGCCGTTCGCGCTGCCCACGATCGTCGCCGGCGTCGTGCTGCTCGCGCTCTACGGCAAGAACAGCCCGCTCGGGATCGACGTCGCGTTCACGCGAGCGTCGGTCGGCCTCGCGCTGCTGTTCGTGACGCTGCCGTTCGTCGTGCGCTCCGTACAGCCCGTGCTGCTCGAGCTCGACCTGGCGATGGAGGAAGCGGCCGCCTCACTCGGCGCCAGCCCGTGGACGGTGCTGCGCCGGATCGTGTTGCCGACGCTTGCGCCGGCGATCATCTCCGGCGTCGCGCTCAGCTTCGCGCGCGCCGTCGGCGAGTTCGGCTCACTCGTGCTGATCACGGGCAACCTGCCGTTCAAGACCGAGGCCGGCTCGGTCTACATCTTCGGTCAGATCCAGGACGAAAACCTCGCCGCGGCGGCCGCCGTGTCGGTCGTCCTGCTGCTCGCGGCCCTGCTCGTCATTGCCCTGCTCACGTTCGCGCTGCGGCGCAGGTCACGCCATGTTCTCTAGCGGCGCGGCGAGCATCTCCCCCTCCTCGGCCGGCCGCGTCTCCGGTCCCAGTCCCGCCACTGATACCGCACGAGCGGCCCATCGCCGAAAGCTCGGCCTGCGCACTGTCGCCCTCGTCTATCTCGGCCTGCTGCTCTTGGCCCCGGTGGCGATGATCTTCTATCGCACCTTTGAACACGGGCTCGAGCCTGTCTGGAACTCGATCACGGCACCCAACGCCGAGCACGCCTTCTGGTTGTCGATTGAGATCGTGGCCATCGCCGTTCCTCTGAACACGATCTTCGGGATCGGCATCGCGCTGCTGCTCGAGCGCGGCCGTTTCTGGGGCAAGGCTGTGCTGGGGCTGATCATCGATCTGCCCTTCGCGATCTCTCCCGTAGTCGTCGGCCTGTCACTGATCCTGGTCTATGGAAAAACCGGGTGGTTCGGAGACTGGCTCTCCGAACAGGGCTTCCAGGTGATCTTCTCGATCCCTGGCATGGTGATCGCGACCGCGATCGTCTCGCTGCCGTTCGTGGCGCGTGAGACTGTGCCCGTCCTGCGCGAGCTCGGCACCGATGCCGAGCAGGCGGCCGAGACGCTCGGCGCCGGCCCCTGGCAGACGTTCTGGCGCGTGACGCTTCCGGGCATCCGCTGGGGCGTCGTCTATGGGGTCGTGCTCACCACGGCGCGCGCGCTCGGCGAGTTCGGGGCCGTCAGCATCGTCTCCGGGCGCATCGAGGGCCAGACCCAGACACTGCCCCTCTACGTCCAAGACCGCTTCGAGAACTTCGACTCGACCGGCGCCTACACGGCCGCCGTCGTGCTCGCGTTGCTCGCACTCGGCACACTGTTGGCGATGAACCTGCTCACGCGCCGCACGCGTAGAAAGGCCGAGGGCTGATGGCGATCGAGGTCCGCAACGTCGGCAAGCGGTTCGGGGACTTCGTGGCGCTGGAGGACGTGAGCCTCACGGTCGGCGACGGCGCACTGACGGCGCTGCTCGGTCCGAGCGGTAGCGGCAAGTCGACGCTCCTGCGGATCATCGCCGGCCTCGAGACACCCGACAGCGGCGAGGTCGTGATCGGCGGCGAGGACGTCACGCAGGCACCGGCGCGGACCCGCGGCGTCGGCTTCGTCTTCCAGCACTACGCACCGTTCAAGCACATGACCGTCCACGACAACGTCGCGTTCGGCCTGAGCGTGCGCAAGCGGCCGAAGGACGAGATCCGTGGCCGGGTCGAGGAGCTGCTCGGTCTCGTGCGCCTCGAAGGGCTCGCTGGGCGCTACCCCTCCCAGCTCTCCGGCGGCCAGCTTCAGCGGATGGCGCTGGCCCGCGCGCTGGCGGTGCAGCCGCAGGTGCTGCTGCTCGATGAGCCGTTCGGCGCGCTCGACGCGCAGGTCCGCGCCGAGCTGCGCGAGTGGCTGCGCCGGCTGCACGAGGAGATCCACGTGACGACGATCTTCGTCACCCACGATCAGGAGGAGGCAATGGAAGTCGCCGAGCAGATCGTCGTCATGAACCACGGCCGGATCGAGCAGGCGGGCGCGCCGCGCGAGCTGTATGAGAGCCCGGCCAATGAGTTCGTGATGTCGTTCGTCGGGCCGGTCAACCGACTCGGCGACTCGTTCGTGCGGCCGCACGACATCCAGATCCTGCCCGCCGCCGATGCAACCGGGACCGAGGCGCTCGTCAAGCGCGTCGTGCATCTCGGCTTCGAGGTGCGCGTCGAGCTGAAGCTCCAGGACGGCAGCGACCTGTGGGCCCAGGTGACACGCGAGCAGGCCGAGCAGCTAGAGCTGAGCGAGGGGCAGATCCTCGCGGTGCGCCTGCCTGCACCCCGCGTGTTCGCCACCTAGCTTTTGAGGGGCCCTCAGCGGGTGTGCCAGGCTTCCTCTTCCTTGGTCAAGGCGAGGATCTCCTTCGGCAGCTTGCCCGCGGCCACGTCGGCAACCGTGACGTGCTCTAACACCTTTCGCAGGTTGGCGCGCAACGCGACCCACACCTGCCGCAAGGACTCTGAGGAGCCGTGGTACTCGATCTCCTCCGGTCGCTGACCGCGAATGCCCACCAACGGGCCCTCGACCGCGCGGATCACCTGCGCCAGGTTCACCTCATCGGCCGGATGGGCCAGCCAGTAGCCACCCTCGGGGCCGCGCTGGGAGCGCACGATCCCGGCGGAGCGCAACTGGGTGAGGATGTTCTCCAGGAACGACACCGGGATGTCCTGGGCCTGCGCCACCTGATCGACCTTGCGGGGCGAATCCTGGCTCCCAGCGGCCAGCTCCACGGCCGCTCGCACAGCGTAATCGGCCTTTGCGGTGACGTGCATCGGCCCATTCTCCCGGAAACGGCGGCGGAGGGTGACCTCGGGATATCGGCCGTTACGGGAATTGAGGTTAGGCGACCCTAATTCCCTGTGATAACTTGCGGTTCGTAATTCCTACTCATCCGATCGGATATCGATGCCCAAGCACAAGACTGCCGCTGCCCTCTACCTGCTGATCCTGCTCGCAATTACGATCGGGCTAACGGCCTGCGGCGGCACGAGCGGATCATCGGGTTCCGCGAGCACGATCACGCTGTACAACGGCCAGCACGAACAGACCACCGCGCGGTTGGTGGCGGGATTCGAAAAGCAGACCGGAATCAAAGTCGAGGTCCGCTCCGACGACGAGGACGTGCTCGGTAACCAGATCTTGCAGGAGGGCTCGAGCTCTCCGGCCGATGTCTTCTACACCGAGAACACGCCAGTGTTGGAGGACCTCCAGGAAAAGGGCCTGCTCGCCCCGCTCCCGGCCTCGACCCTGGCAGCGGTGCCGAGCAAGTACAGCTCGCCGCAAGGCGATTGGGTGGGAGTCTCCGCGCGCGTATCGGTGCTCGTCTACAACACTTCTCAGATCAAGGCCTCGGAACTGCCGAGCTCAATCCTCGAACTCGCGCAACCGCAGTGGAAAGGCAAGCTCGGGTTCGCCCCATCGGAGACCGACTTCCAGCCGCTGGTCACCGCGATCACGAAGCTCGACGGCGTGGCCGCCGCTGAAAAATGGCTGAAGGGCCTACAAGCCAACGGGAAGGTCTACCCCGACAACGAGACCGTCGTGGCGCAGGTCAACAACGGCGAGAGCACCGTGGGAATCATCAACCACTACTACTGGTACCGCCTGCGCGACGAGGTCGGTGAGAGCGGCATGCATTCGGCGCTGCACTACTACGCGCCGCACGACCCGGGCTACCTGCTCAACGTGTCAGGCGAGGCGGTGCTGAAGTCGAGCCCCCGTCAAGCCGCCGCACAGAAGTTCGTGGCCTTCCTGGTGAGTAAGGAAGGGCAAGAGATCCTCGCCCACAGCCACAGCTACGAGTACCCGATCGGCTCCGGTGTGTTGACGGCCCAGCCGCTGAAGCCGTTCGACGAGCTGGCTCTCGCGCCCGTCACGATCAGTGATCTGGGCAACGGCAGCGCGCCGCTGGCGCTCGAGCAGAAGCTCGGCCTGTTGTAGGAGCTGGGAGCCGATGAGCACGCTTGCCCCCTTCGAGCCGACCGCACCGTCGCCGATCGCGCCGAGGTCGAGTCGATGGACACGCACGTGGTCCGGGCGGCGGCGCTGGCCACTGGTGAGCATTGCCGGCGGCCTGCTTGCCACCGGGCTGGTGCTGCTGCCACTCGTGTTTCTGATCGACGAGGCTCAGCAGCCGGGCTGGGGGGAAATCGAACGTTTACTGCTGCGCCACAACACCGCGGTGCTGCTGTGGAACACCGTGCGCCTGGCGCTCGCGAGCACCGTCCTGTGCGCGGTGATCGGCGTGGCGGGCGCCTGGTGCGTGGAGCGCACAACACTGCCCGGCCGCCGCCTGTGGGCTGTTGCACTCGTGCTGCCGCTCGGCATCCCGGACTTCGTCGTGGGCTTTGGCTGGGTCTCGCTCGAGCCGGGGCTGCACGGATACCTGGCCGCTGTGCTGATCATGACGCTGTCGCTGTATCCGCTCGTGTACCTGCCGGTCGCCGCCTCCCTGAGCAGCGTGGACCCGGCCCTGGAGGAGGTTGCTCGCAGTCTCGGGTTGGGACCATGGCGGACGTTTTGGCGGGTGACGCTGCGCCAGATCTCACCAGCGGTGCTGGGCGGCTGTCTGCTCGTGACGCTCGGCCTGCTGGCTGAGTACGGCGCTTTTGAGATCGTCCAGTACCAGACGTTCACCGTGGCGATCTTCACAGAGTTCAACCTCGGGTTCGACACCGCCGCGGCGTGCGCGCTGTCGCTCGTATTGGTTCTGCTGAGCGTCGCTGTGCTCGGCGGCGAGCTGGCCCTCGGCGGACGCGGACGGTCGCTGCGCAGCGGCACGGGCGCCCGGCGCCCGGCGCCGCGGGTGGCGCTAGGCCGCTGGAGGGCGCCCGCGTTGGTTGGCCTGCTCGCGCTGAGCGGACTGGGGCTGGGGGTGCCCATCGGCTCTCTGGTCTACTGGCTGGTGCGGGGAGGGTCCACCACCCTGCCGCCGGCGTCGATCCTGACCGATACCTGGCACACGGCCGAGCTCTCCGCAGCTGCGGCCGCATTGGCGACCGCGCTGGCGGTGCCGGTGACGGCGCTGGCGATGCGCCATCGCAACCGCCTGACACTGCTGATCGAGCGCCTCGCATATCTACCGCAAGCGCTCCCCGGACTGGTGATCGCACTCGGTCTCGTGTCGTTCTCCGTCCGTTACGCCCTGCCCCTGTACCAGAGCACGCTGGAGCTGATCGTGGCCTACGCGATCCTGTTCCTGCCGCTCGCCGTAGTGGGCGTACGCTCGGCGATGGCGCAAACCTCGTCCAGCCTGGAGGAGGCGGGACGCTCGTTGGGCCGACGCCCGGTGGTCGTGTGGTGGCGGGTGACCCTGCCACTGCTCGCCCCCGGGCTCGGGGCGGCGTTCGCGCTCGTGTTCATCTCCGCGGCGACCGAGCTGACGGCGACGCTGTTGCTACACCCAACCGGCGTGAACACGCTGGCGACCCAGTTCTGGGCATACACAAGCGGTTTCTCCTATGGCGCCGCCGCCCCCTACGCCGCGTTGATGGTCGCCATTTCGGCTGTGCCGGCATACCTGCTGAGCCGCCGCATGCTCACACTGGCGCGCATGGGACAGCGATGAGCGAGCTGACAGTCACCGACTTGTGGAAGGGCTACTCCGCCCAGCCGGTGCTGAGGGGCGTGGATCTGGATGTGCCGGCCGGCTCGCTGACAGCAGTATTGGGACTGTCGGGCTGCGGCAAGACGACGCTACTGCGGGTGATCGCCGGCTTCGAGCGTGCTGAGCGGGGCCGAGTTTCGCTCGGCTCGCGGGTGCTCGACGACGGACACACATACGTCCCGCCCGAGCGTCGCGGGATCGGATACGTACCTCAGGAAGGCGCGCTGTTCCCGCATTTGACAGTGAAGGGGAACCTCGGCTTCGGTCTCTCCCGCGAAGAGCGCCGCGGTGCCGCGGTGGGAGAGCTGCTGGAGATGGTCGGGTTGGCGTCGCTCGCGGACCGCTATCCCCATCAGCTCTCCGGCGGCGAGCAGCAGCGCGTAGCCCTCGCCCGAGCGTTGGCGCGTCGACCGGAGGTGCTGCTGCTGGACGAGCCGTTCTCCTCGCTGGACGCCTCGCTGCGAACCCGCGTGCGGGAGGAGGTACACGCGCTGCTGCGCGCGCAGGGGGTGACGACCGTGCTGGTCACACACGATCAGGAGGAGGCGCTGTCGCTCGCTGACACGGTCGCGGTGCTGCGTGACGGCACGATCGTCCAGGACGGAACGCCGGATCAGCTGTACACGCTGCCAGTCGATGTCGGATTGGCGCAGTTCCTGGGCGCCGTCAACCTGATCGACGCGGATTTCGAACGGGGCACAGCGAGGACCTCGCTGGGCATGCTGGCACTGCGCTCGGACCCCGGGTCACCGGGTGCGGGGGCACCCGGCATGACGAGCGGGGTCGTGATGGTCCGCCCCGAGCAGCTCGAGGTACGCCCTCGCGGAGAGTCGGCCGACGACAGACTGGTGGGAGAGGTTGAGCAGTGCCGCTATTACGGGCACGACGCGTTGCTCCACATCCGCATCGACGGGTCCGGCGGCGAGCAGGTACTGCTCGCACGGGTGCAGGGTGGGCAGGCCCTACCGGCCGGCACGTCCGTGAGCCTCGCCGCGCACGGGCCGGTCACGATCGTGGAGTGAGCATGATGAACGCCGGCTCAGGCCGCTTGCCAGAGCGCGTCATCCCCGAGCGGCCGGCGCACCGCATTGCCCGAGGCGACCAACTCGAGCAGCGCCGTCTCAGCGGCCGAGCGATCGGGCAGGTCGTTGCCTTCGGTCAAGAGCGCCGCCACCTCCTGGGTGGTGAGGCCGTCGGTGAAGTACTGGAGCAGTGGCGCGGGCGAGGGTGGGACGGGTTCACGCGAGAGCGCCGGGTCGAGGTTGGCGACCAGCACATCGTAAGCCTCGACCGGCTGGAAGCCGCCCGCCTGTAGCGCTCGCCCCTCGCACTCAAAGATCACCGACGGCGCGGTGTAGCGCACGGGACCATCCGATACGGCGGTCTTACCCTGCAGCTCCGAGGCCGAGCCGACGGCGGTTCGCGCCTCGGCTCGGTCGCGCTCGTATACCTCGCTCACCTCGTCATCGTCGAGTCGCGCGACGATCTCCTGGGCGCGAATGCCGGGCACTGCGCCAAGCGCATCGGCGAGCTGCGCATCGTCGTCGAGCAACAGCGGCGTGGTGAAGTTAGCGAGCGCCAGCGCCCGGTACACGCGCCACTCGCTGCCGGGCTCGAGGATTCGCGCCGCGACGATCGCGCGGCAGGCGCGAGCGGTCGCACTGATGCGCGCCTTTGGGTTTGGCGACAGCGGCATCCCGTAGCGGCGGTAGCGCAGCTGGCCGCGCGCGGCGCGCAGAGGTGTATATCCGCGCGCCTCGTATTGGGAGGCGTCCTCGGTGAGACCGATCAGCACGAGCCGCCACCGCAGCTGATCGCGATAGCGCCATTCCAGCACGCGCAACGCCGGGCTCGCGGAGTAGGCCCACGGGCAGGCCGGGTCGCTGTAGAGCGTCGCATCGATCATTGCGAGAGCAACTATACGACGGCCCAGACGGCGGCCTACGACGGCGACAGCCGCACGGGGAGCGTCTTGAGCTGGTTGACGAATGCAGACTCGACATATTCGGGCGTACCGGCGAGCTCGATCGCGGGATAGCGCGCGAGTGTCTCCTCGAGCAGCACCCGCAGCTCCAAGCGTGCGAGCGCGGTACCCAGGCAGAAGTGCCGGCCGCCGGCGCCAAAGGCCTGGTGCTCAGTGGTGCGCCGCAGGTCGAAGCGGTCGACGTCCTCGTGACGCGTCTCGTCGCGGTTGGACGAGGCGTACCACATCACCACCTTCTCGCCCTCCTTGATCTGCTGCCCGTGCAGCTCCGTGTCGCAGGTGGCGGTGCGGCGGAAGTGCGCAAAGGCGGGAAACATCCGCAGCGACTCCTCAACCGCTTGGGGCACCAGCGCCGAATCGTTCAACAGCAGCTTGCGTTGCTCTGGGTCTTCCATCAGCGCACGTATCCCACTGCAGTAGGTCGCCTTCGTAGAGTCGTTGCCGGCCGCCATCAGCAGGAAGAAGCCCATCACGATCTCGTGCTCCTCGAGCTTCTCCCCATCCACCTCCGCATGGACCAGCAGACTCGTCAGATCGTCCGTCGGATGCTCGCGGCGCTCGGCGATCAGCACACGACAGCGCTCGAAGACCTCGGGCACATCCCGCGCCATTACGGCCTCCGGGCCCTCCGGGTTGATATCCGGGTCGCCCGCTCCAAGCATGGTGTTCATCAGCCGTGCCCAGATCTCGTCGTCCTTGCGGGGAAGACCCATGAAGCTGCCAATCACCCGCGAGACGACTGGCTGCGCAACATCAGTGACGAGGTCGCACGTCTCGCGGGCGGGCGGGCCTTCCAACCCATCGAGCACGTCGACGACGATCGCGCGGATCTCATCCTCGTGCTCGGCGATCCGCTTCGGCGTGAAGCCCGCCTGGAAGAGTGACTTGACGCGGTCGTGCTTTGGGGGGTCCATCCCGATGAACATCGCCCGCGTGAGCTCGAGCGGCAGCAGCGAGTCGGTCAGCGCCGTGATGCCACCCAGTTCGGAGGAGAACGTCTGCCAGTCGCGGCTCACCTCATGCACATCGTCGGCCGTCGTGACCGACCAGTACCCGGCCTCTTTCGGGAAGTCAGGCATACGTGCCGTCCAGTGAACGGGACACTCGTTGCGCAATCGCCGGAACAACTCGTGTGGCGGACCGTCCCGCCAGAGCTCGGGATCGCCAACCAACACGTTCTCAAGGTTGCTCTGCACCGACGCCATCGGGACCTCCCAAATCGGGTATGCGGGATGTCGGCGGATGCTACTCCCCGGCGCTCACACCAGCGGCGCAGTTTCGACTTCAGGGCGACAGCCGCACGGGGAGCGTCTTGAGCTGGTTGATGAACCAGGACTCCACGATCGTCGGTCTGTCCGCCGGCTCCATCGCAGGGAAGCGCTTGAGGGTCTCCTCGAAGAGGGTGTTGAGCTCCAGCCGGGCCAGGGCTGTGCCCAGACAGAAGTGACGACCGCCGGCGCCGAACGCCTGGTGCTCGGTGGTGCGGCGAACGTCGAAACGGTCTGGATCCTCGTGGCGAGTCTCGTCGCGGTTAGACGAGACGTACCACATGACGACCTTGTCTCCCTCTTTGATCTGGCGCCCGTGCAGCTCGGTGTCGCAGGTTGCGGTGCGGCGAAAGTTGGCGAACGCGGGAAACATCCGCAGCGACTCCTCCACGGCGCCGGGGATCAGCGAAGGGTCGTCCAGCAGCAGCTGACGCTGATCGGGGTTTTTCATCAGCGCCCTCATGCCGCTGCAGTAGGTCGCCTTCGTACTGTCGTTACCGGCGGCCATCAGTAGGAAAAAGCCCATCACGATCTCGTGCTCCTCGAGCTTCTGCCCGTCCACCTCGGCGTGCACCAGCACGCTCGTCAGGTCGTCCGTCGGGGTCTCGCGGCGCTGCGCGATCAGCTTCCCGCAGCGCTCGAAGATCTCCGCGACGCCCGCTTCGACCCCCGCCATGATGCTCTCGTGCGGGTTCAGATCAGGGTCGCCGGGCCCCATCATCATGTTCATCAGGCGCGCCCAGGCCTCGTCGTCCTCCGGCGGGATGCCCATGAAGCTGCCGATCACCCGCGCCACCACCGGCTGAGCGACGTCGCTGACCAGATCGCACGTCTCCCGGCCCTGCAGACGGTCGAGCGTCTCCACCACGATCGCCCTGACCGCATCCTCATGGGCGGCGATTCGCTTCGGCGTGAAGCCCGCCTGGAACAGGGCCTTGATGCGGTCGTGCTTGGGTGGGTCCATGCCGATGAACATCGCCCGCGCGAGCTCGATCGGCAAGCCAATGTCGGCGGCCGAGACGCCGCCACGTTCAGATGAGTAGGTCTGCCAGTCACGGCTCACCGCCTGTACGTCCTCGGCCGTGGTCACCGACCAGTAGCCGGCCTCCTTGGGGAACTCGGTCATACCCGCGGTCCAGTGCACAGGACACTCCTCACGCATGCGCGCGAACAGCTCATGCGGCACACCGCGCTTCCACACCTCGCGCTCGGTGACGAGCACATTCTCGAGATCGCTGTCAACCGACGCCATCGGGACCTCCTGGGTTGCTGCCGGGGACGTTTCGCTTGATGCTACTGGCTGACCAGCCAAGGGTAAGCGGAGCAGCGAAGCGGCGGACGGGGGTCGAACCCGCGACCTCAAGCTTGGGAAGCTTGCGCTCTACCAACTGAGCTACCGCCGCGCAGCGAAAGATATTACGCGGCTTCGGTCGACTCCCATCCGGCGACTTCGGTCGACTCCTATCTGCCGGCTTGGGTCTACCCTTCGTAGCCGTGAGCCGCCGTCTACTGCCGATCCTCGTCTCGCTGCTCGGCGCCTGCCTGATCGGCCTGCTGATCTATGGCATATCCCATCAGTCGGCCAGCCGGACACTGGACGAAGCGGTTGCAAAGGGCCAGCATCCTCTGGCGCCGGACGCCACTCGTTCGCTGCCCGACCTCTCCAGTGCTCACACTGCCACGCTCGCCTCCTTCAGCGGCAAGGTGGTCGTGTTGAACTTTTGGGCCTCCTGGTGCGAACCATGCCAGCTCGAGGCTCCCCTGCTCGAGCACGCCCAGAGTCAGCTGGAGCGCCACGACGCGACCGTGCTCGGCGTGACGTACAAGGACGCCACCCCCGACTCGCTGAGCTTTGTGCGCCAGTACCACCTCACCTATCCGAACCTGCGAGACGCAGGCGGCGAATTCTCCGGCGCTTACGGCACCGACCAGCTCCCCGAGAGCTTCGTGATCGACCGTCATGGCCACATCGTGGCGATCTCGCGCGGCGAGATAGACCAAGCTTTCCTGAACCGCGCGATCGCGCTGTCGGAGAGCTCGTGAGCCCCCTCCCCTCGCTCCGTTATCGTCGGTGCTTCTTGCGCCGTCTCGCGGCTCCCGCGACCCTCCTCGCCCTGCTACTGCTCTGCCTGAGCGCCTCCGCCGCAGTTGGCATGGGAGCGGCCGGCGCGGGGGGGGCGGGCACCCATACATCCCTGCCGGTGATCGAGCGTCAGGTGATGTGTGTCACCTGCAAAATTCCGCTCCAGGTCGCCGAGTCCCCGCAGGCAAATCGCGAGCGGGCGTTCATCCAGGGCCTGATCGATGAAGGACTGACCGAAGCCCAGATCAAGGACGCGCTAGTCGGAGAATACGGCCCGACAGTGCTTGCGCTGCCGAGCGCGCATGGCTTCGATCTGACCGTCTATCTCGTCCCGCTGGCGGCATTTTTGGCGCTGCTAGCGACGCTCGCCGTGCTGCTGCCCCGCTGGCGCCGCCACGCCCGTGAGGGTGCCAGCGACGAGATCGATACCCTGCAACTCAGCTCCACCGACGCCGCCCGACTGGAGGCGGACCTGGCGCGGTTCGACTGAAGCTAGGCCGATCGGCCTAGGTACCCGCGGCCTACATCTCTGCCGGCGCGCTCACGCCGAGCAGGTCCAAGCAACGCGCGATCGTACGCCCAGTCGCCTCGCACAGCGCGATTCGCAGCGACTCGACGGCAACGGGCTCGGCGCCGAGCACACGGCAGTCTCGATAGAAGGCCGTGAAGTCCTGGGCCAGTATCAGCGCATAAGCCGTGATCCGGTGCGGAGCGCGCCGCTCGACGGCCTCCTGCACCTCCTCCGGAAAGGCGAGTAGCTGCTTGATCAGTGCCCGCTCGGCCACGTGCAGTGGTGCTCCGTTCTCGCCCGCCAGCGCCTCCCGCACGCGAGCCACCCCCACCTTCGCGAGCACCGCGGCGATCCTGGCGTGCGCATACTGGACGTAGTAGACGGGGTTCTCGCTCGACTGCTCCCGGGCCAAGTCGAGATCGAGATCGACCGTCGTCTCATGTGAGCGAGCCAGCAGATACCAACGCGCCGCGTCCACGCCGATCTCAGTGAGGAGATCCTCGAGCGTGACGAACTCGCCAGAGCGCTTGGCCATCTGCGCGCGCTTACCGCCGCGCATCAGATGGACGAGCTGCATGATCAGCAACTCCAGATGCTTCGGATCGCCGCCGAGGGCCTCGTAGGCGGCCTTCATCCGTGCCACGTAACCATGGTGATCGGCGCCCCAAACGTCGATCTGGCGGTCAAAGCCGCGCTCGCGCTTGTCCTGGTGGTAGGCGATGTCCGAGGCGAAATAGGTGTGCTCGCCGTTTGAGCGCACGAGCACGCGGTCCTTGTCGTCGCCGTAGTCGGTGCTGCGCAGCCACAGCGCCCCCTCGCTGCGATAGGTGTGCCCCTCGCGCTCGAGGATCTCGAGTGTGTGGGCAACCGGGCTCGGATCCCCCTCGTGGAGCTTGCTCTCGTAGGCCCAGTGATCGAAGCCCTCGACGTTGAACGCGCCGAGTGCCTCCTGCATCGCCCCCACCATCATCGCCACAGCCGCATGCCCCACCTCCGCGGGAGTCGTCGATTGGCCGTCAGCCAGGTGGACGAGCTGCTCCACATATGCGCCCCGATAGCCGTCCTCGGGGACCTGCTCGCCCCGTGCCAACGCGAGAATCGACTCGCCGAGCTTGCCCACCTGCGAGCCGGCATCGTTGACGTAGAACTCGCGCTCCACCTCATGCCCGTGGAAAGCCAGCAGACGACCCAGCGCGTCGCCGTAGGCGGCGTTGCGCGCGTGGCCGACGTGCATCGGCCCGGTTGGATTGGCCGAGACGAACTCGACGAGGATGCGCTCGCGAACGCGGGCGCCATCGGACCCGAATGCCTCCCCAGCATTCAACACTCCAGCGAGTGAGCCGGTGAGCCAGGCGTCGGCGAGAAAGAGATTGAGAAAACCGGGTCCCGCCACCTCGAAGCGCTCGATGCTCGCGCCGAGTCGCTGTTCGAGCTCTTTGCCGAGACGCTCCGCAACCTCGCGCGGCGGCGCGCCCAAACCCGGCGCCAGCAACAACGCGGCGTTCGTCGAGTAGTCGCCTAAATCCGCGCGCGGTGGACGCTCCAGCACAATTCCCCCGCGGGCACCGGTCTTGCCCGAGGGCTCGCCCGCCAGCTCTCCAGCGGCCGCCAGGACGGCCTCGCGTAGGCCGTCCAGCGGCGTGGAGACGCTTCTCATGGGACGTTGCAAAGACTCGGTCATCGATCCGTGCTCACCGATTGCGATACTAGCCGTGTGAACGATCAAGACTCAGGCGCCGAGCGCCACATAAACATTCATCTCTCTCCCGAGATCATGGGGGGCGTATATGCGAATTTCGCCAACGTCAGCCACTCTGACTACGAGTTCACGGTCACCTTCGCGCGTGTCGACCACGAGGTCGAGTCCGACGAGGTCCCTGGCGTAGTCGTCTCGCGTGTCAACCTCTCTCCGCGCTTCATGCGTGAGCTGATCGACGCGATGGAGGACAACTACTCCAAGTGGCGCACCCGCGAGGGCATCAAGAACCTGCCCGAGTACGGTGGCGCGGAGGCTGGATCAGAGGAGGAGTAGGGCGGCACGTGGACG
>Ga0182024_10008444_pt1 | contig 21718 bp, 23 predicted proteins | sample P32metaG_FD_120480 | JGI IMG/M metagenome (GOLD analysis project Ga0182024, IMG submission 120480) | Permafrost microbial communities from Stordalen Mire, Sweden - P3-2 metaG (Illumina Assembly) | ecosystem: Environmental > Terrestrial > Soil > Wetlands > Permafrost | place: Sweden: Stordalen...
GCACGCGCCGGGCGGCTACAACATCGGCGTGAACATCGGCAAGGCCGGTGGCCAGTCGCGGATGCACGTGCACGTGCATCTCATTCCGCGCTATCACGGCGACGTTGCTGATCCGCGCGGCGGCATCCGCTGCGTGCTCTCGCGGGAGACGCACAAGTGACGTGCCCCGCCGGCGCCGAGCGGGTGCGGCAGTCCTTCATCGATCGCCAGCCGATGGGCCGCTTGGGCACGGCGGCCGAAGTCGCCGCGCTCGCCCTCTTCCTCGCCAGCGACGAGGCAAGCTACATTACCGGCCAGGCGCCTCTCGTCGATGGCGGAATGGCGCTGTAGTGGCGCCGCCGCTACACTGTCATCATCCGCCAACGGGCCCGGTCTTCGGCCGGCCCGATGACAAGCTTCGGCGGATGATCCAGTATTCCGTGATCAAAAAAGATGGCAATGAATACTGGATGCTCCGCCTTCGCGGAGCATGACAAGCTGGGAAATCAAGCATGCATATTTTGATCACCGGCGCGGCGGGGATGATCGGCCGCAAGTTGACCGCGCGTCTGATCAAGGACGGCGCGCTCAACGGCACGCCGATCGAGACGCTCACGCTCATCGACGTTGGCGCGCCGCAAAAGCCGGAAAAATTCTCCGGCAAGGTCGAGACCGCCGCTTCCGATATTGCCGATCCCGCCGCGGTGGCGAAGGCGCTGGCCGGACGGCCGGAAGTGATCTTTCACCTCGCCGGCGTGGTGTCCGGCGAGGCCGAGATCGATTTCGAGAAAGGCATGCGGGTCAATCTTGACGGCTCGCGCCTCCTGCTCGAAGCCATCCGCAAGACCGGCGACGGCTATCGGCCGCGCCTGGTCTTCACCTCGTCCATCGCAGTGTTCGGCGCGCCGTTTCCCGAGGCGATTGCCGACGATTTTCACTTAACGCCGCTCACCTCCTACGGCACGCAGAAGGCGATCATCGAGCTGCTTCTCGCCGATTACACCCGGCGCGGCTTTGTCGACGGCGTCGGCATTCGTTTGCCGAGCATCGTGGTGCGCCCGGGTAAGCCGAACAAGGCCGCATCAGGCTTCTTTTCCTCCATCATCCGCGAGCCGCTTAGCGGCGAAGAGGCAGTCCTGCCGGTCGCCGACAGCGTGCTGCATTGGCACGCCAGTCCGCGCGCGGCGGTCGGCTTCCTGGTTCACGCCGCAGGCCTCGACGCGACAAAGCTCGGCCCCCGCGTCAATCTCACGATGCCCGGCGTATGCTGCACCGTGGCCGAGCAGATCGCCGCCCTGCGCCGGATCGGCGGCGACAAGGTCGCTTCACGCATCCGCCGCGCGCCCGATGAACTGGTCGCCCGGATTGTCGCCGGCTGGCCGCGACGGTTCGATCCCCGCCGGGCGCTCGCGCTCGGCTTTACCGTCGAGGCGTCGTTCGACGATATCATCCGCGTCCATATTGCCGACGAATTGGGCGGCAAGATCGCGGCGTAAGGGGTTTTTTGTTTGCTTGCGTTGTAAGCGGCGATGCTTACATTTGCCGAAAGAAACTCCAAATCGTCAGCCCGAATAGACCATGACCTATGTTGACGCGGCCTGTGCGCCGCTGCGCAAGACCGGACAGATCAAGATCCACGGCGGCAACGCCTTCGCGGGCATGCGCAAAGCGGGCCGGCTCGCCGCCGAATGCCTCGACATGCTGGTCGGCGAAATCAGGCCGGGCGTCACCACCGAGCACATCGACCGGCAGGTGTTCGCGTTCGGCATGGACCATGGCGCCATGCCGGCGACGCTGATGTATCGCGGTTACCGCAAGGCGACCTGCACCTCGGTCAATCACGTGGTCTGCCACGGCATTCCGGGCGACAAGCCGCTGCGCGAAGGCGATATCGTCAATGTCGATGTGACCTTGATCCTCGACGATTGGCACGGCGATTCGAGCCGCATGTATGCCGTCGGCGAAATCCCCCGCCGCGCCGAGCGGCTGATCGAAGTCACCTATGAGGGCATGATGCGGGGCATTGCCGCCATCAAGCCCGGCGCCACCAGCGGCGATATCGGCCACGCCATCCAGACCTATGTCGAGGGCCAGCACATGAGCGTGGTGCGCGATTTCTGCGGCCACGGCGTCGGCCGCCTGTTCCATGACGAGCCGAATGTCGTGCACGTCGGCCGGCCCGGCGAGGGCATCGTGCTCAAGCCCGGCATGTTCTTCACCGTCGAGCCGATGATCAATCTCGGCCGCCCGCATGTGAAGGTCTTGTCCGACGGCTGGACGGCGGTCACCCGCGACCGCTCGCTGTCCGCGCAGTTCGAGCATTCGGTCGGGGTCACCGAAGACGGCGTCGAAATCTTCACGCTGTCGCAGCGCGGCTTTGACAAGCCGCCTTACCCGGCGTCTAGCTAAACCGCCGCCCGCAACGCGATTGCAAATTAGCGTAATCCGGTCATCTTTGGCGGCGCCGGTTGCGGCCGCACCCGGCAGTGCGGCCAGGACGAAGTTGCGTGCGAAAACCGATGCTGGAAAAGAAGCGCGACAATGCAAGCGGCCTTGCCGAGGCGACGCCACACTATTACGGCCATCGCGAGCGCCTGCGCGATCGCTTTCGCGAGGCCGGCGCCGATGCGCTGTCGGATTACGAACTATTGGAGCTCCTGCTGTTTCGCGCGCTACCGCGGCGCGACGTCAAACCGCTCGCCAAAACGCTGCTGGAGAAATTTGGCTCGTTCGCCGAGGTGATCGCCGCGCCGGAGGTGCGGCTCGCCGAAGTGAAGGGGCTCGGCGATTCCGCTATCACCGAGTTCAAGATTGTGCAGGCGGCAGCCAGCCGGTTGTTGCGCGGCGCGGTGAAGAAGCGGCCGATGCTGTCGTCATGGTCCAGCGTGCTGGATTATTGCCGCACCGCGCAGGCCTTCGCCGTGCGCGAACAGTTCCGCGTGCTGTTCCTCGACAAGCGCAATCAGCTCATCGCCGACGAATTGCAGCAGGTCGGCACCGTCGATCACACGCCGGTCTATCCGCGCGAAGTGGTCAAGCGCGCGCTCGAACTGTCGGCCAGCGCCATCATCCTCGTGCACAACCATCCCACTCATTCATTTTCAGTCACGCTCGGTCACGCGTAATCCCTTTAGATCACGCTTAATTTGTTGATTTTCAGGGCCGCGCGACTCATGCTCCGGACTGGGGCTGCGAACTACTAACCGCCCCCAGTAACCGCTACCGCCCCCAGTGTGGCGGCCCGGAGAGTGAGATGCCGAGTTTGAGTGATGGCGCGATACGACACGCAATTAAGCGCGTCGAGAAAACGCAAAGACAAAAGACGCTCACGGACGGTGAGGGCCGCGGCACCGGCAGGCTTCTGCTTATCCTCAAACCGATGCCTGCGCGCGTCACAGCAGATTGGATGGCGCAGCAGTGGCGCGATGGACGCCGAACGAAATCAAAAATCGGATCGTATCCCGCTCTCTCACTTTCGGCGGCCAGAGAAATCTTCAAGCGCGACTTCGCTGAAGTCATTTTAAAGCGCAGCAGCATCAAGATCGCAGGCGACACGCGACCGGGCACCGTCGCCGATCTGTTTGAAGGTTACGTCGGGTATCTGAAAGACGCCGGCAAGTCGTCATGGTCAGAGGCTGAAAAAGGGCTCAACAAAATCGCAAATACGCTCGGCCGTAATCGCCCGGCTCGCGACATCACTCCTGATGACGTGCTTGGGGTCATCCGTCCGATCTACAGGCGCGGAAAGAAAGCGATGGCCGACCACGTCCGCAGCTACATTCGCTCGGCGTACTCTTGGGCCATCAAATCGGAGCACGACTACCGCAGCACATCGCCGCGAAGGTTCAAGCTGATCCACAATCCGGCGGCCGACATCCCGACCGAGCCGAAGGTTGCCGGCACGCGATGGCTTGACGAAGCCGAATTCGTTCAACTCTATCGCTGGCTCGAATGCCCTGACGCTCCGGTGCATCCGCCTTACACGCGGGCTGTTCGCATAATCATGCTGACTGGCCAACGCGTGGAAGAAATCGCTCGGTTGTATAAGGACCAGTGGGACAGGAAAGAAGAGATCATTGACTGGTCAAAAACAAAGAATGGCAAACCTCACGCCATTCCCGTGCCGCGCCTCGCCGCGGAGCTCATCAATTCGATCATCCCCAACGAGCACGGCTGGTTCTTCCCTTCCGCAATGGACCCGTCGGAGCCGGTCAGCGCGAATACGCTCTATAGCTTCATGTGGCGCCAGCGAGTTCGCGGTGTCATTCCGGTTGTCACCAATCGGGACCTGCGCCGCACGTGGAAGACGCTCGCCGGCCAGGCCGGCGTGCCGAAGGAAATCCGCGACCGCATCCAAAATCACGCCCTGCAGGATGTGAGCTCCAAAAACTACGATCGCTGGACCTACATGCCGGAGAAACGCGCCGGTATGGACAAGTGGGACAAGTTCGTTACTTCCCTACTGCGCAAAGGCCGCCTTAACATCGCCGCTTAAACCGGCTGAGTGCTCGTCAATCGATGTGTGGAAGGTGCTCGAATGTTGCCAGCGATTGCACGGGCAGTTTTAGCTGGCTTGCACGCAACGCTGCATCCGCATGTGCATATCCCGCGCGCAATATGCGCACGCGAGTCTCAATCGGATATCTGGTCAGTCGTGTCGCCACTGCGGCGGTCCGCTGTGTCTGTGCTGAGGTAAAGCCAAGAGGGTTTCCGACCTTATAGGTGTCGACCGACTCACCAATGCCCCAATAGACGGTTTTTCTCTCGCCCGTTCTTTCCAAACCAAGAAGAACACGCCGTCTCATGTTAATCCCCTGTTGAAGCGCGATATCCGTGGCGCGCAACGCTTGCGACAGCCAACTGGAGCGCGGCGCCGGAGATGGCGGTGTGACGGCTCCTCCATCGCTCACCAGAATCGTTCTGTACCGCTTCCACACCGGCTCAAGCCCAAGGTTGTCGTAGATCCCGCCATCCGTCAGGCAAAGTCTCCGCGTATACGGCTCGCGGAAGAGGTCGGCGCTTTGTTGTGCCGTAATCGCTCCCGCTGGCACGTCGATGTAGGCGGGGGAGAGATACGGCGGAAAGGCCGCCGAAGCGCCGACTGCCAGGGCGATAGGAAGATTGGGTGTTGGCCAAAGGCCGACGCGCTAGTCCGCGGCGTAATCGCGAGAGAACCGCCACAGTACGCCGCTTTGCAGGCTGGTAGCAGTAAAGGAAAAACGCGGTGACGCGGGCAAGTCCTGCAGCGTTTTTCCGTGGAACAGAAATCTGTCGTAAGCCCGGGATGCGACGCGCGACGCGTGAACGAACGGGATGAGCCCGAGCGCGATCGCAGTGGCGTCGATCCGTTTGCGAGCGAGGATGAGGAGCGGAGCGCCCACCTCCTTCAGCAAATTTGTCGCGACGCCGGAGCCGTCGAACGTCAGGCTGTTCCACGCGACGGCCAAGGCGCCGGCGGCGATTGACCCGCCGGAGACGCTTGCGACGCGATCGAGCTTGGCTAAAAGGCCTACCTCGTTGAGACGGATAAATGCGCCCAGGTGAAACAGCATCGCGCGAAATCCGCCACCCGACAGACACAGGCCGATGCCGTCTTCAAGTTTCTGACCACCGAGAAAGTCGGCCGCAACGATGGCCGCGACTTCGGGCGAACTGATCGCTTCGGGATTTTGAGGGTGATCGGTCATGATGCGATGTGTTCCTCGTCGGCTACCTCGCCGAGGTAGATGCTCACGCCCTTGTCGCCAGCAATGAGCATCAAGCCAGGGCACCCATCCATCGATAGTGTTGAAGCAAGCCAGCCAAGTTGGAGCAAATCCTTGCCGCTGGGTGTAGTTCGCGCGCGGCGCGGATGCGAATGCCATTCGCCTACGTATCGAACCTGCTCAAGTGTTCGGGCGATGGCCTTCTCGACACCCTGCCGGAGCCCCTTCGTGCCGCGGATAAACTCAGTTTCAGATCCTTGGCTGCCGGGCGGCGCGGCCCAGGCTTCGACAATATCGATTCGTGACTTGACTAGATCGACGATTCCAAAAAGAACGCCGCCGGTTTCGGCCGGGAGTTGGCTACGCCTCATTTGCAAAATGCGCTCTTCGAGCTTCTGCGGGAGCGTAACGGTCCAGCCCAAACAAGAAACGATCCGGATGCTGCCGATTTCCGTGCTGTGAACGGTCGTCACGCCGTCGGCCGAGACGGTCCACACGTTAAGCGCACTCTCGTCCTTCGACAGTGCCCGGTTCAAGCCCATCGTGACCAAGCCCGTAAGAATTTGCGCGCGGCCTGCCGGTATGCGGTTGGTGACGGCTCGACACGCGCCGGCATACGGAATGGCCTCGGCTGACTGGGAGAGATGATCCTCAAGCTCAGGGACCCTCAGGATGTCGCCGTAATATTCTGCCTCAAGCATCCGCAGGTTGACCGTTCGATCACGGCTTTCCACAAGCAGGACGGCGGAAGTACCGGCGGGGTTGAAGAAGACGCTGGCCCGCCGGGCGTCGCCGGGCTGATCGGACAGGAAGCGCGCGACCGGCACCGAGGCGGCGGCGTCGATAATCAAATCCGCGGACGCCAGGGCCGCCGCTATCGCCTCCCGATGTTCCGCGGGATTGAGCACGTCAGCCACGATTGCGTCCGCACGCATGTCGGCACGCAGTGCGTTGATCCGGTTCGCCAGGGCCAAGGCCTTGGGCATCCCGACGTCGTTCACGACGAGGTCATGGCGGGCGAGGTTGTGCGGCAACAAATAGTCAGGATCGATGAATGTCCAGTGTAGTCCAAAACCTTCCCTGACGAGGCTTTCGGCCGCTAGCGAGCCGATCGTGCCGGCGCCGATTTGCACGATCCGGCGCGGCGGCAGAGCTGTTTTGGCCGACAGCTCTGACGCTCGCAGCTGGTCAAATTCGACGTGCGCGGCGCCCATCAGCAAGGGCATCGCGGTCAAAGCGGCCTCGTTCACGTCAGCCGGCGGTAGCAAGCGCGTGTAGCGCGCACCTCCCTTCATATTTTCCGGAGAACGGCCAAGGCGTCCAAGTGCGATGCCGATGTCACCCACGGTGGCCGCCGTCAAAAAGGCGACGTTGTCGGTGGCGCCCGTCGTCACGCCGTCGGGCCCGACGATCGGCATTTGCAGCAGGATGCCGAGGCGCGATCGAAACCGGGCTTCGGTGTTGCCGCCCTCGGCGATCCAAGCCGTGATGCGGACTATAAGCTCATCGGCCAAGTCAATGCCGCGGCCAGAGAGCTCGCGTATGAGCGACGCCAAATCGCGCGGCGCATGCCGCATCCGACTCATCGCCTGCGGCGCTATCCGCAGTGCAATGAACAGAAACGCCCCGTGCCGCGGACCGTGCTGCTCCTGCGGCTGTGGCGCTCGAAGCGTGATGATGGTCGGATTGAGCAGGTCGTGGCTGGTGCCGATGAGCTCGGTCCTTGCCTGCGGATCGAGCTCGAACACATTTCGCGGCATCACGACATGGATTCCTTGGCGCATGAAGAATGGGTCCAAGGGCTGTCTCATGTCGTGCAGGCCGCCGCGGCCGGCACGCTCGAACCACTTTATGATCCGATGGAGCAGCTCGGCCGGCGTGTAGAGCGGCAGGGCTTCCTGCCAGGGCCGGTCGTCGATGCACAGCGAGAACGGGATGCCCTCGGGCACCCAATTTTGATGGGGTGTATCGGGAAAGTCCGGTCGAAGGGCCAGAACCACCGGCGCGAACGCGCCGTCGGAGAGCAAAACCGCGACCGGCTCGCGGTGCAGAATCGGATAGGCCGGGCGCTGCGGTCGATTCGTTTCGACCTCAAGCGTAAGGAGTTCGGAGTGCCCCTGCCGTCGCGCGCTCGTGATTGAGGCGAGTCCAGTGGCTTCGTTCGTCAGAAAGTTCCGAAACCGAACGGCAAACGAGCCAGACACTTGGTCTGGCTCGATTACGTCACCCCAGGTTTCCAGCCAATCGACCGGCATCGTCATCCGGCGCGTGCCGGCCGTGACGTGGCGATGCCGATGGCGGTCGGCGCCGCGAGGAGGAGGCTGACCCCGGCGGCCGTGATCTCGACGACGAGCGGCTTGGGTCGCTGCACCGAGGGGATTTCCATCGTGACCTTGAACTGGCCGTCTTTATCCTTGACCACGCGGCGGTGGTGATTGGCGGCCTGCCGGTGCGGCGGCTGGACGTTCTTGTCGTCTTCGGTGCCCTTTTCGGGGATAGGATCGCTGGTCGAGATGATCACGCAACCCTCGCGGCTCTGGGTCTCGAACAGCCACTTGACCTCCGGCACCGCTTCGGTCTCGTCCTTGCCACGCTCCGGTCCGAGCGAGCGATACGAGCAGTGATGGAAGAGCTTCAAGAAATCCCATAGCAGCCGATGTTCGCGCTTATGCGCTTTGGTGATTTCGACGATCGTGGTCAGGGTCGCGTGATCGGCGTCCGAGCCGAGAATGCCGTAGCTCTCGACGCCGCCCTCGACGAACGTGACCTGCATCACGATGGAGTCCTGATTACGGTCCTCGACTTCGCGTTCGTTGAGGCGCCAGGCGAACGGGGAATGCACGAAAAACTCGGCCTTGTCCGGTCCGTCCTTGTAGAAGCCTGGGACAGTCTGGCCGGCATCGACAATGCATGATGCCCGATCCGCGACGGTGAGGCCCCAAGAGGCGAGCAGATCGTGGAGGCGCTCAGGCCGGGAGAAGACCTTGATTCCCTTGCCCTGTTTGAGCCGGTATCGCGCCTCTTGCCTAATCACGCGCGCGTCGTCCTCCACGCCCTCCTCGATAACGGCGGCCGCGGGAACCCACAGCTCCCTGATTTTAATCCGACTGGCGGCCTGATAGGTGGCGGCGTGCTCGAACCAGAAGAACTCACTCGACCCTTTTACGTGGTCGGCGTCGAGGTGGGTGAAGCAGACCGCGTCGAGATAATCGCGGTTGGCGTCGTCGAGGTCGCGGCGGACCTCGGCGGCGAGGTCGATGCGCTTATCGTAGGGGTCCTCCGCATTGCGCACGTCAGCGAAGTCGATCAGAACCTTTCGGCCGCCGACCAAATCGATCCGGCAGGAATCGGCATTCCCAATCGGGAAAAATGTTACTTTCGCAGTCATTATACCCTCCTTTCGAGGTTTGCGGCAGGGTTTGCGTCACAGGTCCGATATCGGCACCTTCAATCGTTCGTTTACGCTATAAACAGAACGGTCCCCTACAGGGACCGCTTTAATATGGCTTTATTGGGACCTCGTCCATATATGTTTTAGGGAGCGAGCAATTGACCCTCAGGCGCGATTCAGCTAGCAGGGGTGATTCGGCCTGCTCCTAGGACCCGTTCGCGTGCATGCGAATCCACCGCCCCGGGCTCCTTCAGGCGTTCTGGATCCAACATCCGGACGCAGAGGCGCCGTTGAGAGCTTGGTACCACGAGGCCAAGTCCTCCGCGTGGAGTGCGCTCGCCGATTTAAAGGTGCGCCACCAAGGCGCGTCCACTCTCAAGGATGGACGCGTCATGTTTGATATTTGCGAGAGGAAATATCGGCTCGTTGTGCGGATCGACTTCGCAGCCGGGATCGTTTTCATCTCCACAATAGATGCAGCCCCGGAATACCCATCACCCCGGCGGAGAGGACTCGATGATTAAGATAAAGAGCCTGATCAAGACGGATGCTGACTACAAAACAGCTTTGGCAAGGATCGAACACTTAATGACGCTACAGCGTAGCGCAGAGCTTGATGATGAACTTGAGCTACTGTCCGCTCTCGTAGAGCTGTACGAGGATCAAAATCATCCTGTTCTTCCTCCGGACCCCATTGACGCAATTAAATTCCGCATGGAGCAGGCCGGGTTGACCCCCAAAGATTTGGTCCCCCTTATGGGGAGCCGAGGAAAGGTTTCCGAGATTTTGTCCGGCAAGCGGCCCCTCACGTTGTCGCTCATTCGAACATTGCATGAGAAACTTGCGATCCCGGCCGCGGTTCTTCTTTGTGAGCGGACGCTTCCTTCCTCGGAAAAGGATATTCCTAAGCCTTCCAAATTTCCTTGGGAAGATATAGTCGAGCGGAAGTGGCTTTCGCCAATGTTCCGCGGAACTGTCGAAGAAGCGCGCAAGAATTGTGCAGCGTTATCTCGTTATCTTTTGAGAAATCTCCAAAAACGCGATGTGCAGGTCGCCATGTTCCGCCGAAATGTCCGTGGCGCAAGGTTCGATCCCTACGCACTTCTCGCCTGGACCGCTAACCTTGTGAATGTTGCAAAGGACAATCCGCCTCCAGTGCAATATAGAACCAATTTAATTGATGATGCCTTCATGCGTCGTCTAGTTTCGTTGAGCTTCCTAGAAGAAGGACCGCGCCTAGCGAAAGCCTTTCTACAAAAAAACGGTATCGTTCTGACCATAGAACCTCACCTACCTAAAACCCACCTTGATGGAGCCGCAACACTGCTCGATGATGGAACGCCCGTAATTGGTTTGTCCCTAAGACACAACCGCATCGACAATTTTTGGTTCTGTTTGTTCCACGAGCTCGCGCATTTAAAACTTCATCTCAATCGCACTGACCGTGATTGGTATGTGGACGATCTAGATGCGGCCGATACCAGCAAACACGAGCAAGAGGCAGACAGTTGGGCGCAGGATAAACTTATTCCTCCAGCGCAGTGGTCAAAAGTTCAACACTGCGCGAGCCCCGTCGAAGTCCAACACGCCGCGCAGGAGCTCCAAATCAGTCCCGCGATCATCGCTGGTCGGATTCGATATCAGCGCAAAAACTACAAATTGTTCTCTAACCTTGTTGGGCAAGGAGAACTTCACCCACTTTTTAGCTAAGGTCTAGATCTGTCATCGACGCCAGCGCCTTCGAGCCAGGCTCTACTCACTTAGGCGTTTTCATTTTGGTTCTCCTGCAAAGGCTAGAGCCGGATTAGACACGCTCTCCCATTGCCGAGCGTGACCCCGCACAGGTCGGATTTTTTCCGTCACCTGTCATCTAGGGGCCTCTAAATCCTGTGTGCTCACCGCAAGAACAAGCCCTTTTCGCGCGGCTTCTGTTATGGTCCGCCGGATGATTCGGAAAAATAACGTCGTTAAGATTTTCGGTGGAGAAATGGAGCTCCCGGCGGCCGATAATACGGCCAAAGCGCTCCAGGTCTACCGCGCGGCCAACGAGCGCTTTCGACAGGTTCCTTGGCCTGAGCCCTTCCGCAAGACCTTGCATTCGGTCTCCCGCAGTGACGCCCGCGATCTCTCTGCGATCAAGGACGGCTCAGTGCATCTGGTCGTCACGTCGCCTCCCTATTGGACCCTGAAGGACTATCCGGCCGCGGCCGGACAGCTTGGCACGATCGAAGATTACACCGGTTTCCTCGCCGAACTCGATAAGGTGTGGCGTGAATGCCTCCGAGTGCTCGTGCCCGGCGGACGGATTTGCTGCGTCGTTGGTGATGTGTGCCTGCCAAGAAAAAGGACAGGCCGACATCAGGTCATGCCCCTCCACGCCGACATCCAGGTGCGAGCTCGTTCGCTAGGTCTGGACGTGCTCACGCCTATTCTTTGGCACAAGGTCGCCAATGGAGTGACCGAAGCTGAGGGGAATGGCGCCGGGTTCTACGGCAAGCCGTATCAGCCGGGGTCGATCGTCAAGAATGACATCGAATATATTCTGTCACTCCGGAAGGGCGGCGAATACCGGAAAATAGACCCACTTAAAAAAGCTCTCTCCATGCTGACGAAGCTTGAGATGCAATCATGGCTGCGATCTATCTGGACCGACATTCGCGGCGCTTCGTTGAGGAACGGCCATCCGGCGCCGTATCCGCCCGCACTCGCCGAGCGGCTCATCAAGCTCTTCTCATTTGCGGGAGATACGGTCCTCGATCCGTTTGCCGGCACAGGAAGCACTGCCATTGCTGCCGTCAGCGCCGGCCGCAACTCGATATCGTTCGATATCGAGCCGGCGTACATCGACATAGCTCACAAGAACATAAAGAAGGTAATCGACCAGCGTCGTACGTACGGTGCTGTAGAAGCGGAATTGTCGGTCCAAAAACCGCGCAAGAAGAGAGATGGGGCTCCGCTTGCCATACACGCTACTCGACAGGTTTCGTGACCTTTTCGCCGGTAAAGTCTTTCGCCATCGTTCATCGAACCAGGGCGACCTCGTAGCGATTCAATTCTTCGAGGATCTGTATACCCTTCCAAACCCCTCCCCAAAATACATTAAGCGGGTGAACCAAGGCGTTTCCGTTCTCAATGTACAGAACCGCCGCCATGGGATTAAGGCCCGCCGTGGCGATGGCAGCTTTGGTGAGATCGTACCGAACGTCCCTGCGATCACGGACCCTGGCTTTACCGTGAAGCGCGGTCCAATTGCGACGATTGAAGTTGGTATCGAGGTAAAGATCATCGCGAAGGCGATGATTAAACAGATTGATCGCGTCATCAACGACCTGAAGGGCCAGGTAACTCAATTCAAGTCGCAGCATGGCAAGCCGATAACGATCGGTATTGTCGGCGTCAACCACGCGCCGCAGTACATCTCCTATGAGGGAGACCGAACATACCCGACGACAGGCGTCGGCGGCTTTTTGCATCCCAATCAGGAGGCGGCGGAGGCGGAGGCGCGGCTCATATCACTCGCCGCCCCCAGCTACGACGAATTTCTTATCTTACGCTTCATCGCCACCAACCAAGCGCCCTTCAAATTCTCATGGCTCAATGCGCAAAAGACGAATCTAGACTATGGCGCTGTGCTCGCCAGAGTAAGCAACACTTTTTAATCTGGCCGTCGAGCCTCCCACCGACTAGGATGCCCACCATCGGCCGCGTCGCGAGCAAATTGAGGAACTAAGGAGCGCGCAGAACTATGGCGCAAAGCGACAACACAACCAAAATCGTAGAGCAACTCGACCTCGAGCGCAAAAGCGTAGACACCGAATCGTACGATTTGATACTTCGTCAGCTCGTTGACATGGTCAAAGACAAGACGATTGATATAGCGCCCGCTTATCAACGTCATTTCGTCTGGAATGATGACAGACAATCGGAGCTAATCGAGTCAATATTTTTGAGCATACCTGTGCCGCCGCTTTTCTTTGCCGAAAATAAAAATGGGACCTTAGAGGTTATAGATGGTGTCCAAAGGATAAGCACAATAATTCACTTCGTTGGTTTGTCAGAATTGCTCAAGACAATAGATCGAGAGTCACCCCTTCGGCTTTCCGGATTAAAACAACTTGATCAGTTTAATGGAAAAACCTTTGAAGAACTCCCACCGTCCGTTCGCAACAGGTTTTTGCTGCGATCGCTTCGTGTCACATCGCTCAATGATAAGAGTGACGACAATGTCCGGTATGCACTGTTTGAACGATTGAATACGGGTGGTGTCTCGCTCCATCCCCAAGAGATTAGAAATTGCGTATTTCGGGGTAAGCTAAATTCGTTTCTTCGAGAGCTAAATAACTCCGCGGACTTTCGAGCGGTAGTCAATGTTGCGGCTAATAAGCAAGTAGACGCAATACTGGAGGAGTATGTACTTCGCTTTTTCGCCTATCTAGAAAGGTACAAGGATTTCGATCAAAGCGTCGAAGGCTTTCTAAACGACTATATGCGAGACCGCCTGAACGATCTCCCGGCGAAACGTTTCATCGACGCCTTCCATCAGACATTTGCATTCTTACGAAGTGAACTTCGCCATGGAATTGTGGGCAGAACGAGAGTCACCCCGGTTAATGTTTACGAGGGCATTAGTGTTGGCACAGCACTGGTTTATATCGCGCGTAAGGAGCCAAAACGGCGCGTAGCAGCACGGCTCCTAACAGACGCCGAATTTAAGAAGTTTACTTCCGCCGGCACAAACGCGCGACGAATGGTTCTTGGGCGGATTGAGTACGCCCGCGATAAACTGATGCCGTGACAATGGCTTTCGAGACCGTATCTCGGCTCGTAAGCGAGCGCTACACCGAGGTCCAGAACCTTCTCAATCATATTTCAGCTTCTGAAAGGCTCGCCGGAGGCCCTGAGCCTGAAGCGCAGTTGATACATAATTTTAGAGGGTTATTTTTCGTGGCCCTATACGGCGCTTGGGAATATTCAATCACGCGAGCGCTGGTTCAGCTCTACACTGAGATAAACTCCTTCAACATACAGCATCAGCATTTAGAAACTATCGTTGGTTCGATTGCACTGGACGGACTTTTTCGATCAATTGGCGATACTGCTCCAACGAGGCAATGGGAGCGAAGATTCGAACTATTAATTCGGCAGGCCGGCTCTGAGATCGTCGAAATCGATGACAACATATTTATGTTTGATGTACAGTTTCTGAAAACGAAGGTGATCGAACGTATCTTCGCGGCACTTGGCCTAAACGCACCTCCGGTGCCGGTTTTAGCGTTTCGTGGGTTGATTGACGAAGTCGCGGAGCGCAGAAGCGCCGTCGCGCATGGGCGTGAGAGCCCTGTCGAGGTCGGAAGCAAGTTCAGGTCAGATGAATTACGACGTCGATATGACGCTTTAAGTGCAACCACATTTTACATTATTGGGCTCTTTGAGGATCTTCTTGCCAATAGGCGGTTTGTTCGAGATTCCGAACGACACCTCTACACATGAATGATGCGTCGGTATTTTCGATGTGGGGATAACCGGCGCGAGGTGGAGGCGCGCGGGTTATCATCAAGGGAAATGAATACCGAACAGCCGGAAACTGACGCGTCCGGCCGCGACCGTTCGCCGGACCACCAATATACCCTCTCCATCGAGCAAGCGGCCGAACTGTACGATCAGGCCGGTCACCCGCGCACGGTCCGCGCCATCCAAAAATACTGTGCTCTTTCAAAGCTCGATTGCCATAAGATCGAAACCGAAACTGGGGAAAAATATCTCGTCGCTCCTTACTCAGTCGAGCGCCACATCGCCTACATCAATGAGGTGCGAACAGCTACGAGTAATCGCGTCCAGACGCGACGGATCGCGACCGTTCGTACAATAGATAGCGAGGGCGCTACAGCAGCGAACTCCGAGGAATCGCCGCGAACAGACGCGACTGTTCGTGCCTCCGATGATCGCTATGTGCAGCAGCTCGAAAAGGATAACGAATTCCTCCGCGGCCAGATCGGGGTGAAGGACGGCCAGATCAAAGAGCTCACCGAACGCGCCCGCGAAACGAACGTGCTCATCGCCGGGCTCCAGAAAATGCTCACACCGTTGCTCGGCCCGCATGATGATAGGCCATAAGTTAGTTTTTCCGCACACAAACCATAATGCAGCCCTTACGTGGCCTCAGCTTGACCCTTCGTTTGATGTAATTTGCTTTCACGTAGACGGATCCAATGTATCAAGTTTTTTCCGAATAAACGGCTGTTTGCCTGCGTTTTGATATTGTCGGGGTCAGTCTTTGACGCCGCTCGCCACTCGTTGAGTTCTTTCGAGAGTTGATCGGGTAAGTCAAAGTACTGTGGACGCATCATACGAGCCCATAATTGAAAGGCTTTCACTTCTGGAGTTAGCTCCTTCGTGTGATAAACACACAAGGCCGCTGCCATTCCTATCGCGGCCTCCGTTGAAAGCTCGAAGTTATCGTCAATCTCGCCATCCGGGTCTCTATCGGCGTGTTTCAGGAAGTTTGTGACTTCATTAAATCGCTTTTCTCCGACCTTTTTTATATGAGCTTCGAGAGCTGTTTTCTGCTCGCCTTCCTTGGTGAGGTCGAACAGAACCCGGAACGCAGCGCGCGATAGGGTGTGAACTGCTAGTACATCCTCATTGTCGAAAAACATTCGGACGGCGGCGCGGAGCTGCCGACAACCAGCTTCAAGTTTTGTTACCTTAACCATCGTCTCTCTCAAGCAGTGTGACCCGGTCTGTATGATCGGTCGGTAGGGGATAAATATCGCCGCGGGCCCAGATGCAATGTATAATGGCGCTACATGGACTTTCGAGCCATGCAGCCCATCGGAGCGATCCTTAAGGACAGGAACATCATCCTGAAGGGCGCCGACGCTGCCACTGCACGTGGCTTCACCCAGGTCCCAAACTTCCTCCTCAAGTCGAATAAATTGAGTGCCGGCGACAAGCTCGCGTTTGCGATGCTGCTCTCATATGCTTGGCAGAACGACTATTGCTTCCCGGGGCAGAAGCGCCTCGGGGAAGATATGGGCCTCGACGAGCGAAACGTCCGGCGCCACCTCAAATCGCTGGAAGCCCAGGGGCTCCTCTCAATTCAGCGCCGGGGACAGGGAAAGACTAATATCTACGAACTAAATCTCAAGCCTAAGCGCCTTCGATAGTGGCCGGTACAGACCGGACAAAAACATCCGGTCTAGACCGGCGAAAAGTGTCCGCTCCAGAGCGGATAAAAACGTCCGATACTCTATAAGAATATGCAGCTGATGATATTCATTCATGAATACTCAGGTTTCGCTCATTCTTTAAAAATGAAAAGGAAAGTCGCCGCAATCGGTACAATGACCGGTACAATCCCGTTTGTACCCTCAGCGACTTACTCCGAACCCGCAACGTCTTACGGGTTCTCACAATTTCCCCCCGCATTTGTCGGGCGTGCCGCCCGACCCCGTGCCCCCACTTCGCCTGCAATGCTGACGCTTGAGCGTCGAGCATTGCTAAAGCGTGGCGAAGCTGGGGGCCCTCCGCGTGCCTTCGCCTTGCGGCTTCGGCGCTTCGGGCTGGTGGCACGGGGTCGGCCGGCAAGAGCCGACGCCGTCGCATAGTCGCGCGTTGGGGCGCGCTCCTTGCTTTGGGCTGCCGACAAATGCGGGGGGGGGGTAGCGCAGGTGCTCAGCCGGACCCGGCAGGGTCGCTAACGCTCCCCGGTACTCGCATGAGCGAGTGCTGACTGGTTTTGTCGCGACCTAAAAACAAACCCCGCGAAGCGGGGTTTTTGCGGCTACCGGCGGAAAGGGGAGAGCTGCCCGTGACTTTCCGCCGACCATATTGCGTGCCTCGCTATCCACACCGCACTGCAATTGCAGGACGGTATAATTCGGGGAGCGATCTTGGCTCGACAATCCGGGACAGCCTCTGCGTACCGCGCCGGCAACGCCACACCAGGCACGCCCGGTGGGCCACCACCTACCGCAACTCCACAGCGGGTAGGACGGGGTGGCCAGCGCTCCACCTCGAGCGAAGCGCTTCGCACCAGAGGCTGTCCCGGACTTATGGAGCCGGAACCACCCATCATTGCAAAGAACGCCACTGGCGGCGGCATAGCGTTCTCTCGCGAGGAACGCGAGCGTCACGTCTTTATCGTCGGCAAATCGGGCTCCGGCAAAAGCACCGTCCTCTTCAACCTCGCCATGCAGGACATCATGGCGGGGGAGGGAGTTGCGGTGATCGACCCGCACGGCGACCTTGCCGAAGCGATTATCGACAGCATGCCGCCCGAGCGGACACACCAAGTGTGCTACTTGAATGTGGCCGACACGGACAATCCGGTCGGCTTCAACCCTCTGGCACGTCAGCCGCGGCAGCGTCATGCGCTTGCAGCCGCCGGCATTGTCGCCGCGTTCAAGAATCTCTGGGGCGATAGCTGGGGTCCGCGGCTTGAGCATTTTCTTTTTCACGGCGTCGCAGCTCTCCTTGAGGGCCCGCGGCCGACGCTCATTGATCTTGCACGCATGTATACCGACGAGGATTTTCGCTCACGCATCGTATTACGCATCAGGGATCCCGTGATCGCCCGTTTCTGGACGGGGGAGTATGCAAGTTATGACCACCGCTTTCAGGCGGAGGCGGCGAGCTCCATCCTAAACAAGGTTGGGCAGCTCGCCGCTTCGCCGGTCCTGCGCAACATGCTTGGGCAGATCGCGCCTAAATTTGATCTCGCGCATGCCATGGAGAGTCGCGGCATATTGATTGCGAACCTCGCCAAAGGACAGATAGGGGAGCAGGCTTCGAATTTGCTCGGTTCACTCTTGCTCTCGCATCTGCAACTCGTCGCCACGGCACGTAGCGACCAGGCGCCCGACAAGCGGACGCCGTTCTTCGTCCACATCGACGAGTTGGCTTCCTTTAGCACCGATGCGTTCGCGTCTCTGCTTTCGGAAGCGCGCAAGTTCGCAACGCACTTCTCGCTGGCAACGCAATACACTCAGCAACTCAGCGACGAGGTGCGCGCGGCGGTGCTTGGCAACGCCAGCACGATTATGGTCTTTCGTGTCTCGGCAGCAGACGCCGGGCTCCTCGCACCGGAATTTCATCCGTTGCCGACGCACGAACTGCTCGATCAATCGCCGCACAGAGCTTGGCTACGACGCGGCGACAGCGGCCATCGCGCTGTCTTCATCTCGCCACGCCTGTACGGCTCCCGAAATCGGCGCGATATTGTGATTGCGCAGAGCCGCCGAAACTTCGGCCGGCCGCGCGCAACCATAGCAAAAAAGTTTGAGTAGTAGCCATTGTATACTGGTCGAGTCGCAGTAGGGAAGGGAGGTCGTCTATGATTGACTCCGAGTTGCGCGGCAAAATGCTGAAGGCTTTCTACGATCGTCGCCATAATAACGACGGTTGGGTACCAACATCCGATATGGATTTCGGAGAGATAATTGGTCGCCAGATGATTGGCAGCGTTGGGCGTCAGTTAGCAGATGCTGGCCTTACCAGATGGAAGCCGCTTGTCGGCGGTCAGGAGGGATTTGTAGTCGGCATGGGCCAAATTACCGGCTTTGGGGTCGATGTCATTGAGCGCACGAGACCCTCGCCAATAAATATCGTCCTGCCCGATACCGCAGCCAACCAGGCGCTGCGCAGCAACCCGCCGACTAAACCAGAAAATGTGACCGCAAATGACCCGTCTCAAAACGCGCCGGAGCCGGAAATTCTTTCCCTAAAGCCAAGTTTGTATGGCGTGACCGTTGATCTAAAAGCGCTCTATCGCCGCCTGCAGAAAAAATTCCAAAATCGGAAGTAGGGAATATGGCTCTGTTGAGCCACCAAATATACGTCGCGCAATATAGATTTTACGACACTCAAATCTCGTTTAGTCAAGATTTGCACACCTAAAAGTCGTGATAGAATTATTTTGTGTCAAAACTACTTGAACAAGCGATCGAGCATCTCCGCCAATTACCGGAGGATATGCAAGAGGCCGCAGCCCGCTCATTGATTGCACAATTTGAAGAAGACCCTGAGCCAGGAGACCTTGAAGCGATCGCGGAGGGTCAAGCCGCGTTCGACCGAGGGGATTACATAACGCTTCAAGAATGGAGGCATGAGGTGGGGCTTAGCGATCACTAGTCCTGCCAAGCGGCAACTCCGGAGATTATCTTCATCGGAGCACGGCGAAATCGACCATGCTTTTTGGTTGATGTGTGAAAACCCTTTTCAGGGTGATATTAAATTGTTGCGGGGCGGAGTTGGCAGTATTCGACGGAGGGTTGGTGACTTTCGTATCTTTTATAAATTGCACCGCGATCATAAGGTGATTGTCGTAACAGCGATCAAGCGTCGCGGATCAAACACGTATTAGCCTAAGCCCCCACCCGCTTCGATAATCTTCTCTCCCCGGTCAGATTGACTAGGGATGCCGGGTCCGTTTCCCAATAGCGATGATCCACAGGCATCTCATATAGCGTTCTGTCGCCGACCCGCAGGCGCGTGACTAGCCATTTACTCGTGAAAACGCTGAGAAGGTATATCTCGTCGGGACGATTTGTGCTCGACGCTTCGATCTGAATTACAGCATCCGTGACGTTGAAATGGTTTGTGAGAAAGATATCGTCCTCTTCAAGAATTAGGATGGCCTGGGCTCCAGACTTTTTCCATTGCAGCAGCTTCGGAACCTTTCTGTTGTATGCCTCCCGTATTCGCTGGAGACGGCCCGCTTCAATGTCGCCTTCGACGAAATGGCGGATAATAAACGGATACGGGAATTCGTCGCGCGGCCAGCGATGCAGCGACACAGCAAACGGAACGCCGGGCGGCGTGACTTTCTGAATGGGCAGAATGTATCGGCCGGGGCGGGCTATCGAAAGCCCCGGTGCCGTAGCGAGAATCCAACGTACCAATGCATCCTGGATTGGACGCACGGCGCGGTCATTTAGTCCGAGCAAGCCTCCCGCCGGAATGTGAAGCTCAAACCGGCTGTCTGCCGGGAGTTGGCTCACCACTCTTTCGGTGATGGGCTGGAAGTGGCGCTCTGCTTCGGCCTCAAGCTGAATGTGCCCAGTAAAGGGCTCTATCCGAGTGTGCTCGAACGCATAGCGCCGAGTACCCAAGGTGCAGACAAGCTCAACCGGACCAATGCTGTGCGTCTTCTCGGGAAAGATAATGTCGCTTCGCGTCTCATCCTCCCGCGCCTCGATCTGGCGCAAGACCGCATCGCAGGCCTTCCCTTCGTGTGATCGATCCGTAGGGATCATGCCGCCGCCGTGATCCGTTTTTGACTATTCGACATATAGCCGATCATCCTCAAAAATCGAGCGTCCGCCTTTGGCGCCGGGCTTATATGAACGGAGGCTTGTCAAGCCACCAACTGCCCACCAAAGCTATCGCTCACCCCCATTTTTGCCGATTTGCGATGTCCGCTCTTGGCAATTGCGGACATTCCATTGGGTTCACCTCGGTAGCGAATGACCCGAAGCGGACATTAGGCGTCTTATTCGATAACCTCGTCGGCAGCGACAAGCAGCGTCGGTGGAATAGTCAGGCCGAGCGCCTTGGCGGTCTTGAGATTGACGACCACCTTAAAGGTGACTGGTGCCTGCACCGGGAGATCGGCCGGCGCAGTGCCCTTCAGGATGCGATCGACATAGGCCGCAGAGTTCCTGAACAGATCGATGAGGTCGATGCCGTAAGACATTAACCCGCCAGCCACGGCGAAAAAGCGGAAAGGATAGACTGCGGGCAGGCGGTGCCGAACCGCGAGAGCGACGATGGCGTCGCGATGCGCATTGTTGAACGCGTCCGGCAGAACCAGCAACCCGCCGTGCTCTTCGCGTGCAAGCCCTGCCATCGTCGCCTCGATCTCGGCATCATCCTTGACCGGCGCGGCTCGCACGGCCACGGCGAGAGATGGGGCCGCTTCCTCGATGGCTTGCAGCAACAGGTGCGCGTAGGGCGTGGTCGCGGGATTGTAGAGCGCCGCCGCATGCGCGACGGGCGGCGTTAGCTGCGTCAGCATCCCCAGCCATTTGCCGGCCATCAGAGGGTCATAATTGCTGAAGCCCGTGATGTTGCCGCCGGGGTGCGCCAGGCTCGCGACGAAGCCTTGCCCGACTGGGTCGGTGATATTCGCGAACACTATCGGGATCGTGCTGGTTCGTCGCCGCAGCGCATCGACTGCTGTCGAGCTGCTACCAACCAACAACACCTCGGGGCCGAGCGCGATCAGTTCCGCCGCGTAGCGCTCGAAGAGCGCAGGGTCGCTGTCGCCCCAGCGCCAGTCGATGCGCAGATTGCTGCCCTCTTTCCAGTTGAGCGCGCCGAGCCCCTGAACGAAGGCGACGGCGTCCGACTGACCCTCAGGATCGTTTTCGACATATCCCATGAGCACGCCGAGGCGGCGCGGCCCGGCGCGCTGCTGCGCACGGGCGGCGAGCGGCCAAACCGCCGCGCCGCCGAGCGCGGTTATCAATTCCCGTCTTCCGATGCCGATTGCCATTTGCTCCGTCCGCAATGGGATCATGCGCGCTGCAATGTAGAGGAGGATAGCACGCCTCAAATTGGACTTCTGCGACCGACTTCACGGTGCTCAGACGACGAAAAGCGTTGCTGTTTTTGTTGCAGCGCATGAGTCCGTTAGTGGCCC
>Ga0182024_10008445_pt1 | contig 21713 bp, 14 predicted proteins | sample P32metaG_FD_120480 | JGI IMG/M metagenome (GOLD analysis project Ga0182024, IMG submission 120480) | Permafrost microbial communities from Stordalen Mire, Sweden - P3-2 metaG (Illumina Assembly) | ecosystem: Environmental > Terrestrial > Soil > Wetlands > Permafrost | place: Sweden: Stordalen...
AACTCAAGATCGACGCGTTTTTGTAGCGCCCGCCTTCAGGCGGGCACTTTGGAATCAAGCAGATGCCCGCCTGAAGGCGGGCGCTACATGATCCAAGACCGAGTTCTCACACAGACTCTTCAGTCTGTGGGTTTTCTGTACAGGGTCCACCACTTCACCACTTGCGGTCTTCGAAGGTTGGCAGTTAGCTTATTGAGTCAAATATAAAGGTCGATCAAGGACAAGCTCGATCTTCGTCCCTTTCAGCAAAACGATCTCCTGGCCGATTCCAGAGGATGCCAGAAAAGCGGCTATGCCTTCCGCAGCGGCCCCCATTGCGGCTGCTTTGCCGTTGTGAGAGATGGCTCCGGGAGCGCTGCCCTTTGCCGCGCCAACTGCCGTGGCTTCGGCCACCTGAGTTCCACTGTCGGTGCGCGCCGCGATCTCTCCCTCTTTGCTCTGGCCTTGCGTGACGCTGAATTCTCCAGGGACGCTGGAAACTTCTGCCACGATGGGAAATGTCCCGCGGCTGGTATCGATATCGTCAAACGTCAGCCACAGTCGCGCGCGCCCGGTCAGCCCTGCGGGCTCGATCCGGCTGATATGCCCAGCAATTTTCGCGCCTGCGGGGACTACATGCCCCTTGGAAGTCTCCAGCGGCTCAATTGTTTCCACCTCAAACTTATTGTGGACCTTGTCCTTGCCGGTGCTCATCTCCTGATTGAGGCGAACGAGAAAATGTGTTCCATTGCGGACCAGTTCCGCATTTGCAGGTGGGGCTGCGGCAGGGTTGCTTGCCGCCGCGATTGGAAATGGGAACGCAAATTTCGCGCACGCGAATACTAAAGCCACAGCCCCCACAACCCAAAACGGAAGAGTTTTCCGCATTTCAAAACCTCCGGTTCTTTTCATCTTCAGGCCCACGACGATTGGCCTAAACGCTTTGTGCATCTTCGATTGCGCGCCGAAATATAGAGGTGTGCAGCCTCCTGCAATCAGATGGCGCTATGCCCTCCAAGGTGGCCTGCCATTGCTCCCGGGAGCGCGGTAAACGCCAACAAAAATGGGTGGCCAGACCCCGCCATGACGGGAGAACTCGCGGGAAAACATTTTCCGTGACGCACTAAGTCAATATATAATGGCGATCGTTCGCGGTCCGGGGTGTACCAAATTGCTCGGCGGCAGGTGACAAACGGTTTTTCCGCCGGGGATCGGGTTCGGTAGAATTATGCTGGTCGATACTTATGGGTGTGTCTGCATCGCTTTGAACCAGTTCTTCTTGGAGGTTTGCGTTCATGTTGCGACTGATGCTGCGTGGTATGGGGCTATTGATCCTAGCTTTCTTACTCGCTCCGCCCGGTTTTTCTAAGAGCAATGCAAAGACGGCCGGCGAAGATCCGAATAACGCCAACGAAACTGTCTCTGCGATTTCCGCGAATGCTGTAACGCCACCCACTGCAGCAAATGTTGACGAAACCGTGCCTGCAGATGCGCCGGCAAATGTTCCTGCTGCCCCGCCGCAAAGCTCTGCAAGTGACAAGAAAAGTGCCAACGACGAGTACAAGCCTGCGCCGGTTTTCACCCCTATGCTGGCGACCACGGGTACGCTCGGGTTGTTCACACTTGAAACTGGCGATACGCTGCCCAAGGGCGGATTTGCGTTTTCCGCATTCGCAAATAAATTGGGCCGCATGCCGGGAAGCGTTACCGTATTGGAATTTGGTATCAATGCGAATTATGGAGTGACCGATGATTTAAGTATTTATGCAGGTTTTGATCCCTACGGACACGTGCATGTGGGGTGCCCCGGCCAGCTGAGTTTGCGCTCGACTCCCACGTCGTTTGGTTGCCCACCGTTTTCTCCCGGAGTTTCTGTCCCTGGCGCCGCTCCCGGGTACGTGGAGGATTATCCTTTTGCGAATGGCAACACAGGTGGCATCGGCAATTTAACTTTGGGGGTCAAGTATGCGTTGATGAACCAACGGCACGGCTCTCCTGCCAGTTTTTCGATTCGCAATGACCTGATTATTTCGACCCGGACTGATGTCAATAAATTGCTCGCCAATGGGACCCAAGGGAGTCCGCTGAGCGATCTAGTTTCCATTGCAGTAAGCAGGCAATGGAGCAACCTCATTACGGGAACTTTCAACTTTGGCTACATGTTCGTGCGCGCGCCTCGAGACAACACCGGCAACAACTTAATCGACATGGCCAACCAGCTGAAAACTGGCGCGGGAGTTTTGATGTTTCCCGAGAGCCGCTTCCAGCCCATGTTTGAATATTCGGCCGTGGTTTTTGACAGCGCTCCAGGATCCCCTGATAACAACACAGTGGGCGCACGCGATCCCGTCGACGGAGTTTGGGGAATCCGCATGTATCCCTGGAGGCATGTCGGGATCGATCTTGGCTATCGCTACATGCTGAACCTGCGGAATCTTCACGATCGCAGTGGATTTGTAATCAAATTAGGCGATGCCTACTGGCCTGAAAAAACCCCGCCGGCCAATCATCCGCCGACTGTTTCGTGCAGCGCAGATAAGACCATGGTGTATTTGGATTCGGGCGATACGGTTACGATTACCTGCACGGCTACTGATCCCGACAACGATCCTCTGACCTACACGTGGTCGTCAACCTGCGGCAAAGTGGACGGCACAGGATCCCAGGTTCGCTGGCTATCCGTAGGCGTGCCGCAAGGATCATGCACGATCACGGCCAAAGTGGATGACGGACGGGGCGGAGCTGCGAACTCCAGCGTCTCGGTTCAAGTGGTCCCCAAACCAAATCATCCGCCAACAATCACCTGCTCTGCCGACCGCACCTCGGTCTTCGCCGGGGAAAGAGTTCACATCTCCACGAATGCCAGCGATCCCGATGGCGATCCGCTCACCTACACCTGGCGCGCCAATGGCGGCAGGATTGTGGGCAACGGCGCGGCCGTGGATTTCGATACCACGGGCCTCGCGCCGGGAAATTACACCATCACAGTGCGCGTGGACGACGGCCGCGGCGGGGCCGCGGATTGCACCTCCACGGTCGAAGTCAAGGCCGTGCCTCCGCCGCCACAGGCCAGCAAGATCAGCGATTGCGCGTTCGGCAAACCGCTCAGCACTCGCATCGACAACGTTTGCAAACGCATCCTCGATGACGTCGCGCTGCGCCTGCAAAACGAGCCGCGAGGCAGCGCCGTAATCATCGGCTACTCCGATCCCAAGGAAAGCAAGCCCGATAAAATTGCCGGCGACCGCGGCACGAACGCCGTGAAGTATCTGGGCGAGAAGGGCATCGACGCTTCGCGCGTCACCACTCGCACCGGCAGCGGCCAGGCCGGCGCAACCGACAACCGGCGCATTGACGTCATCTGGGTGCCCGAAGGCGCAACCTACTAGGCGCGCTTTCTTACACCCATTAAGACAAAACACTTCGGGCTCCGTGCACGCTGCAAGCGCAGCAGGCACGGAGCCCGTTTCACTTGATTTTTGTAGCGCCCGCCTTCAGGCGGGCATGCACGTGATTCAAAAATGCCCGCCCGAAGGCGGGCGCTACAAAACCGCGCCGTTTTTGGGTCTCGCGCACTCTCCGCTAAATCGATGATATTTATTTCAATTCGAGCCGGGGGTGTGTTCCTGCAAATTGGGTTGACTCAATGGATGTGAGGGATCATCAGGACGTGGTGCATTCAGAGTTCGCCGCAACACAACCGTATATTCCTGAGCGGATTCCTCCCGCATGGCCTTGACAGTGGAGGGCGCCCGTTCGACAACGTAGTTCCCTGGAGCGGTAAATTCGCTGAACTCGATTTTTAATTCCAACTCGCCTTCCTTCTTCACTCGCACCATGAAATTTCCATCCGTATCCGTAATTGCCAACTCGCTGCCGATACGCAAAGCCGCGCCCTCAATCGGCTCGCCTTGGGAATTGACCACTTTGCCCCGCACAATATTTTGGAAAAAGGATCCGGTAAAGGAAGTTCCCGGCGCGGAATTGCCCATCCCGCGATAAGCATAAGTAGACCCATACGCCGTGTACTGCACCTGTCCAAGCGGTGTGACATTGGAATCCACATTGAATTGCACGCCGTGTGGAAGTTGAAAGTGCAATCCCAGAACCATGACTTGTTTGAATTGGCCGGAGGAACTTTGCACGAAGGGGAGAAAAACGGTCTGGTAGTCCACACTTACGGTCACAAAATTGGAAATAAAATTGCCCCCGAAATCGACCGAAGTTTGCCCGCTGTTTTCCGTAATCGTTTCGGTAACACTCAGGCGCGCATTCAAAATTTCCCGCAGATTTCCGATAATGGAATGGTCCGCAACGCCCTTTGAAAAGCTGCTGTGAAGATAATCCACGCCGGCCTCAAAATGCGGCGTCAACATTCGCCGCACACCAACCGCCAGCGCCGTGGAATTTCCCGCAGACGTCGAGGACTGGAACCACGAGCCATAGGATTGAAACCCGGCAAGCGACGTCCCCACCCCAACTCCCTGAACCATGGCACGCTCCGAGACATTGGGCGGAAACGAAGCCAGGTAATTGTTGCGGGTTACAACGAATCGCACATTCGCCCAGGGATGGAATTCCACGCGAATATTTTCCCGGTCATTTTCGGAGAGCTGCGGTGTCGCCACCAGAACCCGCTGAAACTCCGGCCCTGCCAGAGCATAACTGGCATCCACCGAAATCCAGCGCTTGTCCAATGCGAAGCTCGAGGATCCGTATCCCTGATTATTTCCGATGCCTGCGGACAACGCCATCTTGATATCTTTCCTGGCCGCCCACTCGAGCGACTGGATGGAGGTTTGCCGCTTGGAAAAAATGTTGCGCGAAAAAAAACGTGTGGTGGGCGTGATTTGCTGCTCGTAGAAAATTGCCCCGGAAGGCGTGTCATTCCGCGCGATGCTCAGAAACGGCGTGGAATACCCGTCGGAAGTTGTACCCGCAAAAACAAATAGCCGCCTGTCCTTTGACTTGCGCAACAGGCTCAGGCCGCGCCCTAAAAAATAATAGGAGTGGTCGAATAGGTCGGTGGGAAGCACAAACGGAATCTGCTGATCGCCCGCGCCAAGAATGGATGATTTGAACGGGCGGCTATAAAAAAAACCAAGGCTTGGATGGTGCAGATAGCCCAGATCGATTCTAGCCGTATAGTCGTTGCCTTTTACTTCCAGCGATCCTCCTTCCGCGTCCAGCTGCGAAGAAGATCCCCCGGTCATCTCGAACACTTGCGCATTCGCGGAATGCGGCCGGAAAAAACACAACAAAAATAGGAACGCAATATGCCGGGCGAACAAAGAGATTCGACCGGGGCCGGGCCGGACTCGTATCGAACAGTTCATTGCTTGACGGTCGGATTTTTCAGTTCAGACTCAACTTTAAAATGCGGAAATTTCAAGACGATTTGCTGCGGAACGTCTGGCTGGTCCCAATCCACTTCAATGTCCCGGCGTTGTCCGGGGAACAATGGAAATCCCGCGAACGACTGCTGCTTGCCCGATCCGCCAACGATGTCCACCTCCTGCACGCGAATGAATTCGCTGCCGTGATTCTCAACCTCGGCCGCAATTTGATGTTTATTGCCAACCACTTTGAGTTCCGCGCGATTCCAGGAAATTTGCGATTGATCGAGCGTCTTTTTGCCGGTCAGATAAACGGTGTGCGGCAATTCCAAAGCCAGTTTCACGCCGTCGGCGGTAGTCGGGCCGGTAACCGTCGCGTAGATGCAAAACCAGTTCGGATAAGTCTCCGTGGTGGCCTTGTAAAAAACGTAATAGGTCTGCTTGGGATTGAGGCGGAAACTGGTGGTGGAAAGCTCCACGTGCAAACCGGGATCTAGCTTTCGGAAGACGGCCATGCCAGTGGAATCGACGGTGAAGCTATGCGGCTGAACCACCACGCTTACTGGAATGTCGCCGTCGTTATAAACCTGAAAGCGGCCGTCGGCTTTGTCCACGTACTCTACAATGACCGGCGATATGGTTTGTGCCGGAGCCAGCGGCGCCAAAAAGAAGAAGGCAACAACCACTAAAAGAAAGCGCTTCACGATTCCCCCCAAAAATGTAATTTCGCAGCCACGCTGGTAATGGTTTCCGGCGGCGCGCTAATTCGCCTGCGCTTGAATGTGCAACACACCCGTATAGGTCCCTGCAGGCAGGTTCAATCCCGTAGTACTGATCTGCAGACTCAGCGAATCGGTGCGGGTTGCCGAGGTGTTGAAAAAAATTAAAATGAATTGATTGAACAGCGTGATGCTGCTGCCGGCAGCAAATGGGCTGGTGCCCGTGAACGCGGTATAGGCCCCGCCGTTAAAACTTCCCGCAACGCTTCCCGACGGAATGTTATCTCCTCCGCCGTCGGTCAGCGCGCTGGCTGGGCTGGTAAAGTAGGCGTATTCCGTCACATTGCCGAAAAGCACGGGCACCACCCAACTGGTCGTGATACTCACCGGCACACTGCCGGTTGCAACGCCGTTTCGTATCAGAGCAAAAGTGACTGCTCCGGGCGCTGCTTTGATGGTCACCGAACTGTTCAGCGTGGCACTCAGGTTTACCGCACCGGGATTGGACTTGATTTGAGCGCCGGCTTTCGACGGGGTTAAAGCAAAAATGATCCCCAGAATCAGCAGGACCGCTGGCTTGCATCCCGAGGGAAACTTTTTTGCTGTGCCGGATTGGAGAGATGTTTTCAATCTTCTGGGCCTGGTATATCCGGCGACGCAGGAAAACCCACGGAACGCCGGAAGCACTTGCTGAAGACTCTGCTTCGGATAACGAACATGGCGGCAGGCAATTTTTCCTCTGCCAGCCGCCACATTCTAAGTTCCAATGCTCGGGGAAGCCATGGTACCCGAGTTCGGTTTTGCCGAACCCGGCGGACTAGAGGGCCTGGGCCTGGATGTTGAGAACGCCAGTATAGGTGGCTGCGGGCAGTGCCAAACCGGTGGTGTTAATCGCAAGGCCGATGGTGTCGGGACCGTGGGCGAAATTGAACGTTCCGGCGGCGCCAATCGCTTGATTGAAGACCATCATTCCGTTCGCGCCGAATGGGCCCGCGGTTGTAAAGGGCGCCGCAGCGGTGCCATTCACGCTTCCGGTTACATTCGTGGTTGGGATGTTATCACCGGTGCCATCCGTAAGCGCATTGACGCTTGCAAAGTATGCGTACAGTTTCACGCTGGTGCGCGTCTTGGCCAACGCCCAGCTGGTCGTAACGCTAACATTCGCGCTGCCATTCACCGTGCCGTTGGGGATCAGCGCAAAGGTGATTGGGGCTGCCGGGGTGGCGACCACGGTAACCGACTCGCCCAGTGTAGCGGTGAGATTGATATTCGCGGTGTTGGAATTGACCTGCGCTTGAGAAGCCGGTACGAATGCCATTGCCACAATAAGAGCTGGAACTACGATCAGTGACTTCTTCGAAAAACGCATGCCGCCTCCGGAAGTTTTGTAGTAGTGAGCTTAAAAGACATTGCAGTCCTCTAAGCTCCTGCGGCGGAGCGGCAGGAAACGCCTGTCCGAACTCGCTCGCAGTACAACCGTTTTAAGTTCCAAATTGGGACAGCGCTCTAGTACGCGGGTACTTGTTCCTAAGAATAAATACCCAAATTGAAACATTCACGGGATCACCCGATTCAACATGAAACGCGCAAGTGCCTGGTGGCAAAGCACTTTAGTTTCATTTTGGATTCGGAGTTCTCTCCGCAATGCCAAGGAAAGTGAGTTTTTCCCCAGAGATATTGATCGGAAGAGTTGTAGGCGGACCGCTCATCGACCATTGCTCGGTGAAATCTCGATAGCCGGACCTTGCGAAATCGCCTATACAATAGTTGCCGTTGCAGGGCCGCATATCGGAAACGAGAATTATCCATGCGCAAGAGCTCTCTCCTCGTCTGGCTATTCCTTGCCGCTGCGTCGGCACAAGGTCAGGTATGGAAACCACTTGGGCCGCCGGGAGGCGATGTTCGTGCCCTGGCCGTCGATCCTGCGCGGCCGGCGCGAATTTTTCTGGGCACGGCGGACGGCCACATTTTCGGATCGCAGAATTCGGGGGAGCGTTGGACGCTTCTCGGTCGCGCCAGTTCTCGTGCGGACGCAGTAATCACGGCCATTGTTGTCGATCCGCGAGATAGAAATGTGCTCTACGCATCGTCGTGGGCGCGAGACTCCGGCACGGGTGGCGGAGTATACCGAAGCGCCGATGGCGGACGCACCTGGAGCGCCACGGGCCTGGCAGGCCAGTCCGTGCGCACTTTGGCCATGGCTCCCTCCGATCCGAATCTGCTGGTTGCCGGGACTCTGGACGGCGTCTATCGTTCGATGGACGCCTCCAGGACATGGGAGCGGATTTCTCCGGAACATCACGAGGAATTGCGTAATTTGGATTCCCTGGCCATCGATCCTCGCGATCCGCAAACCATTTACGCCGGCACGTTCCATCTCCCATGGAAGACGGTTGACGGCGGACGCAGCTGGCATCCCATTCATGAAGGCATGATCGACGATTCGGATGTCATGAGCCTGCTCATCGATGGCAGCGACGCGCGGCGAATTTATGCCAGCGCCTGTTCGGGGATCTATCGCAGTGACGACAACGCGCAGCAATGGAAAAAGATCCAGGGCATTCCGTATACGGCGCGGCGCACCTACGCAATCACCCAGGATCGCAATCACCCAGCGAGCGTGTATGCAGCAACTTCGGAAGGCCTCTGGAAAACCGACGATGGCGGAATGACCTGGCGTCGCACGACTCCGGAGTCCTGGGTTGTCAATACGGTGGTGGTCGCCGAGGGCAATCCCCGGCGAATCCTGATCGGAACAGAAGAATTGGGAGTGCTCGTGAGTGACGACGGCGCGGAGCACTTCCAGGACGCCAACGCAGGATTCGAGCACCGGCAAATTCTCGCTCTGGGCCTCGATTCCGTGCGCCCCGGCCGCATTCTAGCCGTGCTGGCGCATTCTCCTGAACCCGTCCTGGCAACCGAAGATGACGGCCGGACATGGTCGGCGCTGGGGCCCGGGCTTCGCGCCGAACAGGTTTTACATGTCTTTGCGGCGCCGGATGGCGCCTGGTGGGTTTCCTTAGCCCGCGGTGGGCTCATGCGCTACGACGCGGAAAAAAAGCTATGGAAGCAGGCCGGGACTCGTACCGGCGAGGCTGCAGGGGCACGACATGTCGTGCCCCTACGAGATATCGTCGCGGGAATGGCCTTCAGTTCCAAGGAATGGTTTGCCGCGACGGAGGGCGGCTTGCTCGCCTCCAGCGATCAAGGCGCAACATGGAGGCTGAAGCCGATGGGCCCTTTGAGTACACTGCCAGTGCAGTCCGTGAATGTTTCAGCCAATGGCCAGCGGATTAAAGTTGTTTCGCTTCGAGGGCTGGTGTTTTCTGACGATGGCGGCATTTCCTGGACATGGCACGATCTGCCGCTGAATTCCGGCGGCGCCCTCTCCCTCGATTCCCCTCCTGGCGATGAAAATACCCTCATCGCAAAGGCCCATAACGGCCTGTATATTTCGAGGGATGCGGGGAAAACCTGGCAGCAAGCCGCCTCTGGCCTGCCCTCCACTCCCGTACAGGATTTCGCCGCGACAGGCGGCGTATTCGTGGCCTCCATGCGCACCGGAGGGCTGTATGTTTCCTCGGATTCCGGCCAGACATGGGACCGTGTTCAAGGCCAGTTGGCCGAAGGCCTCTTTGACGCCGTGGCTCCTTCCAATGTGCCAGGGGTGATATTCGCGGCATCCACGACCGAGGGACTTTTCAAAGTGGATTGGACCGAATCCACGGAGAAATGATCAGGTTTGAGCAGCCGGATGAGATTAGAAATTGTTAATAAACTTGCGGGCAGATAACACAGTCCGGGACCGGAATGCCGAAGCACTAACTTTGACAAAATTCTCGTTTTGACCCACGCACCATTCCCATTCTTGCTCTCCAAAGCAAACACAGTGAGTTAAGCGCGAAAACACAGGAATAGTCTTGCTTTAATTCCCAATTCGGCAATAGAATCGCCCGCATACATTTTGGATTGTCATGATAAGTGACAAGCGTAGCGCAGTTTACGACTCTCTCCTGATTTGGCACTCGTGTTGCTCCTGCTTTGAAAAGGGGTCCCATGATGGAAACTGGAACTAAAGTGGAAAAGCTAGCCGAGCGAATTTCGACATTCAGCCTTCTGGTCGTCGATGATGAAGTCAGCACTCGAAATCTGTGCAGGGACGTGGCCGTCGACGCCAGCTTGCAAGTTTATTCGGCGTCAACCACCGAAGAGGCGCTTGGGATTCTGGACCAATATCCCGTCGACATTGTGGTTACCGATTTGAAGGTGCCGCAAATCGGCGGATTGGAACTATTGAAGAAAATCCGTGCCAGCAATCCCGAGATTTCCGTTGTAGTACTTACGCAATATGGAACCATTGCCACTGCGGTGGAAGCCACGCGGCTGGGCGCAGCCGATTACGTGACCAAGCCCTTTCACGTGGAGGAATTGCGCACCAAGCTGGATCGCCTGGTGCACACCATGGAAACGGATCAGGAGAATCGCCTGTTGCGCGAAGAGTTGCGCAGCCGTCCCGGATTTGGCGGGCTGGTGGGTGTCTCGCCGCGCATGGAGCGTGTGTACAAACTGATCCAGAAAGTAGCGCAGCACACCTATCCAGTATTGATTCTAGGAGAGAGCGGGACGGGAAAGGAACTGGTGGCGCGCTCCATTCATTTCTCCGGCCCACGCAAAAATAAACTGTTCGCGCCGGTGGATTGTTCGTCGCTGACGCCCACGCTCATCGAAACAGAGCTGTTCGGCCACGTCAAAGGCGCCTTTACCGGCGCGCACAACTCCAAGCAGGGCCTGTTCGAGGCCGCCGGAGAGGGCACACTTTTTCTCGATGAGATTGGCGATCTGCCTATCGACCTGCAATCCAAGTTGCTGCGCGCCCTTCAGGAACGCGAAGTCAAGCCCGTGGGATCCACGGAACGCATCGGCGTGCGCGCGCGCGTGATCGCCGCCACCAACCGCGATCTGGAATCGGCCATTCGTACCGGCTCGTTCCGCCAGGATCTATATTTCCGCCTGAACGTGGTCCAGATCAAGCTCCCGCCGCTTCGCGAACGGAAGGCCGACATCCCGCTGCTGGTCAGCACCTTCCTCGAAAAATTTTCCGAACCCTCGCGCCCCATCCACTCCATTTCCGAGGACGCCATGCGCCGCATCATGGCCTACGATTGGCCGGGAAATATCCGCGAACTGGAACATGCCATCGAGCGCGCCGTGGCCCTCGGTTCCGGGCCCATTCTTCATGTGGGCGATTTGCCCTCGAATCTGCAATTCGCGTCATCGGAAAATCAGGTCGATGTGGATGATCTGGTGCATCTGGAAACTCTCGAAAGGCGCGCCATCTTCCGCGCGTTGCAGGAAACCTCCGGAGACAAGCTGGCCGCAGCGCGACTCCTGGGCATCGGAAAAACCACCCTGTACCGCAAACTCAAGCAATACGAGACGGGCCTCCCACAGGCCTGAGTTTTCTTGCTGCTTGCAAGGTAACGCTGGTTTCAGGCGATGGGTGTTGGTCCTTGCCAAGCCCAAAAACCCGCAAGCCGGTACCCGCGCCACGTAACGCGCAATAATCAATTGTGCGCGAAAAATGAATCTAGCCCCCGCGCAGTTGCGCTGCCATCGCCAGAATAACTTCCGCCCGAGCCAGAACCGGGCGGTCCACCATCTTTCCATCCACTGAAATCGCCGCTCCCGGAGCTTCCGCGGAGGCCTCCACCACGCGCCGCGCCCAGGCTTCTTCTTCCGCGCTGGGAGCAAAACTCTCGTTCACCACCGGCACCTGCTTGGGATGGATACACATCTTTCCGCCAAAGCCCATTCGCCTGGCGCGCAAAGTGTCTGCGCGCACGCGCTCCGGCGAATTGAGGTCCGTGGTAACGCCGTCGACCGGAGGCAATATTCCCGCGAGGCGCGAATCGAGCACCAGCTGCGATCGAAAATACAGTAGCTCGTCTTCCTCGGCCGTCATTCCCAGATCGAGTTGAAAATCGATGGAACCGAACAGCAGGCGCTGCACCTGTGTGGCTCCGGCCAACGCCAGCGCGTTGCGAAATCCGCGTGCCGTTTCAATTTGCGGCAATATAGGAACGCCAACGCCAAACTTTTCCGCAACCGCGCGAATCTCTTCCACGCGTTCCGCCTTGGGCAACAAGACGCAGGTGATTCCCGGCCTGCTCGCCAGACCCAGGTCGTCTTGAAACCACTGGCTGTCCGAAGTATTGACGCGCACCATCACTGGCCGCGCAGGCGAGAGCCACTCCGCGATCGTCTCGCGCGCTTTCACTTTGTCCGCGGCAGCGACAGAATCCTCCAGATCGAGAACCACCGCGTCGGCCCCCGCCGCGCAAGCTTTCCCGAAGCGGTCCGGCCGGGTTCCCGGTACAAACAGATAGGAACGAGGGTTGAGCACAGGCATCGGAAATCTCCAAATAAGCCCTTTTGAAATTTTAGCGCCACGACTCCGAGTGCTTAAGCCTATCTCGCCCAATCATCCGCTGCAAGATCGTCTCCCATGAGGTCCCTCGCGGTCTGGCCCAGATTTGCGGGCTGGAAATTTCGGGTGCCGCACCCTTCACCGTTCCTGTGAAGGGTGCGGTCTTTCTCGCGCGCAAAAATCCTAGTGAGTTCCACCGCCTGTTCCGCCAGTGCCGCCCGGTCCGGATGGCGCGGTGGGAGCTGGCCCACTTGGCGGATTCGGATTGTTGGGACCACTGGGAGGATTTGGATTATTAGGACCGCTTGGTGGGGTCGGATTGTTAGGACCGCTTGGCGGATTTGGGTTATTCGGACCCGATGGGTTACTTGGGTTGGGAGGCTTTGGAGCTGGACCCTTGCGATCCCTGGGCCTGTTTGGCTTACTGGGACCGTTGCCTGGGTTTGGTCCATTGGGATTGTTCGGAGGATTAGTGGGGCCATTGGGATCGTTTGGGTTCGGGTTTCCCGGTTGCTGCGAGCCTTGCATTCCCGCGGCACTCAAACCAGTTGCGCCAGTGACCTGCGGAACCGCGATTGCCCCCACGGAAATCAATACGACTGACCATTGCGCTCTTCGAAAATTCATTGTTATCCCCCTTCGTACTAAATATAACGACCCACTCCCATCCTAGATGTTCACAACTGGACAGACCTATACCCGGAACATTGTAATGATCATGATGGATTTAATGGATGGTGGCGACATGCGCTTCGCGGGTAGATTGCACAAGGTGGCCAGCGTGGGCCTTTGCAGTTCGGCTGGAAGCCTCCATGCCGCCACATGCATTGATTGCGGCTGGGCGAATACTAGGAGGCAACCATGTTCGGATACGGAATCATCGGTACGTTAGTGATTATTTGCCTGATTATCTACATCGTGAAAAGAGTCTGAGGAATTTTCAGGACGAATATTCGCACCCATGCAAAATGGAAATGGCGAAGCCGCGCGTGGCGAGCCCCGCGAAGATTGCGAAACTGAAATAGTCTCTGGGCCAGCAAGCCAAGTTCCATGGCGCGTTGATTTCCCGGGTGCCGCACCCTTTACCGTTCTTGTGAAGGGTGCGGGTTTCCTCACGCGCGAAACCCGCCGCCCGCGACGAAAAAACGGATGGCAATCGGCCAGCGGGAAGAGGAGAATCGAGGATCGGAAAATCCGCACGCTTGAAGACCGCAAGATTGCGGCACCCTCCAAAATCCACCAGAGGAAGCTTGCGGCAGCCGCCCCTAAATGTCCTTCGCTGATATGACGTGAACTCCCTCGGGCGCCGATTTTCCCTCGTCCAGCATCCGCTCCGCTAATATTTCCGCTTCCGTAAGGAGGCTCTTTCGGATTCGAGCCGGCAATAACTTCGAAAGCGGAACCAGTATCCTCGTCGCGATCCTTTCCCCCAAGCGGAATTCGCGCCGCGGTCCAACAAGGAGCCCGGGCCTGAAGATGATCAGCGAGCGAAGTCCCAGAGCCTTCACATCGTCTTCGGTGCGCCCCTTGACCTGGCTGTAAAAATTCATCGAATTGGCGTTCGCGCCCATGGACGAAACGAGTGTGAACGAGCTCGCATCGTGCGCTTTGGCGATTTTCGCGAAGTCCACAATGGCGGCATGATCCACTTTCTCGAAATTCTCTTTGCTGCCCGCCGCTCCGATCGTCGTCCCCAAGCAGCAGAAATAAATTTCTGCGCGAATCCCCGCTTCCATCGACGGCAACTGCGCAAGGTCGGATAGCAATAGCTCTGTCAGATTTGCATTCGCAATCTTCAAGGGCTTTCGCGAAATGCAGATGACTTCCTCGATCGCCGGATCCGCCAGGAGTTGCCGCAGCAGAAACGATCCGGTAAGCCCCGTGCCGCCGATCAGAGCTGCAATCATGTGTAGAGCTTTTCACATTCGCCCGGAATTGGCACTCGTAAATTTTGTGGAGTCTGGTCATGCGGGCCAGCATTTGTGGCGGGTTGGATTCGCAGGCATGTTGAATTTCCGGGTGCCGCACTCTTCACCGCTCTCGTGAAGAGTGCGGTTTTTTCTCCCGCGCGGAACGCGCCGCGCGCGATGAAAAGACGGATCGCAATCGGACGGCGGGAAAAGCAAATCGAGGATCGGAAAACCCGCACCCTTGAACACCGCAAGGCTGCGCCACCCGCCCGGCACCCGAAAATCAAAACCTCTCAAAGGCTATGCCACCCGCCGATAGCCCCAAATGGGTGTCATTCTGAGCGAAGCGAAGAATCTCTCTGTCACGATCCATGCCACAGCGCGTACAATCGCTTGCGAGGCTATCCCCAGGTGAAAACCTACCACGTCTACATCATGACCAGCGCCTCGCGCGTTCTCTACATCGGCGTGACCGGCGATCTCCTACGCCGCATCATGGAACACAAACAGATGCGCGTCCCGGGATTTACCGCCCGCTACCGCGTGACGGAGCTCGCGTATTTCGAGGCCTTCGGAGACATCCGCATCGCCATCGCGCGGGAGAAGCAAATCAAGGGGTGGTTGCGAGAGAGGAAGATAGCGTTGATCGAATCTTTCAATCCGCGCTGGCGGGATCTGGCTGCGGAGCTACAGTCGCCTACCCCCAACCGTATGTCACTCTGAGCCGAACTATGTTCGCCACCTCCCACCGTATGTCATTCTGAGCGGAACCACATTCGCCCACCCCCAACCGGCTGTCATTCTGAGCGAAGCGAAGAATCTCTCTGTCACGGTCATTGCCGTACGCAAGACCACAGAGAGATTCTTCGCTTCGCTCAGAATGACAGCAAGCCGGGCTGACGCCTACAGAAATCTAACTGGTCTGCGCTTTCATCATTAGCGGGTACGCCAGGTTTTTTGAGAGTGTTGGATCCCAGGGTGCCGCACCCTTCACCGCTCTTGTGAAGGGTGCGGGTTTTTCTCCCGTGCGGAACACGCCGCGCGCGATGAAAAGACGGATCGCAATCGGCCAGCGGGTAATGAGAATCGAGGATCAGAAAATCCGCACCCTTGAACTCCACAAGAGTGCGCCACCCGAAAGTTCAAAATCGGTTAAGGGCTGGCGCACCCGGCACTAGTGGACAGAGAGTTAAAGTCTTTGATCGATTTGCTTAGAACGGCACGCAATGCAACGGCACATCCGCGTTCCCGCGACGATCAGTCCACGTTGAGCAGTAGTTGGCAAGATGTCGCGAAGTTCTGCGCAATGGCCGCAGCGCGGACTTGGGAAAACTCCTCGGGCGGTAGGAGGAAACTAACTTCTACGGTCCTTCAGCGCGACTGGTAATTCGCCGAAGCCAATTACTGGCTACCTTCGGCAAATGTGGCGTCGTCTTGTACGTGCCACCTAAGAACAACGAATCCCATCGAACTGTCAGTAAATATCGTACTGCTCCCAATGCAGCGTCGGGTCCGACTGGATTACGATGGTTTTGCGCGTGGAGTGCTCAAGGTCCTCGATCAGGGAGGACTCGCGCGTTTTCAGGGCTTTGGCGATTTCGGGATTGACGCGCAGCGTCAGGTTTTGCGCGTCGAGGTCGCCGGCCATTTTCTTGGCTTCGGTTTGGATTTCGTAGCAAATTGTGGGGATGGATTTGACCATGCCGGAGCCGGTGCAATAGGGGCAAGGCTGGCACAGCACGCGTTCTAACGCTTGCTTCGTGCGTTTGCGGGTGATGCACACGAGGCCGAACTCGTTGAACGACAACGCTTTGGACGGGGCGCGGTCCTGGCTCAGGGCCTGCTCCAAAGCGGCCAGCACCTTGTCACGGTTGCGGCGCTCTTCCATGTCGATAAAATCCACCACGATGATGCCGCCGAGGTCGCGCAGGCGGATTTGCCTGACGATTTCGTTCACGGCTTCGAGGTTCGTTTTCACAATGGTGTCCTCGAGGCGCGTGGAGCCACGGCCCACGTATTTGCCGGTGTTGACGTCGATGGCCACGAGCGCTTCGGTGTGGTTGATGACGATGTAGCCGCCGGACTTGAGCCACACTTTGGGGCGCAGCGCTTTGTCCAGCTCCTGCTGGATGCCGAACTCCTCGAAGATGGGCGCATCCTTGGTGTAAAGCTTCACGCGCGGGACGAGCTTCGGTTGAAAGCGGCCCACGAATTCGACCACCTTGGCGTATTCCTCTTCGTTGTCCAGCCAGATGGCGGCGTAATCCTCACTGAGGTAATCGCGCAGGATGCGCTGCACGAGGTTCAGGTCGCGGTGCAGAAGGGACGGCGCGCGGCGCTGCTCGGAGGTGCCGCGAATGGTGTCCCAGGTGCGCCCCAGGAATTCCACGTCGGTGCGAATTTCGTCGTCGCTGGCTTCCGAGGCGGCCGTGCGCACGATGAAGCCGCCGGGAAAAGTTCCCTTGGCTTCGGTGACCAGGCGGCGCAGGCGCGAGCGGTCTTCGGCGGAGCCGATGCGACGCGACACGCCGATGTGATCCACCGTGGGCATGTACACCAGGAAGCGGCCGGGCAGGGCCACGTGGCTGGTGATGCGCGCCCCTTTTTTACCAAGTGGTTCTTTTGCAATTTGAACAATAATTTCCTCGCCTGCCTTCAGCATCTCGGAAATGAGCTGCGGGCGGCGGTGCTGCTCGTGCCTGGGATGCCCGTGGCGCGGCGGCTGGTGCGGGCGGCTGCCGGGGCGGCGTCCTCCACCGCGCTGCGGCGGACGGTTGCCGCGGCGCACGGGGCGCTGCTGGAAGCGGGCGCGCGGCTGCTCGGAAACGCGCGCGCTGGTGGGCGGCTGATCCACGCCGGGCTGCTGAGATTCGGCGGCGGCGCCTTGAAATTCTTCATGCCCCTCGGCATGTTCTTCCTCGTGGCCCTCGCCGTTTTCCTCTCCGTGATCTTCTCCGTGTTCTTCGCCCATTCCCTGGGCATGCTGTTCCAAGTGCCCTTCGCCGTGTTCCTCTTCGTGTTCTGCGTCGTGGCCCTCGGCGTGTCCCTCGCCATGTTCCGGAGAAGCTTCCGCGGCCAGCGCCACGTCGTGCATTTCATCGGCGATGGCGTCGGCTTCCGCTGCCGCAGCCAAGTGGTCATCTTCCTGCTCGGCTTCTTGGTCGGCGTCCAGCGCTTCCTGCAACTCTTCCAACTCGGCGGGCTCGACAAAGGTTTCGGCCACGGCTTCGATGGCTTCGGGACGGTCGCCGGCATCGGCCTGCGCTTCTTCGTGCTTGGCCTCGGTAAGCTGCTCGGCGAGAGAGCTGACTTCCGCATCGGAAAGATTCGAGCCATTCGGAACAATGGGTTCGGCAGTCTCCGCATGGCGAGCTTCAACCATCGGAACGAATGCGTCGCCCGCGTTTTCCGGTTCCACTGCCGGGACAGAAGCAGCTGCGTACCTGGAAACGCCGGCGGAAGATTCCAGTTTCACATCGGCGACAGACGCTTCGTGCTCGGCGGAAGCAGATGTTGATGAAGTAGCAAATAACGAACCAGGTAGCCCCGCGGACAATTCCTCGTCCGTGAATGTGCGCGTGCCCGGCTGCACGGCGGCAGATTCCGCGGGCGCGAAAGAGGAATGCGAAGAACGCTCCGGCGCATGTGCAGCAGGCGCGCTGGGAGCGGACGAAGCGCGATCCTTGAAAATGGAAAGCGACTCGCCCGGCAGAATGATGGGCTGAAAATCGGCCGCGGCTGGCGGTTCATATGGCCTGGATTCGTGCGTCCGTGAATCCGTGGGCGAAGCATATTTGGAGGAGGGCAATTCGCGTCCGGGCGGACGGCGATCCCGTCCACCGCGACTTCCGCCTTGTCCGGGGCGTCCAAAGCGCTGGTTTCGCCCGCCACGCCCACCACCGCCACCACCGCGATTGCCAAAGCCGCCGCGTCCGCCGCGATCGTTCCGCTGTTCGAACGGCCTCTTTTCAAAGGGAGGGTGCTGCACGCGCTGCATAGGCGCTGAAGGTTGCGAGCCGCCTTGAGAAGCGCCGGAGGAATGGCCGGCGGCCGCGACTTGAAGGGTTTCTCCTTCAAGAGGAGTAATGACAGGAACCGCCTCAACAACTTCGGCGACATGCGCAGGCGCGATTGGCGCGGACTCCTGCGCGGGCGCCTCTACCGGCTCGGAAAAAGAAACCGGCACCGGCGCGGGGGCGACGCCGCCATTGGTGGTCGGGGGATAAACTTCGTTCACGCGCGCCTGTGGCCTCGGGGCCTTAGGCTCGGCAGGAGCGACATGATCGTACTCCTCGAGATGCTCCAGGAAATCGCTGACGTACAGGAAGGCGTCGCTATCGAGGCCAATATCAACAAAGGCCGACTGCATACCGGGCAGAACTCGTGTAACGCGGCCTTTGTAAAGACTTCCAACTAGAGCAAATTCTTTTTCGCGTTCGATGTAAATTTCACAAAGCTGTCCATCTTCCATGATCGCGACCCGGGTTTCGTGCTGGGTCGCGGAGATCACAAGCTCCTTCGACATGAAAACTCCTCGGAGGGCATGGCCGCACTCCGGCCTGGCGCACAAATGTGCGCTGGGTCCTGTCCGCCATGGCGGATGGGACGGCCGGGGAAGCTACAATTAATTTTGTTCTTCCGCTGGGCACTTGCCTCACTCCAAAATTTTTATTTGTTTGCGGCGGGCCGCTCATTCGGTACACAGGGCGGCACGGGCCGAAATACAAATCTAGATAAGCAATTCAAACGGCTTAGTTGACGAAACGCCGGATACGCACGTTCATCACAAGCCCTAAAGCCAAAAACACGAACAATGTGGCCGACCCGCCATAACTCATCAAAGGCAGCGGAATGCCGGTGACGGGCATAAATCCAATCACCATGGCCACATTCACTAAAACGTGAAAACCTAACACTGCCGTTACGCCCATGATCAAAAACATGCCGGCTCGATCATGCGCGCGCTGGGCGTTCTGAACCAGACGCAACAGCAGGAACATATACAAAATCAGCGCCACGAAGACTCCTGCGAATCCTAGCTCTTCGGCAAGCGCCGCCAAAATAAAATCCGAGTACCGGACCGGCACGAAGCCCAGTTGATTCTGGCTTCCGTTGCCAAGTCCCTTGCCCCAAAACCCGCCGGAACCCACGGCGATCTTCGATTGCAGGATTTGATAGCCCGCACCCTTGGGATCGTCCTCGGGGCGCAGGAATGTTGTAACACGTTCTCTCTGATAGGGCTTAAGAAAATGATAGCCCACCGGGACCATGATGGCGGCCAGCGCCAGGATTGCCAGGGCGTGCTTCCATTGCAACCCTGCTAAATAGGCGCCAACAGCAGCCAGCGGCAACAGCACCAGGGCGGTTCCCAGGTCCGGTTGCTTCATGATCAGGATGACCGGAAAACCCACGAGGGCCGCGGCCTTAAACAAATCCGAGAGGCTAAGCTCTTCGCTGCGCACTTCGGAAAAGAAGCGCGCCATCACAATGATTATAATCAATTTCACGAGTTCCGACACCTGCAAAAGGCCGCCTAGGATGGGCAGCCAGCGCTTGGCGCCAAAGCGCGAGTTTCCCATGAACAGCACGGCGATCAGCGCCACGATGGCGATTAAATACAAAATGGGAGCCTGATCCATAATGGTGTGGTAATCCACGCGGGACAACAACAGCATCAAAACGAAACCCAGGGCAATCCATTCCAACTGGTGGGTGTGCATGCCGACCAGGTGGCTGGCATGCGTCGCGGACCATATTTCCAATACGCCCACGCCACAAATGGCGAAAGCAGTGGCCAGCAGCCACCAATCGTAATCTCGGATACTCGTAGCTTTCTGCATCGAATTTTACCGGTTGGGCGGAGCCTGCACCGGAGCCGGATTGCTCACGGAAGTTGGCAACACCTTGGCCCGCCCTTCTTTCGCCGTAAACTCCTGCATTTTCGTACCGTTCTTCTTATCGTAATATGCCTTGACGACGTCACGGACGATCGGCGCGGCTGACGTACTACCCCAGCCTCCAGCCTGTACCAGAGCGGCCACCACGATTTCAGGGTCCCGGCGGGGAGCAAGGCCGACGAACCAGCCATTTTCTTTCAATTTTTTGCCGAGCTTACTTTGCAGGTCGAAGCTTTCGACCTGGGCGGTGCCGGTCTTGCCGGAGAAATCAATGTTTTGCAGCTTGATCAGGCCGGACGTGGTCCCGTCCGGCTCGTTGACGACTCCCCACATTCCGTCTGTGACTTGGCGAACGGTGTCGTCTGAAATCGGAAAAGACTCGGGTTTCAGGCCTGATTCATTTTTCAACATGTGCGGCTGAATCAATGTGCCACCGCTGGCCACGGCGGCCACCATTCGCGCAAGCTGAATTGGCGTGACCATCACAGCGCCCTGGCCGATGGCAACCGAGATCGTCGAGCCCGGATACCATTTATGATGGTAGACGCGCTGCACCCACTCTTCCGACGGAACCAGGCCAGGCTCTTCACTTGGCAGATCGATGCCCGTGCGGCGGCCTAGTCCAAGTCCCTTGGCGTACTGGGAAATGCGGTCGATGCCCAGAAGTTTGCCGACGTTATAGAAAAAAATGTCACAGGAAGCCACGATTCCTTTGTGCAGGTCGACTTCGCCATGGGCGTGGTCGCAATGAAAGGTTCGGCCGTAAAATTCCGCGTGGCCGGCGCAATACGTCGTGTAATTCGCGGGTATTGCTTTGGACTCCAGCATGGCCGTGGCCATGACAACTTTAAAGACGGAGCCGGGGGCGAGTTGCGCTTGAATTGCCCGGTTGAGCAGCGGCGTTTCCGGATCTGTGTTCAGGTGAGCCCATTCAGACGGGGAAATTCGCACGGCGAAATCATTGGGGTCGAATGTTGGACGACTGACCATTGCGAGAACTTCGCCGGTGCGGGCGTCCATGGCGACGAGGGCGCCTTCTTTGTTGGCGAAATCGGCTTCGGCAATGGCCTGCAAATCGTAATCAATCGTTAACTGAATCGGATTTCCGGGAATAGCGTCCTGCTGTTCCAAGCGGCCCACTTCCTTGCCGATGCTGTTCACAATCACGCGCCGCAGTCCGTCCGTGCCCATCAAGGTGCTGTTGTACTGTCGCTCCAGGCCGGCCTTCCCGACGATGTCGCCCGGTTTAAGGCTGGAATCCGATGCTTCCACTTGCTCCGCGCTGACTTCACCCACGTAACCAAAGGAGTTGGCAAGCATATCGCCATGCGGGTAGCGGCGGCGATGAACCATGAGCATTTCCAGTATGGGAATATCACTGCGGTGAGACTCGATAAATGCAATGTCGGAAGGACTTGCTTCCGGTTTGATTACAACCGGCTGAA
>Ga0182024_10008446_pt1 | contig 21709 bp, 22 predicted proteins | sample P32metaG_FD_120480 | JGI IMG/M metagenome (GOLD analysis project Ga0182024, IMG submission 120480) | Permafrost microbial communities from Stordalen Mire, Sweden - P3-2 metaG (Illumina Assembly) | ecosystem: Environmental > Terrestrial > Soil > Wetlands > Permafrost | place: Sweden: Stordalen...
GGCATAGAGCACGGCGGCGTCGGCCAGCTGCGGAGCGGCCAGCAGCCACTGCAGGAAGGCGGCGGCCGCGATTACCGAAAAGCACAGCGACGGGTGGGCGCGCCGTAATGGCAGAGGAGCGCACAGAGCGATGCAGAAGGCCAGGTTCACCGGCCCGAGGCGATTCTGCGTGCTCAGCCCGATGAGGCTGACCGCAGCGGTACCCACTGCGATCCCCAGGTCAACGAGCAGGGGGTGGCGGTCGCTGACTCGCGCCAGCCTCTGTGCACGCTCGTTCAGCCAGGTGAATACAAGCTCGTCCGAGCGCTCGCTCATACCTCCATCTTGCCGCCTCAAGAGGCTGGCGCAAATGTCTGGGCCTTCACGGCATCCTCCTCCCCGAAAATGCCCCGACCGGTCCCGACTGACGGCTGAGGTTGGCTACGCGGTCTCGGTCATCAGTCGCGGTAGCCGGTTCGGATGCACATGGTGTCCGTCGTCGGACTGGACGTCGTACAGATTGAAGCGTGACCACGCGACCGCGGGAATCGGGATGACGACCGCGAACAGGACGATCGATCCGAAGAAGCCGAGATGCAATGTAGTGGCGGTGAGATCGCCGGCGGCGGAACGCTGTGCTGTCCGAGGAAGTCCGACATCGACTCGCCCATTCCGGCGGTCAGCAGCTTCAAGACCCAGAAGAGGACCGTGATCTCGGGAACCTTGGTCAGGACCCGGCGAGCGGTATCCGTCGAGCCACGATCTCGATCGGGGTTCCCAGACTGATGTTGGCTGGTCGAAGTCATCGTTTGGGACCTTTGAATCTAGGCGGCGGCGCCGTGCTCCACAACGACCGCCAGACCGATCTTGACGGGCGGCCGGCTAGTCCCACGGTCGAAGCGCGGTCCTACTCAGGTCGCACACTGATCGCTCGTCTACGCCGCCACCCGAGGCTCGGGGCTGAGATCCGGGCCTAGGATCGGCGACTGCGCAGCAGGTACTGGGCCAGGAGGCCGAGCACCGCGAGGGGCATAACCCACCAGGCCGAAACCCCGGCTCCCTGCAGCGCGGCGGTCAGCGCCACCGCCACAACCACACCGACGGCAGTCACCCAGTCATCGCCGACGACGAACTCCCAGACGGCCTCGACGGCGCGCCTCATGACGCCCCCTCGGCCTCGCTCAGCCGCTTGGACCCGCGGCGCAGCCACTCCGCGGAGGCCAGCGAGAGCACGGCCAAAGCCGGAATCAGCACCAAGAGCGCCGCGTCCCCGCCCGGCCACCGGGCGCCCGCGCCCTCCGCGCTCCAGAAGGCCCCGAAGGACGAGAGCAGGACCCCGACCACGAACTTCAGCGCGTTCTCGGGCACGCGTGCCAGCGGCGCGCGCACGGCAAACCCGGCGGCCAAGACGACCAGGATCGCCGCCGCCGCCGCTGCCGCCGCCAGCCCCAGCCGATGCTGGTTGGCTCCGAAGGTCACGACGATGAAGGCCACTTCGAGGCCCTCGAGCAACACTGCCTTGAGAGCGATGACCAGCGAATACACGTCAACCGGGCCGGGTCCGGGTCGCGCCTCCGAACGGGCGAGCGCTGACTCGCGCTCAAACGCGCGCTCCTCGTCGTGCAGGGCCTTGAGCCCGGCGGCGCGCAGGATGGCCTTTCGCAACCACTGCAGACCGAACACCAGCAGCAGACCACCCACGACGATGCGCAGGAACCCGAGTGGCAGGTGGTCGACCGCCGGGCCCAGGGCCGCCACCAGCAGGGCCAGGGTCAGCGCTCCCAAGCCCGCGCCGTAGAGCGCCGAGCGCCAGTCGCGCGTCGTCCCGACCGCCAGGACGATCGTCAGGGCCTCGACTGCCTCGACCGCGCACGCCAGGAAGACCGAGACCGCGAGTGCCCACTGCGATGCCGACATCAACCTCAGTATCCAGTGTCGAGACGGTCTTCATCTTGATCTCATGTCCATCCCCCACCCTTCACCCGTGCGCCTGCTCGTAGTCGAAGACGATCCGAAGCTCGGGCCGGTCCTGGTCCGCGGCTTCGCCACCGACTCGATCGCCGCCGACCTCGTGACGTGCGGCAGGGAGGCGATCGTGAGGGCCGGGGCCACGGATTACGCGGTCATCGTCCTGGACGTGATGCTGCCCGACATCGACGGCTTCCAGGTCTGCCGGATGCTGCGCGAGGAGAAGAGCAACGTGCCGGTGCTGATGCTCACCGCCCGCGACGCCATAGAAGACCGCGTACACGGTCTCAACAGCGGCGCGGACGATTATCTCGTCAAACCATTCTCATTCAGCGAGCTGCTCGCGCGCGTCCGCGCGATGAGCCGCCGGGGTCCTCTCCACCGCGCCGTGACCCTGGAAGTGGGCGATCTGCGGCTCGACTCCGCCCGCCATCAGGCGTGGCGGGGCGACGCGCCGATCGACCTGTCCCGCAAGGAGTACGCGGTGCTCGAGGCGCTCATGCGCCGGCCCGGAGACGTGCTCTCGCGCTTTGAGCTGCTCGAGCAGGTCTGGGGCTACGGGTATGAGAACCGCTCCAACGTCGTCGAGGTCTACGTCCGCTACCTCAGAGAGAAGATCGACCGTCCGTTCGGTCGCCACAGCCTGCAGACGATTCGAGGCGTCGGGTATCGCGTGTGCGACGAGGCATAGTCCCCGATTACCAGGCCGCCGACCTGCACCGATGGCTGCGCCGGCTGCCGATCCGCTTCCGGCTGACGCTCATGTTCGCCGGAGTCATGGCCGTGCTCCTGACGGCCCTGATCGCGTTCCTGTACTTCCACTTTCGCTCCGACCTTGACTACAACATCAACAGCTCGCTGCGGGCCCGGGCGCAGGACGTCGCCGGCCTGGTCAGAGATGGGGACGGCGCAGACACGCCCAGCGCGCTGGGCACCCTGCCCAACCGCGGCGACAACTTCGTCCAGATCCTCGACCGCTCCGGACAGGTCCTCGGCGCCAGCGCCGGCTATGCCCGACCCGCCCTGCTGAGCGTTCCCGAGATACTCGCCACGCTGCATTCGGCCTGGCTGATCCAGCGCGGCAACCGTTCACGCCTGTACGCGCTCCCCCTGCCCGGCGGGCAGCAGATCGTGGTCGCCGGCGTATCGCTGTCAGAGCGCGACGCCGCCCTGGACAAGCTCGACGACGCGCTGTTCATCGGCGTCCCACCCGCCCTGATCCTGGCCTCGATCGCGGCCTATCTCCTGGCCGCTGCCGCGTTGCGGCCGGTGGAGCGCATGCGCAGCCGCGCCGCCACCATCTCCACCGACGAGATCGAAACCCGTCTTCCGCTGCCGAAGAGCAAGGACGAGATCTATCGGCTCGGCACGACGCTCAATGCCATGCTCGACCGCCTCGAGAACGGCCTGGAGCGCGAGCGGCTGTTCGTCGCCAACGCCAGCCACGAGCTCCGCATGCCGCTGGCGGTGCTCAAGGCAGAGCTCGAGGTCGCGCTGCGCGAGCGAGGAGGAGAACCGCAGCTACGCGCGGCGATCACGTCGGCCGTCGAGGAGACCGACCGGACGATCAAGCTCGCCGAGGACCTTCTCCTGCTGGCTCGAGCGCAGGACGGGACGCTGCCGATCGAGCCTCACGACCTGGCGATCACAGCGCTGCTGGCCGAGCTCGAGGCCAAGTTCTCCCCGGTCGCGGAGCGCGCCGGCCGGGCTCTCATCGTCGAGCGGAGCTCCGAGTCCGACCTTGGGATCCGCGCCGACCCGGACCGCCTCGAGCAAGCCCTGGCCAACCTCATCGACAACTCCCTGCGCTACGGAGCCGGGACCATCACCCTGAGCGCGCGCGCCGTCGAGCAGGCGGTGGAAATCCACGTCAGCGACCGCGGACCGGGGTTCGGCGATGAGTTCGTCGAGCGCGCCTTCGATCGGTTCAGCCGCGCCGATCCCGCTCGCGGGCGCGGCGGGATCGGGCTGGGGCTGGCGATAGTCCGGACGATCGCCCAGGCCCACGGCGGCGACGCCGGCACGGCCGACTTGCCCGTGGGCGGCGCCGACGTGTGGATCCGGATCCCACGGGCCGAGCAACCCGCCCACCTGCTCCGCGCCGGCTAGTGCGGGGCTGGACCTGATGCAGACTCCGTTTAGTGGAAAACGCATCCGTCCACACAAAGACGCCCGCTCGTGGGATTTCTTCTCGGCTGGGTCGTCTTCGGCGCCCACCGCTTCAAAAACCGCGGGAACCAGAGCGCGCCAGAGCGAATCTCAGCTCGTGCGCTCCAGAGCCCGCGGAAGCGAGGGCTCATACGGCACACCCCTCCAGGTGACGCGAACCGAGCTCTGAAAACCGCGTTCTCGCCCAAACCCGGCCCACCAACCAACTCCCCCCACGCCCGGCTCGCGGCTACTAACCGCCCACTTCGGGCAGCAGATCGGCGATCGAGTCCACGATCCGCGAGGCCCGGTAGGGATGGCGCTCAGCCTCCTCGCGAGTGGTCAGCCCGCTGAGAACCAGGATCGTCTCCATCCCGGCCTCCAGGCCCGACACGATGTCGGTATCCATCCGGTCGCCCACCATCGCCGCGGTCTCGGAATGCGCATCGATGGCGTTCAGCGCCGAGCGCATCATCAGCGGGTTCGGCTTGCCCACGAAGTAGGGCTCGACACCGGTGGCCCGGCTGATCAGCGCCGCCACCGAGCCAGTCGCCGGCAAGGGGCCCTCCAGGGTCGGACCGGTGGCGTCGGGATTGGTGGCGATGAACCGGGAGCCCGTGTTGATTAGACGAATGGCGTGAGTGATCCGCTCGAAGCTGTAGGTCCGGGTCTCGCCCAGCACCACGTAGTCGGGAGAGCGCTCGGTGAGGGTGTAGCCGGCGTTGTGCAGGGCCGTGGTCAGACCGGCCTCGCCGATCACGAATGCCGATCCACCCGGACGCTGATCCTGCAGGAAGCGTGCCGTGGCCAGCGCCGAGGTCCAGATCCCGCCCTCGGGCACGTCGATGCCGCTGGCGTGCAGTCGGGCCGCCAGATCCCGAGCGGTGTAGATCGAGTTGTTGGTCAGGACCAGAAACCGCTGCTGGCGGGCCCGCAGTCGGGCGATGAACTCGTCGGCCCCGGGAACGGCGTGCTCTTCCTGCACGAGCACGCCGTCCATGTCCATCAACCACGAGTGGATCTCACGCTTGACCATCTTGCTGCCAATCGTCGCACGAGACCATCCGTGGCGAGGTCAGGCCTCGGTTGGCATGGCCGTGGACCGCGGTCTACGGCCGTCTGGCGCAGCGGATCAGGGCCGGCGCGATTATCGTTACGCGCGATGCCCGCTGTCACCTCCTGGTCCCAACCATGCGCCTAGACCTGGGCAGCACCGTGAACTGCAGCGACGGCGTCTTCGGCGAGCTGGCCGATTTGGTCATCGATCCGATCAGGCGCCAGGTGACCCACCTGGTCGTCCAGCCCCATCATCGCCACGACCAGGCACGGCTGGTGGCCATCGACCGGGTCTCGGGTCAGCCCGGCTCCCATGACGAGATCCTGCTGGACTACACGATCGCCGAGATCGAGAACCTCGACCCCGTCCAGAAGTCGGCCTATCTCCGCATCGGCGAGTCACCGGTCGAGGATCCCAACTGGGAGGTCGGGATTCAGAGCTCGCTCGCCCTCCCCTACTTCGAGAGCCTTACCCCCGGCGGCTTTGGCACCGGCGTGCCGCCGCTCGCCTACGACAATCACGTCCCCGAGGTCTATGACCGGGTCCCCAAGGACAAGATCGAGATCCGGCGATCCAGTCCCGTGTTCTCCTCCGACGAGCATCACCTGGGTCACGTCGACGGCTTCGTGGTCGACGACCAGGATGGGATCACCCACCTGGTCCTCGAGCACGGCCACCTGTGGGGAAAGCGCGAGGTCACGATCCCCATCGGCGCCGCCGCCAAGATCGAGAACGACGAGGTGACGCTCAGCCTGTCCAAGGACGAGGTCGAGAAGCTCGAGTCGGTGCCGCTGCGCCGCCCCAACGGCTGAGCGCCGGCGGGCGGTTCATCGGCCGCGGCGCAGGAGCTCCTCGGCGCTCGGCTGCTCGTCGATGATCTGCTGGGCCGACTCGGCGTGGGCGATGATCTCCTCCGGCGGCGCCGGAGGCGACGTCGTGCGACGCTTCTACACCGAGGAGTTCGTGGGCCATACGCCCGCGGATGCGGTGCTCACCCCACAGGGCGCACGGTCTCCGAGAACCGACGCGCGGGCCGGGCGCGGCCCTGTGCGAACCTCTGGTAGATGCAGATCGGACGATTCGGAGTGTGGACCTCCTACCGTGCCATCGGTGAGGAGAACGCGGGCGACGCCGCCGAGCTGGCCGAGGACCTCGGCTTCGATGTCTTCTGGCTCGGCGGATCACAGCAACTCCCCGCGCTGAGGCCGTTGCTGGAGGCCACCGATCGGATCGTCGCGGCCACCGGGATCCTCAATGTGTGGGCGAGCGACCCCGAGCAGGTGGCGGCCGACTACGCGCAGCTCTCGGCCGAGTTCCCCGACCGGATCCTGCTCGGGATCGGGGTCGGCCATCCCGAAGCGACCAGCCACTACGCAAAGCCACTCACGGCGATGCGGGAGTTCCTCGACGCTCTGGATGCCGGGCCCACCCCGGTCCCGCGTGACGGACGCTGCCTGGCCGCCCTGGGCCCCAAGATGCTCGCCCTCAGTGCGGAGCGCTCACTGGGAGCCCACCCCTACTTCGTGCCGGTGGGACACACGCGCTTTGCCCGCGAAACGCTCGGCGCCGGGCCGCTCCTGGTTCCCGAGCTCGCCTGCGTCCTCGACGCGGACGTGGACGCCGCGCGGGCCACGGCACGCGCCTACGCCAAGACCTACCTCGGGCTGCGCAACTACACCACCAACGTGCTCAAGTTCGGCTTCACCGAGCAGGACATCGCCGACGGCGGCTCAGACCGGATGATCGACGCGCTGATCCCCCATGGCACGGCCGGCGAGATCGCCGCCGCGGCCGATGAGCACCTGGCCGCCGGAGCCGATCACGTCTGCCTGCAGGCCGTCGGGGTCAGCGGCATACCCCAGGCGGACTGGACGGCGCTGGCCGACGCGCTGGGCACCCGCGGCTGACGCTCAGCAGCAACCGCTGAGGCTGGGCAGCAACCGCGGACGCTCAGCAGCAACCGCTGACGCTCAGCGCCGACGGCAGAGCCTCAGTCTCGTCCGCCGGACCCCTCGCCTACGACGTTCTCGAGCGGCTCCCCCGACGCCCAGCGAGCCAGCTGCTCGCCGGCCAGCTGGGCGGCCCGGATGGCCGCCAGCGAGGAGTCACCAGCCACGTGGGGGGTGATCGCCAGTACTCCGGGAGCGCTCCATAGCGGATGATCCTCGGGCAGCGGCTCGGGATCGGTGACGTCGAGCACGGCTCGCAGCCGGCCCCGGCCTACCTCCCGCAGGAGCGCCTCGGTGTCGACCACCGGCCCCCGGGCGGCGTTGATGAGCAGGGCTCCGTCGCGCATGGCTGCCAGCTCGGCGGTGCCGATCAGCCAGCGCGTGGCATCGCTGAGCGGGGTGAGCAGCACGACGGCGTCGGCCGCGGGCAGCAGGGTCGACAGCTCGTCGACGCCGTGCAGGTCGTCGTGGGCGTGGGAGCCGACGCCGACCACCTCGCTGCCCAGCTCGGCCAGATGGGACCCGAGGAGCCGGCCGATCGAGCCCATGCCGACCACCAGCACCTTCCAGGCCGATAGATCCTGCACCTGGTAGCGCTCCCAGGTGCGCTCGTGAGCGCACCTGAGAAGGCCGCTGGACGCGCCCAGCAGGGCACCGAGAATCCACTCGGCAACCGGCGCGTCTCGCGCTCCACGCGCGCTGCACAGCGTGGCCTGGGGCGGCACGCGGTCCTCGATCCAGTCGGTCCCGGCGGACATCACCTGGAGGACGGCGAGACGCTTGAGCCCAGGCAGGGTCTCGAGCAGATCGCCCGGGGGGAAGCCCGGAACCAGGAAGTCGATGTCGTGCAGATCGCCCGCGTCCTCGACGGCTACGACCTCGACCTCCTCGGGAGCCCGCTCGCGCACCGCCTCCAGGGCCTGCTTGGCAACGGCGGCGCGGATCGGCATCGCCCACGAAGATACCGTCCCGTGCGCCTGAGCCCGGATCAGCGCCGCTGCGCGCGGCTGAGCCTCTTGGACGTGCTCTGGAGCCAGGGATCTGCTCTGCGCCTGAGCGGGCCTACGCGGATGAAGGCCCGGCCGGCGCGACGGCCGCGGCTTCGGCGTCCATGATCCGGTCGATCAGCCGGTCGAGGATCTGCACGGCGCTGGCCAGCGTCCGCAGCTCCTCGTCCTCGAGCCCCGCCATCTCCTCGTGCAGGAGCGCGCGGTACTCGGCGCGCAGCCGGTCGTAGGCGTCCTCCCCTACCGGGGTCAGGCTCACCAGGACGGCCCGTCCGTCCCGCGGGTCGGCGACCCGCTTGACCCACCCGCGGTCCACGAGGCGGTTGACCAGCAGCGTGATCCCCGGCTGGGTCACATGCTCGTCGGCGGCGAGTTCGGTGATCCGCCGGGGCTGGGCGCGAAGGCTGCGCATGACCCCGACCTCGGTGCGCGAAACGCATACCGAGGAGCGGGTCAGAAACAACTTGGAGAGCTCGCTCGCCCGCTCCGGAAGGGCCTCCCCGATCTCGTCGAGCTGCTGGCGCCGAGCTTCGGTTTTTGAATGTTGCATTGGCGGCTTATATTAGTGGGTAATGGACAGTCCGAGAGGACGCTCCGCTTCTGCTGTCACCACCGCCGCCCCGGCGTCGGGTCTCGCCGCGAGCCCCTGGGAGCTGGACCCGGGGACCGCCCGCGTCGGGTTCAGGTTCCCTACTGGTGGGGACTGGGCACCGTGAAGGGGCGCTTCACGCGCTGCTCGGGGAGGATCGACCTCAGCGCCGAGCCCGCGGTGCTGCTGACCATCGAGGCCGACAGCGTCGACACCGGCAACCCGCGCCGCGACCGCCGATTGCGCTCCACGGAGTTCTTCTCAACGAAAGAGCACCCCCGCGTGACCTTCGTCTCCGACCGCGTGGAAGCGCGCGTCGAGACCCTCGCTGTTTGGGGCACCCTGGCCGCCCGGGGCCGCGGGATCGAAATCGAGGTCGAGGTGGCGGTGCGGTCTATAGGTGACGACTATGAGGTCGCCGCCGAGGTGTTCGTGATGCACCGCGGGCTGGGCATGACCTGGAATCCGCTCGGCATCACCCGGCCCTACAGCAAGCTGATCGTCCGCGGCGCGCTGATCGCCGCGCCGGCTGACACGGCGCCCCGCCGGCACGAGCTCGCGCCCACCGTCCGGGACGATCTCGCCCCCTACCGCCCGGTTCGCCTCCGTCGTGGCCGCCGGGCACACCTGCGCCGGAGGTGCCCCTCGCGATGAGCGTCGCCGCCGCAGCCAGGCGCGTGCTCGCCGGCATCGCCGGCGGCAGACTGGCGCGGCTGCCGGTCACGGTGCGCTTCTGGGACGGCAGCACCCTCGAGGCCCAGACGCCGGGCGCCCCGGTGGTGATCGCCGCCCAGCCGGAGGCGGTTCGCCAGCTGCTCCATTCACCTGATCAGCTCGGGCTGGCCCGTGCCTGGGTCGACGGATCGCTTTCCGTGGACGGCGATCTGGAGGACGTGCTCGTCCACCGGACGGAGTTCGACGGTGTCACCCTGTCCCCGGTCGATCGCCTGCGGATCGCGGCGACGGCGGCCAGGATCGCCGGACCCCGGGTTCTGGCACCCCCGCCGATCCCGGCAATCGAGGCCTCTCTCAATGGAGGGCGCCACTCTCTGCTGCGTGATCGGGCGGCGGTACGCCACCACTACGACGTCTCCAACGACTTCTACCGGCTCCTGCTGGGGCCCAGCATGGTCTACTCGTGCGCCTACTTCGCCGACGGCGACGACACCCTGGAGGCCGCGCAGGAGCGAAAGCTCGATCTCATCTGTCGCAAGCTTGGCCTTGCCCCGGGCGACCGGCTGCTCGACATCGGCTGCGGATGGGGCTCGCTGCTCCTGCACGCAGCCACCCACTACGGCGTGCACGGGGTCGGCGTCACGCTCTCAGAGCCCCAGGCCCAGCTCGCGCAAGCCCGGGCCCGCGAGCAGAGGCTCGAGGACCGCGTCGAGGTCCGGGTGGCCGACTACCGCGAGCTCACCGGCCGTTCGTTCGACAAGATCGCCAGCGTTGGCATGTACGAGCACGTCGGGCTCTCAGAGCTCGACGGGTACGCGCGGACCGTGCGCGAGATGCTGCGCCCGGGCGGACTGTTCCTCAACCACGGGATCGCTCGGCTGGCCTCGGTGCAGCCGACCAGCGACACGTTCATCTCGCGCTACGTGTTTCCCGACGGCGAGCTTCACCCCGTGAGCGATCTGATGCTGGCCATGCAGCACGCCGAGCTGGAGATCCGCGATGTCGAGTCGCTGCGCGAGCACTACCCGATCACGCTGCGCCGGTGGCTGGACAATCTGTCGGCTCACCACGATCAGGCGGTGGCCATGGTGGGCGACCAGCGCGACCGCGCCTGGCAGCTCTACATGCTGGGGTCCGCGCAGGCCTTCGAGGCTGGGGAGATCACCGTCTATCAGGTTCTCGTCACCCGTCCCGACGGCCCGCATGGCCTGCCGCTGGACCGCGCCGAGCTGCTGGCGAGGATCCCCGACATGCTTGAATCGGGCGCATGAGCGATTCCCTTTGTGCAGAGACCCTGACCATCGCTGGACACGGCGGTGACGAGATCGAGGCCTACGTGGCCCGGCCCAGTGAAGGTGGACGGCGCGGCGGCGTGGTCGTGATCCATCACATGCCCGGCTATGACCGCGGGACCAAGGAGATCGCGCGGCGATTCGCCGAGCTCGGCTACGACGCGATCTGCCCCAACCTGTACCACCGCGACGCCCCCGGCGCCGCGCCCGACGATGCGGCCGCCACGGCCCGCGCCCAGGGTGGCGTGCCCGATGACCGGCTGGTCGACGACGTGGCCGGAGCGGCTGCCTACCTGCGCGGTCTGCCCACCTCCAACGGGAAGGCCGGGGTGATCGGGTATTGCTCGGGTGGCCGCCAGTCGGTGCTGGCCGCCTCCAACGTCGACCTCGATGCGGCGGTCGACTGCTATGGCGCCTTCGTGACCGGCAACCCGCCCGAGGGCTTCCCGCTCAAGGTCACCAACCTGGTCGACCAGCTGCCCAACCTGCGCGCCCCGTTGCTGGGCCTGTTCGGCAACGAGGACTCGCACCCCAGTCCCGAGGAGGTCGACGAGCTCGACCAGATCCTCACCGACCTCGGCAAGCCCCACGAGTTCCACCGCTATGACGGTGCCGGCCACGCCTTCTTCTCGACTGACCGGCCGTCGTACCGCGTCGAGGCCGCCAACGACGGCTGGGAACGGATCGAGACCTTTTACAAGAACCACCTCGGAGGCTGAGCATGTGCACCTACGCGACGGTCAAGACGACGCTTGAGGGCAGCGCCAAGGGCCCTGAGAGCAAGTGGTTCCACGTCACTGACGGCACCGTCTACTTCGATCACCCCGTGCACGCGATGGCCGACCACACGCTCAACATCGACTTCGCCGATCCCTCCAGGGGCCCCGCGGCGCGGGTCGCCGTGGAGCTCACCGCCGCCTCGGCCCGGGAGCTGATCACCGCCATCCAGGCGGCGCTCGACTCCGCTCCAGCCGACATGACCGTCTAGACGCCCGCCGCGCCTACGGACGGCTCATGGCCTCCGAGATGGACGAGCCCGGCGCCGATGTGGTCGAGTTCGCCACGCGCCTGTTCGGCCTGGCCCGGGAGGGCGTGACCGACCAGCTGGTCGCCTATGTGAGGGCCGGCGTGGACGCCAACCTGGCAAACCACAAGGGCGACAGCCTGGTCATGCTGGCCGCCTATCACGGCCACGCCGGCACGGTCGCGGCCCTGCTGGCCGAGGGCGCCGATCCCAACCGGACCAACGACCGCGGGCAGTCGCCGCTCGCTGGGGCGGTGTTCAAGGGCGAGTCAGAGGTGGTCGCCGCGCTGGTGGCCGGCGGCGCCGACCCGGCGGCGGGTCATCCCTCGGCGGTGGCCACGGCGCAGATGTTCGAGCGTGCCGACCTCCTCGAGCTCATGCGCCGGGACGCCGACTGAGCGGCCTCTAAAGGCTCCCGAGCGCGTCGTTGAAGGTCCGGCTCGGGCGCATCGCCTCGCGCGCCCGCTCGGGATCGGGGCGGTAGTAGCCGCCGATGTCCACCGGCGAGCCCTGGACCTCGGCCAGCTCGGCGACGACCTTCTCCTCGTCGTCGTGCAGTCGCTTGGCGAGCGGCTCGAAGCGCTGCGCGAGCTCGGCGTCCTCGTCCTGGTCGGCCAGCTCGCGGGCCCAGTAGAGGGCCAGGTAGAAATGGCTGCCCCGGGTGTCGAGCTCGCCCACCTTGCGCTGGGGCGAACGGCCCTCCTCGAGGACGCGGCCGGTCGCCCGGTCGAGCGCCTGCCCGAGCACCCGCGCCCGGGGGTTGTCGGTCTTGTCGGCGAGCATCTCCAGCGACACCGCCAGCGCCAAAAAATCTCCGAGCGAGTCCCAGCGCAAGTGGTTCTCCCGGGTGAACTGCTGCACGTGCTTGGGAGCCGAGCCCCCGGCGCCGGTCTCGAACAGGCCGCCGCCCTGCATCAGGGGCACGATCGAGAGCATCTTGGCGCTGGTGCCGAGCTCGAGGATCGGGAACAGGTCGGTGAGATAGTCGCGCAGGACGTTGCCGGTGACCGAGATCGTGTCCTGCCCACGACGGGCCCGCTCCAGGGTGAAGCGGGTCGCCTCGGCGACATCGAGGATCTCCAGCTGGAGGCCGTCGACCTCGAGCTCATCGAGCCCCGCGGTCACCTTGGCCAGGAGCTCGGCGTCGTGGGCGCGGGTCTCGTCGAGCCAGAAGACGGCCGGCCAGCCGGTGTCCCGGGCCCGGTTGACGGCCAGCTCCACCCAGTCGCGAATCGCGGCGTCCTTGGACTGGCACATCCTCCAGATGTCGCCGCTCTCGACCTCATGCTCGAGCAGGGTCGAGCCGTCCTGGTCGACCACCCGGACGGTTCCCGGCGCGGCGATCTCAAAGGTCTTGTCGTGGGACCCGTACTCCTCGGCTTTCTGGGCCATGAGGCCGACGTTGGGCGTCGTGCCCATGGTCGCCGGATCAAGCGCGCCGTTTCGCCGGCAATCCTCGACGGTCTCGCCGTAGAGCGCCGCGTAGGAGTGATCGGGGATCACGAACTTCGCGTCCTGCTGATCGCCATCGGCGTTCCACATCTGCCCCGACGTCCTGATCGCCGCCGGCATCGAGGCGTCGATGATCACGTCACTGGGGACGTGCAGGTTGGTGATCCCGCGGTCGGAGTCCACCATGGCCAGGGCGGGGCCGTCGATATAGGCGGCGTCGATCGCGTCGGTGATCGACTGGCGCTCGTCTTCGGGAACCTCGTCGAGCCCCTTGAGCAGCGACGCCATGCCGTCGTTGGCATTGATGCCGGCGGCGGCCAGAGCTGCCTGGTGCTCGCCGAACACGAACGGGAAGAAGGCCCGCACGGCGTGGCCGAAGATGATGGGATCTGACACCTTCATCATCGTCGCCTTGAGGTGAACCGAGAACAGCACTCCCTGGCGCCTGGCCTCGGCCACCTGGGCGGCCAGGAAGACCTGAAGCGCCGTGCGGCGCATTACGGCGGCATCCAGGACCTCGCCGGCGAGCACCGGCATGTCCGGCTTGAGCGCGGTCACCGTCCCGTCACAGGACACGTGCTCGATCCGGACCTCGCCCTCATGGGCGACGGTCAGCGAGCGCTCCGTGGAGCGAAAATCGCCCTCCCCCATGGTGGAGACGTGCGAGCGGGAGTCCGATGACCAGTCGCCCATCGAGTGCGGGTGGTTGCGCGCGTAGGCCTTGACCGACGCCGGCGCGCGACGGTCCGAGTTGCCCTCGCGCAGGACCGGGTTGACGGCGCTGCCCTTGACCTGGTCATAGCGCTCGCGCGTCGCGCGCTGCTCGTCGTCGGCCGGCTCGTCGGGGTAATCGGGGATGTCGTAGCCCTGCTCCTGGAGCTCGGCGACGGCCGCCTTGAGCTGGGGGACCGAGGCGCTGATGTTGGGGAGCTTGATGATGTTGGCCTCGGGCGTGGTGGCCAGCTCGCCCAGCTCGGCGAGATCGTCGGCGACCCGCTGCTCGTCGGTCAGGCGGTCGGGGAACTGGGCCAGGATCCGTCCCGCCAGGGAGATGTCGCGCAGCTCGATGTCGACGCCGGCGACCGAGGCAAAGGCGCCGACGATCGGCAGCAGCGACAGCGTGGCCAGCGCGGGCGCCTCGTCAGTATGGGTGTAGATGAGCTTCATCAGCGGCGCACGGTATCGAGCCGCGCCGAGACGGCGGGCCCGGAGGCTCAGCCGGCGAGCTTCCAGCTCCCGTCCGACTGCTTGGCCAGGGTGGTCGGAGCGCTGCTCGCGCCGAGAATCCCCTTGAGCGAGCCCGAGGAGGAGGTGATGTCTGAGTTCTTGACGCTGGCCGTCTTGCCCTTGACGGTGACCGTCTTGACCGTGGTGTGACGCAGCGCCTGCTTCTGCTGGGCCGACAGGTGCTGGCTGACCAGGGTGACGACCTTGGCGCAGGTGGATCCCGGGAGCGCCTTGGCCAGCGACTGCTGCCCCGCGGGGGTGGCCAGCGAGCAGAACCCCTGGCCGTCGCCGTTGGCGAGGTCGGTGAACGCGGTCGTGACCGTCTGCTTGACCTTCGTGGCATCGGAGCTCCCGCTGCTGCCGCCGCAGCCGGCGACAGCGCCGGCCAGCACGGCCGCGGTGAGCCCGACCACCAGGGATGCGCGGAAAACGATCACGCGCCCACCCTACCCAATCCCCGGCTGCCTGAACTTCTCGTCGCCGGGGGCCTCTGACACCATCCCGACAGCCCGTTCGTCCCGATCCGAAGGAGCCAGATGCCCGATCGCCCGCCGCTTCCACCGTTCACCGCCGAGACGGCGGCCGAGAAGGTCCAGGCGGCTGAGGACGCCTGGAACACGCGCGATCCCGAGCGCGTGGCACAGGCCTACAGCGAGGATTCGGCGTGGCGCAATCGGGACACCTTCGTCTCCGGACGGGCCGAGATCGTCGCATTCCTGGCCGGCAAATGGGAGCGTGAGCTCGACTACGCGCTTCGCAAGAGCCTGTGGACTTTTCACGAGAACCGGATCGCGGTCCGCTTTCAATACGAGTGCCACGACCGCCACGGCCAGTGGTGGCGGAGCTACGGCAACGAGCTCTGGGAGTTCGATGAGCACGGCCTGATGACCCGGCGGGAGGCGAGCATCAACGACCTGGCGATCGACGAGGGCGAGCGCCGGATCTTTGGCACCCGGCACGAGCTCGAGCACGGTTTGGAGCTCCGGCTCCAGTGACGTCCGCCCCCGCTGGAATCCAATCTCGAGATGCCCGCCAGCGCCGTGCGGCTCGACGCCGAGCCGCTCCGTTTTTCAGGACGCCAACCCAAAGCGGCGTACGATTAAAGGCATGGAACGCCGGATCGTCTATGTCTCCCGTCTGACCCGTCTCCCCCTGCTCGGAGCCGACGGGGCCGACATCGGCCGCGTGGTCGACGGGGTCGTCGATCTCGGCTCCAAGCCCCCCCGCGTCAACGGCTTCGTGGTCGCCGTGCAGCGCCGTCGCGTGTTCGTGGGTATCGGGCGGATCGGCGAGATCGGCACCGACGGGTCGCGGCTGCGCCGGGGCTCGGTCAACCTGCGCCAGTTCGAGCTCCGGGACGGGGAGCGGCTGCTGGCCGGCGAGCTGATCGGCAAGCGGATCAAGGGCGAGCGGGTGGTCGACATCGGCATCACCCCCGAACCCGACCAACAGGGCTGGGAGGTGGCCACGGTGGTGCTCGGCGGGCGGCGCGTCCCGGGCCTGCGCCGGGCGCCCGAGATCCTGGACTGGGCAGAGGCCGGCGAGCTCTTTGCCTCAGAGCGTCCCGTCGATCGCCAGGCGGCCGAGCTCGGCGGACTTCACCCGGCCGAGATGGCCGACGCCATCCGGCGCCTGCCCCTGAGCCGTCGCCGGGTGCTGGCCAGTGAGCTCGAGGACGACCGGTTCGCCGATCTGCTGGAGGAGCTCTCCGAGGACGAGCAGGTCAACCTCGTCGAGAACCTCGATCCCGAGCGGCTGGGACGGGTGCTCGACGAGATGGAGGCCGACGACGCCGCCGACCTGCTCGGAGAGTTTTCGGCCGGGCGCCGGGACGAGCTCCTGCACGCCATGGACCCCGAGGAGGCCGAGCCGGTGCGGCGGCTGCTCACCTATCAGCCCGACACGGCCGGCGGTCTGATGACCCCGGAGCCGGTGATCCTGGGTCCCACCTCGACGGTCGCCGAGGCCCTGGCCCACGTTCGCGACCCCAACCTCCCGGTCCCGCTCGCCGCCCAGGTGTTCGTCTGCCGGCCGCCCCTGGAGACGCCCACCGGGCGCTACATCGGCAACGTCGGCATCCAGCGGCTGTTGCGCGAGAACCCCTCAAAGCCGCTCAACCGCTGTGTCGAGGAGGACGTGGAGCCGGTCCCGGTCGCTCTCAGCGACCGCGAGGTGGCCAGCCGGCTCGCCGCCTACGACGTGGTCGCCCTGGCCGTCGTCGACGAGGTCGGCCGGCTGGTCGGCGCCGTCACCATCGACGACGTCCTCGACCGCGTACTCCCCGCAAACTGGCGAATTACCCTCTCGGAGGGCTGATGGCACGAAAGGACGATCTCAGTAGGCCAAGGGGTACCGCCGGCGGGCCGGTCTATGACCCGGACGCCTTCGGGGCGTTTGCCGAGCGCCTGGCCCGCTTTCTGGGCACCGGCCGCTACCTGGTCGGCCAGACGTTCATCGTCGCGTGCTGGATCCTGCTCAACGGGATCGTGGTCGCCAGGGGATGGGACCCGTACCCGTTCATCCTGCTCAACCTCGTGTTCTCGACTCAGGCCGCTTACGCGGCGCCGCTGATCCTGCTCGCTCAGAATCGCCAGGCCGACCGCGACAAGGAGGAGATCGAGCGCGACCGGGAGACCAACGCGCGCTCGGTGGCCGAGACCGAGTTCCTGGCCCGGGAGATCGCCGCGGTGAGGCTGGCCGTCGACCAGAAGGCCGACCGCGCCGACATCGTCGAGCCGCTGGAGCGCCTGACCCTGGCGATCGAGCGCATCCAGTCGCTGGAGACCGGGACCGGGAGCGAACACGAGCCCGACTAAAGGTAGCCGAGCGTGCGGGCCTCGTCGGTCAGCGGCTCGTGAAATCTCGGGTGAGCGATGGCGATCAGGCGGCGGGTGCGCTCGGCGATCGAGCTTCCGCGCAGCTCGGCGACTCCGTACTCGGTGACCACCTTGTCGACGATGTTCTTGAACGTGGTGACGGCGGCGCCCAGACGCAACTGGGGAACGATCCGGGAGACGGTGTCCTGCGCGGTCGTCGAGTGCACCACGATGAACGCCTGGCCGTGCTCGGCCATGACCGCGCCCCGGGCATAATCGGGCTGCCCGCCCGAGGAGGACCAGTAGTCGCTGCCCAGCGACTCCGACGCGCACTGGCCGAGGAAGTCGACCTCGAGCGTGGCGTTGATCGCCGTCATCAGGGGCTCGCGAGCGATCACCCGGGGATCGTTGGTGTACTCGACGGGATGGAACTCCACGCCGGGGTTGTCGGCCACGAAGTCATACAGGCGCTGGCACCCGAACGCGGTTGTCGTCACCAGCTTGTTGCGGTGGGTGCGCTTGCGGGTCCCGGTCACCACTCCGGACTCAACGAGGTCCACGAAGCCGTCGCCCAGCAGCTCGGTGTGCACGCCGAGCTCCCGGTGTCCGGAGAGCATGCCGAGAACCCGGTCGGGGACGGCGCCGATGCCGGCCTGGAGGGTGGCGCCATCGGGAATCCGCTCGGCGACCAGCTCGGCGATACGGTGGTCGCGCTCGGTGGCCTCGGAAGCCGGCAGCTCCACCAGCGGCACGTCTGACTCGCAGAACCCGACGACGTCTGAGACGTGCAGCTGGTTGCCGCCGAACGCGCGCGGCATCTGCGCGTTGACCTCGACGAAGAACGGCACCTCGCCGATCAGGGCCGCCGCGTACTCGGCGTCGGTCCCCAGCGAGAAATACCCGTGACGGTCCGGCGCCGAGACCGACGTCACCACCAGACGGGGCGCCAGAGACTGGCGCATGAGCCGAGGCACGTCGCTGAACGAATTGGGCACCAGGTCGCAGTCGCCGCGGTGAAAGGCGGCGCGGTTGTGCGGTGAGAGAAACCATGAGACGTGGCGCAGGTTGGGGCGCTGACCGTCGATGTAGGCCCGAGGACGAAGCGGGATCATCTGGTGCAGGCGGACGTTGCTCAGCGGCTCGCAGTTCTGTTCCAGCGCGTCGATCACCTTCACGGGCTCGCCGTTGGCGGCCCCGACGATGATGTCCATGTTCGGGGTCACCCACCGCAGCACGTCCTCGGGCTGGCAGCGGCGGCCGGCCAGCGCCGCCTCGATGGGGTTGGCCATCCATCGACCCTATCCGCTCGCCAGATCCCTCGTGATCGGTCACAATCGCCCGGGCATGGCGGACGGAGCCCACATGCAGGCGGCGATGGCGATCGGACCGGTGCCCGACGCCGAGCCCGACGCGCCCGCCGCGGTCCTGCTCGGCCCCGAGGACCTGGCGATCCTCGAGCTCGAGAGCGCGACCGTGGTCGGCCATACCTGCAAGATCCTGCACCTGGGGGCCGACGGGCCGGGAGTCGCCGAGATGCGCCGGCGCATCGCCGAGCGCATCCACCTTGCCCCGGCTTTGACCCGTAAGCTCGGGAGGGCCACCGACGGCGCTCCCGCCTGGGTGCTCGATCCCGACTTCTCGGTCGCCGACCACGTGCTCGAGCACGCCCACGGTCGACCGGTCGACCACGCGGGCCTGCGCCGGTGCGTGGCGCGGCTCTTCGAGCAGCGCCTGGACCGCGAGCGACCCCTGTGGCGGATGGACGTCATCGACCTCGAGCATGGTGAGCGAGCACTGGTGTGGCGCCTGCACCACGCGCTGGCCGACGGCACCGCCTCGGTCCGGTACGCCCGCGCGCTGCTCTGGGACGAGGTCCCCGAGGAGCGGATGACGCGGGCCCAGGCGGTGGCCGCGCACACCGCCGACGAGGCCCGGCGCAAGGGCCACCTCGCGGGCTACCTGCGCCGCGAGTTCAGGCGCTCGCACGAGCGGTCTCCGTTTGACGGACCGATCTGTGCCCGGCGAGAGGTCGGCTTCGCCACCGTGCCCCTCGGAGCCCTGCACCGAGCCGCCAAGGCGATCGATGGCGCGACGCTCAACGATGCCGTGCTCTCGATCGTCGCCGGGGCCCTGCGCCACTGGCTCGAGGTCCACCACGGCGAGCTCGGGACCCTCCGGGTCAAGGTCCCGGTCAGCCTGCACCGCGAGGGTGACGGCGAGGCCAACCACGACTCCATGTTCACGCTCGGCCTGCCCATCTCCGAAGCCGATCCGGTGACCCGCCTGCACGCCGTCCATGCCCGGACGGTCGCTCGCAAGCGCGCCCACGACCCCGAGCGCCGCGAGATCCTCCTGCACAGGCTCTCGGAGGTCTCCCCGCGCCTGGAGCGCTTCGCGGTGCAGCTCGAGCGCAGCCCGCGGCGGTTCGCGCTCAACGTCTCAAACGTCCCGGGGCCCCGGCGGCCGGTGACCGTGCTCTCGGCCCCGGTGCGCCAGCTCCACTCCCTGGCCGAGATCTCAGAGCATCACGCCCTGCGGGTCTCGGTGAGCTCGCTGGCCGACCTGCTGTGCTTCGGGTTCTGCGCCGACGCCGATCTGGTGCCCGACCTGCAGACCATGGCCGCCCGGGTCGAGCCCGAGGCCCAGGCGCTGCTGGGCGCGGTCACCGCCTGCTGACCTGAGCGCGCTCACCACTGCGGTGAGCGCCCCAGGTCAAGCTCGGCTCAGACTCCGACCGTCGCGCCGACGGCCTGCTCGATCCGCTCGCCGATCTCCTTATCGATGTTCTTCCAGTACTCGAAGGCCCGCGCGAGGACCTGTTCGGAGACGCCGTCGCTCAGATGGCCGGCGACATTCGAGACCAGGCGGGCGCGTGCGTCGTCATCGAGCACCTCACGCACCTGCGTGCCGGCCTGGCCCCAGTCGTCGTCCTCGGCGTGCTGGACATAGCCCGCCCGGACCATCTCGCCGGCAGCTGCCCACAGGCCCGCGTCGTCGGTCTTGGACGGGTCGGCCGCAGGGCCGCCGTAGGAGTTGGGCGCGTAGACGGGGTCCTTCACATTGACCGTCCGCATCACGCCGTCCTTGCTGTAACTGTGCACGGGCGCGACCGGGGCGTTGACCGGGATGTGCTTGTAATTGACCCCGAGCCGGGCACGGTGCGCGTCGCCGTAGGAGAACCCGCGGGCGAGCAGCATCCGGTCCGGGCTCAGACCGATGCCGGGCACGAGGTTGTTGGGCTCGAAGGCGGCCTGCTCCATCTCGGTGTGGAAGTCGGTGAGATTGCGGTCGAGCGTCATCGTGCCGACCTTGATCAGCGGATAATCGCTGTGCGGCCACACCTTGGTCAGGTCGAACGGGTTGAACCGGTAGCCCTCGGCGTCGGCGAAGGGCATGACCTGTATGCGGAGCGTCCAGGTGGGATAGTCGCCGTCGCGGATCGCCTCGAACAGGTCCTGACGGTGATAGTCCGGGCTCTCGCCGGCGATCTTGTCGGCCTCCTCCTGGGTGAGGCACTCGACGCCCTGATCGGTCTTGAAGTGGTACTTGACCCAGAACTTGTCGCGGGCCGCGTTCTCCCACATGTAGGTGTGGCTCGAGTAGCCGTTCATGTTCCGCCAGGACTTCGGGATACCGCGGTCGCCCATCAGCCACGCGACCTGGTGGGCGGACTCCGGGGAGAGGGTCCAGAAGTCCCACTGCATGTCGTGATCACGCAGGCCGTTGTCGGCGCGGCGCTTCTGGCTGCGAATGAAGTGCTGGAACTTCAGCGGGTCCTTGACGAAGAAGACCGGCGTGTTGTTGCCGACCATGTCGTAGTTGCCCTCCGACGTGTAGAACTTCAGCGCGAAGCCGCGCGGGTCGCGCCAGGTGTCGGGGCTGCCGCTCTCGCCGGCGACGGTCGAGAAACGCGCGAGCATGTCGGTCCTGACGCCCGGCTGGAAGAGCGCGGCGTGCGTGTAGGCGCTGACGTCGTCGGTCGTCTCGAAGTGGCCGAAGGCGCCCGAGCCCTTGGCGTGGGGCTGGCGCTCGGGGATCCGCTCCCGGTTGAAGTTGGCCATCTGCTCGATCAGGTACTGGTCCTGCAGCAGAATCGGGCCGTCCGGGCCGACGGTCAGCGAGTGCTCGTCGCTGGCTACCGGGATCCCAGCGTCGGTCGTCGTGGGGGGCACGTCGCTCATGCTCGAGAGCTCCTTTCGCAGATTCAAGCGAGCTCGCAGACTCGCCGCGAACCAGTCTTATCAGGTATCCCTAATAGGTCAACTTACCCACGGTTTTTCAGCCGCAATCGGCCTTTACGGACTAATTACGCGTCCGTTCGCCAGCCCGGCTAGGGTTGCACGGTGCTCGGGCTCCCCGATCAGATCAAGGCCTGCCTGTTCGATCTGGACGGCGTGATCACCCAAACCGCCAAGGTGCACGCCGCGGCTTGGAAGCAGACGTTCGACGAATACCTGCACCAGCGCGCGGACAAGACCGGCGAGCCGTTCAAGGAATTCGACCTCCGCGATGACTACGACGAGTAC
>Ga0182024_10008447_pt1 | contig 21708 bp, 21 predicted proteins | sample P32metaG_FD_120480 | JGI IMG/M metagenome (GOLD analysis project Ga0182024, IMG submission 120480) | Permafrost microbial communities from Stordalen Mire, Sweden - P3-2 metaG (Illumina Assembly) | ecosystem: Environmental > Terrestrial > Soil > Wetlands > Permafrost | place: Sweden: Stordalen...
ACCGCATTTCTTCCGTCCGGCAGCCGATGCGCCAAGTGGTGCAGCACCCGCCCTCCCGCCACCATCCCGCTGGCTGACACGATGATGCAGGGAGTATGTACATTGTTTATAGCCTTTGATTCTTCCACGGTCTGCGTCAGATGAAATTCATGAACGTTTAGCGGATCGCCTTTGCCATTCGCATCGATCTTCGTGAACTCCACATCTTGATCGTCGCGATATTTCAGGTACAAATCTGTCGCGCTCAGGGCCATCGGGCTGTCCACATACACCGGCAACCGCGGAATTTTGTTTTCCGCTTCTAGTTGCCGCAGGTAATACATAAACGTTTGCGTTCGTCCAACGGCAAATGCTGGAATGATGATCGAGCCGCCGCGATGCACCACGCGATTCACGATATCGGCAAGCTGCACGGCCGGGTCGCCACCAGGATGCTCGCGGTCTCCATAGGTTGATTCGCAAATCAAAACATCAGCGGCACTAGGCGGTGTATGCGGATCGTTCAGAATAGGTTGGTCGTAACGCCCGATATCTCCGGAAAATACCACCATCTTCTTCGCGCCATTCTCGCTGATGGTCAGTTCCAGACTTGACGAACCAAGAATGTGCCCTGCGTCGTAGGAAACGATGCGGTATATCGGATCGATTTCGAATTCGCCCAGGCGGGGCATTGGCTTCTTCAGGTGCAGCACAGGGTCCACATCTTCGCTGGTATACATGGGCTCGCGCTCTGGGCGCCCGCTCATTTCCTTCTGAGGATGTAACGCATCTTCCTCCTGAAGATGAGCCGAATCTTTCAGCAACAGCGCGGTCAGATCCATCGTGGCGGGATTTGCGAAAATCGGCCCCCCATACCCATCCTTCACGAGCACCGGCAGCCACCCGGTATGATCCAGATGGGCATGCGTCAGCACAACATAATCAATTGTCTTGGTATCGATCGATAGTGGATGGTAATTCCGTTCGGTGAGCTCGCGAAGGCCTTGAAAAATTCCGCAGTCGATGAGCAGCTGTTTTCCCGCGGCTTCCACCAGATATTTCGAGCCGGTCACGCTCCCGGCGGCGCCCAGAAAAGTCAGCTTGGCCATAAATTATTTTAGCGGATCAGCAAAAACTCCCGGGCGGGCGGTTGTAATATGATTTGACTTGCTTCGATCTCGATACGGGGCTGGAACCAATCGAGAACCCGTTTGGTCTTACTTATGTAGCCGGTACATTCTGTTACCTATGTGTCCGGGCCAGATAATTTGTTCTTTGGTGGAGCCGATGGGATTCGAACCCACGACCTCCTCGATGCCATCGAGGCGCGCTCCCAACTGCGCCACGGCCCCACCGGGTCGATGCAGCGATGTTAACATTCGTGCGCTGGCCTCGTCCATCAGAGGCCTCCGATCAGTTGTTGTTCGCCGCGCCCAAAATAGCCATTGGAGTTTTAAGAAATTTCCAAATTCGGCAAAAAGCGTTAATTGACGGGGAATTCAATGCCCAATTGTCGGACAGCCTACCAAGAGTGTTTATCCTTGTGAATATGGCGAAGACCTTATAGAAAAGAATAACCACTTTTTGTCAACGGTCGCCTCGACTAGAAGCATCGGGACACGGCCATTTCAATTTTGACCAAGGAGAAAGAACTTCGTGAAGAAGAAGCGCGCCTCGCAACCCGCTCCGCGCAGTAACGTGGCCGGCAAGCCCATACGCAATGAAATTCTGATGGCCATGTCACCCCGCGAATTTAATCTTTTCCGGCCGCATCTTCAATTCGTAGAACTCGAGCAGCATCGCATTCTTTACGAGCCGTATCGAAAGTTAAAATTCATGTATTTCCCAAACCGTGGACTCATCTCCCTGGTAGTAGTGCTGAAAAGCGGCCGGACGGTGGAGGCTGGCATCGTTGGCAAGGAAGGAGCCTCCGGCACGGCTCTATCCGGTGGCGTCAGTGGTAGCGCGCTGCGAGAAATAGTACAAGTTTCTGGCGAAGGATTCAGGATCAAAAGCGAAGTGTTTCAAAAACTCTTGGCAGTTCTTCCCAATCTGCGCAAAGCGTTGAATCGTTACGTTGTAGTGCTCGGGATGCAAGTTTCGCAAACCGCGGCTTGCAATCGCCTGCACGAAATTGAACAACGCCTGGCTCGTTGGCTACTGATGGCTGAAGATGGCGCTGCCACCTCCACGCTGCACATCACTCACGATTTCCTCGCGACCATGCTTGGCACCGACCGCCCCAGTGTCACCCTCGCTGCCGGCCTGCTGCAGAAAGCGGGTCTCATCGAATACGGTCGCGGCGCGGTAAAAATTACCAATCGCCCCCAACTGGAAGCCTTCGCCTGCGAGTGTTATTCCGTGATTCGTGATTACGCCAAGAAGTTTTGAGACCTCTCGGTCTTCCAGTAATTTAGACGTGCTCATGCGAATATAAGCCATGGTTGATAGAGCCAGGTTACGGTTGTTCGCGAAACGTGCGCTCCTGGGACTTGTTTTGGGGCTGATAGTTACCTTCACCTGCGATTACATCTATTTCCGATTTCGGATGCTTCACCCGCAACCCGCAAATCCAGTGGAAACGTTTACCTCGCCTCGGCTCTATGCCATTGCGGTAAAGGGTGGGAAAGTCGACTACGAGCTTGACGAGCAAAATCCTCAGCAGACTTGGGCTTGTTCGCACTCATTGTTTCCGCAGGCAGGCTATTCCCCCTGCTGGTACATAAAGCCCAAAAGCCGCCAACCCATCCCGATGTAAGTCCGCTTGGCATCACTGCCCTGGAGTGCGGAATTAGGATTGCGGGTGCTACTAGCGTTCATTCTCGCGGCACAAAAAGAGCCAGCGTATAAGCACCCAGCATCGTGCCCACCGGAATAAACGGCACCGCCAGCAACCCCGCCACCACTGCCAGAATTCGACTCGCTCCGGCTCCCGCTAGCAAGCTAATTCCCGCCAAAACTCCAAAAATCCCACTCGCGGCCGACAGCACAATCCATCCAGCGTAAATCAAATGAAACGCGCTCATCAGTGGGTACGGATTAGCAACCCGGTTGAGCAGAGCCCCAAACATAACCGTCGCGGTCGGAGTAAAACTCAGCATCCAGACCGCAGCAATAATGCGGAGAATGCCGTAAATCAGCCAGAACAGGCCCAGCGTCCGCCCGCTCCTTAACGCTACAGAAGGCCTGGAAGTGTCAGCTGACACATACCCTCCTCGGATGAGTTGTGGTGCGCCGCTCGTTTCAGCGTTCACTTTATATAACGACGGGTGCGGACACAAGATTCTGATATTTAGATAAAAATGCGAAAGAAATTCAGGCGGAAGGGTTGACCGAAGGAAAAGAGGAGAGACGTCCCAGCCCGGTTGCTTCGATTTCTCGAAGCGTTTCGTCTGTCCCCTTCTCCCTCGACTTGGCGGATGTCAATAACCGCACGCGCATAATCGCAAAAAATAGGGAACAGCTCTATCAGGGAAATCCTGTAAATGTGACTAGAATTTACTTCAAATTACACCAAACTCACGGCGCGTGCCGAACCCACCACAATACCTTGCCCATAATTCGCCAGCTGCGATTCTTTCCAAGCTTCACGGCCTCATAATCCCGGTTCTCGGATTCCAGCAGCTGCACGCCGTTTACCAGCAAGAATCTTGATAGCGTAAGCCCGCTTTCGCGTTGCCAGGTCACCACAATCTTGCCGCTTAATTCGCTTGGGTTAGTCGCCGAACGGTCTACCGCTACGATGTCATCGTCGTTGATCAGCGGACTCATCGACGCTCCGCGAACTCGCAGGCAAGTTGTTTCTGCGGGGTGCGGGCACCACACCGCAGGCGCTGCGATCATTTCATGCGCTGGGATGTCGTCCAAGTCCAGGAAGGGGTCGCCTTTGCCTCCGTGCGTGGCCGCGTGGGCGGCCAACACCGGAATTGCCACCAGTTTAGCCTTGGGAACGACGCGGCTTTTCTTCTTGTGGCTTCCCGCTACTACGATCTCAAAATCCGGGAAAGCCGCTTTCCTCATGATCCCGTGGCCTTCTGGGAGCATCTTGGAAAGATCCGAAGTCTTGAAGCCGGCTCGTTCCCAGAACCATGACGAGTCAGGCTCGCCGATCAGGTTTCCGATCTGAATGTACGCCTGCGCCGGCGGTTCATGCGTGCCCCGCTCCCATCTGGATAAAGCCATGGCGGAGTAATGGAGCCGCGAGGCGAAGGCCGCCTGGGTTAGTCCCATCCGTCTCCGCAAACTTAAAATCCTGCGCGCCCATTCCGGATTTGAAGTTCTTCTGGTTCTCATTGCTCTACGATTCTAATAATGCCCGTTAACTACCATTTGTGTTAGTCTTGCTCTGCACTGCGTTTGCTCGTCTTCTCCGAAAGGCTCGACATGAATGGTGACAAAGTGGATAGTAACATGAATTCTATCCCTGCCGTCTCACTCTTTCGCGGCATTTATAACCGCGTGGCCAAGCGCCTGGGAGTAGATCCTTCTTACGTAAGCCGCGTCGCACGGGGCGAGCGAAAGTCCGCTGTCGTGGAAAAAGCTCTAGCGGAAGAAGTTCGCGTAATTCGGGACCATCTGAACAATCATAATAACAATCATAATAACAATCACAACAGCAACAATCACAACAACAACAATCACAACAACAACAATCACGCTCCGGCCGACCAAAAAAAGCAATCCAAAATAAAATCCCGCCCCGGCGAGCCTCTAGAGGCTTAGCTGCGCAATTTCCGGCCCTCCAAACTCAACTCTAACTTTGAAGGCTGCCCTCAACAACAATCATTTGTGAGCGGCATTGACGGTCACTTCAAGAGTAATGTAAGGTTTGGTTTCGTCTGCAGACTATGGCAGCAATCGCTGGGGATCTGTTTTCGCTTCATCGATCCAGGACTTCAGCACTTCCACATTTTTAGGATCCGGGTCCAGAAATACCAATCCCACGCCTAAATTTGAATGTGCATAAACAACCCGCACCTTGCTTTCGAAGACGGCTTTGCCCACCGAAATCTTTACCAGCGCGACGGTATCCTCCGGGAAAGGGTTCAGCATATCCAGATAACAGCCCTGCACGCTGAGTTCACTAACCCGAGTGGCGATCTGCATCTTGGTAACCGGTTCGAACAGTTCGGCGTTAGCGATAAACGCGTACCGTGGATTTCGCCGGCGTTGCTCTTCGCTCATTCTTATCTCCCGAGAACAGCAGTAATGCTTCGTTCCGCTTCACTCTTGGTGCCGCACCCGTATTCGGCTAACGGCCCTCAGCGATGTCTTTAGTCTTGTAACGCCCGGATACCCGTTATGGCGGTAGTGTATGACAATGATGGCACAGAAAAAACTCAATGCCAGTTGTCTCCACATCGCGTTGCCAATATCGAACTACCTGGAACGACCATCCATCAGGCCATTAAAGGCATCCCATCTTTCAGGTACTAGACCGGACCGCATATTGCGCCGAGCGAAACAAGATGCCAGAATCTGTCTCGCCGTTGGTCCGTGCGGGAAACAAGTCAGCGGTTCGCGGTGTCTAAGTAACGTAACGCCATTACCGGTGCGGTCGCATCGAGTACCTCACCGACTAACGCTGCCACCCTCGATCAGCCCGCGAGTTTCATTTTTGACTCGGAGTAGGGCGAGGAAAGGCCAGAGTGTCTGATTGGGCCAGTGCGCTCCCTTGGGGGCGCGACGAATCCGAACTCCTCACCGAGCTGCAAGCCGGCTCTGAAACTGCGTTCGATTGGCTTGTCACCCATTACCACGCCCCTGTCTACAATCTGATTCTCGGTATGCTTGGGGATGCTTCCGATGCCGCCGATGGCACCCAGGAAGTTTTTCTGAAAGCGTTTCGCGGGATACGCGGTTTCCGTCACGGCAGTTCTTTGAAGACTTGGCTGTACCGCATCGCCATTCGCGAAGCGCTCAACCATAAGCGCTGGTTTAAACGCCATCTTCAAAAAACCGTGTCCATCGATGCCGACCTGGAAGAAGGTCGGGAGCATCTTGAAATCGAAGACCTTTGCGCCACACCGTTCGAACAATTGGCCGCGCGGGAAATGCAACTCGTCGTACAACGTGCCTTACTCAGCGTCCCTCACGTTTTTCGCGTCGCCGTTATATTGCGTGACCTGGAAGGGTTTACTTACGAGGAAGTTGCTGAGATTTTGGAATGCAGCATCGGAACTGTGAAATCGCGTATTTTGCGGGGACGGCGTGCCCTCAAGGAAATTCTTCAGCCCCTTTTGTCGGGCCCGGAATTTCACTCGGCAAGTGAGCATGGCACTGTTCCCTCTACTCCGGAAAAATCTTCCCGCCCCGTAAAACGGGCGCAGCACTCTCCTTTTGAAGACTCCTACGCAGCCGCGTGGCCTGTCGCCCGAGCTGTTCCGGTCAACGGTGTTTCGTTGGCCAGCAGCCCCGCTGGTGAGGTGTCCGATGAACTGTAATTCAGTACGCACCAGGTTGGCCGGTTATCTTGATGACGGACTTACTGGGTCTAACCGCACGCAGGAGCGCGCGAGCGTCCGTGAACATTTGGAACTCTGCGCTGATTGCCGTGAGGACCTTCAGCGTTTTCGCAAGTTGGGCGTAATGCTATCGACTGTGACCAGGCATGCGCCTCCGCCCGACCTCTCCGTGCGTATTAAGGTGACTGCGGCAAAAGCTCAGGCTTCTCGAGGCTGGCGTGCCAGGGCACGACAGATTGGTAACCGCGCCGAGATATTGCTCGACAATGTTTTTCGTCCACTCACGTTGCCGGCCACCGGCGGGTTCGTGTCTGCCATCCTGGTTTTCGTGCTGGTTTTTCAGATCCTGGCCCCGGGCATCACCGTGCGCGCTGTAGAAAACGATGTGCCCATTAACTTGATGCGCCCGGCAGAATTGATTTCGCTCTCGGAATATCCACCTTCCTGGGCGCCCGAACATGATCTGGAGTTGGCCTTGCCTCACGGCCTATTGGTTGACGTTACTGTCGACGCGCAAGGTGGAATGACTGGTTACCAGATTCTGTCCGGGCCGCATAGCACGGATATGCGCCACCAGCTCGACCAGTTGCTGATGTTCTCGCGCTTTAGTCCTATGCTTAGCTTTGGACGTCCGACTGCCGGTGGGCACGTGATTTTGAGCTTCAGCGCCGTGCACGTTCGCGGATAGCGGCTTCCGAATCAGCTTCCGAACTGCAGATAACGACTAACCCAAGCAAATCCAAAGTCTTGGCTTACCTGTCCGTCGCCCCTTCTAACACTGCTCACGCGGTCAGCTTACGACTCGTTCGCACCTGACCCTCGCGTTTTCTTCCCCGCCATGCTCCCACAGGTTCAATGGATCAGGAGGCGCCCATGCCCCTCACGGTCCCGTTTTCTGCACCTGTGCCCACGCGCACAACTTTCCGCGTGGTGTTTCGAATCATCGCGCTGGCGATAATTGCGCTGCTCGTAACCTCTCACTCCAGTTACGCGCAAGTTGAAGTATCTACCGCCGAACGCGCTCTCTTTGACGCTCTTAACCGCGAGCGTGCCGCCAAAGGCCTGCCAGCTCTCCACTGGGACGCCGCACTCGCAGCCGCTGCGCGCGAACACGCTTCTCGCATGGCGCAGGGCAACGTTCTGTCGCATCAACTCCCAGGTGAACCACAGGTTCAAGTCCGCGCCACTCAGGCTGGTGCGCGCTTCACCACCATCGCCGAAAATATTGCTGTGGCTCCGAACTCCGCAACCATTCATTCGGCTTGGATGCAGTCACCGCATCATCGCGAAAATATTCTTGACCCGGAACTCAACGGGGTTGGCATTGGCGTAGTGGAAGGCACTGATGGACTGTTCGCCGTGCAGGATTTCTCTCAAACGGTGGCCAATTTAAATCTCAAACAACAGGAACAGCAAGTCATCGCCAATCTGAATATCCACGGCATGTCTGCGACACGGGCCACCAACGACGCCCGCAAGACCTGCCAAATGGACCGCGGCTACGCGGGCACCCGTCCGGTATCTGTCACCCGTTTCGAAACCGCTGACTTAACCAAGTTGCCATTTGATCTGGAACAGAAACTTCGCTCCGGGCGTTATCACTCCGCGTCCGTCGGCGCTTGTGAAGGTGGCAGCTCCGCCGGCTTCACCCACTTCAAGCTTGTCGTCGAACTTTTCTAAATTTAATTACTAGTCGTCAGATCGAGGGATTTCAACGCCGCGAAGCAATCCGCGTCGAGCGCGTGCGGCACATCTGCAGCCATAATCTTAAATACTTCCGCTTTCGATAAAGCGCCACGGTAAGGCCGCTTCGAAGATAGCGCATCGTAAACGTCCGCCACTGCAATAGCTCGCGCGCCGGGAGAAATCTGCGAGGCGCGTAGATTGCGGAAATATCCTGAACCGTCTAACCGTTCGTGATGCGAGCTAGCCAGGAATGCCAAATCCTGGAAGCCTCGTATGCGCTCCAGTATCCGCTGCGTGTAATAAGGATGCAGCCGCACCGTCTCCCATTCCGCGGCAGTCAATTTTCCTGGTTTGTCGAGAATATTGTTAGGTACGCTGAGTTTACCGATGTCGTGCAGCAGAGCGGCGCGTCGCACCAGGGTTACCTGATCTTCGGGCAGCGCCAATCGTTGGCAAATCGCCACCGCGATGCTGGTTACGCCCCGTGAGTGCGAATGCGTATAAGGCGATTTGATGTCGATGACGTTCGCAAAGGCTTCGCAAACGTTATCGAGCTTGGCTTCATCGGCATAGAGAGAAACGCTGATCGGCTCCATGTCCATTACTGCTTCGCGCACGCGATCTTGTTCGATCACCTTCCAGAGCTCGGTATCTTTTTCTAACTCGCCCGCGGCCCGCACCAATTCAGGGTCAAACCATGATCCACTTCTATCGCGAAGCACTTGGAAACCGTCTGAAACTCCATTTAAAGTGATGAATACCTCGAGCGTTTGGCACAAATTCATGATCCGTGAGAAAAGTGGAATGTCCTGTGCCTTGAGCCCGGCGGGGAATCCTTTTCCATTCCAGTGTTCGTCAAGGCTGTAAATCGCTGTCGTGATGGATTCGCAGAATCCGATTCTCTTGGCGATTTGCGCGCCTCGATCGCAGCGCAAATTGATCAGTTCACTTGTTTGCGCGTCGCGGTTGGTAGCCACGCTGGCTATAGCGAACACGCGCTCCAGTCGCGACCGTCCGGGCATCACGTTGCGCAGTAAATATTCCAGGCCCTCGAAACTGACCTTTGTCCAGTCGGTCGCTTTGACCTCCTGCTTGGCTTTGCGTTCGTCTCCTCCCAGAATCTCGTACATGCGTGCCGCGTTGCTACTGCACCCTGCGTCCTTCAGTAGCGTTGCATAATAAAGGTCGCACTTTTGTTGCACCGAAAGATTCAAGATGTCCGCAAGGCGCATGCTCAACAGGCAGCACTTGACTGCATGGCCCATTGGCTGCCCTTCCGTCAAATCCAGTGCGTAGGAGAGCGCAGAAATCAAATCCGACATACGCAGTTGCGTCGCGGAAGATACTGGAGCGAGACTCTCGGTGATCGGCATATGCGGGAACTACCAGTATAGGGCGACCGGTTGTCAACAATTCCTCGCTTGACTCACCAAGGTGCGCTGAGAGGAAACATCTTTCCGCGGACTTCTCATCACTAGGCCATGCAACAAATTGTTGTTTTTCGATGGCAGACAAAATACACTGGCGCCACGCCATGAGCCGCTATTATTGGTTTCGATTTAATAAGCCACCCAACTAGGCGAGGGGCGTTTTCTCTAGCAAGCACTCAAAAAGAGATTTGGCCCGCTCGCAAGAGTGGGTTTTTTATTTTTAGCGAAAGGAAATCCCGATGATTATCTCCATGAGACTACATTCCACTCCTGAAGAAATCGCCGCAGTTCGCAAGATTGTCGAGCATTTCGGCTACAAAGTGCATTCCATCGAGGGCGAGGAGCGCGTAGTAATCGGTGTCGTCGGCGTGGGTGACGTTACCGCCTGTCTGGAATCCGTCGAAGCCATGCCGCAGGTCGAAAAAGTGGTGCCCATTTCGGCGCCCTACAAATTTGTCAGCAAAGAATTTCGCGCTGGCAAGACGCGCATAAAAATTAACGGCTTCGAGATTGGCGGCGATGAATTCGTCATCGCGGCTGGGCCTTGCTCCGTCGAGTCCGAAAAACAAATCATGCAAGCCGCCGAGGGTGTCGCGAAAGCCGGCGCCAAAATGCTGCGCGGCGGAGCGTTCAAGCCGCGGACTTCCCCCTATGACTTTCAAGGTATGGAAGAAGAAGGTCTGAAGCTTTTACAGAAAGCCAGCAAGGAAACCGGCCTTGCAATCATCACGGAAGTGATGAGCGATCGTGACGTCGATCTGATTGCTCAATACGCCGACGTGATGCAGGTAGGCGCCCGCAACATGCAAAATTTTATTCTGCTCAAGGCCCTCGGCAAATGCAGGCGTCCGGTGCTCCTGAAGCGCGGCCTGAGCAGCACGATCAAGGAACTCTTGATGTCCGCCGAATACATCGTCGCTCACGGCAACTCCGACGTAATTCTGTGCGAACGCGGTATCCGCACCTTTGAGACCGCCACTCGCAATACTTGCGACATTGCCGCTATCCCGGTATTGAACGAGCTAACCCATTTGCCGGTAATCCTCGACCCCAGTCACGCTACCGGAAAACGCAGCCTCGTCCCTGCCTTATCGCGCGCGGCAGTAGCGATCGGCGCGGACGGCTTGATCGTCGAAGTTCATCCCGCTCCGGAAAAGGCCATCAGCGATGGCGCGCAATCATTGGACCTAAACCAATTCCGAAAAATGATGCAGGACCTGCGTCCTTATCTGGACTTATGGCAAGCTTCGAGGAAAATTGAACAAGGGTCAACAGTGGCCGTAGCCTGAATATCCGGACCAGGGCGGTTTCAACCTAATTGATTTGTTTTACCTTCCAGGTGCAGAACGCGCATCAGCGTAGCTTGCAATTTCTGGCACTCCAATTGCCGCTCGTGCTCATCCTTTGTGCGGTCGTTCAGCGCTTCCTTCAAAAGTATCAAGTTTCGCCGAAACTCCAGCTGCGCCAGAACCAGACGGCTCAGCGCCCTCAGCGCGTCCTTCTCGTCGGAGGCCATATCGCGCGGCTTCTGATCGATCACGCACAAAGTTCCTAACGCATATCCATCCTCGGTAACTAAGGGTGCGCCAGCATAGAAACGTATGTGTGGCTCAGCCGCTACCAAAGGGTTATTTCGAAATCTTTCATCCGCCAATGCATCCGGAACGACAAATATGTCCGGCTGCAGAATCGCCGTCGAGCAAAGCGCGACCTCTCGCGAAGTTTCCGAGACCTCAAGTCCTATACGCGATTTGAACCACTGGCGGTCTCCATCGATCAGCGAGATTAATGCAATTGGGGTTTTGCAAACGAAAGACGCCAGCAGTGTGAGATCGTCGAACGCTAATTCCGGGTCTGTATCCAGGATGGCGTATTTCTCAAGAGCGGCAACGCGGCGCTCTTCGTTCTTGGGCTTGGTCAATTCCATATTTCCTCCACAACTATCGCGAAGTGATTCCGGGTCAATATGGCGGCATGCTTAACTGTATTGCCGTTGTATATGCGACCGCAAGCTTTTGCCCTCCCTGCGGAGGCGACCCAGAAACCAAAGTCTATTTTCTAAGTGCGGGAGTCATTCGAATGGCATGTCGGCGTGTCGCCAACGGAGTAAAATGTCGGCGTGTCGACAATTGCACATGTTGACGTCTGACGCGTTTCTAAATCGAAAAATTGGCTTCAAGGTGCCGGACGAAAATGTTGTTTCACGTGAAACAGATTTCATTCGAACGTTAGTGTCATTCGAATGCGCGGACGATTCGAATAGTCACCCGTTTTAATGATAGGCTGATGCACTTTTACAGAGGGGGAATCTGATGCGTAGATGTTTTCACCTGATGGTAACTGTTCTGTTCGTTTTCATGGGTGTCACTATTTCTGCAGCGTATGCGCAGGAAAAGCCGGCGCCGCCTTCGAAGAAGATTGCCGTCCGCGCGGGGCATTTGATTGACGGCCGCAACGACAAAGTCGTCGACAACGCGCTCATTTTGATCGAAGGAGATACCATTACCTCAGTCTCCTCGGGTGGACAGCCGCCGGCCGGCGTCGAAGTGCTCGACCTGTCTCAATACACGGTGTTGCCCGGATTCATGGACACGCACACCCATGTGATCTTGAACGGCGACATAACGGCAGAAGATTACGATGTGCAGTTATTGAAGCAATCCATTCCGTATCGCGCGATTTTAGGCGCACGCAACGCACGCATAGCTCTGGAGCACGGATTCACTACACTTCGGGATCTGGAAACAGAAGGCGCGATGTATGCCGACGTGGATGTGAAGACCGCCATCGCCAATGGCGAAGTGCCCGGGCCACGCATGCAAGTGGCCACCCGCGCGATGACTCCCACCGGCATGTATCCGTTGTTGGGATATTCGTGGGAACTGAAAGTGCCCACCGGAGTGCAATACGTCGACGGCGTCGATGGTGCGCGCAAAGCTGTACGCGAGCAGGTGATGTATGGCGCCGACTGGATCAAGTATTACTCGGATCGTAAATATCATTTTGAAGCTGACGGCGTGCTGCACAGCATGGTGAATTTCACTGACGAAGAAGCGAAAGCCATCGTGGACGAATCGCACCGTCTGGGCAAACGAGTTGCGGCCCATGCGATTGGCTCGGACGGAATAGCAGCGGCGTTGCGAGCCGGCGTCGATACCATCGAGCATGGTGACGGACTTACCGATGCGTTGATCGATGAAATCGCTAAAAAAGGCGTCTACTGGGTTCCGACGATCACCGTTGGTGCGTATGTTGCGCCTGGACGGGGCGGAAACTGGACCCGGATGGTGGACCTGGAGCGCGTCGCTTTTCAAAAGGCGTTAAAGAAAAACGTGAAAATTGTTTTTGGAACGGATGCCGGCGGCTTCGACTGGAAAGAATTAAATCAGGCGAAGGAGTTTGAGTATTACGTGCAGTATGGGATGACTCCCATGCAAGCAATTCGATCGGCTACTTCAATGGCCAGTGAGCTCTTGGGCTGGAAAGATAAAGTGGGCACGATTGAGCCGGGCAAATGGGCGGATATTGTTGCCGTGAGCGGCGATCCCTTAAAAGATATTTCAGAATTGTCGCGCGTGAAATTCGTGATGAAGGGTGGAGTGGTTTACAAAAGCGAGCCGCGCTAGGTTGATTGATCGGGGCTCAGAAAAAGGCCGCGCCACCGTCTACATTGATGGACTGACCCGTCATAGCGCTCGAAGCGTTGGAGCACAGGAACAGAGCAGCGTGCGCGATTTCGTCGGCGGTTTGTCCGCGGCCCTGCAAAATGGATTGCAGAAACCCAGCCAGTTGTTCCTCTGAACTCACACCAATTTTTTTTGCCAGCGTAGCACCGAGTTCCTGGGACATGACTGTTTCGGTTACCGGGCCGGGACAGATGGCGTTCACTCGAACTCCTTTGCGCGCAGCCTCCGCGGCGGTCACGCGCGTCAATCCCAGCATGCCGGCTTTCGCGGCCGCATAGGCAGAACCCCACGAAAAAGCCGACTTGGCCGACAAACTGGAGATGTTGAGAATGACTCCGTGCTCATGCTCGTACATTTCTGGGAGCACCAATTGCGAGAACAGAAAAGCGGCGCGCAGATGCACCGCAATCACCTCATCGAAATCGGCCAGCGGATATTCTTCGACGGGAACAACCGGTCCGTAATGACCAGCGTTGTTCACCAGAATAGTCACGGGCCCAAATTTCTCTCGCGCGGCGTTAACGATCCGGCGGCAATCGTCTTCGCGGGTTACGTCTGCGGTTTCGAATGCGACTTGACCGCCGCGATCCGAAATCTCCGCCGCGGTGGAAGCAAGTTGATCATGCGACCGAGCGCAAAGAAAAACTGACGCACCTTCTTTTGCAAAAAGCAGCGCAATGGCGCGGCCGATACCGCGTCCTGACCCGGTGATCAATGCAGACTGTCCCTGGAGAATCATAGGGAAGGAGAATAGAAGTACCGGGGAAACCATGCAAGTGCGAGCGGGAACCGAGCGATTGCTCTAGTCCCAATTCTTGATGTCAGGCCAATCGGTCTGAAGATTCTTCTTGCGATGGCGGCAAAGCAAAATCGGTTTTCGTTCGTAGGGCATGGCGTAGGGATTGTCGAGGGTAGCTGCCACGCTGACGCTTTCATAATAATCGCGCGCATCTTCCGGTTTTGATCCAATGCGTATGACGATCTCGCCGGTGTAATTGCGCGGTCCCCATAGAAAGTAATTCTGGTGCGTGCATATCGCTTTGGGCAAACCATAACGGCTGCCAAAAAAATCCACGGCGCCGGCTTCGCCATAATTACTGGCGAAAATCGCAGTCCTGGATTGTTCTTCTGGCGTGAGTGAACGATAGACATTGTCCACACGCGCGACCATGTCTTCCCAGCCGAACTCGTCGGAGTAATGCTGGGGAAGGATAGCTTCGTCCTGGTTATGTTCGGACTTCGGCACGCCGAATGGGAGGTGTGACTGATAGCGAAGATATACGTCGATGGGCAAAACCGGCAGCACCACCGGCAAAAGCAAGGCTATCCCGATGAAAAGCCATGCAAACATCGCCACCTTGACAGTCACTGCTATCCCGGGGCGCTCCTTGAAACGTACTTTTAATAAAATTTTTTCTGTCGCTACGGCGCCCGCAGCGAGAACCAATGGATATGCCGGTGCGGAATAATAATTCTTTCCGTGTGCCAGCAAAAAGAATCCTATGGTGAAAATAAACGCCCAACCAAAGGTGCGAAACTTTTTCCCTTCAGCTGAAAAGTAAAAGTACAACCCGCCCAGCCAGAACGGCATGGTCGCTGGCGTCATCATCAAAATTTGCTGCCATAGAAAGGCACCCGGCGACAAAACCACATCGCGGCCGGACGCGCGAATGTTGCGCATCAAGTCCAGAAACGGCCAATGATGGTGAATATTCCAAAGCAGGTTGGGGAGAAAGAACAGTAACGCTGTGAACCCGCCCGCCAAAATCCACGGAGTAAAGAGGAATCTGCGCTGCGGAGTTAGTAACAGCCCTGCCAGCAGAAAAAGCGCAAACGCCGCCATCGAATATTTATTTTCGAGTCCAAGCCCAGCGATGACGCCGAACGCGATCCACCATTTGGAATTGTTCGTATGGATCATTCGTGCGACGGCAAACGCGCAGCCAGTCCAGAAAAGAGGCTCAAAGGCATTCATCGCAAACTGGTGGTCGTTGACGTACCAAACCGCGGGCGTAGCAGCCAGTGCCGCTGCCAACGCGGTGCTAACCTTGTTCGCTCCAAGCTCGCGCGCCATGGCGGCCGTCAGAACGATGCGTGCTGTGCCCGCCAACGCAGGCCACAAGAGCAGGGCAGGCAGCGAAACTCCTAAAGTGTGACGACCAACCCAGGCAATGGAAACGATCAGCGGCGGCTGGTCCACGTACCCCCAGTCCAGATGTTCTGAGCAAGCCAGGTAATAGAGCGCGTCACGGGGATAGCCATAACGCGTCGCCGTTGCCATGTGAGCAAGAAAATAAATAGCCGCGATAATGGTCGGCGCCCAAAGGGGGAAGCGCGAATTTTCTGTGCTACTAGTCGCCGGGGCCTCAGGCATGGAAAGAAACAATATCAGAGCAAGCGACAACTACGTGCTGTCTCAAAATAAAAAAGCTGGATGGTTCAATCGCCATCCAGCTTTCTCAGAATTGGTTAACGTAGCCCGTTAATTTTTGCCGTGCTTTAAAGAGCTCAATAAGCTGTGCACCGCATTTTGAATGTGGCTGGTCGAAAATGCTTCGTTATTCATTTCCTTCCGCCCCACGGCGCGGAAGGCCACTTTATTCGAAGTCTGTTGCACGAAGTCAAACACGATAGTGCCTTCGCGGTAGTTGGGATTGCGGTAGCCATACGGCCCGCCCCAATAACCCCAAGTATACGATGCCCAGCAGCCAAACGGCCCACACACAAACCCAGGATAGCCGCCGCGATATCCGCCCTCGCGGTAACCGCCGCCTTCAGCCGCAGTGTGCCGCCGAATGGCAAAGTGGTAGTCCGCAAGAAACTGCGCCGCCGCGGGATCAGCAACTTGCTTGAAACCCTTGGAGCGCATCTCCTGCTCTATATCCGTGCGGATCGCCAACCGTAGAGTTTCATTATCTGACCGGGGATCGCGCGAGATAGTCTCAGAGCGTCCGTCATCAGAAATAACGTCACGCGAAATAACATCGCCAGAGGTTGCGTCTTTATCTTTTTTCTCTGCCGTGTCCGGTCGCCAGGCCCAGGTAGCATGTTTCGGGATGATCACACTATGGTCGCGCACCACATCGACATGTTCATCGCAGCCGGTAAAAAACAGGCCGGAGGCCACCAAAGCCCCCAACAACAGCGGCGAAGTTCGTGCCTTAATCAAGGTCGGATGCCACATTTCAGAATCCTCCAATGTCCAAACTAATCCATGGGCGTTTAACCCCATAGCGGCGCAATAGTTGCGGGAAGTTGGCGGCGGAGTACCCAATTAGGCAGAAGGGCTAAGACGACAGAACAGGTAGCGGAATCTTGGAAACCGGTGCAGCGGGATGGGCGGTAAGGTATGATAGAGTCTTCGAATTCTAGAGTCAGGATGGCGATGGATACTGCAACCAACGGAAAAGTACTGCTGAGGGTTAGACCCAGAGGGTTCTGCGCGGGCGTGGTGCGCGCCGTGGACATTGTGGAGTTGGCACTGGAAGCCTATGGCGCGCCAGTCTATGTGCATCATGAAATTGTCCATAACACGTACGTAGTAGAGCAGTTGCGGCGACGCGGTGCGATTTTTGTGGAGTCTATCGATGACGTGCCCCACGGTGCGGTGTTGGTTTTTAGTGCCCATGGAGTGCCACCCACGGTACGGGAAGAAGCCAAAGCTAGATCGCTCAAAGTAATCGACGCGACTTGCCCACTGGTGACCAAGGTTCACCTTGAGGCGCTGAAGTTCGCTCGCGAAAAGCGCACCATCATTTTGATTGGCCACCGCGACCACCAAGAGATCGTAGGCACTTCGGGCGAAGCTCCCGATCGCACCATTGTGGTCGATTCGGTGGCGGCCGTCGATCAGTTGCAGGTCGATGACCCGGATAAGCTGTCTTTTCTTACCCAGACCACCTTGAGCCTGTATGACACCCAGGAAATCGTGGCCCGTCTGCGGCAAAAGTTCCCGGCCATTAAAGGACCCGCTAGCGATGACATCTGCTACGCCACGCAAAATCGGCAAGAGGCGGTCGAGCAGGTCGCCAAAGACGTAGACTTGATCCTGGTGGTCGGCTCTCCAAACAGTTCCAATTCGAACCGCCTGGTGGAAGTCGCGCAACGTAGCGGAGTCCGCGCCCAACTGATCGATTCCGCCGCGGATATTGATGTCAGCTGGCTGGAGGGCGTCGCGCGCGTGGGATTAACTGCCGGAGCGTCCGCGCCGGAAGTGCTGGTGGAACAGGTAAGCCAGCGATTGGCGGAATTTGGATTTACCGATCAGCGCGACCTGGATTTGATTCGCGAAGATGTGCGCTTCACCTTGCCGCCGGAGTTGGCGACTATTGCCGCCGCCCCGCGAAGGTAATTTAAGTTGGATTTTGAAGTGGGGAAAAGATTGAAACTGTTGGGCATGCTTGGGCCCGCGATTCACAGCAAGCGATTCGCTGAACGGCAACCGTAAGGAGCAAATTTGGCGGCGAAGATCACGCGGCAACAGAAAAAGATTGCCTTGATTGGCGCGCCTTCGAGTGCTGCCGCATTTTTGGCCGGCACCGAAAAAGCGCCTGCAGCGTTGCGTACCGCAGGTCTCGTGCAGCGCTTGCAAGCCGCAGGGTACGAGGTCATCGATCACGGCGACTGTGCCGTCCGCCATTTCGCCGAGGACGATGAAAACCGCCGCGCGCGAAACCTCAAGGAAATTGTCGCCGGATTGAATGATTTAAAATTGCGCGCTGAAGTTGCGGTCAAGAGCGGCGCGCTGGTTCTGATTCTTGGCGGAGATTGCGCGCAAGTCATTGGACTTTTGACCGGCGCGCGCCGCTATTACAAACGGCTCAGCTTGCTGTGGTTTGATCGCGATGCGGATTTGAATACTCCCGCCACAACTCCTTCCGGACGCATCGATGGCATGGTCGTGGCGCACATTATCGGCAAGGGCGCCCCGGAACTGGTGCGTTTCTGGGGCGAACCACCGCTGGTCCGCGAGCCGGACGTGACTCTCTTTGGTTTGGAACGGGTGGATGCGCCCGAGCAGGAATTTCTCGAAAAATCCCCAATGCGAAGAGTTTCCGCCGAAGTCGTACAGGCTAAAGGAGCTGGCGAAGCCGCCAAGACCACCTTAATGCAGATGCACGCGGATGCGCGCCAGTTCATCTTGCACTTGGATACCGACGTCATTGCACAGGAAGAATTTCCGGTCGTAAATGTTCCGGGAAGCGGGGGCTTAGCTTTCGCGGATGTTCGCGGCGCGCTCATTGAATTTGTAAAGAACCCGAATCTGTTGGGCCTGGACGTGGCCCAGTACAACCCCGACAAAGACCCTGACGGTTCTGGCGCAAGAAAACTTGTCGACGTGCTGGTGGAAGCGCTGGCTGCAAGATTGCAAGCGATCGGGGACAGTGAGGCGACCACGGGAACCAGCCCATCGTCGAGTGGCGCAAGCTCGGCTGCTCCGGCAACCGAGGATGTCACCGCGCCAGTCTCACAAGCATCGAACGCATCCACGGAAGAGAATAGTTCGAGTAACGCGCCCAACTCCGATGAAGAATCCTCAAGCGGGATCTCTGCGCACGAAACGAGCGCATAGTTCCATCCGCATACCGAAGTAAAGTCGTACGCGGCAATTCGCTTAATCCTCTCTAACAATTTTGTTGATTCTCGCTATTTCGTAGCCGCGCTGCGTTTGCGGATGTGGCGCGCCAAGCCCAGGAAAGACAGCGGGAGTCCGGCCGTAAAGGCATGCTGCTCGGCATCTGCGGGGGAAAGGTATTCGAGCATTTCCGCCCGGCTTTGCTCCAGAAAGAATTGCACCGCGCCCTCCACATCGGCGCTGGATTGCAAAGCTTTTTCAGTGATGTCCGCCCACAGATGCAGTCGCTCCCGGAAGTCCGCGATATGCTTCGCGGGATTTTCCGCATAGCCAAAATGGGTGACGAAAAGTTTCGAAGGATGACGATCCAGGATCGCGGCGAAGGACTGTTCCCATACCGCAAGATCAATATCTGGCGGCGGTGTTGCCGGCATGATGTATGGGCCGTTGGCGATGCGAATCCCAGCAGTATCCCCGGCGAACGCCACGCCGTCTCGCTCGTCAAAATACGTGACGTGATGCGAAGCGTGGCCAGGAGTATAAATGACGTCAAATTTTCGCGTGCCCACCGAAATAGTTTCTGCTCCGTCGAGAATTTGAATATTTTGCTCCGGGACTGCAAATGTTTCGCCGAATAAACGCTGGAGATCGTCGCCCCACAATCGACCGGCGCTGGCCAGTAGTTTCGAGGGATCAACTAGGTGCGCGGCCCCTTTGCGGTGAACGAAGACGCGCAAATTGGGATTTTCGCGGAGAAGAGTCCCAGTTGTGCCGGCATGGTCGAGATGAATGTGCGTCAGCAGGATGGCGTCGAGATGGGAGATCGAGAGTCCGCGAGACAGCAGTTGCGCGCGCAACACTTCCAAAGTGGACGCCGGGCCGGGATCTAGAACGGCGCTGTGGCCGCCCGATTCAAGAAGTACGGCACCGATCGAGTGCGGCCGGCCCATCCAGTTGAGATCGAGTACCGTCGTCGAATCCATTTATGGAATGGTACGGGAGCATCATCGTTCAGACAAATTGCTAGTTGGGCGATTAACGCCTGGCTTGCTGCCGCAATGATAATTTTATCCCAGCCTAAGCACCCATGAAGTGAATACCTGATGGGCAGGACCCTATAGCTCTTCTACCTTCGAAGCCACCAAGTTTTGTCCAGCGGCATTGCAGCGGCGACGCGCGATCTTAGCTAGACAGGAAAATATTCCAGATCGAAAAATATTGAATGACGAAAGAGGACAAGAAATGATGGCGGACAATATCAAGAGACGCGAATTTATCGGCGGGCTGGCAGCCATGTCGGTGGCGGCCAAAGTTCCCGGGGCTGGTGGTCAAAGCCAAAGTAGTAACGGCGAGATGCCTTACCGCACACTGGGAAAAACCGGCGTCAAAGTTTCGGCCATCGGGCTGGGCGGATTTCATCTCGGGCAATCACACCTGGAGGAGCCGGACGCCATCAAGCTTTTTCATTCCGCAATCGACCGGGGGATAAATTTTTCGGACAATTCCTGGGATTACAACCAGGGGATAAGCGAAAAGCGCGTAGGGAAGGCCCTGAAAAATGGCTACCGCGATAAAGTTTTTGTGATGACCAAGTTTGACGGGCGTACCAAAGGCTCAGCGCTGAAACAACTGGACGAATCGCTGCAGCGTTTGGAAGTCGATCACGTTGACCTGTGGCAGTTTCACGAGAATATCCGCCTCGAAGATCCCGATAGGTTTTTCGCCGAAGGTGGCGCGGTGGAAGCCATGCAGGAAGCCAAGAAAGCCGGAAAGATACGCTTCATGGGCTTCACCGGCCACAAAGATCCCAGTGTGCATTTGCGTATGCTGGAAATGGCCGACAAACACGGTTTTAGTTTCGACACCGCGCAGATGCCGCTGAACGTCATGGACGCGCACTTCCGCAGTTTCGGCAAGGAAGTGGTGCCGGTTTTGGTAAAGAAACAGATGGGCATCCTTGGCATGAAGTCCATGGGCGACAAAAACATCTTGAAAGCCAAAGTGGTGACGCCTCTCGAGTGCCTGCAATACGCTTTGAGCTTGCCAACCTCGGTGGTAATTACTGGCATCGATAGCATGCCCATTCTGGACCAGGCATTTGAGGCCGCGAAAACCTATTCATCACTAAGCAAAGCCGATATAGAAGGAATTTTGAAGAAGACTGTCACCGTCGCGGCAGATGGCCAGTATGAGCCCTTCAAGACCACGCCCATATTTGATTCCACCGCGGCCCATCCGGAATGGCTGGGATACGCCGCTCAAGCTTGATCTTGGTCATTCATATTTTGCTCGCCAGGTCAGCGCCCGCATGAGGCGCTCGTCGCCACACGGTACCTGTTAACTTTCCCAGTGGTTGTATGCTGGCTCTGCCACTACAGTAAAAATTTGCTTTGCCTACAGAAGACGGGGGATACGCCATTCGGGGCTGGGTAGCAATACTCTTGCGCCAGCCGGGGGTACTAGTCTACGATGAAGCCCAATTGTTTGACGCGCGTCGGACGGCTCCCTCGGGAAATTTAGATAAAAGGCAAGTCGCGGTCGCGATCAACAATAGTTTTTTCGATCGGTGTGGATTCCAGGACGGGCGGCGCCGTCAGCGCCTTAAATAATTCAACTTATTTTGTACCCGGCATTTTAAAGCACCGCATCATAAGCGCAGTGGCGAATTCAGGGGAGGAATATGATGTCCAAGTGGTGTCTAACCGTAGTGGTAAGCGCACTTCTCGCGCTTCCGAGTTTTGCGCGGCACAATAACAGCGGCGCGGCAGATGGAGTTCCAGTGACCACGGCGACGGCAGAAGAAACGTCCAATGCCAGCAATGCCGTGAACGTGGCGGCTGCGCCCGATTTCTTTGCTATGCCTGCGATGCCCAGACCTACGCCTTTTC
>Ga0182024_10008448_pt1 | contig 21705 bp, 21 predicted proteins | sample P32metaG_FD_120480 | JGI IMG/M metagenome (GOLD analysis project Ga0182024, IMG submission 120480) | Permafrost microbial communities from Stordalen Mire, Sweden - P3-2 metaG (Illumina Assembly) | ecosystem: Environmental > Terrestrial > Soil > Wetlands > Permafrost | place: Sweden: Stordalen...
CGGCGAAGCCGCTGACGTCCGCGGGGTTGGAAGCCACCGAGAAACATCTCGCCGCCGCGACCAAACGGTCCACCGCGGTGTCCACCGGGGCTTCGACCGCGACTGCGACCGCTCCCTCGAGGACCACGATCGCGCTCGGAGCGCTCACCGTGTTTGTGTTCATGAAATTCGTGATTCATTATTTCTCCTTGTTATAAATCGTACTATAACGATATATCGTTATAGTACTTTTGTCAAGGGTTAATTACGAACATTTCGGAAGTAACTGCCTATCAGGAACTTTGGTGAATCATCGGCCCCCAAGTTCAGTCAACTGAAGCCAAATCCTCCGGCGGAGCCATCAATGGGTCGTTTCACGCGAAGGGAAGCGTGAATGGTGGTGGGACTTCGGTGAGGTCTGATCAGACTGCGAGGAATTCAACCAGCAGTGCGTTCAGTTGCTCACTGGCGTACACCGGAATCCAGTGGCTGTCCATTTCGATGCGTTCGTAGCGCCACGGTCCCGAGACGAACCGTTCTGAACCGGTCATCTGCACCTCGCTGAGCGCCATATCTCCGCTGCTCCACACGCCCATCGTGGGACAGATGACCGACGGTAGATCCAGGCCTCGACCGTCACCCGCGAAGGTATCCGGCGAAATGTTGGCTCGGTACCAATTGAATCCGGCGCTCAGTCTCCCGGGGCGCGATAAGTCGGTGATTTGACGCTCCATGTAGTCGTCACTGCCTCGAGCCGAACCCGCGTGAGCCCAGTTCCGAAATAGCTCCCAGTCGTTCTCCGCGAGTCCCCGTTCGGCGACGCCCGGAAACTGAAACCACAACATGTACCACGAGAGTTGCTTCTGAATGAATCCGGCACCGACGAAGGCCCGGGGATGGCCCACGGACACGGCGACCAAGCGCTCGACGCGCTCGGGCATGAACGTAGCGACGAGCCACGCCACCGCCGCTCCCCAGTCGTGACCGACGACGGCCGCTCGATCGATCTTGAATTCGTCCATCACCGCGGCGACATCGCCGATCAGATGGCGGAGTCCGTACGCGTCGACGTCGTCGGGACAATCGCTCTGCCCGAACCCTCGAAGATCCGGGGCAATGACGCGATGACCGTTTCGCGCCAAGGCGTCCATCTGCGAGCGCCACAGGTGCCACGAGTCGGGCCATCCGTGGAGCAAGATCACCGGCGAACCGGAGCCGACCTCGGCCACGTTGAACGTCAAATTGCCGAGCTTGAGGCGGTGTTCGATAATTTCGTGGTCGGCCATGGGCGGACGATAGCAAGCGACGACTAAGGCGCGAGAATCCTTTTGAAGCGACGGGCGGCGACGTACAGACCCAGGAGTGCGATAGCGAGCAGATAGCCGGCCCGCATGATCATGATCCAGTCGAACTGACCGAGCGAAAGACCGCGCAGGAGAGCGGCCGACTGGTACAGGGGGGAGAAGGAGACGATCGCGCCGAGCCACTGCGGGTACAGCGTGATGGGAAAGAACGTCGCGGAGAACAAGAAGAGCGGCAGTTGGACCAACGTTACGAGGTCGAAGTCCTGCCACGTCCGCATGTACGTGCAGGCCGCGAGGCCCATGCAGCTGAAGGTGAGACTGGTGAGGATGGCACCGGGCCAACAGAGGACGACCCACGCGCTCCCGGCGTCGCCGAGCGCCGCCATGCAGATGATGAACGACGCCGAGTACATGGTGGCGCGCGCCAACGCCCACCAGACCTCGCCGAGCGCGATGTCGGTCACGTCCAGTGGGGTAGCGAGGATGGCGTCATACACGTGGGAGATCTTCAGTTTGAAGAACGTGTTGAAGATGGAATCGATCATCGCGCCGTTCATCGCCGAAGTGGCCAGCATTCCCGGTGCGACGAACGTGGCGTAGCTGATGACCTGACCGTGCACGTGCAGGTCGCCCACCAGTTTGTTGAGTCCGATGCCGATCGAGAGCAAGTAGAAAAGTGGTTCGAAGAATCCCGAGATCAGCATCACCCACTGCGCGCGGTACACCAGGGCGTTGCGTTCGAGCACGCGCAGCGACCGGCGCGATCCGATCATCGGTAAGGTGCGCGCCAGCATCAGTCGGTCAACCGGCGCCGCATCGTGCGCCGTCCCCAGGCAATCCCGACGGCGGCCATCGCCATCAACACCGCCACGTGTCCCAACTGCGCCGCGATGGCACCCTGACCGAAGGCGGCCGCTCGGGCGAGCGCCACCCCGTGGTACAGCGGGAAGAACTGAACCACCGGGCGCAGGTAGCCCGGATACGCCGAAAGTGGGTAGAAGGTGGCCGAAAAGAGAAACATCGGCACGAACGCGAAACGGTAGAGGGTGGTGAACGACGCATCGGACTGCGAACGAGCGGCGTAGGCCACCAACGGAGCGGAGAAGGCCAAGGTGACGAGGGTCCCGATGAAGGGAAGGGTGAGGCACCACCAGGACTGCAGGGCACCGAAACAGCCGATGATGATCGTGTAGAGCACGGCGGTGACGAACGCTCTGGTGGCCACCCACGCGAGTTTGCCCATGAGAATGTCGTCCGGCTCCAGCGGCGTCGTCGCCGCGGCGTGATAGGTGCGAACCCATTTGACGGCGGCGAGGACCGGCCACAGCGACTCTCCTTCGCCCAACTGCATCGTCGTCGTGGCGAGCAAACTTGGCGCGATGAAGTGCAGGTAAGTCTGGCCGTCCACGAGGCCGGTGTGATGGGACACCAAGTGACCGACGCCGATGCCGAGTGAGGCGAGATAGAGAATCGGAAAGAGGACTGAACTGGCGACCGAACCTCGCCACGTCTGGGCGTAAAACTCCGCGTGGTACCCCCAACTTCGAATCCACCTCGAGCGACTGACGTCGGTATTGGTTGTCGGCATCGACTTCACTCCGTCAACGACCGTCCGGTAAGGTTCAAGAAGACGTCCTCGAGCGAGCTTCGTCGAACGAGAGCGCTCGCTGGAGTGATGTTCGCCGCGTGAATCTCGCGCAGCGTGTCGTCACCGTTGTTCACGTAGAGCAGCACACGGTCGGGCAAGACTTCGATTCGCTCGGCAAAGGGAGAGAGCCGATCGAAGTACTCCTCGTGGTCGTCGGTCATGAAGCGCAACTCCACCACTTCGCGAGTCGAGAATCGCTCGATGAGTGTTCGCGGTGCGCCCTCGGCCACGATCGAACCCTGGTCCATGACGACCAGTCGATCGCAGAGTTGTTCGGCTTCGTCCATGTAGTGCGTCGTGATGATGAGGGTGACGCCCTCGCGCTTGAGCCGGTAGAGACGATCCCAGAGCAGGTGTCGGGCCTGCGGGTCGAGGCCCGTCGTTGGTTCGTCGAGGATGAGGATTTCGGGTCGATTGATCAGTCCACGGGCAATGGTGAGGCGTCGCTTCATCCCGCCGGACAGGTTGTCGACTTTGTCGTTCGCGCGTTCGGTGAGTTGCGTGAACTCGAGCAACTCCGTGGCCCGTTCGCGAACGATTCGACGGGGCAGGTCGAAGTAACGACCGAACATCTCGAGGTTGTGCCGCACCGAGAGTTCCAGTTCGAGCGAGTCCTCCTGCGGCACGACGCCGAGTCGGCTGCGGATCTCCGGGCCGTCAGTTCGCGGGTCGAGACCGAAGATGGAAATCGTTCCGTCGGTGGGTTGGGACACCGCTGAGATCATTCGCATCGTGCTGGTCTTGCCGGCGCCATTGGGTCCCAGGAAACCGAAGCTCTCGCCTCGGTCGATCGTCACGTCGATACCCCGGACGGCTTCGAAGTCGCCGAATCGCTTCACCAATTGATGGGCTTCGAGAATGTGAGAATCGCTCACGATGCTCCCCAGTTGACACGCGCGACGTTCTCGACCGTCTTCGATGTCGTCTTCAACGTGAACACGTGAGCCCGTCCCCCTTGACTGTGTACTCATGACGGAGTCTTCGGTCCACCCCGCGAACGAGGAGAACACTGCGTTGCGTCCGAAGTGCCAAGTTACTAGGCCATTGCGACATGGCGAAGTCAGCTCACCACGGCGACGAGCCCGAAGATCCCTTCGGGTCGAATTACGAGGGGGGCGGCTCGACGTCGGGAGTCTTGCCCAACGTGAGCTGAAGACTTGGCAGGAGGGACGCGAAATCAATCTCGCCGTAGCCATGGGTCGAGGCGAGACCGGCCAGGGCTCGCACCAACTCAATCAACGGAAGGGATAGGTCCGCGCCATGCGCGACGTCGAGCGCTAAGTCGAGGTCCTTGACCAAGAGGTTCGTCGTGAAGGTGGCGGAGTAGTCGCGATTGATCAGCGCCGGAGTCTTGTAGCGAATGAACGGCGACCCCATGACCGACTCGCCCAACGCGTGCAAGAGCACCGATCGCTCGATGCCGTTGTTCTCGCCGAAGACAATGAGTTCGGCCATGATCTGAGCGGTGGCGGCGAGGCCGGAATTGATCGCGAGCTTGAGCGTCCGAGACTGCTCGGCGTCCCCGACGTATAAGACCGTCGGACCAATTGATTTCATTAACTCCTCAACCCGCTCGAACGTGTCGCGGGGTCCCGAGACCAGGAGGGTGATGTTGCCCGACGAGAGGACCGCCGGATTGCCACTGACCGGAGATCGGAGGTAATCAACGCCGACCGCCGCGGCCTTCGCCGCAACCTCCGTCGAGATTCGAGGGGACACCGTCGACATGTCGATCAAGATGCCATGAGGAGATCCCGAGCTGAGCACACCGTCGTGGTCGAGGCAGACGTGGGCCAGCGCGTCATCATTGGCGAGGAACGTGATGACAATGCCAGCGTGTTCCCACACCGTCGCCAGTGCGTCCAATCGAAGGGCACCCCGGGCTTCGAGTGCAGAGACGTCCTTGGGCGAGCGGTTCCAAATCACGACCGACCACTCTTGATCAAGGAGTCGACCGGCGAGCGCCTGACCCATCTTGCCCATGCCCAATACGGCGACGCGTGGTCGCTCTTTACCGTCGTTCAAGGGAACTCCCTCCTCGATGGTGGTCCGAGATCAACGGACTTCTCCACTCCGCGACGTCAAGACGAGAGCGACAGGTGAGTGAGAAAGTCAGACCGTTGGGACACGACGAATACGTAGTCACTGCTCCCCACGGGGATTCGCTAGTTCCCTCGAAATTCAAGGTTTACCCAGATCGCTTCGACGGCCACATCGCCGACGTTGTGGAGCCGATGGGGTCGACTCGAATCGAAGGAGATGGAGTCACCAGCGTTGAGAACGTGGGTATCGAAGCCTAAGGCGATCTGCAACGTGCCTTTGAGGATGAATCCATACTCCACGCCGGCGTGTCGAATGAGCCGATCCTCCAACGTGGAGCTGCCTCCTACTTCGTAGCGAACGAACATGAAATCCGTCCGGTCGCGATGCGAGGACGTTAGTGATTCCCAGGTCACGCCGGAGTCCAGCACCAGTACCCGTCGTTCGTTCGGACGCACCACCGGTGAGGATCCGCCTTCGACGTGCAGCCGTTTGGTGGCCGGCGTCTCCTCTCCTTGCTCGACGGCGAGCCAGTGGTTGTTGCCGGCGTCGGTTGGTCCACTCGCCGAGTCCTCGCGGGTCGACTCGATGGAGTCGTCGTAATTGAACAACTCGTCGGTGGAGATGTCCAGCGCGGCACATATCGAAAAGAAGGTCGCGACCGAGGGCTGGGCTTTGCCCGTTTCGAGTTGTGAAATGAACGAAGCCGAGACTTCAATGTCTCGCGCGAATTGGCGAAGGGAGATGCCTCGTTCCATGCGGCGCTGGCGCAGACGCGCGCCGACCAAGCCCGGAGCGAGTCGGTGGTTGGTGGTTATCGGTTGGGGCTCGGCGACGCGGGTCTTGCGGGGATTTTTGGTCGTCGTCCGGGGAGGTGCTGCCGCCCTCGGTTCAGTGGCCACCCTCTTCGCATCCCCCATCGGTCAGTCCCTCTTCTCACATTCGTCACCCGCACACCAAAGACGGGAGTGCCCTTCGCTATCGCAAATGGCGTTCTTAGATTCTATTGACACCTACTCATCCGCCTTCAGTTTTTCCGCGAGGTGTTCCCACTCTCTGCTGAAGCGATAGGAGTGACGCGGCGGTGGGGCGGGGGCTTGCACCTCGATCCATCGCACCAGTCCCGATCCCCGGTTCTCGAAGCCGTGGTCGCATCCCACGCCCGCCCAGAGCACGTCACCGGGGTGCAAGACCAAAAGTTCCCCGTCGACCAGAGCGTGAACCTCGCCTTCGACGAAGACGTACGCCTCTTCGAAGGGATGGTCGTGAGGGTGCGCAATCGCGGTTGGTTGGTAGTCGACCATGAACATGGTGTGCAACTGAGCGCCGAGCTGCTGGTCGATGAGCATCTTCACACCGATTCCGCTGTAAGCGAGGAGCGCCGTCGCCATGCTCGGCGACACCGTGGGTGCGCTGACTTCGGAACCGCCGGCCAGCCGTTTCAGGTCCATAGCGTTCGAGTCAAATCGCGCCGCGTTCCGGTTTCGAGGATCTCGCATGTCGGGTATTTCCGGTTCCGATTCAACGAGTGCTTCGCCGGTGAAGAACGTGTCGCGGCGGCGACCGTCGTCAAGTTCGGCCGGCGCTTGCATCTGCAGCCAGCGGACTGGTTCGCCGATGGCTCGAAGTTGATAGGTCGTGGCGAGCGGCAGGACGATGCAGTGGTCGGGCCCGAGATGCGTCGTCTCACCGAGCGTGGTGACCACGAGCGTTCCCGAAAAGACGTAGAGACTGATCTCAAAGGAGTGGACGACCGTTTCGACGCGCCCGTCACGCTCAAGATGATTCACGGACAACGTCATGTGGGGTGACCCCGCGGCCCGATTCACGAGAATCTGTCGGCGATAACCCGAGGAGTGACGTTCAAAGGCCTCGGGTGTCCGGGCGCTCTGGTCATCGATCGTTGTCACGTGGTAGATGGCTCTCTCCTTCGATCAATCAGTTAACGACGGGCCGCGTCGCGGCTATTTGAGTAACCAGCCACCGTCGACCGCCAGATTCACGCCGTTGACACCCGTGTTGTTCAGCAAGAATTCGACTGCGTCCACTATCTCGGCCATCGTCACGGTTCGACCGAGCGGCGTTCGGTTGATGATGTGACTGTTGTCTTTGCCTTCCCAGTAGGGACTGTCACCGACGATGCCGGGATGAATCGCGTTCACTCGCACCGGTGCCAGTTCGGTCGCCAACGAATGCACGATGCCCGCGACCCCGCCGTTGACCGTGGATACGGTCGTCGATCCCGGGTAGGGACGCAGAAAAGCTAATCCCCCGAAGAGAACGATCGACGCATGGGGCATAAGGCGGTCGCGCAGCGTGTGCACCGCCTCGGTGTAACCGACCAACTTCAGCGTGACGAGCCGCACCGCGGCTGCGACGTCGTAGTTCGACAATGTGTTGGCGTCGCGTTCGATGGCAGCAATTATCAATTCGTCGACCGACGGCACACTGGAAAGGGACTGCGCGATGGTCTCGGGCATGGAGAGATCGACCGCAAGTCCGATGGTTCCCAGGCCGATCGCTTCGGCGGCGGCGTTCGCACTTTCTTGAGTACGACCGGAGAGATACACGGTCGTTCCTTTGGCGGCGAGCGACTTGACGAGCTCCTTGCCAAGGCCCTGGGTGCCCCCAAGGACAACTGCGGTGCGACCTGTTCGGTTCTCTGTCATCGACCGACCCCCTTTTTGAGTGTTCAGTGAAGTAAAACATACTCCAAGAAATCACGTCACGAAACGGAGATTGACCGTCGTCGTCTCTCGCGCGCGCACGACGAATCACCGTCCACGTATGGAGAATTGTCGCCAACGAGAGGTCCTCGTCCGTGTGAAGTAACTATTGACATTAAAGAACGCGGTGCTACGCTTCAGCCCCTAACGGCTAATCATTGGGGGGCTGGTCATGAGTAACAACGTCAACTCGAAGGGCGAATCGCTCGAGCACGGACGACCGATTGTCTTTCGAAACGGCATCGTCATCACGATGGACAACACGCATCGGGTGTTGAAGAACAGCGACGTGCTGGTCGTTGACGGAGTTATCAAGGAGATCGGACCGAATCTCAGCGCCCCCGACGGTGCGCTCAGTATCGACGCGACCGGCGGCATCATCATGCCCGGCATGATTGACACCCACCGACACATGTGGCAGACGGCGATGCGGGGCTACGGTGCGGACTGGAGTCTGTCGCAGTACTTCGTCTGGTATTACCTGCAGCACGGCAAGAATTTCCGACCGGAGGATATTTACGCCGGCAATCTCTTGTCAGGGATCGAAGCGATCGACGCCGGCGTCACGACGACAGTCGACTGGTCACACGGGTTGTCGAGTACTCAACACGCCGAAGCGGCGGTGGATGCGCTCGAGGCAGTCCCGGGACGATTCATTCTCGCCTACGGCAATATCCAGGCCGCCCCGTGGGAGTGGTCGATCGACTCGGCGTTCAAGGACTTCTACAGCCGCCGATTCAGCGCTACGAACGACATGCTCGGATTCCAAATGGCCTTTGACGTACTGGGCGACGCGGCGTTTCCCGAGAAGCCAGCCTTCGAAGTGGCCAAGGAATTGGGCGTGCCGGTCACGACCCACGCCGGCGTGTTCGGCGTCACCGGCGACGAGAGCATTCGCTTGATGCACGAACACGACTGCATGGGTCCGGACACGATCTTCGTGCACTGTTCAACGCTCTCCGACGATTCGTACAATCGCATCGCGTCGTCGGGCGGTTCGGCCTCGATCGCGACCGAGAGCGAGCAGAGTGCCGGCCAGGGCTACCCGTCGTCGTGGATTCTTCGTCAGTACGACATTCCGATCTCGTTGTCGCACGACACGTCGGTCTGGTGGAGCTCGGACTTCTTCACCGCCATGCGTTCCACTGTCGGTTCAGATCGGTCGCGTCAGCACTTTGAATCACAGCTCAAAGGCGAACAGGTGGTTAACCTCGATCTGCGTTGCGAAGAGGTCGTCCACTGGGCCACTCGTGGTGGTGCCAAAGCTCTCGGGCTGGAGAACAAGGTGGGGAGCCTCGAAGTCGGCAAGCGCGCCGATGTCGTGCTCATTAAGAATGACAACTCACCAGCGATGTTCCCGATCATTAATCCCTACGGACACGTCGTGATGCAGGCCCAACGGGCAGACGTCGACACCGTGGTGATTGACGGCAACATTGTTAAGCACGAGCACATGCTCGTCGGCATCGACCTGGGCGCGGCGCGAACGTTAACGGAAAAGACGGTCTCGTTCCTGGCGGACACGATCGGTGAAGAAGCGTGGGTCACCGGCATGCACCCTGAACTGACGGTGCGACAAGTGAATGAGAACCCGTATAAATACATGAAGTAGCCGCGCTCCCAACCGTGAATAGCGAGAGATCGACGCCTCAGCGGCGTCGATCTCTGGCGTGCGAGGCGTAATGACGAATGGGTTTGAGAGGCTTAGGTTTCGGGCGGAGCGACGTCAGAATTGGACGTTTATAACTGTTCACTATCGGTTGACACGTTAAGTAAACACGTGTACTGTCGGACTTCAATGGCAGTTCGTTTCGGGCGGAACGTCGGTTTTTGCTGAGCCTCTCGATGAGAGATCACCGGGGGGCCGCATGACGCAAGGAACATTGCAACACCTGTCGACGGCAAAGCGCCTTCGGCCTTTGAGGGGGGATTCAATGCTCAAAAACAGATTTCGTAGTCTCACGATTTTGACGGCCGGATTAATGGTCATGACGTCGATTGGATTTGGCGTCATGTCCAGTGCGCAGGCCGCCACGAAGCACAAGGTGAAGACGTACAACGTTGCCTATCTGTCCTACGGGGTCGCCAACAGCTACGACGCGCCGATGCTCGCCGCCGCTAAAGCCGTCGCCTTGACGACCGGTCACGTGAACGTGACGGTATTCGACTCTCAGAGCACCGACACCATCCAGGTATCCGACCTGCAAGACGCCATTAGCTCCCACAAGTTTCAAGGGATCCTCGTGCAGCCCATTTACGGACCGGCCCTCTTACCTGGCGTGAAGCTGGCGATCAAGAAGAAGATCAAGGTCGTCAATATTGACCAGGTCCTCGGCACGAACTACAACAGCGACCAAATTGAAGTGCACGGACTCTCGGGCAACGTCGTGTTCTTCCCCGCAAAGATCGGCTCACAGCTGGCCGCAGAAGCCATTTTGGCGTGTGGATCGGCGAACCCTTGCAAGATCGCTCTGGTCCACAATTACACGGGTGACGAACCGGACGCGGAGATTACGAAGACGTTTGACGCCGGCATCGCGAAGGACTCGACCGCGAGCATCGTCGCCAATGGGGACGGTCTCTACACCCCATCGGTGGCGCTGACCTTCATCGCGGACACGCTCGTCGCCAACCCGGGCTTGAACGTCATCGTCGGTGCCGACCAGGACTGTGAAGGTGCTCAATCGGCGCTTACTTCGGCGAAGAACACCTCCGTGAAGCTCGTTTGCTATGGCGCGAGCGCGACCGGTATCGCCGCCGTGAAGAGTGGTGCATGGTTCGCGGACGTCGCGCAATTGCCGGCGACCGAAGGCGAGCTCGGCATGATCGCTCTCATCAAGGCCATGAAGACGGGCAAGGGCTCGGGTTCGCAGAATCCGGTCGCGAAGTTGCCGAACAACGGTATCGTGACTCAAGCCAACGCCAGTAAGTTCAACGGCGAGTGGCCAGGTTGATCCGTCGGTAGGAGAGGGAGCGAAAATCCGAGACTGACATGGATAGGTTTAACTGACATGTCGACTGGGAACATTGAAGAGGCACCCCGCAGTACTGCGGCGTCCGTTCGAGGCGACTTCGTCGTCACTGGCGTGTCGAAGCGGTACGGCGGGGTGCCCGCTCTCAGTGACGTCTCACTGACGATTAGTCCCGGAACGGTGCACGCGTTGGTGGGCGAGAACGGGGCGGGCAAATCGACACTCGGCAAGATCATGTCCGGTGTGATTCCTCCCGATGAGGGGACGATGTCGCTCGGCGGCGAGCCCCTCAGTTTCAAATCGCCCCGCGACGCTCTGTCGCACGGCATCGCGACCATTGTGCAAGAACTCGCGATCGTCCCAGGACTCACGGTGGCCGAAAACGTCTACCTCGGGGTCGAACCGTCGACCGCCGGATTCGTTCGAAGGCGCCAATCACGTCGACAGTTCCGCGAGCTCGCCAAGACGGTAGGTTTCGATCTCTCGCCCGATCGACTGGCGGGCAGCCTTTCGATCGCTGACCAGCAAAAGGTCGAGATCATGCGAGCCCTTTCCCGCAATGCGTCGATCGTCATCATGGACGAGCCGACGGCGGCGCTGTCCGGCGGTGAAACCGAAGCACTGCACGGGATAATCCGTTCGCTGGTGCGCGACGGCAATTCGGTCGTCCTCATCTCGCACTACCTGTCCGAAGTGCTCGCACTCGCCGACGTCATCACGACCCTTCGCGACGCTAAGTTGATTCGCACCGTCGACGCCAAGGACGCGACCGAGGAGACGTTAATTGAGGGGATGCTCGGGCACTCACTCTCCTCGGCCTTTCCAGAGAAGGTCGTGGCGCAGGAGGAGAAGCCGGTCGTGTTGGAGGTCGAACACCTCCAAGCCCCGGGGGTCAATGACTGTTCCTTCGTCCTTCACGAAGGCGAGATCCTCGGTATTGCCGGCCTCGTTGGCGCCGGACGTTCCGAATTAGCTCGGGCAATTTTCCGCGATTCGAAGGTCTCGGGCGGCGGCGTTCGTCTGAAGGGAAAGGACCTCGGAGGTCACAGTCCGTCGCGTTCGATTCGCCGGGGACTGGTGTTCATTCCGGAATCACGAAAGGAGATGGGTCTGCTGGTCGGTCGATCTGTGAAGGAGAACGTCTCGCTCTCGCGACTTGACCTCGTCAGTCGACTTGGCTGGATCACGGGCATCCGGGAACGGCGCAAGGTCAATGAAGTAATGAAGTCGGTCACCGTCCGAGCCGCCAGCATCCGCATGCCGGTATCCATGCTTTCTGGCGGGAATCAACAGAAGCTCATGTTTGCCCGGTCCGTCATGTGCTCACCGAACGTCTTAATTGCCGACGAACCAACCCGAGGTGTCGACGTGGGTTCGAAGAGAACCATCTACGACCTCTTGACCGAGATGGCCGGGTCCGGAATGGGCGTGGTCGTCATATCGTCGGACCTAGAAGAGGTCCTAGGACTTGCCCATCGAGTCCTCGTCATGCGACATGGACGCATCATCACTGAACTCTCGGGCGAAGGTATCAACGAACAGGCCGTGCTCGCGGCCGCCTTCGCCGAGTCGACCAATAAAGGAACGGTTCGATCATGAACGAAAAGGTTGAAACGCTAGACGTCCTCGACGTCGACGAGGAGGGAGGCTCGAGTCTGCGATCAAGCGTGATTCGAGTCCTCGGGTCGTGGCGACTCGCCGGAATCGCTATCCCTTTCTTGATCCTCTTTATTTCGTTGTCAGTGTGGGTGGGGCCGTTCCTCACCAAGACCAACTTGATCAATATTCTCGACCAGCAATCGGCCTATCTGGCGATCGCCGCGGCCGGGACTCTGGTACTCGTCGCGGGCGGGCTCGACCTTTCGGTGGGAGCAATCTACGGCCTCGCGGCTGTCGTGTCGGGACAACTCGCCGAACACCATTCGCCGACCATCGCGATCGGGGCCGGGCTCTTAGTCGGCCTCGGCATGGGTCTGGCCAATGGGATGATCGTGGCGTTCCTCAAGATCAATCCGTTCATCGCCACGCTGGCGATGTCCTTCGTGATCAGTGGCATCGCTCTCAAGGCGTCGGGTAACAATCTCATCGTCCTTTCTCAGAACTCCGGTTTTTATAAGTTCGGCAACACCGTCTTCTTTTCGATACCCAGCGCGGTGTGGATCACGTTGGTCTTCGTCGCGATACTCGCGTTGGTGCTCGCCAAGACGACGTTCGGGCGCCGCGTCGTTGCCTCGGGAGGAAACGCCGAGGCCGCGCGACTGTCTGGCATTCGCGTCAATCAGATTCGCATCATCACCTATGCGCTGAGTGGACTCGCGGCCGGGTACGGCGGCGTCATCGACACGTCGCGGTTGCTCAGCGCCCAGGCCACCGGTGTTCCCAATCTGACCTTCATTGTGCTGGCCGGAGTTGTCGTCGGCGGAACGTCGATTGGCGGTGGCGAAGGTTCGGTACCACGAACCACCATCGGCGTCCTCTTCATCGCCATGATTTACAACGGCATCAATCTCACGAACATTGATTCGGTCTATCAACAGATCGTGCTCGGAGTGATCATCTTGGTCGCCGTCTCATTGGACGTCTGGGCGCGTAAGCGTCGAGTTTGACAATCGCTAGATACCTGGAGGAATGATGGGCATTCACACCTACGGAAGCAACGCCGTTGACTGGGAGAACCGCGTTGACATGCCCCGTCTTCGCGAGGAGCGCCTCGCCAAGTTGCAGGCCGAGCTAGAGCGATCAGACTTAGGGGCTCTCCTAACGTTCGACTTCCACAACATTCGCTACATGACCGGGACCCACATCGGCACGTGGGCCATGGACAAGTTGATCCGATTTGCGTTGTTGCCGCGCGGTGGCAAGCCCGTCGTGTGGGACTTCGGCTCGGCCGCGCGACACCATCAGCTCTACAACCCGTGGCTGACCGGCGTCCAAATCGGACCCGACGGTTCCGAGATGCCCTACGAAGGTGCGCGCGCCGGCATCTCGACGTTGCGCGGAGCCATTCCTCCCGGCGCCGACCGAGCCGGCACGGTCGTGGAGAAGATCAAAGAAGTCCTGTCCCAGTTCGGTCTCCAAAATGAACCAATCGGCGTCGACATCATCGAGATGCCCGTGCTCGCGGCGTTCGCCAAAGAGGGCATGACATTGGTCGACGGGCAACAGGTCTTCTTGGCGGCGCGAAAGATCAAGACGACCGACGAGATCTCGCTGCTGGCCCACGCCGCGTCGATGGTCGACACCGCGTACGAGGAGCTCTATGCGTTCCTGCGACCGGGCGTTCGCGAGAACGAGTGCGTCGGACTAGTGAACAAGACTCTGTACGACTTGGGGTCCGAACACGTCGAAGGGGTCAACGCGATCTCGGGCGAAAGGTGTTCTCCGCATCCCCACGTCTTCAGTGACCGACTGCTTCGACCGGGCGACCCGGCTTTCTTTGACATCCTGCATAGCTTCAATGGGTACCGCACCTGTTACTACCGCACGTTCGCGGTGGGTAGCGCTTCGGTCGCCCAGCACGATGCCTACACCAAGTGCCGAGAACTCGTCGACGCCGCCATCGCGATCGTGAGGCCCGGCACGACGACCGCGGACGTGGTCTCGCTGTGGCCCAAGGCCACCGAGTTCGGCTTCGCGAACGAAGAGGCGGCCTTCGGTCTGCAGTACGGACACGGGATCGGACTGTCGATCTGGGAACGACCAATATTCAGCCGCATGGTCTCGCTCGATCACCCCGAGGTGATCGAAGAGGGCATGGTCTTCGCTCTCGAGACGTTCTGGCCGGCGAAGGACGGCTGGTCGGCCGCGCGCATCGAGGAAGAGGTTGTCGTCACGGCGACGGGTTGCGAGGTGATCACGAAGTTCCCGGCCGAGGAACTGTTGGTGGCCGGCCAGCGCTACTTCAGCGCCGGTGGTCCGGTCAATGGTCTTCGAGAATCACAGTCGCACCTCAACACCGCGGCCGGGCGGGGTGAAAAGCCGGCTACCAAGTAGGCGCACCGCTTCATTTGCTCCCGGCTGGTCTCGAAGTTTCTCGCCGGAAATTCGTAGGCTACGAGCCGTGAGACTGTCACGTCGAAGAACCAGGGAGACCGTGCCGAGCGAGATCAAAGTTGAAATTCGACGAATCGTCACGAAGAGCGAACGGATTGTTCGAGCGATTTTAACAGCGGACGAAGCGGCTCTTGAAAAGTGATCCGATGACTGATCGTGGTGTCGCGGCGCCTCGAGTCTCGTTGGTCACCATCGCGCGAGAGTGGACGCGGATTGGCTGCATCGGTTTCGGAGGTCCCCCCGCTCACATCATCTTGCTCCGACGACTGTGCGTAGAAAAGCAGCGATGGATCGAAGGTAAGGACTTTGACGATGGCGTCGCCGCAACCAATCTCCTTCCCGGTCCCGCGTCAACTCAACTCGCTATTCTCTGCGCGTGGCGATTGCGAGGGATCGCCGGCGCATTAATCGGCGGAATTTGTTTCATTGTTCCGGGTCTCATACTGATACTGGCACTTTCGGTGGTGTTTCTTGACCGAAACGCTCCGGCGTGGGTGCTGGGGACCGCGGCCGGCGCTGGCGCGGCCATACCCGCCGTCGCACTGAAGGCGGCGTGGACCCTCGTCCCGGCCAGTCGTCGTGGCATGGGCGCTCGACGAGTGGAGCACGTGCGTTGGCTGATCTACGTCGTCGTTGGGGGAGTGGCGGCGTCCGTGGCCGGCTCGTATCTGGTACTGGCGTTGGTCGTGTGCGGAATAGTGGAGATCGCGGCGCGAAACTTGGGCATCGCCAAGCCATCGGGTTCGGCAAGAGCGATGTCCCCCGCCGTGATTGGCCATTTCGGCGTGGTCGGAGGTCTCGGCGCGATCGCGTGGGTGGCTTTCAAAGTTGGCGCACTCTCCTACGGCGGGGGATTCATCATCGTGCCCTTGATGCAGCACGACGTCGTGAGCACGTATCACTGGATGAGCAGCACGCAGTTCCTTAGCGCGGTGGCCCTCGGACAACTGACGCCCGGTCCGGTGGTGCAGACGGTCGCGGCCGTTGGTTACGCCGCGAGGGGCATCGGTGGTGGACTGCTCGCCGCGTTGATCGTGTTCAGTCCGTCGTTCCTCTTCGTGCTCGTGGGAGCGCCTCACTTCGACCGAGTTCGGGCCAATGCATCGGTCCAGTCATTTCTTCGCGGCGCGGGACCGGCGGTCATCGGGGCCATCGCCGGTTCGGCCATTCCGCTGGGGCGTGGACTTACTCACCTGTGGCAAATTCCAATACTCGCCGGAGCATTGATTCTGCTGCTCGCACTTCGACGCAGCGTGGTGACGTGCCTAATACTGGCCGGCGTGGTCGGCCTCGTGCTGGCTCCGTCGGGCGTACCGGTCTAAGGGCCTCGCGAGACGACGCAACGCAGCACGTCACGGACCCTCGTTGTTCAATAGTGACTAGGGGAGAGAGCGGTAGTGCTCGCGCCAGATCAGGCGATAGACACGGGTCTTTCGAGGAATGCTGCGCAGTCCCGGGATGAAAGGGGTGAGCAAGAGCCCCGCCGAGAGGACCATCATGATGCCCCACACGAGTATGTCGCCATTACCGCTCGAATTCATTGGCGTGACCTGGTACCAGAAGGTGTACAGCCAGAGCCACGCTTGACCCGGGTAGTTGCCCGTTTCGTTCATCATGCCCCACTGGTCACCCGTGAGGTGTTGCTTTTGAGCGATGTTGGACAAGTAGGTGCCGTCGGCCAAGAACAGTAGCGGCAGCGTGTAGTCACTGGTGTAGAAGCCGTTCTGCGTCACCAGGGCCTGGTCGAGGGCTCCGGTTCGGGCCATCTGGAAAAGGTCCGCCATCATTACGGGCAGTGGTCCAGCGTTCGTCGCGTTCACGACCAGTTGGCCACTCACGATCTGCATCTTGTTCGCCGCTTGCGAATAGTTCTTCACCCATCCGGCGCGCGCGGAGCCCGACGCTGAGGACCACTGCGAGAGGTCCGCCGTCAACGCCGGTTGCTTGGGAAGGGACTTCAATGGATCGATGATGAAGTCATTGACCGTATTCACGGGGATTCGGTCACCGACCCACTTGGCCAGGGTGAGCGGTCCCAGCTGTTGACCAGTGGAGGCGTTGTTGTACGGCGCGCCGTACCCCGCCGTGCCCGACGTAGCGTTCAGTTCACTGAGCGCCGTGGTGGCAAAATCCATCGGGGCGTTGGTGGACCAGGCCTTGATGGTGATCGAGGGATCGTCGGGCGAACCGAAGGCCACGGACAGCAACACCGTCAAGATCGAGACGATCACCACGGCGATGATGCCCTCTTTGACGATGTCGTAGGGGCTGTAACCGCCCTTCCACTCGGGAGCGTCCACGTCGGGACGAAACGCCTTGGTCATTGGGCCACCTCGGTTGATTTTTCAAAAGGCGGCACGACACCCTTGACGCGAACGAGGAGGACGTGGAGCACCGTCAAGACGACGGCGGCTAGCGGCAACAAGACGATGTGCCACATCAACATCTGTCCCGAATTCAAGACATTCCAGAACGCACCCGCGCCGGTGGAGTTAATACCATCCTTTGCCTGGGTGGAAATCCATTGAGAGTCGAAGTTCGATTGGCTCACGTAGCCGGTGAACGCCGTGGCGATGGAGGTGAGGAACGTAACGACCCCGGTCATCCACGTGAGGGCTCGACCTCCGCGCCAGGCGGCCATGAAGTACTTGCCCCACAGGTGTATGACCATGGCGAAGAAGAAGATCTCGACGCTCCAAAGGTGCGTCGAATTAATGAAGTGACCGACCGAAGAGGTGTGCCACCACTGCGGTCCGCGAATTGCCAGGAGACAGCCCGTGGCAATGACGACTCCGAGGGCGGCCAATGTCGTGACGCCAAAGACGTAGATCCACGACGAGACGTACGTCGGTTGGGTATCAGGTAGCAGTTTTTCCGGAGGGAGCTTGCCGGCGACGCGCTTGCGAAGACGGGTGGTCCACTGGCGATCGATCTCTGTGGTGCTCACGGGTTTTCCTTCCGGCGGCGTCGACCTGGAAATGGTGCGAAGAGCGCCACGATGAACGTGACGACCATCAGAATGATGACTATTAAGTTGGCCACGCTGATCTGGATAATGTGCCAGTGCACGTAATGACCAAGCGTGGTTAGCGGCCATATGGCGGCTAACAGTCCGAAACTTGACATCACACCTCCCCACTCATGTTGTATGAAGTCTCCCTCAAATGAACGACAGTCGAATAGGGACTAATTGCCCATCTCAGTCTCGAGGTGCGAAAGAGGGCAATTGTTTTACGCAAACCCCTCGGTCATGATCGTTGGGGCATGCATCACGATGATGCGCGCGGAACTACTCCAGCTGTCGGCGATCCAGTAAACCTTCGTGACCAGGAAATTCATTCCGAGTGGTCCCGTCATGAATCGTCAAGAGTTCATTGATTTGTGAATCGTGCTCACGATGCGTTCGACCGAGGGAATCGCGAGATCCTCGAGCGCGTCGGCCGCTGGCAGCGGGATGTGGGGCGTGGTGATGCGAACGATGGGTCCGTCGAGATCGTAGAAGACTTCGTCCGCGATGATCGAGGCCAATTCCGCCCCCCAACCGCAAAGGCGGGGATTCTCTTCTACGGTGAAGACTCGCCCGGTGGCTGACACTTCGCGAAGGATGGTGGTCGTGTCGAGGGGAACCAGCGATCGCACATCGATCACCGTGCACTCGATGCCATTCGTCGCGAGTTCCTCAGCCGCCTGGAGAGCTTTGGGCACCATGGAACCCAACGCGACGACCGTGGCGTTCGAGCCCTGACGAAGCACCTTGGCGGAACCGAGCGTGTCGACTATCTCCCCTTCAGGCACGTCCATCTTGGACGCGTAGAGTGCCTTGGCCTCTAAGAAGATGACGGGATCAGGGTCGCGAACCGATGCGGCCATGAGTCCGATGACGTCGGTCGCGTTCGACGGCACGACGACCTTCAGACCCGGGATCATCATGGCCCAGTTCTCGACGCTCTGGGAGTGTTGCGCGCCGAAGCGCAGTCCGCCCCCATTGCCGGAACGGATGACGAGCGGGAACGTCACTTGGCCGTTCGTCATGTAACGACTCTTCGCGATCTCGTTCGCTACGATGTCCCAGCACACCGCGAAGAAGTCCGAGAACATGATCTCGGCGATCGGTCGTAGACCGGTCATCGCGGCGCCCATCGCGGCGCCCAAGATGGCCTGCTCGCTGATGGGGGTGTCACGAACACGAACATCGCCGAACTCTTCCAGAAGTCCTACGGTGCCCTTGAAGACACCGCCGGCCGCGCCGACGTCCTCGCCGAGGAAGACCACGGAGTCGTCGCGACGCATCTCTTGGGCGATCCCGCGAGCAATCGCTTCTCGAAAAGTTAGTTGCGCCATGAGGCACCTCCGTCCGCCCATACGTCCTTTAGTAAGAGATCTTCGCCCGGCACATCGCCAGACTTCGCTTCATTCGTAGCCGTCTCAACTTCGGCGTCCACGTCGGCTTCTAAGACGAGGAGGTCGTCTTCGCTGACGCCCATCTCCAAGAGTCGGGACCGATAGAGGGGGATCGGATCCTTGAGGAGCCACTCGGCCAGTTCCTCGTCCGGGCGGTATTTCCCCGGATCGGCGCGCGAGTGCCCCCCGTGTCGATAGGTCTTGGCTTCGATCATGCTCGGTCCCTCGCCGGCTCGTGCGCGAGCTATCGCCAGCGACGTGACCTCGTAGACGGCGTCGGCGTCATTGCCGTCGACGATGATGCTTTCAAGTCCGTAGGCCGCAGCGCGATCGGCCGCGGGGTTCGCTACTGCCGTGACGTCTGAAGTTCGCGTGTACTCCATCCAGAGGTTGTTCTCGCAGAAGAAGATCACGGGCAACTTCCAGATCGCCGCGAAGTTAAGTGCTTCGTGGAAGGCGCCGATGTTGACCGAGCCGTCACCGAAGAACGCCACCGCGACCTGGTCGGTGCCTCGGTACTGAGCGCTCCACGCGGCGCCGCACGCAATAGGCAGGTGCGCACCGATGATCGCGTACGAACCCATCATCCCGTGCTCCACGCTGGTCAAGTGCATCGAGCCACCTTTGCCCGCCATCAGGCCGTTGGTGCGGCCCATCAGTTCGGCGAAGATCGGCATCATCGGCACGCCTCGCGCGAGCGTGTGCGCGTGACCGCGGTACGTCGCGAACGTCCAATCCGTCGGGCGCATCGCTGCGGCCACCCCGGCGGCGATCGCTTCTTGGCCAATGGAGAGGTGACTCGTCCCCTTCACGAAGTTCTCTAAGAAGAGGTCGTAGGCGCGTTGCTCGAACTGACGAAGTGCCACTTGACAGCGATACATCGCCACTTTGTGGTCGAGGTAACTCAGTTCGGGTGCGGCGTGGGCGCTGGTCATGTGTTCCTCCTAGTACTTGTTCGCGACCATGAGTTCTTGGGCCGGAAAGTGCGTAAGGATCGACGGACCATTTTCGGTCACGACGATCTCCTCTTCGATTCGCGCCGCCGACACACCATCGGACGCGGGGCAGTACGTCTCGAGGGCGAAGACCATGCCCGCTTGCAACTCGATGGGATCGCGCAGACTGTTGAGACGACTGATGATCGGTCGCTCGTGCAGACCGAGTCCGAGGCCGTGACCGAACTGCAACCCGAACGCGGCCATCTCGTTGGCGAAGCCGAAGTCCGTCGCGGCCGGCCACGCGAGCGCTATCTCGTCGGTGCCGACGCCCGGTCGGACGAGGTCGATCGCCGTATCCATCCACGCGCGCGCCTTGGCGTAGGCCTCTCGCTGCGGGGCCGTCGAGCTACCGACCGACATCGTGCGGTAGTAACACGTCCGGTAGCCGTTGTAGGAGTGGATGATGTCAAAGAAGGCCTGGTCACCGGGGCGAATCAGGCGGTCCGTGAAGTTGTGGGGATGGGGATTGCACCGCTCGCCCGAGACGGCGTTGATGGCTTCGACCTGGTCCGAGCCCATCTCGTAGAGTCGCTTGTTCGCTAGCGCGACGATCTCGTTCTCTCGTATCCCGGGCTTCAGGGCATCGAAGATGTCCTGGTAGACCCCGTCGACCATCGCGGCTGCCTGGGAGAGGAGCATCAACTCGTCCTGGTTCTTGATCTGGCGCGCGTCGAGCATCAACTGCTGCGCGTCGCGAATCTCCACTCCGGCCTTTTGGATTTCAAACAAGAACGGCAGTTCAACGAGGTCGATACCGACCGGTTGGTCCAGGAGTCCGTGGTCGCTCAAGATTCCGACGAGCTCTTTGACCGCCGACTCGAACAGTCCGGCCTGAGGTGCGACGGCGCCGCGCAGGCCCAGCATTCCGGCCCGGCAGTTCTCGGGTTCGAGCCACGGGGCGAAGAGCTGGTGATGGCGCGCCGCGGAACCGAAGTCCCAGACCATCGGCTCACCGCCTCGGGTCAAGAGGCAGTAACGCGTCATCTTGTCGCCGAGTGCGCCACCGATCCACGTCTGCGAGACGTATCGGATGTTGTAGGAGTCAAAGAGCAGGATCGCACCGAGGTCGCTCTGATCGAGCGCCTCGCGGGCCCGAGCGAGACGGTACGAACGCAAGCGATCGAAGTCGACTCGGGTCTCGAAGTCGACGCCGTTGTGACCGGGCGTATTGACGATTGGTCCGAAATCTTCACTCATTGTTTCCCTCCGAGTCCGTCATCAATGACCTTGTTTTCTGGTTTCAAAGTGAGTCCCGCACTTCGGGCCTCTTCGAGCAAGAGCACCGCGAAATCCTCATCAACGTGACCGGCGCCAACGGCACTGGCGACGATCTCGGTGCACAACTCCGACAACGGCATGGGCACGCTCAGGTTTTTCGCTTCGGCCATACCGAGATCGAAGTCTTTTTTCAGTAACACCGGGGTGAACGTGGGCTTGAAGTCGAGGTTCACGAACGCCGGGGTCTTGTAGCGCGTGAAGGTGGAGCCCATGACCGAGTCGTTCAAGAACTCGAGAAACGCGCTCCGTTCGATGCCGCCGCGTTCGGCGAGCACCGTGATCTCGGCCATTGCCTGGGTAACCACG
>Ga0182024_10008449_pt1 | contig 21703 bp, 22 predicted proteins | sample P32metaG_FD_120480 | JGI IMG/M metagenome (GOLD analysis project Ga0182024, IMG submission 120480) | Permafrost microbial communities from Stordalen Mire, Sweden - P3-2 metaG (Illumina Assembly) | ecosystem: Environmental > Terrestrial > Soil > Wetlands > Permafrost | place: Sweden: Stordalen...
CCCTCGGCGGCTAATTTCGAGGAACTCGGCGAGCTCCACTGGGACGAAAAGGACTACGCGAAGGCCAGGGAAGCCTTTGACCGCAGCATCACCGCGCGCAACGATTCACCGCATTCGTTCTATCGCCGAGGCCTCTGCTCGATGGAGCTCGGCGAACCAGCAGCAGCGGTACCCGACTTCGAGCACGTAGTCCACGCCGACGCGAAGTACGACTCCTATCGCGCCCAATTAATGCTAGCGCAGGCCTATATCGAGACGGGAAGGGAACAAGAAGCCGCGCCGCTTTTCGCCGAAGTCGTGCAGCACTCCAACACTCCCGAGACGCTCTACCTATACGCTGCTTTTCTGAAATCGCAGAAGCGCTACGACGAGTCTCGCGACTGGGCGAAGCAGCTCCTTCAGAAGCAACGAACGCTGCCTCGCTACTGGCAGCGCGTGGAACGTCCTTGGTTCCGCAAGGGGCAAGCCCTGCTCAAAGAGTTGCCCGCCTCCTAAGCTCACCGGGCGCCTTCACGCCAAGCGCGTCCGATTCGCTAAAGCATTTCCGTGCTGGCAAGCCCAGCGAGCCAGGAGTGCAGCGTGTCCACTTGATCGCTCGTTGTGTCGACGAATACCAAGCCCATGCCAATTCCGTCGTGAGCGTAAACCACCTTGCTGTTCGACGTGAAAGTCTCATCATTGCGGGAAATGACCACCTCCAGCGCGGTGCTTGCCGGAAACGTGCTCGGCGTATTCACGTAGCACCCTTTGGTGTTCACGTCTCTAAGCCTCCCCTGGATGCACATTACGCCCGCGGTCTCGGTGAGTTCCACGATGGCGAGGAAGCTGTAGCGCGGTTTGGCCCGTCGCTCAACGATCGAGCCCCTCACTGGAAATGGCGAATCCGGAAAATTCTCCAATGTCGTGACCTCGCAGTTCAGTCGGCTGATTCGAATCTTCCCGCGCCGCGGCGGCACGCTCGGGAACTAGCCGCCTCGTAGGATGGGACATCGCCAGAACCGAAACAAGTATCTGCTTGGTGTATTTCCCATCCAGGTACCACGCCCAGTGCGAAAATCACCAAAGCAGCATCTAACTCGCTTATTATGTGTCCAGTACGGCGAATCTGCTTGGTTACCCATCTCTCAAACCCATGTCCAACCATCGTGGAATGGCATGGCAAGCCCGGAAAGACGCAACTTATTGGCGCGGTTCGGGTTAAGTGTATGCGAATATTTCCTGCAACTTATATGGGTGGGTGTAGAATCTTAGTGACATACGAGCTCGCGGGTTCCCCGCCGGTCGATTTCGCCGCGAGCAAGGACTGAGTGTGGTGACACCATGACAACAGCCACTGGCTCCAAGCTCATTTTCACGGCAGTTGCCGCGATGGCTTTAGCCTGCGCCCCGAGTTCCATGTTGGCACAGCGCGGCGGCGGAGGCCACGGCGGGGGTGGCGGTGGGTCCCGTGGTGGGGGCGGTGGTGGGTTTCACGGCGGCGGATTTTCTGGCGGTGGTGGCGCACGTTCGTACGGCGGTGGTTCGTTTGGTGGTGGAGCGTATCGCGGCGGTGGAGCATCTCGAGGTGGCGGATCGTATCGCCCCTCAGCGCCGAGCTCCGCTGGTGCTGCGCGACCAGGCGGTAATTCCGTGCGGTCGGGAGCCGGCGCAGGTTCCTATCGACCCGGAGGCGCGTCTGGCTCTGCGCAAATCGCTCGCGACGGTCAGTGGCATTCCTTTGGAGCGACGAACTCTATCGGTTCGCGTGTAGGCGTAACGACCGCAGCGGGCGGCTTTGCCGGCGGGCGATCCGCGTTCGTTGGCGGTGGGGCCTTCGGTGGCGCCGGTTTCCGCGGCGGTTTCGGTGGACGTCCTGGACTCGGTTTTGGCTTCCCAGCGTACGGCGGTCGATTCGGTTTCGGCCGTTTCGGATATGGCTGGGGAGGCTTTGGTTGGGGACTCGGTTGGGGATTGGGATTTGGCTGGGGCCCCTGCTGGGGTGGTGCGTGGGCTTGGGATCCATTCTGCTTTGGTTCGTTTGGAGCGTATCCGCCTTACGGCGGCTACTACGACTATCCGCCAGATCCCTACGCGTATCCTCCGAGCGTCGGCTACGACCCGAATTATGGGCCGGGTGGTCCAGGCTACGACCCAGACAATCCCCCACTGCCTCCTGGTGCCGGTGGCCCGGGTTACGCCCCAGATAATCCTCCGCCGCCTCCTGCTGCGGGTGGTCCCAATGCATCCTATTCACCGTACGAGCGGAATCCCAATTGGGACACCAGCGTGAACTCCCCGCGGGCGGCGGCAAGGTCCGAAGTGCCCGTGGTGATTTATTTGAGAGACGGCAGTTCGCTTTCGCCAAGCGACTACTGGATTGTGGACAACAGGTTCCACTACGTGCTGGGAGGCCAGGAAAGCAGCATCGATGTCAACCGCGTGGACTTACCGCGCACCAATGACGTGAACCACAAGAACGGCGCGACATTTTGGCTGAAGTCGGCTCCGGATGATTCCACTCCCGTTCCCGGCAGCGAACCCCCGCCAGGCGCTCCAACTCCGCAGGACGACAACGCCGCTCCCGGCCCCGCAGGGGCGCCACAAACCGTGCCCGCCACGCCGCATCCAGCAACGCTGTAATGCTCATGCTTCGCGGTCCGGCCACGAATGCGTCGCGCGGCTAAAAGAGCTCTTTGCGTATTCCAAACTCTGCAATTTTCCCGGTGCAGCGCGGGCAAGCCGCACCGCACCGGTTATAGGAAGTCGCTGAAGGACTAGCGCACAATCATCCTGTGCGCTAAGCAAGCCCCGCCTTGTACAGCGCAACCAGCTTGCCCCAGGCGTGTTCAGCCTCGGCCATGTTATAAATCGGCCCATCGGCATCCGACGGCATATCCGACACGCACCAACCGTGCTTGGACTTATACACTTCAACTTCCGCTGCAGGAAACGCCGTTCGCAGCTTGTCTTTCGCGTCCGGCTGCCGCATGTCGTCATTCGAAGCGATACCGAAATACATCTTTGCTTTGATCTTTGGCGCCAGCAGGTGCGGGCTGGCAGGCGTGTCATTCACCAGATTACCTCCGTGGAATGATCCGCCCGCGCCAACGCGATCCGGCAGCACCGCGCACGTTCTCACCACCAGCGGCCCGCCCATGCAGTATCCCTGCGTGCCGATCTTCTTGGACTTATTCACTTCTTTTTGCTCGTCCATCCAGCCGATGTAAGCCACGGCATCTTTCTCCGGATTCCCAGGAGCATTGATCGATCCCATCAGCGGCTGCAGCTTGGCCATGTCATCTTTATTCGTAAAATTGAACGCGGGCACGTTATCGAACAGCTGCCCCTTGCCCATCCGATAGTACGGATTCGGCACCAGCACCGAGTAACCCTGGGCGGAAATGCGCTTGCCGATCGCCCGCATCGAAGGGCGCAGGCCGAATGCATCCGTCCAAATCAATACGCCCGGATGCGAGCCGTTGGCCGGATGAAAGAAGGCCGCATCGCCCATGCCATCGGGCATTTTGATCGTGACGTCCGTCTCGACAACCTCCATCTCGGCGGCGGATGCCGAACTCGTTGCGGCAACCACTCCCGCTGCGACGGACATGGCGATGAAATCGCGCCGTGACAGATCGCTGACCGCTTCGTCCTGTTTTTCGGAATCGTGTATCTCGTGAGTCATTGACTCGCTCCTTTTATTCTAGCTCGCTGACTTAATCTGGAATATTCCGTTGCGGCTCCATTTTCTCCCGCTTTGCGTGAAACCATATGCCAGTCAACTTTTAGTGTCAAGGGACGACCAGCTTATGAACTTCGTCATCGGCTTTCACCGCCGCTGTCACTGAAAAAGCCTTCTGCGTCATCAATAGCGGTCTTACTCATAATTGTCTGTTTGTACAAGCAGCTTGGACTTTACCAATATGGGGCGGCTGAACTCCTGATAATGGTCGAAGGCATCGAGCACGCCCCTTTGTCGAGCGCGACATTGGGAAGAAATATGGCGCCAACCCAATGATGGATAAACCCGCGGGCGGACCTTCTTTCGTTAAGGTCATGAGCGCCACTAGCACTTCGCCCGCAAGCACAAGCTGCACTAGATACGGCGACTCATCCACCCACAAGAATTGGCTGCGCGCGGCGGTGCGCTTGGTATCCTGCAAATATTTGAAGGGCGAGACTAGAACGAATGCAGTTTCCGGTGGCATATGCAGCACAGCGTGATCAGGTTGTTCTCAGCATCATCGCCTAGTTGGCCTCGGGAAGTCATGTGGTGTACCGCCAGTCCTACCGTTGCGCCGCAAGATTGGCAGCGCCACCGGTCGCGTTCCAAGACCGATTGACGGAGCCGCCGATACGAATCTGGATCCAGTCGAAGCCTCGGACGTTTTGTTTGGGGCAGGGTCATGAAGCTCTTTTCAGACCCTCCAGGAATTGCTGTTGTTGCGGGGAAGGCAGGAGTCTGAAGAGGCGATCCAGGGCCAGAAGCAATGCACCAGCGTCACCGCCTTCAAGGTTCGCTCCGGCCAGAAAGTCGGCGCAGATCATCTCAAGGCAGTAGCCTCTGGACTTGTCTGTACCGAGCATCAGTGCGGCTGTTTCCAGAGCGCGCTCAATCACCGGCAACTGGCTCTTGTAGGCCTTGAAATAAAGAATCTCCCACGGTTCCGTATCCTTCCCCGTCAGATGCTTGTCGACATCCCGTTTGAACTCTTCCCTGGGCAACTCCCGGGCTTTGTGCACCCAGGGTGCACAATCGAAGTTCTGCCGCTCTCTGCGGGCAACCTTCACCAATTCCCTGGCCTTGGTCCACCCGATCAATCGCAGTTCCGCTTTCGGAATCCGCGGCAGATGTTCGTGAATGGCCATCAAGTAGTAGGCCTTACGTCGCGATTCCGGGAACTTCCTCTCCAGGAACTCATCGAAGCACTTCAGGTTGTCCAGCCGCCAATACTGGCCTGTTCGAACCTCGCAGAGATAGCGGCCCAGGTCAACGAAGCGAACGTCGCGCTCCTGGCCGGAGCTTTTCTCCCACGCCAAGATCTCGTCGATTTTGGACAGCACGAGCAAGGCCCGCCGGCGATTGAGCTTCGGTGGCACCAGAAGTCGTCCGTTAGTCGTCAAAAGGTTCAAGCCAATCAAGGTCACTGGCTCCAGGGCAGCGCACGAGTTTCGCGTCGACCAACGGCTGGTTTCCCAGGCACAACCCCAACTGGGAGCAGCTCATGCATCCGTTCTGCGGGAAACGAATACCGCTGTGCGGCACAAATTGGCCCGCTTCGATCTGGCTGACTGTTGCGCCGACTAATTGAGCGAACTCCCGCCGCTGCTGGTCGCTAATTGTGGTTTTGAGATATTGGATCTCGGAAAAGCGCTTGCGGACAAAGGCCACAAGCGCCACATCGGAAATCCCGCTAATCCAGGAATAACAGATCAGCTGGGGATCGAGGGCCAACAGACCTTCGGGTTCCTCCGGATACCTAGCTGTGGTGGTCTTCCATTCGAGCAGGGTGGGCTTGCCGTCGAGCGTCCCTACCGCATCGAGGTAAGCCACGAAGTCGTTCCCTGCGGAAAGGGAACGAACGAGCTTGACCTGCATGTTGCATTGAGGCTGGCTGATACGGATTCGGTCCTCTTGGGCCAGCCGTTCGAGGAGCTGCACCCCTTGACGAAGCATGCGCTCCCAATCGTCTCCCTTGGAGTATTCCACCTGTGCGCCCTGGTGAGCTCCCCACTGCTTGAATAGCGCCGCAGCGCTATCCTCGCCGGCAAAGTAGGCCGCCAGGGCCTTCTCGAAGGCACGGCCAAATAACAGGGACGCGCGGTTCTCCTTCTCTCGCCAGCCATCGAGGTATCGGTAGCGGTAGCTTCTGGGACAGCGGAGGTATTGTGCGATTTGGGTATAGCTAAAGCTCATGGGCAACCTCTTGGCCGGTCACCAGACGAGCGGGCTCGATTTCTCCCCAGTCTCCGGCCGGCGCGAAACCATCTAGGTTCAAGAAGCACCGCCCGTTCAGGATCGTTCGAGAGATGCGGACAATTCCGCGAAGGCCCAGTAAGGCTTTCTCGTCCACTTCGTCTCTACCCATCAGATCGGGGTCGTAACCAAAATCGCGGAGGAACCAGCTGAGCTTCCATAAGGCCTTTGGGGTGCAGTAGAGGCGACCGTCGAGCGAATGGCCCTGGTGCTCTTTAGGTTCGAGAATAGCGAACCGCAAGACGTAAAATGGCCGTTGTGGATGCCAGCGATAAAAGGCTCGATCGACCCGGACCAGGAAGACACCTTCCAGGATTTCGTCGCCGTTGCGGCCCTCGCGATGGAGTCCGGGAATTTGGCGCTTCATTGGCTCACCTCGGTGGATTTGGCATAGCTGTTCAAGTGGCAGAGGAGACCGTCGCGATCCTTCGCGGCTCGTTCCGCCAGATCGTTGATGAAGGCCTCGACCGATTCGCGGCTGGCCTCACGCAGGGTCGGTTTGCCGCAGTAGTCGGCGGCATAGGCCTTGACGAGGGTGGCGTCGAGCCGGTGCTGACGGATGAGCAGGCAGAGACGATCGCGCAGTCGAGGCTGACCATTGTGATGGCCATTGGTGCCAGAAGCGGGAGATGCAGATCCGCTCTGGTTAGAAAGATCGGGATTGGAGCGCCTGGGCGCCGAACCGAGCTCCTCGACCGAGCAGAGCCCGATGCCGTAGGCCTTTCGGAGGGCGCGGTTGACGGCGCGGGTCTCCGCCACGCGCATCTCGGCCCCATGGACGAGCGGAGGCACGTTCGAGGGATCGGCATCCCCATAGCCCACGAAGCCCGTTGAACCGGACTTCTTATAGACCGTGGCCTTGAACACCCACCGGCCAGCGATCGGGTCGGATTGGCGCTCCTGTAAGAGGGTACGGATTCCGGAGCAGCGCTGGCGGAGAGCTATTCGAAGAAGACCTGCGTGGGTGACGTACCATTTACCGTCAACGAATAGCACCTCGCCTCGAGACACTGAAAGGCGCAAAGCCCTCGTCAGTTCGCGCAACGAGCTAAGATCTCTTCTTTGTAGCCAGGGATAAAGCTGCTTGACTACTCGCAGATTCTGACGTACTAGGTCTACCTTAGTCGTTGCTGATAACGACTGCGAACCTGGCGGAAGTGGCGTCATATTGACTCCTTTATGACGCCATTATGGCACCTCTAGGATCTGTGTGTCAAGCGGAGAATAATTGTGCATTTGTCATCTCTATCCCAATGAGCGAACAAAGAATCCGTCTGCCCCTACGTATATCGGCCAGCCTCAAGGCAAAACTAGCCGTCCTCGCCGAACGCGAACACCGATCTTTGAACAGACAGATAGAGTTCCTACTTGATCGAAGTGTCCGGGACGAGGAGAAGGTGAACGACACCGGGGGCTCGAATCGCCAGAAGAGCGAGCGAGTGAAGCGAAAGTGAAACGGAGTGGCGAAACTCGGTCCCTAACGATGCGATTCGGCCCGCCAGTTTTTCCGTTTCCACTGTATCAGCGGAAGCTCTCCGCGGAACAGTGCAGTGAAATAGCGCGGAAGGCGGTGCTCGCGCGGTGGGCAAAACATCGGACTAAGCGGCCGCGACACCCAAACTAGAGCTGACCGTTCTGGCCTTCCCGCGATTCAGCCGCGGCACCGGGGTGGGCGCGAGAGGGCAGACCGACGCCCTGTCCGCGCTCCAGGTCACGGACGCCATTTTTGGCAGCAGTGCAAGCGCTGGGGAAATGTCTTGACGAATTCGCTAGAGTCGCACTATTGTGTTATCGATGTAAGCTCTCGCTGAGTTTTTTTGACGCTGAGGAGTAGGGACGCCGCGACGGAGGTAGAGTCGTCGGCGTCTTTTTTTTGCTCGAACTGGTGCATGCTGCGTTTCCCGTGGGTTGTAGCAACGATGAGGAGGAAGACGATGCTGGGAATAACGCGAACACTCAACTCGAATCGGGAGGCAAAACGTGAAAATCCAGCGCGGATCAGGTCGCAATGCCATGAAGTGCGGAATTTTTGCGAAAATTTTGTTGAGCGGCGAAGCAGTGGGGGAGAGCGAGCATGATTACCTCGCGCTTCTTTCGGGTTTGCGCAAGCAATTTCGACCGGCTAATTGCCTCGAGGAGGTGTTAGTGGAGAAGCTGGCCTTTCTGTATTTGCGGCAAACGCGGGTCTACAAATTCGACATGCAGCTTGTGGGCAAACTCTTCACGAAAGTGGAGCGGGGCCTTGAAGTCGACCAGCAGCCGATCGAGACGGAATTTGTTGGCGAGAACAAGGAATACCAAGTTGTTGTTTTTCCGAAGGGTCCCTCGCCGGACTTGCTGATCAAGTACGAAGCCAACGTCGAGCGCCAGACCGCCCGGACTCAAGACCAGCTGGAACGCATCCAGCGAATGCGTCAGTTGCCTCCTGAGGCACCAAGTGAAAATTCGAGGACAGAGGCGAACCGGGCGGACTAGAAGGCGGCAGGTCCATCCTGAATCCCGCGAAGCGTACCAGAAGATAGCAGACGTGGAGGATTGCCTGCAATATTTGCGCGAGAAGGTTAGGACGGCAGCCAATCCGCTATCGGCTGGGCGCTCTGTCGCTTTCGTATGCATCGATCTGATCGACAGGGCACGCTGGTTATCGAACTATGTCGGCGCGATTGCATTCGACGTTTTCGAAGACGAGTGTCCACTCGAAGAGAAAATGCCCCTCATAACATGGGTGCTACAAATTCATCAGATGGTCTCGGACCTTACTCGCAAGGCGGTCGACGGCTTCCTCGCCTGCTTTGGAGGAGAACAGGCAATCGCAGTTCAAGCCGTAGTCGAGTGGATCGGGAGTCAGCGCGCAGAGACGTCAACCGACGCAGCCAAACGTGGAATCGATTTATTGGCGAAAATCATAACGACAAAATAAAAAAAGAAGAAGAAATAGGCCGCGATTTGACTATCGAAAGAGAATGAACCGCTCCAGCTGTGGTGCTTCAAGTTTTGTCTCGCTGGACGTGTTTGTTCTTCGCTGTAATATGCTGCCGTTTGGGGTCCTTTCGAGATTCTGGTACTGGGATGGGCTCTCAATGCGGAGATGCCGCGGTTGGCTCTGTCTGCCCATTCCGTCGGCGCAGAAGACAAAAATGCAAAAACGAACTGAACTAACGCATTTAGAATTAGCCGGTTAAGATTTTGGAGGCGAGGCAAACGCACGAATTCTTGACTCTTTTAGCAGCTTTGAGCAGCTTGTTGTCGGTGATTATGTCCTGATCTCGATGATTCGGATAGCGCGGTGAGATAGCGCGGCAGGCGGTGTTCGCTAGATTAAGGGGAGCGTGACGCCATCCTGTTTTGCGGTGGCTCGGTGCCGATCAATTTGTTGTTGACGGCGAGCAGGGACATCAGGAGGCCGAAAAGCGTGGCATCCCATTATGGGGACCATTGGCCATATTTGGGCTCGGAGTCGGGTGCCCATCAGGGTGAGGAGGGAGGGGAGGCGGCGGTGCAAGAAAGTGGAAAAGACTTCCATGTCACTTACCCGAACTCTCGAAAAAAACCTTTGTTTACAACTGGTTGCGGCCCTAGTCTCGATGGCCAACTAGTTGCTCCGGTCGTCCTATCTCGACGGTACTGTGGGGCAAAACGGGAGTCCCCACAAAAAACTGAGGTCGGTGGGCTTTGTCGTTGTGCGCAAGCCAATTCAGCCGTAAGCTATTTTGCATGTGTAGCTCACACGCAGTTCCACGATGGTGCTCGCCGGCCCTTCAGGGGCGTCCGATTCGAGGCTCGTCACCTTTTTGCGGTGGACGAACGCTCCCCGTAGTATTCTTGACGGCGACCCTCTATGAGAGATAAACATTCGGCTCGACAGGCAGGACAAGCTTTAGTTTTTGTTGCGCTGGGTTTGGTCGTCGTTCTCGCGTTCTTGGGTTTCGGGATCGACTTTGGCTATTACCGCTTCATGCAGCGCCAGTTGCAATCGGCGGCTGACGCTGGAGCGGTTGCCGGCGCCCTCGAAGTGCCTGCCTGCGGCGTGTCACCCGGCTGCGCCACAATGCAAAATGCCGTGACGACCGCGTTGTCCGAAAACGGCTTTTCCGGAGCCACGGTCAATACCGGTGCTTGTCCCGCCGCTCCCATAACCAGCCTGCAGGTCTATGTGAACAACCCTCCGAAGAACTGCATGGGAGCATTAGCGCCGTCGGGCACCCAAAACCCCAACGAGTATGTAGAAGTCGTCGTCGCTCAGCAGGAACCTTTGTTCTTTGCCAATGTCATCCCTGGCGTCGCAAAGCCTGTCATCACCACGCGCTCGGAGGCCTTGACGGGCAATGGCCCGAACTGCATGTACTCCTTGGACCCGTCTAATAGCGGCGCAATTTCGCTCGTAGCCCCCCTCCAGAGCGCGTGCGGCATCATCGACGAGTCGAGTTCCTCAAGCGCGCTTGATTGCGGAAGCCTCACCGCACCGTATGTTGGTGTGAACGGAAACGTAACCGGGACCTGTAGTCCGACAACACCCACGACAGGCATTCCGGATCCCACGCCCAGCGATCCGCTCCAATATCTACAAGCCAGCCTGAAGTCAGGGGCGCCGGCGACGGGCAGTTGCGGGAGCGCCCCTAGTGGCAATCTCAGGAGTGGCACGTATATAGGATCCAAAGGCGCAATCACCATCACAGGAACGGTCATCCTAAATCCAGGAACATATTGCGGCGGAATCACGGTGGGTTCTGGCGCGAACGTTACTTTTAATTCGGGAATCTACACGCTCAATTCCACCCCGACCGGCTCCCGCGGTGGTCTTACCATCAACGCGGGAACAACCGTTTCGGGTAGCGGCGTCGGCTTTTACAACGCCGGACCGGGTGGAGGAATTAATTTTATATGCTCCTCCTGTACTGCCGGCAGTGTCGTCCTCACCGCGCCGAATGCAAGCAACTGTGGCACATGTTCCGCGGCATGGCAGGGGATTCTTTTTTATCAGGATCCGACGAATACGACCGCTTCCGTTGTAGTTGGAAGTTCCACATCCAATACCAAACCCACCGGAACGTCCTACTTCCCGGATGCCAGCGTCACCTACGCGTTTGACGCCTCGGTCACATACAACATTCTTGTCGCCAAGGACATCACCATTGGTTTGACGTGGAATGGTACCAATATCAATACGAATACCTACAATAATTATAGTGAGCTTGCCGACGGGTCACCCATCAAGAGCGGAGCTGTTCTGGTCCAATGAAACCGACCTCCAGGGCCAAATCGAAAGACGAATTACGGATGTGCGGATACGATCACACCGATAGCAAAAATGGGACACGCCGGAACGACCAGCGCGGAGCCAGCATAGTGGAACTGGCCTTCGTCACGCCGGTTCTTTTGCTCCTCTTGATCGGCGTCATCGACATGGGCCGCGCCTACTACCTCAGCATCGAGGTCGCCAACGCCGCATTTGCCGGAGCTCAATACGGCGTCAAATCGCAGGACACTTCGCTGGCGGACATCGAAGCGGCGGCCACAAACGATGCCTCTGACGTACCCGGGATTTCAGCCACGGCCAGTCTCGGGTGTGAGTGCTCCAACGACGCGGCGAGTGCCCAGACGCCGTGTTCGACTACCCCCCCCACTTGCTCGGGCAATACGCTGGTCCAATTCGTCCAGGTGGCCACCACAGCGACCTATTCGACTTTGTTTCCGTGGCCAGCGCTCCCGTCATCATACACTCTCAATGGAAACGCCAAGCTTCGCCTCACGCAATAATTTGGTGCATCGGCTTATGAGAGCGACCAAGGAACGGTCAAGAGCACGAGGCAGCGCTTTGGTCGAGTTCGCGCTCGTCCTCACGGCCTTGTTCATGATGATGTTCGGCATCATGGACTTCTCGCGGGCCATGTACGCGTACCACTTCGTTTCCAATGCTGCGCGGGACGCCACCCGCTTTGCCAGCGTCCGTGGCTCAGCCTGCAAGACCGCTACGGTGACCCCGTGTCCGGTCTCGGCAACTGACGTTACGGATTACGTATACGGTATTATCCCGGCGGGTTTGGCTGTAACCAGTATCTCCGGCGGTTCCACGACGTGTCAGCCCGGCAATCCCAGCGCGCCATACACTCTGTGGGTGTGCGCTTACTGGCCCGGCGCGGCGGAAACGGGTACCCTCTCCTCGTCATGCGTCACCACCCACGGCGTCAATAGCCCCGGCTGCCCGGTGCAGGTCACGGTGGAGTATCAATATGGATTCAGTCTCCCGTTTATCGTCAACAACATATCGTCCATCAATATGACGAGCACATCGGAAGTCGTCATTTCCCAGTGAAAGCATAAAAGGTCCCTGGCCGTTGCCCGTGAGATGTTCAGCCTCAGGGTACGAGGTTGACGTGCAGTTCGGCCGCGTAGAGCATGGTCCGGTCATTGTCCCGCGCTGCCCATTTCAAAAGCGTTTGAAGACTGCGCTCTACGCGCCCGTTGAACACTTCGCGCCCGTTCGCCACCACCTTGATCGGCTGATTGAAATCGAACACATCCGGCGAGAGCAGCAGCGTAAAAGCCTTCACGCCCGTCGTTTTCGCGGTCACCGTGTTGCCCGTTCGCTCGAGATCGACGCGGCCCTCGGTCTTCGGCAGGTTAAACAATGTGCCCTGCGTTTCCGTGTCGGCTTCCAGATTAAACTCGGTGACTGCATTTGCGTCGTCCAGCGTTTTGGCCTCGCCCGGCGCGTATCCGAACTTGTCGATCATCAGCCAGTGATCCCGGTTGTAAGTGAGATCGGCGGCCTCCCAGGTGAGCTTGGCGGGATTCGGGTCACGCGGATGCTCGGTAACGAACTTCTCGTAGGCGTCCTTGACCTCCGGCCACCATTTAGTGTTGTGCTCGCCGTCGGGTTGCGGATCGTATGTGATGTCCACGCCAGCAGCCATCAGGTGCTGCGTGAACGGCTCGACCGTTGCGATCGGGTACAACGGGTCCTTCCCGCCATTTACCACAAACATTGGCTTATTGAGAAGGTTGTTCGGAAAGATGCGGCCGTCGTCGATCTCCTCGTTGGCCAGAACCATGATGTAACCGTTCAGCGGAAGGAAGCTCGCAAACGGCGTGGTATCCCGCATAGCGATAAAATACGACCCCGTTGCGCCGTCCGAAACTCCCGAGAGCACCACGCGATTCTCATCGACGTTATAAGTCCTCTTCAGGGAATCGATGATCGCATTCAAGTTCTGGATCTGGTCGTCGCCCCACCACGGCGCGTGGTCCCAGGCATACGGCAGCACGTAGATTTGCTCGGCGCCCGCCAGCGCCCCGATGGCGCCATCGCCGCGCGGTTTGTTGTCTTGGCGCCCGCCGATTCCTCCGTGTAGCTGAAAGCGCACCTGGTATCGCCGCGATGGGTCGTAGTTCGCCGGAATGTTCACCGCATAAAAATGCTCCAGGTCGTCCTCGGTGCGGTTTTGCAGCATGATCACGCCGGTTGGCTGAGCCGTGTAGGTTCGGCCCGCCCTTAAGATCCGCCACGCGTCGTCAAACGTCACGCCACTCTTGGCAATGTCATCAATCGCTCGCGCGGCCTCCGCCGGAGAACCCGCCGCCCAAAAGTTTTGCCAGGTCGCGGAGCTGGTTGCAACCGGCGTCTGCGAGCCGGCGGTGTTATTCTGTGGACGCGCCGGCGGCGCAGCCAGAAGCGCGGCCACGAAAATCAGGTAGAGTGCGAATCGTGGGTGTCTCATCCGGCGCAGTATAAACTAGATTTTTGCGATCGGCACCTTGTGATATAGTGCGCGCACTTACAGTTGCAAGCTCGATAACACAGCCTTCGCAAAAATACCCGAGGTTTCCCATGGATCAGTCCAATAGCGATCAGTCCAACACACCAAACACAAATAGCCAGCGAGCCAACGCCCGCCGCCAATTCCTGAAATATCTAGCAGCCAGCCCCTGCATCGCCTCACTCGGCGGCATAGCCGCTTTCCTCGAGCGCGGCGGGATCGGCGTCCACGCCCAGGACCTTCCCACAGCGGCCGCGCGAGCGCAAAATCCTCCCGACGTCATCACGGCCCCCGCGCAAGCGCTCGACGTTTTCGATTTCGAGGAGCCCGCTCACCGCAAAATGTTGCCCGGTCATTGGGCATATCTGGTAAGCGGCGTCGACGACGACGCCACCCTGCGCGCCAATCGCGAAGGGTTCAATCACATTCAGCTTCGCCCGCGTCGTTTGCGCGACGCCACCAAGCTCGACTCCAAGATCACCCTCTTCGGCATCGCCTACGACGCCCCGATCTTCACCTGCCCCACCGGCGGCGAACGCAGCGTTTGGCTGCAGGACGGCGAGCTCTCCGTGGCCCGCGCCGCCAAAGCAAAAAACACCCTGCAGATGCTCTCCTCGGCCACCTCAACCGACGTCGAAGCCGTGAACGCCGCCCTCGGCCGCCCCGTCGTCTTCCAAGTCTACGCGCCGCCCGTCTGGGAAAATTGCCAAAAACTCCTAAAGCGCGTCGAGGCCGCCGGCTGCACGGCAATCGACCTCATCGTGGACATCGCCACCGGCCGCAATCTCGAAACCGATCTGCGCCTGCGCCCAAAGGATCTGACCACCTGCCGCGCATGCCACGAAGGTGACCGTGGCGACTCAGGCGCCATGGCCAAAGGCTTCGATAATTCCAAGGACCTCCCGAGTTATCCGCTGGATTGGAATTACGTCGACAAAATGCGCCAAGCCTGGAAGGGAAAATTCGGCATCAAGGGCATCCTCACCCGTGAGGACGCCGGCCTCTGCATCCAGCACGGCATCGATTACATCCACGTCTCAAACCACGGCGGCCGCTCCACCGAAACCATGCGCTCTACCATCGAGACGCTCCCGGAAATCGTAGCCGAGGTCAACGGCCGCGTTCCCGTCTTCATCGACGGCGGCTTCCGCCGCGGCACCGACGTCTTCAAGGCCCTCGCTCTCGGCGCCACCGCTGTCGGCATCGGACGCCCCATGCTTTGGGGCCTCGGCGCATTTGGCCAAGCCGGCGTCGAAAAGGTCCTCGAAATCATGCAGACCGAATTCAGGCTAGCCATGGCCAATTGCGGCACCCGCACCCTACCCGATATCAACCGCGCCTACATCGCCACCCCCGACTGGAAAGGCTAGCCAGCTCGACCGCGCGCACTTATTCGGATCGCTGGATGCACTTGCCGAAGCGCTACGGGTGAGCTAAGCTAGCTTAGCTAAGGAGTCCGAATGAGAATCGTAACCATCCACCAGGCAAAAACGAATCTCTCTCGGCTCATCGAGAAAGCCTCCGAAGGCGAGGAAGTAATTATCGCTCGTGGAGCCAAGCCCGTAGCCCGCCTCGTTCCCATCGAGGTCAAAGGCAAACGCCAACCGGGGCCGCTCAAGGGCAAGTTGCGGGTCGGCCCCGAATTCTTTGAGCCCCTCCCCGAGAGCGAACTGTCCTCCTGGGAGTAGTTTTTTGCGCGCCTTACTCGACACTCATGCCTTGCTCTGGTGGCTTTCCGACGATCCAGCGCTGCCCCGAACTGCTCGAAGAGCAATTGCGGAAACCAGGAACACGCTGATTGTAAGTGCCGCTTCGGCTTGGGAAATTGCCACCAAGTTTCGCTTGGGCAAGCTAGCGACGGCAGCCGATCTTGTGTCGGACTTCGCTGTCCGACTCGAAAACGAAGGCTTTCAGTTGATGGCTATTTCCGCTGAGCATGGCGTTCGAGCGGGCCTTTTGCCAGGTCCGCACAAAGATCCATTCGATCGCATGTTGATTGCGCAGTCGCAGGCGGAAAACTTACCAATCATCAGCAACGAAGCGATCTTTGAGACCTACGGCGTCAGGCGGCTTTGGTAAGAGCCGCCCTCGCTGCGCCAGAAGCTTCAACCGCGCATGCGGAAGGCTGCCTTACTTCTTTTCCCCGGCCGGCTTTGCAATCGCGTCCGCATAAGCCTGCGCCTCCGACGGAATGCAAAGCTGCTCCTCGAATTCCTGGTCAGGAATCCACTTGTAAACCGTCTTGCCCATCACAAATGGCTTGGTAAATACCTTCGGGTCATCCACGGCCACGGTGACCTCCAGCGTGTTATGGTCCACCCGCGTGTAGCGCTCGGTCACGTGCAGATCGGCGCTGTGCGGATGGCCCGCGCTATCCAGCCAGGTGTCCTCGTCCATGCCCACCGTATCCACCACGAAGGTGTAATCCCCATCCCAATGTCCAACCGAATACCCGTAGTACCGCGGATCGGGCGCATTCGGATCGTCGCTCCCGGCATTCTTGGGAAGCGCCCGCCCGTCCGTCCACACTTCGCGCCAGATCCTTTCGTACTGAGACAGAATCAGCACACGGTTCGGCATCCCACCGATCGCCAGCCCTCTCAACTCAAAAACCGCGTTGCGCGGAAAACCCAAAGGATCGCAATGATTCAAAGGATCATTCGAGGCCGCCACGGCTCCGCCTCCATTCGTGGCGCGGGTAGCAAAGCGCGCCTGCCCCCATGCCGTCATCGGCGGCACAGGGTCCACTCGCACCGCGCCAATCGGCCCCTCCCACGCCCCGCTGATGTCATGCTTCGGAGCCGGATCCGAAGGCTTCGTATCCGCGCAAAGCACTTGATATTCCGTTCCTGCCTGACCCGTCTGGCCGCAATGCTGCTTCGCGAGATCAGCCACCGGGCCTCGGTCGACTTGCGCACGCGCCTGGGGCGAGAAGCCAAGCACCGCAACGACAGCGAGACTCGCGACAAAATACGGTAGAAAAGTTTTCATCACCTGATCCTCCTGGCGACGCTCAAGATCCCTCAAATCAAAATCCGCAGCCAGTCCGCCTGATCCCGGACTCGACTGCCAGTCTCGCTACTTCTTTTTTGCGCCCGCCGGATTGGCAATCGTATCCAGATACGCTTGCGCCGACGATGGGATGCAAAGCTGCTCCTCAAATTCCTGGTTGGGAATCCACATGTAAACCGTCGTGCCCAGCAAAAAAGGTCCGGTGAAGATTTTCGGATCGTCGACATTCACGGTCACTTTCAGCGTGTTGTGGTCGACGCGTGTGTAGCGTTCGGTCACGTGCAGATCGCTGCTGTGCGGATGCCCTTCATTATCGAGCCAGGTGCTGGTGTCCGTGCCCACCGTATCCACCACGAAAGTGTAATCCCCATCCCAATGGCCCACCGAATACCCGTAGTACCGCGGATCGGGCGCATTCGGATCGTCGCTTCCGGCATTTTTAGGAAGCGGCCGCCCATCCGTCCAGACTTCGCGCCAGACCTTTTCGTACTGGGAAAGAATCAGCACACGGTTCGGCATCTGGCCGATCGCCAATCCTCGGAGTTCCCAAACTGTATTGCGTGGGAAGCCCAGCGGATCGCAATGGTCCAGCGGATCGTTGGCATCCGCGACGTTAGCAGTTCCATTCGTCCTATTCAGGGCAGCCAGTTTTTTCCCCGCTTCCGTCATCGCTGGCAGCTTATTGTTCATCACCGCGCCCACAGGCCCTTCCCAGGCGCCGCTAATGTCATGCTTTGGAGCCGGATCCGCCGGCTTCGTGTCGGCGCAAAGAATCTGATACAACGTCCCCGGCTGTCCGGCCTGCCCGCAATGCTGTTCCGCCAGAGCAGCGACATTGGCCTTGGATTGCCCTTGTGCGCTTTGCGCAGCCGCGCCAAGCGAGAGACTCAGCGCTCCAATGAGACCGATGACAAAATACGAAAGACAAGATTTCATCAATTGATCCTCCTGGCGACGTCCAAAATTTCCCGAAACCAAAATGCGCAGCCGATTCCGCAATCCCGTCGGGAGAGCCGGCCCGCAACCCAATCGACTGCGACCTCGCTGTCTGCTTGCTGTAGCAGCGTGTACCACAATTCCCTCGATCAAAACAAGTCCACCGGTGTTGAACTCGCGGGGCAGCTTCCGAAGGCGCGCCCTTTTCGGCGGCTGGCTATGAAGGTGAGTTATGCGTTCCAGTGCCAGGGCTAGAAGGTCATCCCAGCCGCTCAGGCGCGCAACGATGGATAATATCTGTAGCTTAGCGTTTGAAAATCAGCGCCATATTGCTCCCCACCATGAACACGCCAAACAGAATCACGAACACGCTGAATATTCTGCGAAGCTGTTGCGCGCTCAGTGTCTCCGTTAATTTGACGCCCACATACGTCGCCAGTAAAGCAGGTGTCACAAGTTCGAGCAACAAAAGCCAATCAATCGCCAGGGTGTGCCGATGTCCGTACAGAGCCAGCGCGCTATTCGCTGCGATAACCAGCAGAGCGGTTCCGGTTGCGGATTTGATGGGTATCTCCAGGAACAGCACCAGCGAGGGCACCACCAGGAACCCTCCGCCCACGCCGAGAAATCCCGCCAGAAATCCCACAATTCCGCCTGCAATGATCACCGGCCAAATGTTCCGTTCGGATGTCGAATTCTGCCGCTCCCTTCGCGTGAAGAGCATGGCAGTTCCTGAAACGCCCATCAGCACTCCAAACAGCAGCAATAAAACCGTGCCGGAGACATGCCGGGAAAGCACCGCGCCCAGAAAATTCAGCGGCGCGCCGAAACAAAAGAAAAGCAAACCCTGTTTCCAGGCCACCCGCGCCGCCTCCTGATGCAGGAACGCGCCAACCAGCGCCGTGCTCCCCACCAGGATCAGCGAAAGACTAATCGCGGCGTGCGCCTCCACACCCAGCGCATACACCAGGATTGGCACCGTCAAAATCGAGCCGCCACCCCCAAGAAGACCCAGCACCAAACCCATTAACGCAATCAACAAAATACCGAGCCAAAGATGCAAGTGAGCGTCCTCTCTGCACGGAACGCCAGCGACGGGTTTCGTGAAACTCGAACGGTAAGAGCGAGCCACCCTTCCAACATCGTTGCGACCCTTGGCGTATTTCTCTCGAACCGCTTACTCTCAGACAACATCGTTCCTCGTCCTCGGGCCAATTGTACGCGGACTATATCACTCGTACCTCGCGGCCAGCTCCCGATAGGTCCTGCTCGTAAGGTGCCCAGCCAGCTCTCACCGTCATGATGTTCACTAGGAAGGTTGCATCTCACGCGGAGCCATTCGCCGCCGATCGCTGAAGCAGCGAATCCAGGGAAAAGTAATTCCTACCAAGAAATGTCAGCAGAATGAAATACACCAGGCAGTAAATCAGTTGCAGACCCGCCGTCTCCCAATCCTGCGCGAGCGTTACCCCGCCCATCAGTAGAATCATTACCAGAAACCCCGCCATCAGAGCGATGCGCGTAAACAACCCGAGGAGCAATAGCAGCCCGACGAGCGCCTCGACCCATGGCAAGACAGCCGCAAAAACAGGCACAGCGGCCTTGGGGACCAGCACCGCCGGTGCCAAGGACTTATTCAGATAAGCGAGGAAGGCTTGGTGATCGCCAAGCAAACGGCTCAGGCCATGGAAGCAAATATTCAGGCCAAAAACGAACCGCAGGAACCCATAAGCGATACGCTCATCTGTCTGCGTGTTGCTCACGCGAATCTCCTCATCGCCTTCCTGGGTACACGCGAGTTCCAGGCATTCCGCCGCGCATAATACCACACGCCTGCTCTGCATATTCCCGCGCTTCAGTTGGCCGCCCGAGCCTTGCAGCCTTGCATTGATCGGGACATCGGCCTGAAAGACCCCCTGTCTTGGAACTGTCCTGCAGATCAGTAGACCTGCCATCAAAGTCACACGTAAATTGAACTCAATCCGAGGCGACTTCACCTTCATTGCCGTGCGGCCGCCGGAGAAAAGGGGGAACAATGGCGCAGAATTCCGCCTTCGCCGAATTCAAACAAGGAATCACACTTTTGCGAAAAGGCTACTCAGCCGAGGCCCTTGAATATTTGGAACGTGCCGCAGGATTGGAGCAACACAACCCGTATTACCTTTCCTTCCTCGGGGTCTCCATTGCTCGCGCCCAACGAAAGTGGCAGCGAGCAGTGAGCTTCTGCGAAATGGCCCTGAGTTTGAAGCGCAATGAAGCGCAACTCTACTTGAATCTAGCCGAGGTGTACGTGTCGGCTGGCCGGCGTGACGATGCCATCGAGATCCTGGATGCGGCCTTGAAATATTGCCCCGCCGATCGTCACATCCAGCAAGTGCGCGGCAGCCTCGGAAGGCGAGCCTCCCCCGTTCTTCCTTTCCTTGGCCGCGGACATTTCTTGAACTGTAGCCTAGGGAAGTTACGATACCGCACCTTGGGACGCCTGCAGAAGCCACAAAGCTAGAACAGCTTAGTCGGCTGACGGCTGAGCCACAGGCTGGGCGACCGCGTCTTGCAGAGGCCGGATCGTTTCCTTGCCGCTGGCCCACGCGCGGAATCGATCGAGGTAGAGGTAGACGACCGGTGTTGTGTAAAGCGTAAGCGCCTGGCTCACCAACAGGCCGCCCACGATGGCAATGCCCAGCGGCCGGCGCAACTCTGAACCGTTTCCCCCCATCAGCGCCATCGGGATGCCGCCAAACATCGCCGCCATGGTCGTCATCAGGATCGGCCGGAAGCGCAGCAGGCAGGCCTGGTAGATCGATTCCACCGGGCTATGGCCGTCCTTGCGCTCGGCCTCGATCGCAAAGTCGATCATCAGGATGGCGTTCTTTTTCACGATGCCCACCAGCAGGATGATCCCGATCAGGGCGATGATGCTCAACTCGGTGTGAAAAAAGAGCAGCGCCAGCAGCGCCCCCACTCCGGCGGACGGCAGCGTCGAAAGTATCGTGATCGGATGAACGTAGTTCTCGTAAAGGATCCCGAGCACGATGTAAACCACCACGAGCGCCGCCAGGATCAGGTACGGCTCGCTCGCCAGCGAAGCTTGAAACGCCTGCGCCACCCCTTGAAAGCCGGCGTGAATGTCCGACGGCAACTCCAGCGTGCGCTCGACCTTTTGCACCGCGTCCACGGCGTCTCCCAGAGGAACGTCCGGCGCCAGGTTGAACGAAAACGTGATCGCCGGAAACTGCCCCTGGTGATTTACCGCCAGCGATGTGGTCGACGGCTCATAGCGCGTGAACGCGCTGAGCGGAATCATGCGGCCGGAGGTATTCCGCACGTAGAGATTTTTGAGCTGGTCAGGATTTTGCGTGTACTGAGGATCCATCTCCATAATGACGTGATACTGATTGATCGGGCTGTACACGGTATTCACCGGCCGCTGCCCGAACCCGTCGTAGAGCGCGTTGTCGATCGCATCGGGCGTGAGCCCCAGGCGCCCGGCCGTATCGCGATCGATCACCACCCCCGCCTCCAGCGCGTGGTTCTGCAAATCGCTGTTCACGTCCCGAAGCTCCGGGAGCGCTTTTAGCTTTTGCTCGATCCGCGGCGCCCAGGCTAGCAGCTCCTTCCAGTCGGTTCCCATCAGCGTGTACTGGAATTGCGCATTGGCCTGGCGTCCGCCAATGGTCACGTCCTGCACGGCCTGCAGGAATAGCGTCGCTCCCGGCACGCGCGCCAGCTTCGGCCGTAGCCGGTTGATTACATCCGTGGCGCTGATTTTGCGCTCGGAAATCGGCTTCAGCGTAATCGTGAGCGTCGACGTATTGGCGCCAAATAGAAAGCCGGCCGTGTCCGCCACCGCCGGGTCGGCCCGCACAATGGTCATGTACTGCGTCATCTTGTCGCGCATGGACTGGAACGAGATGTCCTCGGAAGCGCGCGCATTGCCGATCAAGCCGCCGGTGTCCTGCTGCGGGAAGAAGCCCTTCGGAATCACAATGTAGAGGTAAACCGCCAGGCCCACCGCCCCCAGCATTACGCCCAGGATCAGCGG
>Ga0182024_10008450_pt1 | contig 21697 bp, 21 predicted proteins | sample P32metaG_FD_120480 | JGI IMG/M metagenome (GOLD analysis project Ga0182024, IMG submission 120480) | Permafrost microbial communities from Stordalen Mire, Sweden - P3-2 metaG (Illumina Assembly) | ecosystem: Environmental > Terrestrial > Soil > Wetlands > Permafrost | place: Sweden: Stordalen...
CTTTTTTCAAAGACTGGAAGTTCGATCGGTTCTAACGCTTCCGACCTGTCGGAGTTGTTGCGTTTCGACTGCAAGTCCATCAGTTGGTCCCCAAATCCCGCCAGCAGAGGCGTCGCGCCTCTGTGAAGCCTGTTCGGTTTAAGAATAAGCGGATTTTAACATCTTCTCTCCAATTTTCATCAGACAACTTTTTCACCCCTCAGGAACCGTCGTTAATCTTCTTCGCCGGCGCAGACTCACGACCTGGAGTTTGCCCGATAGTGCCGAGGTGCGGAGATCCGAAATTCTGTGCGCGCTCGCTCGCGCAAAGGCCCTCCGTAGAGACTCTTCTCGATGAGTTTTGCTGGCGTTTCATGACAGGATCGACCCACAGGGTAATCCTTTCCTCGTATTCACAGTGATCGTGCCCAATGATAGCGAGCGTGACTTCAACAGGTCCGTCGAGCACCAGCGTTTTTGGTTTGGGATTACCGATTCCTTAAGAGCCAGCCTTCCACCTGGGATCCGGGTTTCAAGATCCTGCGGTCCAACAAAACATGGTTCATGACCTTCTCACGGGGTAACTTCGGTGCGCCTTTTCCAGGAAAATTGTAATTAAATGGATCGCGTCCGACGTCCCGGGGATCCGGAAGCCATTCAAACTCCGAGTTCGACCAAGGTGGCCGCAGTTCGACATCGCGAAACGGGATTGGTCTCGATGTTTGATTGACAATCAGTAGGTCAATGATGCAACCAGCGCGTCGGTCAGGCAGGTCAAAGACCATATTTCCGTGCAGCCCGCCGACCTGCTTGATTTCAACGTCGAGTTCTGCAACGGAAAGATCGACAGGGATGCCGACGGCGGCCATCTCGCGAAGCGATGCAGAAAGATTAGAGCCTCTGGCCTTACTCATCGCAATCTCCTAAGGTCTGTTTTCTTCCTCGTTCGTCATACATTCAACGTACATACGTGCACATATGCATGGCTAACCGCTTGTTTGGTCGATCCTTGGGCTAGGACACTGAGGACACCGGGCGATGCCGTCTTGCACTGAAAAGACCTTATGAGAACGAACGATGCAGTGGACTTGCTCGCGGACGCCTTCGGCGAGTGAAATTCGGTAACCTTTTACGACGCGACGGCTGTGAATTCCCAAAGTACGAAGCAGCGATCCGACCATCTTGTCCGTCAGCGTGCGATCTTCGTGTCGCCCCTTCAGCAAAGCATTTACGACCTGCGCTAGGTCACCAACAAAAAAGTATTTCGTGTCCGCCCTTGTGGCAGAAAAATAGCGCGGCTTCAGCGACCACGCACCGGTCGTCCGAAAGCTGAGCGCCTTCAGCCTCGTCACTTTGTTGCAGTAAGGAGGTCAAGACTGATTTTTGTAGATCCGGACAATCGCAAATGGGCGCCAGCCAAGCGCGGACCTCGTCCCTCATCACGGGAACGAAATCCCGGAGATCGGGTTGGGCGTCGCGCACGCGCCGGTGATGGACCATCCGGTAGCGGAGCAACTTCGCCTGAAAATCGTTCGCGATTTCTTTTTCGTCCGCGTCCGTTAGGGTCGGTAACGGATCCTGAGCTGGCGAGAGGCTCAGGTGCAGCCCGATCCCGTCCGCGAATTCGGCATCAGCCGAAAACGCTTTCGCACCAAAAGCGTTAAGCTGACCTGTCCCGCGCGCAACACAAAAATGCCGGTCATTTGAAGACTGCAAAATTCGTGTAACGCGTGGCGCAAGATTTCGCTGATTGATCAGCAAGGTTGCATCCAACTGTCTAGGCAACGTAGCAAGAGCTGCCATGTCGACGTCGCCGAGTAAGACAGGCCGACGGCAAAGGCATCCCAAGAGTCGGAGGACCAGACTTGCCTCGTGATCCGGTCCGAGCAGATACAGAACTGGCGCTACCGGAAGGCAATCAACAAAACAACTGGCCAGCGCGAATGCAACCAGGAAAGCGGCCGCCTCCGGTGCTAGACCGGCATAACGACGGAGGAACTCCCGCATTGAAGCAGTTAACGTGGCTGCTGATCCGAACGGTTTGCTGGTCGCGGGGAAACGGACTGCCTTGGCGAGACCTCCCGCAATTGGCGCGGGCGCTTACCTGTAGCCGCGATAGGTCACGGCGGGCACCGTCGCAGCTTTGCGCCCGTCCCACAAATGCAGCCGAAGTTGATTCGGGTGATCCGGATCGAGGATGGATTCGATGACCAAACTGGGCAGAACGTTGTCCGGCCTAGTGTCGGATCTGTTGGGGGTCAGTGCCGGCGCATGTTGCAGGCACTAGCCGAGGGGGAAACCAATCCACTCGCCCTAGCTGCCTTGGCCAACCGGCGCTTACGTGCGACGGAGGCACAGTTGTGTGATGCGCTGGGCGCCTGCACGGAGTTGCATGCGGTTTACCGCCGGTTGTTGAAGATGACTCTGGAGGAGCTGCAACTGATCGAGCAGCAGATGGACAAACTGGAGCAGGAGATAGCTGCCCTGCTCCGGCAACACGAAGATGCCGTCAAGCAGCTGGCCGAAGTACCGGGTCTGGGAGTGGATTCGGCGCAACAGATCATCGCTGAAGTAGGAGCCACAGCCGCGACCTTTGCTTCGGCCAAGAACCTGGCATCATGGGTGGGCGCTTGCCCTGGCGATCAAGAAAGCGGGGAAGTGTCTTACAGTCATCGCTCTCCCAAGAGAAGTCGCCATATGCGACGCATTCTCAATCAAGCCGCCAACGCTGCGGTCAGGATGAAAGGGAGTATTTTTCAGATCGTGTATCGCCGTCTGGTGCCGCGCTTAGGACACCGTCAAACTATTGGAGCTATTGCTCATCGCCTTTGCGGGCTGATCTGGTTGATTCTTCGTCAAGCGTGCGCTACGAAGAGCGCGGTCCGTCGGTCAGTCAAAGGTCGCAATATCAGCGAACTCCGAAGATGATCCGACAGTTGCAAAAACTAGGCTATCGGGTTGAACCGTTGAGCGCTGCACCAAACGCTCCAGCACCAGCGCAGTGATTTTCGACCCAGCCTGCTAGAGGGACTCCCGGGCCCCGGCTGATGCGTGTTTGATTGGCAAGGCGTTCTTCGATTCGGCCTGCCTACGCTGTGTATGGTGGGTAAGGAAACTTTCCTCAGTTTTCTTTTCCTTGAAAAGTCGCAGAACACGGTACATTCGAAACGGATGTCGCATAGCATAGGCGCACGTCCACATCCAGTCTGAAAGCGTTGCGTATCTCACCAGTCGTCTGCAACTCGCAAAATTCAATGCGCAAACGAACAGCACGTGGGTCGATCGCGAACCTTTGCGGGCGCTCAACCATAACTCGCGCAACGATTCACGCGACATCTTGATCTCCGACAGGAATGTTCCAGTGAGGACCGCTTTCACATGGGTCAAACTTGCGGCGTCACCGGGGCGCGCCGTCGTGCGCGTTACAGCAAAATTAGCCAAACGTTGAGGAACAAAAAGCAACGGATGCACAAAGGTCCGTTCTCGGAACGACTCGATCGCTGTAAAGTTGATCGATTCCGGAACCTCGAAATACTGAAAGTTTGATCGCGCCAGCATGGCCCCGTTTGAATGCAGGGCTCTCTGCATTTGAAGAGGATCAGGCCAGTGCATCAAACGTGGCTCCGTGCAGTCACCCTGCCATATATTTCGACCGCTATCATGCCAGGTACCGTCGGCATGTTCCTTCCAAATTTCTTGTCGGCAGCTCCTAAGTGCAGTTTTCTTAAAGAATTGTGGCCGAAGTAATTCTCGATGGTCGATCTACGCGATATCAATAACGGTATTCTTGCCAAATAGTTCCTCTGCTCGCGGATGCATCGCACTGCAGGGCGGAGCAGCGGCCCAACCCCAAACTTGTCGACAACCGAGGTGCACCATTGAACAACTGATTTCATATTTTATCGTTAGGCATACGGATCTCTAGAATCATTCGGGTGCAGAACTGTTGATCGAAGTGATTCCGTAACTCGGATGAGAAATGCTCGAAGCTCGCTCCGTTCGGCGACACAATGAAGCATACGAGTCAAAAGGGGATATTTTACCTTACAAAGCTGCACCAGGAATCATGGTAGCGCTAACTGCGGGTTAGACTCCGAAGGTGCTCAAGATATTCTTGGGCGCAAATCTCAAGCGTCAAATTTTCAAGTATGTAGTCGCGAGGACGGTAGTCATCAAGGCTCGCCCACAACTGGCTAAGATTTTCAGGAAAGTCAGCGACGTTAGTAAACTTTCTCCCGCACCGTTCGTCCCAGTACGGAACGGAGGTCACCGGTCCAAATTTTACCCGATGTGGATAAAACGATGGGTCTTGCCAATAGCCGCCGCGATCCCAAGCAAGAATCGGAATTCCGCAGGCAAGCGCCTGTTGATATGCGATCCCCTGCGTTTCATGTTCGCACAGAAAAATCATTGCTCTGCTGGATCGAAGCTTATTGCGGAAGGTCCTTTCGTCGTAGTAGCCGTAACGGATTTCGGAATACGAGAATCCTCGACGATACAACTCCTGCCGGATTGGTTGAATTAGCGTTAGTTCGTAGTTCTCGTGCTCCCAACGGACTTTATCGTATAAAAGAAAATCAGAACTCTTCTGGATGTCAGGGTCCGGTTTCCAAAATTCTGTGTCAATTCCCACGGGCCACGCGACCACCGCATCTCCGTAATATGGCTCGAACATCTTCCGCATCCATTCACCGGGAACGAGAACCCGACCAACGGGAAGCCGTTTTAGTAAGTTTGGATCGGTCAAAGGATGGGAATAGACGGCGGCTCCGAACATAATTGGATTGCGCCAACGGACTTTATTCAGTACCTGCGGTTTACCAATAATGCAGGCTAATTCGTCTGGATGCCGTTCGGCGTAACGAAATCGATTAACCCGGTAACGAGTTCCCAAAAGGTCTAATCCCGCGCATAGGTTCAGAAACACACGCATCTGACCTCCGGCTCGGGGCTTGCCGCGGACCATTCGGCGAATCATCCTTCGAGGATAGCGATCTAGGGGCAGCCATCGATCCGGGTCAGGTTCTTCGAAGAAAAGGTTGAGCGTTTGCACAGTCTACTGAAGTTGTAGGGCTCGGTTTTAGCTCAGTACATTAACTGAAAAGGCCGGTTCCCCGAACAACAATCCCGAACTTCCCGTCTCTTTTACACATCAGCAAAGCGCCGGGTCAGGTTCCGGAGACTTCGTCCTTAGCTTTGCGAGGATTCCGTACGACATTCCGCAGGCCGATCGGTCAGATTTTTCGATCGTCATCATCGCTAGCGCCACAAGACACCGCAAAGGATATCTCAATGAAAAGGGCCCACGGGGCCAATCCGTTCTACCGTCCAACGTCACATATTCGACAATTTCAAAGCCCGAATCGCGAAGCATTTTTTCCATAATGTGCGGCCATACCGGAAACACGTGCCCGTTTGAATCGAGGTCCTGCTGAGTGAAACAAGCAGGGGTGCCGCGCAGAAGCGCCCAAAGGCGGCTTCGGCTCCATCGAGGATTGGGCGTGGTGATAACTAGATGGCCGTTGGGCGGAAGAACTCGTGCAATGTTGTCCAGGGCGAGACCTGGATTGACAAGATGTTCGATCACATCCAGTAAGAGCACCAGGTTCGGCGTCACCTCTTGCTCGGGGCATGAATACATCAAATCCCACAGTCGCGTCGTTTCCCCACGTGGCTCCAGGTCAAATCCGAACCATTGATGAGTGCCAGCCTCGAGGGGCTGTTTCATAGCCCCTTCGCCTGCTCCAATGTCGAATACAACAACGGAGCCGGAGCAGTGCTGAAGACGTCCGGCGACGTCGAATGCGTACTCGTAACGCGAGGCACCTAGATTCGCGGACAACTGCATTTCAATCTCCCGGCTAGCTGGCGAAGTTGACATTCGTATAAAACTGCCAATATCCCTGAGACATTGTGCCGTAATATCGTACAGCTATGTGCGTCAAAGAGGCGATTGAGAACTGCAGAATGGTGGTCTCTGTGCACTTCACCCCCGCACTAGTAGTTTTTCTCGGCGGGCCCGGGCTCAAGGGTGAGTCTTTGCATCTCAAAATCGTTGGCGACATCTCCAACAAGCTTCTCGGTTAGCAGGAGTACAGAACACTTCGGACAGCCGACAGGCTACCGCCCTCTCGCGCACAGTCGCGGTTTTGAAAAATTCGTTCCCATGCCCTTTTTATCGGGCAAATAAAACCCTAGAACGACCCGGCTTGACTCTCACCCGAGAACAATGGCATAGCAGCGTCCCTTTCGATAACGACCGCGATTGCACGCTGCAACAAAGTAACGGAAACGATCAGACGGAAGTCGTCCTGAATCCGCAAAAAAATCCCTTCTGTGCCCGCCAACGGACCTGATTGAAGTCGGATCCGCTGCCCGAGTTTCAAGAAAGGCCACGGCTGAACCCAACCTCCGGCAAGCGCAACTGTTCGAATCGACGCGATTTCAGTGTTATCAACCGGAACTGGCTGACTCCCCCGGCCAACCACCCCTACCACTCCCGGGGTCATCAAGATCGGCAAGCGCTTATTGGGATCAAACTGGCAAAAAACGTAGCCCGGAAACAGCGCCACTTCGATTTGAGCGATTCGATCTACACGCTTTCGTTTGGTTCGATATGAGGGCGAAAAAACGCTGTAACCCTTACCTCGTAGGCTGTTTTCGACCACTTTCTCATGGCGTGATCGCACGTATAAGGCATACCATTGATCGTAACTGAGATCAGGTTCGGCTGCAGAGCGATAAAGGGCCACACTTTCCAGATCCACAGGAGCACTGGCATTCATCGACAATCCCACAATTACCTCCTAGAGACCCGCTAGTGAATCCTGGGGCTCACACCATGTTCCGACCGCCCCATCGAACATTCTACAGTGGCAGGACGACTCTGCCGTCCTCTACCCAAACCTGCGCCAAGGAACCGATGCGCCCACGCAATACCCGAGAGTGCAGTTTGCCCCAGACCTGTCCTGGCACACAAGAGGGGATAAATCGCTTTTATACGAATTCTTTTTGCAGGACACCCCTGTTCGACCATGGCTCTTCTTGAGATCGGGGCAGCGGATACGGATGCAATCTGGTCCGTTGACCCGGAAGGATTCTTTTACTTATCCGGATGAACACCATCCGGTCGGTTCCGTTTCTTTGCTCCGCGTGCAGGGTGGTTAGTCGAAAAAGATGCTGTCGAAAAAGATGCTGTCGGGCCATTGTTTTCGGGCGAGATGGGCGACAACTTGTTGCAAGCTGTTGTAAGCTGAGGATCTGGCGCCCAACCAAGACGGGACGCCCAGCGAGCGGTAGCTGGTTCGTGCAGTTCGCTCTTGCAGTTTTTGGTCCCCACCCGACACCGCTCGCCCGTTCGCAGCTGGCAAAGGTCTTCGGCGGTACATTCGGGAATGGGTGCTTCGAGTCCAGGAGCTTCAGGGTTATGGTCACAGAATCTATTTTGGTCGAGTTTCTACCGATTTTCTGTTTGAAGAGTAACAGTCTCTTCGCTCGGAACTTTAAGACGAGACGTGAGGTCTTAGGATGCGCTTAAGATTGGTGTTACGCCATCTATTCACGCGCAAGGATCTTGCGACCCTTACGTTCCTCCTGCTTTTCATGGTGCTCAGCGGGCTGCTTGAAGTATTCGGAATTGGAATGTTGTTTCCCTATATATCGATTCTGCAGGATCCCTCAATGATTTCGCACGTGCATTACGTGAACGCTGTATATAGCTTTGTCGGATTCGAATCGCAGCGTACTTTTTTGATTGCGATGAGCATGTTTCTGCTGCTGACATTTTGTGCGAAAAGCTTTATAGCTCTGTTGGTTACGAATTTTCAATCGAGGTTTGCTCGCTTCAAACTCGTAGAGTTAGGCCGCAGGCTGCTCTGCCGTTATCTTCATCGATCGTACATGTTTTTTCTATCCGCAAATACGTCGGTGCTCATTGGAAATCTCACAACTTCTCTCTCCCTCACTTGCGTCGGAATTTTTCAATCATCGCTTTTGCTTGCCTCCGAGGTTATTGTATCGGTGGGTCTCGTCGCATTCCTCATATTTCTAAATCCTCTCTTTTCACTGTCTGCTTTGCTGTTTATAGGTGTGCTCTCGGTGTTACTCAAGCGGGTCATCAGGGGCAGGATCGCTCACTACGCAAATGCGAATGAATTGCACTGGAAAGCGATGATTCGCACGGCGAATGAATCAGTAAGTTCTGCTAAAGAAGTGAAGATCCTCGGATGCCAACAATATTTCGTTGATAAATATTCTAATGACGTGGAGGGGTATAGCCGAGCGCAGCAACACTACAATGTTCTTGCCCAATTCCCGCGCGTAGCCCTGGAAACAGGAGCGGTCGCGGGAATGGTGTTTTTTGCGTTACTTGCCATGCTAGGCGGGACCTTTGGGCCCAAGCTGTTCGCGGTTCTCGCTGTATTTTCGATCGCAACGGTTCGAATTGTGCCGAGCGCCACACGTATACTACAGGCATGGAACGTAATTAGCTTTTATCGCCCCTCGATGGATGTCATCGCAGCCGATTTATCGGACTTGGACGCCGAAGCCGATGAGGCGAGCATCACAGTCGAAAGACCTGGTGTTAGTTCGAACTTGCATCTTCGAGAGTCGCTCGCCGTTTCAATCAAGTCTTTTGCCTATCCGACGAATCCGCATTTCACCCTGGCCGACATCGATCTGACAATCCTAAGGGGACAGACCGTTGGACTGATCGGCCAGTCAGGCTCTGGAAAAACCACGCTTGTTGATCTCATCCTTGGCCTCTTCCCTGTCTTTGATGGTAGTATAACGGCGGACGGGCGCGATATCCGGGATAATCTCCGCGCTTGGCGCAAGCAAATTGGTTACATTCCTCAAAGTATCTACTTGCTGGACGATACGATTATTCGGAACGTGGCCTTCGGAGTCCCCGACAGGCTGATCGATATGCGTGCAGTGCAGCGTGCTATTCAACTTGCGGGCCTCGAGGCGGTGATCTGCACACAACGCGACGGTCTTGCAACGCTCGTCGGCGATCGCGGTATACGTCTGTCTGGTGGCGAGCGCCAAAGAATCGGTATTGCGCGCGCTCTTTATCACGAGCCTGAACTCTTAATTCTTGACGAAGCTACATCAGCTCTCGACAACGAAACAGAACGGCAAATCGTCGATTCCATCCTGGGTCTTGGTTTATCCAAGACGGTGATCGTTATTGCGCATCGGCTGAGTACGGTAGAGAATTGCGACATCGTTTATCTCCTGCGAAGTGGAAGAATCGTCGATCGCGGTCCATTCTCAAAGATAATCGAACGCAGTCCGGCTTTGGTTAACCCCTAACAAACGACCGCTATGCGTTCGCGTACAGCTTCTCTTGATTCGGCACTATGGACGTATCTTGGCTAAAGCGTAATATCAAAGCCTCGTGGCGTTATCGGGGGGGGGGATGGGCTTTCTTCGCGCGACTCTTTTTTGTGTATTCGGATCGACTGCCTCAATTTATGCGCCGGCCCGAATGGATTATTTCGTTTCATTATCCGCAGCCGATAGGGAACCTACGTCTTTCTTTGAGGACTAACAACGGGGCCGACAGTTTCATACACGGAGAGGTATTTGAACACAACTACTATCACTTTGAATTGCCTTCTAAACCCACTACTATCCTCGATTTGGGCTCGAATATAGGTATGACGGCGATCTACTTCCATCGTTGGTTCCCGAGTGCGGAGTTGGCTTGCGTTGAGCCGATTCCGGGAAATCTAAACATTCTCCGGACCAACCTCCGACTAAACGCGGTCAAGGCAACAGTAGTCTCTGAGGCAATTAATCCAATCGATGGTCGAGTGGTGATGGAAGTTGCTCAAAAGGATTACGAACATCGAGTGGCTAAAGTCAACAAAACATCCGGCCGGCAATATATCGAGGTGCCTGCAGTTTCTGTTCCTACTCTACTTCGAATGCTGAAATGGAATCGGATCGGTTTGCTTAAAATCGACATCGAAGGCCATGAGAGAATTCTCCTCTCGGAAAATGCAAGTTGGCTCGAATTGGTTGACGCGATATGCATTGAGTGCCATGAGGACTTCAGTTCGAATGATCTGCGATCCTTGACCGAACGCTTTGGCTTCCTTCCGCCCGAGCGACTGCCAGGAGTGTGGCTTTTGAAGCGCTCGACCGAAATCTGTTTCCAACAGTTTGCGTGATCGAAAGCACGGGCAGGTGTCTTCAATCGCGTCTGAACACCCGGTTGTGACCGACATTTAAAACATTCCTGAATCCAGTGGCGCCCCATTCGTCCACTGCCCGCGAGACGCTTTCGTGTCCTTTCCAGAACTTCGATCCAGGCTGTTTGCACGAGGCGTCATCAAGAACGAGATAGCCATTCGCACCCACGAGTCGAGAATAATTTGTGAGATCTTGCGCGACCTGCTCGTAGCGGTGGCCGCCGTCAATGTAAATCACATCAAAACATTGACGTTCAAGTCGTTGGTAGATGTGATGGTCCTGAGAGTAGCCACGCAAGAAAGTTATATTTGCCTCCGAAAGGCTAAACTGTTGAAAGATTTGACGCACCGAGTCGAGATAATTCTCACTATCGTATAAACTGGCACTTCGAACATCGTCTCGATAAGGCCTTGAGATCACCCGCATCACGCGTTCCAAGACAAAATTTTTGGCGAACCAGGGTTTGGTCGATTCAAAGGGTGAGACTGCTGTGATTGCTGCTGAACTGTGAAGGTGGCTCGAAATCAAGGCCCAAAGCGAAACGACCTGTCCCTTGTAGACGCCGATTTCCAGCAGTTTAGGGTCTGGTCTATTTAAGACATCATCTCGGAGCAGCAAATACCACATATAATGGAAGGCGCGATCTCCAAAGCCCCAAGAGTTCTGTTCAACCCAGTCACGATGCGCCTTAAGAAAGTGAATGGAGTCAGTGTTTTTTTCGAAGCTCGTCCATATGAGATCGTTCAGTTCCGCTATGGGAGAATAATCCGCCAGGTATTTTTCCAATTCTGTCATCGAGAATCCCAGCCAGTCTCGCCGCTTGCGACTACGGCGTGTGAGAATTGAGAATGAAGTTAATTTCCGTGACTAGCGCATGGCAACCTGTAAAGTATATCTCCCCACATTTCGTCGCCCACAGTTGCTAATTCGGGCCGTCAACAGTCTCCTGCAACAGACCTTTGACGATTGGGTCTGCGAATTACACAATGACGATCCGCAGGATCCCTCTCCAGGTGAGCTCATTGATCGCATCGGCGACGAGCGAATCACCATAATTAACCACAAAGAAAATTTGGGGGGAACGCGGACGTTTAACTTGTTCTTCAAATCTATTCCAGAACCATTCTTCGCACTTCTCGAAGATGACAACTGGTGGGAGCCAGACTTCTTAGAGACGATGATATCCGCCATGGCTGCGTACCCCCAGGTTCAAGTTGCTTGGGCGAACATGCGATCCTCACAGGTTGGCTCAATACTGATTTGGAGCCTGGCCTATCAAAATGCATTTTCCTAGATGCAACAAAGACGTTTCCGTTTCCCGATAATTCGCTAGATTACGTCTTTTGCGAGCACTTTGTGGAACATATTGACCGTCAAGGCGCTGCAGTTTGTTTTGGTGAAGTGTTTCGGTGCCTAAAGCAGAGCGGAGTATTCAGGATTGCCACACCAAATCTGGAAAAATACACCGGGCTCTTTAACGACACGCTAACTCCCGAGCAAGCAGAATTCCTCGATCGATTCGGAAGTTGTTTTAAAATGGGGCAAGTGAGTCCCTGCGTTGCGCTTAATCACATCTTTTACAATTGGGGTCACCGTTTCTTGTATACGTACGACGAACTGGTTGCGGCGCTAGAGCTAGCCGGCTTTAGGCAAATTATTCCCGTTTCAGTCGGAGAATCCTATCATAACGCGTTACGGGGCATTGAACAGCATTGGAAATTTTATGGCGTCGAAATGAACGATTATGAAACGCTTGTGGTAGAAGCTTCAAAAGAGTGCCTCTAATGCGATCCGTCGATTCGACAGTACATTTGGTATCTGTTCTAGTGCCCTCATATAACTCTGAGGCGTTTTTGCGAGAATGTTTGGAAAGCGCGCTAGCACAGACGTACCCAAGAATCGAAATCATCGTCGTTGACGACGGTTCCACGGATTCGAGTCTCTCCATCGCAAAGGACTTCGAATCAAAAGGCGTGCGGGTGATTCAACAGGATAACGCAGGCCAGGCAAGCGCTTTAAACACCGCGTTCGACGCCTCGATCGGTCACTACATTCAGTATCTGGATGCTGACGATGTTCTTGATCCACAGAAAATAGAGATTCAAGTTGCTAAGTTGGACAAGGCGGAACCAACGGCGGTGGCTTCAGGCGAATGGGCTCGGTTTCGTCACGACGTGTCCGAAGCCGTATTTAAATCCGACAGGATCTGGCAAGACCTTTCTCCAGTCGATTGGTTTGTTGAGTCATGGTCGGGCGGCGGCATGATGCATGTCGCTGCTTGGTTGATTCCTCGGATGGTCGCGCTGAAGGCTGGACCTTGGGTGGAATCTTTGCGGTGGGCTACTAATCTCGACGCGCACTTCTTCACAAGAGCTTTGCTAGCTTCGAGTGGCTGCATTTTCTGCCAAGATGCAAAAAGTTTTTATCGCTCTGGCCACGCTTCCATGAGTTCGTGGAAAAGTCGTCGGAGCCTCGAGGCGACTCTCGAAGTCTTGTTGAATACCGGTGAAGCTTTACTCAACTGTGAAGAGAGTGCAAGGACGCGACGAGCATTTGCCAACAACCTCCAAAGGTACGTATTTTCAACTTACCCGCACTGTCGCGAGTTAGTGTCTGTCGCAGAAAAGAGAATCAAAGAATTGGGTGGATCTGATCTGCCATTAACAGCAGGTCCTGTTCAGTTATGGGTTTCGCAGATACTTGGTTGGAAGCTCGCCAAGCGGCTGCACGCCATCGCACACGCACGTGGCAACGGGAAATCGTCAAAGATTGCTTCGTCCCTCGAAGGCCCGACGACTTGATCGAACAGATTGTCCCAAGAATGGACGCTACTATCGTCATCTTGACCGGCAATCACCTCTGCAACAATCCTCGGGTGGTTAAGGAAGCACTGACGCTTTCAAATGCAGGTTACAGAGTAACGGTCATCGGTGCGTGGATTGATCGAGGCCTAAAAGCGCAGGACTTGGAAATGCAGAAATTGCTGCCGTTCTGCTTTAGGCCGGCAATCGACACGACGGACAATGCACTACTCCGGTTGAGACTGCGTGCGAGTGTCAAGTTGGGTACAATTACGCACCGCTTCGCGCGAGTCGAAAGTAGGAGTCAACTAGGGTACGCTTATCGCGGTCTTCGCAACGCGTCCCGTCAGCCTGCAAACCTCTATATTGCTCACTCCGAGCTGGGAATGGACGCAGCCGCGAATCTTCTGCGGGGAGGTTGGCCGGTCGGTATTGACATGGAGGATTGGTATTCCGAGGACCTGCTACCCGAGGTACGAAAATCTCGTCCGCTGCGATTATTGCGGAACCTGGAAAAAGAACTCTTGACCACAGGCGCACACGCCACATGCGCGTCCCGCGCTATGAGTGAAGCACTGATGAGGGAATTCGCATGCCCTCGGCCGACCGTCGTTTACAACGCATTTCCATGGTCCGATCGGGCGTCTATAGATGGTCTTTTCAAGGACCGCAGGAATCGCTGCGTCCCCTCTGTCCATTGGTTCTCTCAGACCGTCGGCCACGGCCGCGGCCTAGACGATCTTATCGCAGCCCTGCCGCTGCTCCAGCACGAAGCTGAGATCCATCTGCGAGGCAAACCGGTAAGCGGATTCGAAGACTGGCTCGTTGATCGCGTGCCGGAGGCTTGGCGGAGACGTATTACAATTCACGAGCTGGTGTCGAACTCGGAACTCTTGTCTCGCATCGCTGAGCACGATATCGGCTTTGCCGGGGAAACTACCCTCATTCGCAATAGGGATCTGACCGTTACGAACAAGATTCTGCACTATTTGCTGGGCGGACTCGCAGTTGTGGCCAGCGACACTGCGGGGCAGCGAGAAGTAGCCGAGCAAGCACCGGGTGGGGTATTCCTGTATCCATCTGGCGACGCTCCGGCATTGGCGGCACGCCTTGATGCACTTCTCGAGTCGGCTGGCGCTCTGAGGCAAGCCAAGGCGGCCGCGCTTGACGCCGCGGCACGAAGATTCTGCTGGGAGCGTCAGCAGCAAGCACTTTTAGAGTCCATCGGTCGCGCATTGGGCTCGCCTGCCAGATAGGAGCGGTGGAAATCACAAACTCAATTCAACTTCTTGCATGGCTGGGCAACCGAATCGGCAAGCCACCCGGCTTCGAGCGCGTCGTGCGATGGCTTGCTTCGCCGGAAAAATGCAGCGATCTGCCGGAACTAACTTTAGTGCGGGAGGGACTCATTTTCCTCGCACGACCGGGCGTTCAGGTTGATTGGCACGTTCTTTTCTTTGGAAGCTATGAGCCTGAAATCCGAAACATATTTCGTACCGTCCTGGCTCCAGGAGGAATAGCCATAGACGTGGGTGCGAATGTGGGTTGGCATACGCTGCTCATGGCCTCGCTGGTTGGTGTTGGCGGACGCGTATTGGCGATAGAGCCCAATCCCGCCATGCAACAGCGACTGCGCGATCATCTCTGCCTCAACCGGCTCCGGCAGGTAGAAGTTGTCCCTTGCATCGCGGCGGATCAGGAAGAGGTGATGGCATTCTATGCCCCAGCCTTGAATGACAAAAATTCCGGAAATGGCCACGTCATCGAACGCGCAGCGGAAGACACCGGGACCATTCGTGTGGCCGCGCGCCGGCTGGACGCGATTGTGTCCGCTGCAAGATGCGAACGCCTGGACCTCATCAAGATTGATGTTGAGGGCTTCGAATGGCGGGTGCTTCAGGGTGGAGAGGAATCGATCGCCAAGTTTCGTCCGCACATCGTATTCGAATACAATGCCGAATATGCTTCTCGAGGTCGCGGGACGCCAGATTTCCTGAGGGATTTTTTCCGGAAGCACCGCTACCGTCTGTTTGCAGTTGGACGAAATTGGGCCGAGGCAATTCAGGAGGGTGGTTGGCCGTCCTGTGCCGATATCTGGGCCGTTCCCGTCAATTGAGTTTGAGCTTTGGCCGATAGAAAACTAGTTAAGACCATTCGCTATCGTCTCCGGGATCTTCTTTACCCGGGGCTCGATCTGCATACTCGCAATCGCACCTCCTTGCGCCGTTTCTGGCGGAGTGGGCCGCGAGACGTACTTGACGCTGGTAGCGGCAACGGGTATTTTTCCTGGCTGGCATATCAAAGCGGCGCGTGTGTTCTGGCCGTCAATTTTGAACAGCAGCAGGTCGAGAAAGCAAAAAGTTTCCTGGTCGAGCACAAGAGGGCAGACCCGTCGCGCCTACACTTCGAGCAACGGAATCTCTACGATCTCACCCGCGAGACGAGAACGTTTGATGAAGTGATTTGCTTTGAGGTTTTGGAGCACTTGCTGCGAGATCGGGAGGTGGCTACCGAGTTTTTCCGCATTTTGCGTCCTGGCGGCGCCTTGCACCTGTGCTGTCCTTATCGATTGCATCCCAGGCACCGAGCGGAGGTGCTCGATACCAACGAATCAGGCGGCCACGTGCGAGCTGGTTATACCGAAGAAGACTATCGAAGATTGCTCGAACCCATAGGGTTCAGCATTGAGTCAGTTGTGGGAATCGGTACGCCTGCGGTTTATCACGCCGACCGTATGCTCCGCGCCCTTCGAAATCGGTTTGGGGACTGGGCCGCGCTACCGCTATTACCGATCGCGCTGCCGGCCGTATGGTTCGCGACCCTGAATCCACGCATACCCTTCAGCCTGTATGTTAAAGCCATTAAACCCGCGTGAGCCGTGATGCGCCGAGTCTTGATCGTCACTAGCTCGTACGCTCCCACGATGATCGCTGACATGCAAAGAGTTCGGCAATTGGCTTGGGAGTTGCCCAAGTTGGGCTGGGAAATGGAAGTCTTGAGTCCCGCTACAGAATATCAACCGGCAACCTGCGTCGATGAGGATAGTGTCGGTTTTTTCCCTCCCTATTCCCACGCACATTCCGTTCCGGAGCTGTTGCCTGACTTTTTTCGGACTGCGGGAATCAGAAACATTGGTTGGCGCGCTCTATTGCCGCTCTGGCTTGCCGGAAAGCGTCTGTTGCGAGGAAGACCCTTCGATCTAGTCTATATCTCGACTGCTCAATTTCCATTGTTTCTGCTTGGCCGCATGTGGCAACGCCGTTTCGGCGTGCCCTTCGTTGTGGATCTTCACGATCCCCTCTACCAAGAGGGTGCGCATCATCCGGTATGGGCGCAGCCGAATCTCAAACATCGCCTCAGCCACTGGCTGGCTGAGCAGGTCGAAAAAAACGTGGCTCGTTGGGCCCATGGGCTAATCGCTGTTTCCCCAACTTACATCGATGTCATGCGCCGACGTCACGAAGCCAAGCAGCCAGCTTGGTTACAGGCACGCCGACGGGCGGAGATACCGTTTTCCGCTCTGCCCCACGATCTTGACGAAGCGGCTCAGGGCATGTCGAGGAATGAAAAACATGGACCGCCGTATCGTATTGTTTACGTGGGAGTCGGCGGTCTTGTCATGGCGAGGTCGTTTTCCTTCTTCAGCAAAGTGCTCTCCGAGTTGCGGCAGCGATCCCCGAAGCTCTGTGAGGCAATTCGTATTGAGCTCTTCGGTACGATCCTTGGATGGAAGCCGGGGGAAGCTCGCGGTCTAGCGGAGATTGCGGCGAAGTGGGGGATCGACGATCTAGTTCGAGAGGAACCCACGCGATTGTCTTATCGACGTTCTCTTGAGATGTTACTCGAGAGCGATGGCGCGCTTATTTTCGGCGTCGATGACGCCGGCTACATACCGTCAAAGTTATTCAATTATGCCCTTTCGGGCAAGCCATTGTTGGCTACTCTACGTCGCGAAGGTCCTGCCTTTTCGAAGTTTCAAAGCATCCCCGGTCTAGGGCATGCTCTCTGGATAGGAAAGGAAGGTGACATGCCTCTGGATGAGGCAATGAATGTGTTGGAAATTTTCCTAAGGGAGGTCGTTGCGAGAACGACCTTTGACCGCGAAGCAAGCATCAAACCCTTTCTGGCACCGGCGATGGCAAAGCGCCATGTGGATTTATTCGAAGGTTGCCTCCGCGAGAATCCATGATAGTTTGTGAAACCAGTCTACTTCCTGGAGTCTTGTGAGCATTCTGTTTGGCCATCCTAGCGGCAACCCGAACTCCTACCATGCCGCATTGTCACACTTTGAAGCACATCGGTTGGAGGCCTTTTGCGTTCCATGGATGCCGTCTCCCATAACCTTCCGAGTTCTCGATTCAATTGTTCCCCGGCGACCAATGGCGCGTAGGTTTGGTCGCAGATATTTCGCCCCTCTCGCGGAGGCACCCAAGATTCAGGGTCGGCTGGGGGAAGTGCGCCGCTTGATCATACGCGGATTGGGCCGTGGCGACGACGCACTTTCCTATCAGGCAAACGACTGGCTCATGGCGACGATGCAAAGGGAATGCCATCGAAACAGTGTGACGGCAGTTCATGCCTACGAGGACTGCTCGCTTTTGCAATTTAAAGAGGCCAATCGTCTGGGCAAAGCGTGTATTTATGACATGCCAATTGGCTATTATTCGGCTTGGGAAAGTACTCAGACTCAGCTCATTCATGAGTTTGTGGACTGGTTACCGACCGGGGGGTTGTCATCCAGTCGCTATGTGCGTCCTCAACAAAAATGCCAGGAAATGGAACTCGCAGATCTTGTGCTGGTACCAAGCAGCTTCGCTGCGAATACGATTCGGGCGTTTCATCCGAACAAGATGATCTCGTTGGCCCGCTACGGCGTCGATCTGGAATTCTGGCGGCCGCGGGAGCATGAGGATAGATCGGAAGTACTGCGCTTTATTTATGCCGGTCAGATCTCTCTACGCAAGGGCATTCCAGGACTGCTGCAAGCGTGGGAGAAAGCAGCACTTCACGATGCCGAGCTGAAGCTTGTTGGATCATGGTTCTTGAACGAGCGCATAAGAGTGAAACTTCCGCACGGGGTCAAGCATGTACCAGTTCTTTCTTCCGAAGAGCTACGTGATCAGTACCACAAGGCTGACGTATTCGTGTTCCCCTCTTTCTTCGAAGGATTTGGGCTGGTGTTGCTAGAGGCAATGGCATGCGGTTTGCCGGCGATAGCTTCCGCCGCGACCGCCGGGGCCGATGTGCTTACCGAACCTTCGGGGCGCGTGTTGCCGGTTGGTAATCAGGATGCGTTAGTGAGCGCTTTGCAGTGGTTCGACAAGGAGCGAGACAGTTTGCCGGCGATGGGTCGTGCCGCGCGCAAACAGGCGGAACTCTGCACTTGGAAAGACTACCGTCGAGCTGTCGCAGAAGCGACGGCAAAATTTGTGTAATCCAGTTTTTCGCAAAAACAGGTCGAGGGCCTTGGCCGTTTTCGCCCAAAGTTTTGATGGCGCTACCACATGTTGATACCATCATGAGTTGTGTCTCCGAAGAGAACAAAACTTGCGGTCCTCAGCACCCATCCCATTCAATATCACGCTGCATGGTTTCGTGCCTTGGCCTCCCGGCTGGATATAGACCTCCACGTTTACTACTGTCATGAGGCGACGCCTCGGGAACAGGCCGACGCTGGATTTGGCGTGGAATTCGACTGGGATGTACCCTTGCTTGAAGGATACCGTTATACCTTTTTGAAGAACGTGGCCCGTTCGCGGAATGGGTTCGGCAGGTTCGACACGCCTGAAATTAAGAGGATCGTTCGAAGCCACGAATACGACGCCGTGTTGGTGAATGGTTGGCATTACAGAAGTGCATGGCAGGCAATCTGGGCTTGCTGGCAGTCGAAAGTTAAAGTTATGGTCAGAGGCGACTCTCATCTGCACACACCGCGCAGCGTGGCCAAGCGAGCTTTCAAATCTCTTGCCTATCAATGGTTCATTCCACGATTCGATGCCTGTTTGGCTGTGGGACAATGGTCACGAGACTACTTCTTGCACTACGGCGCCTCTCCGAGAAGGATTTTTTTTGTGCCGCACGCCATCGATATCAGGAGATTCCAGATCGAAACAGAGCGTCTTGAGCCGCGACGTCTGGAACTTCGAAAGAAAAGGGATCTGAACGAGAAGGCCATGGTGTTCATGTTCTCGGGAAAGTTCATTCCCAAGAAACGGCCGATAGATTTCGTATATGCAATTAAGAAGGCTGCGCAACGCAACCCGCGCATCGAGGGTTTGATGGTGGGGGATGGCCCGTTACGAGTTGCGTGTGAGGTCTTAGTGCGAGAGCAGAACTTACCGATTCGGTTTACCGGATTTTTGAACCAATCACAAATCACAGAGGCGTATGTGGCGTCCGATGCCCTAGCGCTTCCCTCAGACGGAGGAGAAACTTGGGGCTTGGTCGTTAATGAGGCAATGGCATGTGGCCGACCTTGCATAGTGAGTGATAGAGTCGGATGCGGTCCGGATCTGGTGATTCCACAGAAGACTGGCTCTATATTTCTACTGGGAGATGTGGGAGCATTAGCGAATTCTATGCTTGATTTCGCAGAAAATCCCGAGCGCGTTATTTCCATGGGTGTGAAGGCGCGGAATAGGTTGAGAAACTATTCTGTGGAGGCGGCAGTTAACGGTATTATCGAATCGCTCACCGCTACTTTGGAGACCTGAGTTTTGCATGCGAACTCTTAAGAGCGCGAATGACGGGAGTGCCTCTCACGTGCTGCTTTGTGCGGTCGGCCCGCTAATCGTCACCTTCGTTCTATGGGCGACTAGTGTTTACGACACAACCGTGCCGCAGCTCCTTGCCGCCTTCATTCTGAGTGCGATTCCGTGGGTTGCCTACCAGGAATGGCGTCGGGGACCGAGAGAAAAAATTCCCTTGTTTGCCCTAATTAGTGCCATGTACTGGATAGCCTATGCGATTCCGCTTTTTTGGACGAGGCACGAGATTAATCTAATTGTGGGAAGGCACCAACTATCCGACGACTCGATAACACAGTCGCTCTACTTGGTTGTTTTGGGGCTGACTGCGCTCGGGATTGGAATGACAGCCGCTAGGCGCTGGCGCTCTATGGACTCTCTCAGGCTGGATATCCATGCAAGTCCGTCGCGATGGACCTACTTGAGATTTCTTTTGCTGGCGACTGTCGCGCTGAGAATTTTAGTGCCAATCAATACCCTTGGGGGGGGTGGGCGCCAATTCCTTGCTTCCATTGAGACCATTGTTCCGTCGCTCGTATTTGCGATCCTGTTACGCTATTACCTACGCGGGGCTGCGATTCAGTTGGATAAGTTCCTGCTTGTGGGCTATATCGTAATAGCGCTGGTCGCTGCCATCGCTTCAGGCTGGCTGGCAAGTTTCGTTGGCGTGGCGATCATGGCGACCGCAGTCTATGTATACGAGAGGCATCGACTGCCGCTCGTCGCGATTATGATAGGGATCCCTATCGTCTTTTTTTTACAGTCTGGCAAAGAAAAATTTCGTCAGCAATATTGGCGTGCAGGAGCTTCGGAAAGCTACGTTGAGCGGTTTAACTTTTGGATTGACAGCTCATGGAGTGCATGGGAGCAAACCATTTTTAATCCCGCGCCAGGACAAGCGAAAAATCCAGCCGGTGAAACGATGGGCCGACTTTCGCTACTGCAGCAGACTGCGAACGTGATGGAATCGACGCCAGAGCGTATTCCGTACCAAAACGGGCGGTTATATTCGTATATGTTCGTTACGTTCGTTCCCCGACTGTTTTGGCCTGAGAAACCTTCGGTCAATGATGCGAATCGATGGTATCAAGTGGCATACCGATTAACGTCGGTCGACGACTTGAACGGCGTCTCGATTGCCGTCGGGTACTTGCCCGAGAGTTACATAAATTTTGGCTGGTACGGGCCGCCTGTTGTGATGTTCGGCTTAGGAATACTTTTAGGTTTGTTTGACAAGGTCTTTCTGCGTTCGAGTTCGGGGTTATTATTGAATAGCGTCGGCGTGAGTCTCCTGCCCGGGCTATTGCCGGTAGATTCACAATTAGCGCAATACCTTGCGGGTATTGGACAGCAAATTGCAATTGCACTGATACTGTTCGCTCCCATGTTTGATTATCGCCGGGACGAGAAGTATCAGGGATTGCGACCTTTGTTGGCCGCTGATACCAAGCGCATGGAGGGACGACCCGTACTGAATCAGCCTGACGTTTTACGTTGAACTTGATTTCAAACTGAAGAGCGAGACTGTGGGTCCCGGCTTCGCCTTTCAGTACGCAGCGCAGTGCGGTTCGATTTCATTTTGCAATTTCTGCGAACTCTTAATCCCAATAATACTAAAGGCATTGCCGCGGCCTTTGCATCGAGCGGCGTGATGTTCAGTAGTCTCAATGATCAACCTACTGGCGAGATCTGCAACTATGGCGGCACGCATTTCGGACGATCTCATGGCTCGCTACGAATCGATCCAACCGTAGGCGGCAATCTGCCGACTTGCACATTGGCCATACAAGGGATGTTCAGACCTGTCTCGGATTCCACCGCGAATACCTGGTGCGCACGCATCACCCTCAGGGGTCACCCAAAAGCGGCCAATGAGGGTCACCTCAAAACCGGCCAACGGAAATGAAGCTCGGGGACGTTGATTCCGACGCAAGGCAGTAGCCTTCGTTGGTATGAGCAACGTCTTGA
>Ga0182024_10008451_pt1 | contig 21697 bp, 19 predicted proteins | sample P32metaG_FD_120480 | JGI IMG/M metagenome (GOLD analysis project Ga0182024, IMG submission 120480) | Permafrost microbial communities from Stordalen Mire, Sweden - P3-2 metaG (Illumina Assembly) | ecosystem: Environmental > Terrestrial > Soil > Wetlands > Permafrost | place: Sweden: Stordalen...
ACTGTGCCGAACGAATCTGAAAGTGCTTGAAAAACCTAATAAATCCTGCAACATTTGCAACATGCTCAGTGCGGGCCGTTAGGTTGTTAATGCGTTGATATTAAACAATTTACGGCAACGAAATCCTCTGACTCTGGATCAGCATATCGGGGTTCGAATCCCTGGGGGGCAGCCAAAAAACAAACAACATAGCTTCCCTCCTCCCCGAATGTCCTTCGCCCGCTGTGCCGTATACCGTGCCCTAAATTCTGATTTGCGTTTCTCGTTGCATTGATTCACCAACTTCGCGACGATCTTCAATTCTGAACGCAAATACTTCGCGGTGGCCGGAGATTGGTGCCGAGGAAGTTACCAACAGAACGGAGTCGCCAACTTTGCCCGACCCTGGCCCAGGCAGACGACGCAACCTTGAAGTCGTTGCATTCCACAACTTCTTAGCCTGCAATCTTACTCCGTAGTAAGAGCATTCAGCCGCAGCAACCGCAGCGTGATCAATCAGGGCGCTGAAAGTAGCCGTCCGCGGTAACTGGTTTCAATAAGTTACCCCAGAATGCCGGACGGTCACGGCGGAGGTTATTGGCCGAGACGAGTTGACCCCGAGAAATGGGGTGTTTAGTCAGCCATTGCAGTCGGTGCGGCTTCCCAACGAGCACACTATCGCCGATGCACCGAGCGAGCCTACCTGACGGAAAAGACTCTGAGTTTCGGGGCTTTGGAGGGGGTCAGCGGCAATCTAGAGAAAGGTAACGTAGCGCGCCATGATTAGAGTCAAATCTCCCTCCAAGCATCCTATTATGAAGAGAAAACCTAAAGGTAGCTGATCTCCAATTCGAATGAAGGCCCGACTGGGCATAGAGGGATCGAGCCACTCAGGGCTATAACTGCTTGCCGGGCACTTAGATGTAAGACGCCTTCACGCATCGCGTCTCTGGGAGGCTAGAAGCATGGGAGATGAGAAAGAGACCGGGCAAACCCCGTCCGGCTCCGCGCGCACCTTCCTCATCCGTGCATTGATCCTTGCCCTGGCAATGACTGCTGGAAGGCTCTTCATGGCATGGGGAGCCGAGCCCCTCCCACTCAATACACTGCATGCGATCCATTCCCTGACAAAGGCTGATGCCCGAGCAGGGCTGCCCGTGGCTTTCGAGGCCACGGTTACCTATTACAACAGGAGCGACGTAGATCTCTTCGTTCAGGAGGGCAACGAGGCAATCTACGTCGAAACGAAGCCGAATGAAGATTTGGCTCTCGGCGATCGGGTCCTCATAAAAGGAAAGGCCCGGGATAGCTTCACCCCCGATGTACTCAGCGACCAAGTGACCTTGCTTCATCATGGCTCTCCGCCAAATCCAGTCGAAGCGGACTTCGAAAGACTTATCCGCGCTCAGCTCGATTGCTTGCGGGTCGCAGTCCGCGCCAAAGTCCGCAGTGCGGACGCCATGAACTTTGGGAACATGCAAGGCATTTACCTCAAGTTACTCATGGACGGAGGTTCCATTGATGCGACGGTCGTAGGGACCGATGCGAGCAGGGTCAGGGAGTTGTTGGACGCCGACGTGGAACTCACCGGGGTCGTGTCTGGAAAATTCGACAGCAAGATGCAATTGGTCGGCATCCTGCTCGAAGTCTCCTCGCTTGGCGACGTGAAAGTTCTCGCGCGCGCCAAGACAAGTCCGGAATTCCTCCCGATTACGCCCATGAATGAGGTTCTCTCCAGCTCCCATGTGCAAGATCTCACGCGTAGGGTCCGTGTCCAGGGAACGATCACTTACTATCAGCCCGGCTCGGGCGCAGTGCTTCAGATAGGCGATGAAAGCCTTTGGATTTCGACCCACACGAGCGCTCCAATGCGGATTGGGGACTTAGCAATAGCAACAGGCTTCCCGGACGCGCGAGAGGGCTTCCTGGAGCTTTCCGACGCTGAAGTCCAGGACAGCAATTTCTACGAACCTATCGCGGCCCAACCGGCGACCTGGCGGCAATTAGCCACTTGGAACAGCGGCGATCCCGATGGACATCAAAGCGACTTGGTCTCCTTCGAGGGTCAGGTCATGACCGCCGTCCGGGAAGACTCGCAGGACGAGTTTGTTCTCTCCTCCGATGGCAAGCTATTTACTGCGATTTTTCGGCATCCACCCTCGAACAGACCGCTTCCTTCGATGAAGCAGATTCCGGTGGGAACCAGAATCCGCGTCACCGGCATCTGCATGGCCGCGCAGGCCAATTCCATTGCTCCTGCCGAACAAGAGGTGCCCTTCAACATCCTGCTGCGTTCCTTCGACGATATTGAGATTGTCGCAAAGCCTTCGTTGCTCAACGTGCGCAACCTCATGGTCCTGGTCGGATTGCTTCTCGCCTTGCTGTTAGCCGGCGGCGCCAGGGCATGGGTCCTGGAGCGCAAAGTGCGCTACCAAAACGCCGAAGCGGCTTACACGGAGCGCCGGCGCAGCCGCATCCTCGAGGACATCAACGGCTCCCGTCCTCTGGCTGAAATCATTGAGCAGATCACTGAACTTGTCTCCTTCAAACTGCATGGCGTTCCCTGTTGGTGCCAGATCTTCGACGGAGCAAAACTCGGAAACAGCCCTTTGGATCCTTCTTCCTTCCGCATCGTTCACGAGCAGATTCCCGCCCACACAGGACCGCCGCTCGGAATCATCTATGCCGCATTTGCTCCTTTAGCTATACCGCGCGCCAATGAATCCGAGACCCTCTTGATGGCGGCAGGTCTGGCGAGTCTTGCCATTGAAACTCGACGACTTTATTCCGATCTGGTCCACCGATCCGAATTCGACTTGCTGACAGACATTCATAACCGATTCTCGCTGGAGCGATTTCTTAATAAGCAAATCGACTTGGCGCGTCAGAATGCAGGGATCTTTGGATTGGTCTACATCGATCTCAACGACTTTAAGCGGGTGAACGACGTCTATGGCCACCAGGCAGGAGACTTGTATCTCCAGGAGGTGGCGATCCGCATGAAACACCACCTTCGCTCCGAAGACGTGCTCGCTCGACTGGGGGGCGACGAGTTCGCTGTGCTCCTGACAAAGGTTCACAACCGCGCCGAAGTCGAAGAGGTTGCTTTCCGGCTGGAGCGATGCCTTGACACTCCTTTTGTCGCCGAGGGGTACGTCGTGCAAGGTTCGGCTAGCGTCGGGTTCGCTCTCTATCCGGAAGACGGCTCGACGAAAGATAGTCTCCTGAGTGCCGCCGATGCCGCTATGTATTCGAATAAGCACGTACGCCGAGAAATCAGAGGTGTGTCGGTTGAAGACCACCCCGGACCCACGCCTGAAGATCGCGCTTAATACACGCCTGTTCCCGATTCATCTCTCTCCAAATCACTCTCTAACTTTCTGGATGACTTACCGATGAAGCCGGCCAGGAAACGCCCGTCGCAGCCCCAAGACTGCAACTAGCCGAATTGATCAAATTCGCTGGATTGCAACAATCTCGCCATGCAGGAAAGACCGTCTCTTTTCGCCTATCTCCGCCCTTGGTGTAGAATCGGGTCGAATCATGGAGACTTTTCTCAATCTCGCCTGGGCCTGCCTTGCGATCCTAAGTTTGGGCCTATGGGTGCGTTTCGAGCATCGGACAGGCGCGCAAAGGCGAATGCCTTTGATCGCGCTCGTCATGCTTCTGGTCATACTATTCCCGGTCATCTCAGTCAGCGACGATCTCTGGTCCATACAGACTCCCGCTGAGACTGATACCTGCCAGCGCCGTAATCAGATTGCTCCAAGTCTGCATTCCATAATTCCTGTCTTAGCGGCCCCGCTCGCGCCTCTGTTCGCCCAAGTCACTTTGGACGTTCAGTATTTTTCGGCCCCCGTTGATTTATCGACAGACAGATATGGCATTCCGGCGCTCGAAGGAATCGATAACAGGCCTCCCCCCGCTGCCTGACCTTCTCGTCTTCCCCGTCAACAAAACAATCTTCCTGCGACCGCCGTGTGAACACGACGCAAAGGACATGAATGAAGCAGATACTCCCTTCCACGCCTGCCCGGTTGGCAGCGACCGTGCTCTTGTTGACCGCGGCGTATTGCCAGGCACAAGAATCGCTTACATGGGATCAGGTGAAGTCAGAATTCGAATCGAAGAACCCTGCACTCAAAGCCGACGCACTCAACGTCGATGAAATGCGGGCCGAAGAAATCACGGCGTACTTGCGTCCCAATCCCCAGTTCACCGCGTCCACAGATGGCAATCAGATCGCGCCACATAACGGAGTCTGGCAACCATTCAAAGGAACGGATGTTGTCCCGACCCTGAGTTATCTCCATGAGCGCGAGCGCAAACGCGAGTTACGATTGCAGAGTGCGAAGGAAGGCGCGCAGATCGCCGAATCGCAACATGAGGATCTGAAACGGACGCTTGAATTCACCCTTCGTACGGCCTTTGTGAATACGCTGCAGGCCAAAGCTATCCTCGATCTGGCGAAAGCAGATCTGGACTACTACGACCACATCATTCAGATCAGCCGCGATCGCTTGAGAGCTGGAGATATCGCCCAGATCGATTTCGATCGGATTGAACTCGTTCGCGTGCAATACGAAACCGAGATTCAGACCGCAATCGTTAATCTGAGAACAGCGAAAATCCAGTTGCTTCAATTGTTGAATGAGCGAACGCCGGTGGAGCTGTTCGACGTATCCGGCACTTTCGATTTTTCCGACAATCTCAAAGCGCTCGACGACGTACGCCAGGCAGCTCTTGATGCCCGTCCCGATCTGCGAGCCGCCCTCGAAACCATCCAGCAGTCGCAGACCAATCACAAACTGGCAATTTCGAATGGCTCTACCGATCCCACGTTCAGCGGCTGGTATACGTACAATTCATCGAATAATAACCCGAATGGCATTCAGACAATCGGCGCCAGCGTGAATATTCCGTTGCGAATCTTCGATCACAACCAGGGTGAAAAGCAGCGCACGCTCATCGATATCGACCGCAGTCAGCAAGCCAGTGAAGCCACACGCGCGCAAGTTTTCAGTGACGTGGATTCGGCCTACGCGGAGGTAGAAAGCAATATCGCTCTCCTCAAGCCGTACAAGGAAAAGTACAAAGATCAAGCCACGAGGGTGCGTGATACCGTCACCTACTCCTACCAGCATGGCGGTGCATCGTTGATGGATTTTTTAAACGCACAAACCGAATATCGCGCTGTGCAGGAGGCTTATTTGCAACTGGTCGGCTCCTATCTTTCTGCCGCCGCGCAGCTCAACCTTGCTGTGGGACGTGAGGTGATCCAATGATCAGATACTTCCCTTTTGAAAGATGTTCCATCAGCCGGGCCGCGCTTGCCGCTGGAGCGTGCTTGACGATCGCTCTGTCAGGTTGCCATGGGAAAGACGAGGGCGATGGCGCTCCGCCGCCGGCAAAGGTGGTCGAAGTATCGGATATGAACCTGATTACCATCGATAAGAATGACGTCAACAAATTTCCTCTCATCACGGCTGGCCAAATCGAGGCGCCCTCAGAACTAAGAACGACGGGAACCGTTTTTCCTGACATCTCCCGCGAGGTTCCGGTTATCTCGCTTGCGAACGGTCGCGTGGTGGATATCAAGACACGGCTGGATGACAACGTGAAAAAGGGTCAGTTGCTTTTCAGTGTGCAAAGCACTGACGTCACAAACGCCTTCGACACTTATTTGAAAGCTGTCAACGATGAGCAGCTTGCCAAAAAGGCGGACATCCGCGCTGAGGATCTGTTCAGCCACGGCGCAATCTCCCAAGCCATGGTTGAACAGGCCGACGACGCCGAGAAAGACGCCCAGGCAGACCTAACCGCAGCGGAAGAACAACTCAAAGTCCTGGGGGTCGACAAAAACCATCCAAGCCCAATCGTCAATGTTTATGCGCCTATCTCTGGTGTCATCATCGGGCAAAACGTGACCAATGCGGCTGCCGCTGGCGTCACGCTTTCAGGTTCGGCCACGGCATTCACGATTGCCGATCTTTCTACCGTTTGGATCCTTTGCGACGTATATGAGAACGACATTCCCAAGATTCAACTCGGCCAGGAAGCGAAAATCAAACTCAGTGCCTATCCTGACCGGCCAGTGACAGGACACGTGAGTGACATCGGCCCGGTACTTGATCCCTCGATTCGCACCGCGAAGGTTAGAATCCAGGTCCCCAACCCGGGCATTCTCCGGCTCGGGATGTTTGTGACAGCGACCTTCTCGAGCAAGAAGAAGATGACCTACACGGTAGTTCCAGCTGAAGCTGTCCTGCATCTGCACGATCGCGATTGGGTCTATCTGCCCGCCGGTGGCAATCAGTTCAGGCGCACCGAAGTGCGCGCCGGCAACATGCTGGACGGCAACCGGCAGGAAATTCTCTCAGGACTTGAACCGGGTCAGAAAGTCGTGGTCAACGCATTGCTTCTAGAGACTGCGGGGAACCAATAGATGATTCGCGCACTTGTCGACTTCGCGCTGAAAAATCGTTGGCTGGTCCTGGGCGGTGTCGTGGTAATGACCGCGTGGGGAGTCGTTTCCTTCCGGAACTTGCCGATCGAGGCCTATCCCGATGTAGCAAACAACTATGTTCAAATCATCACGCAATGGCCAGGCCGGAGCGCCGAAGAGATCGAGCGGCAGGTAACGGTTCCAGTCGAGATTCAGATGGCCGGCATCCCTCACCTGACCCATTTGCGCTCCACAACTCTGGCCGGCCTCTCCAGCCTCATGCTCATCTTCGATGACAACCCCACAAGTGACGTCAATCGCGAACATGTGTTGGAACGATTGAGTCAGGTCAACCTTCCCGCCAATCTAGTGCCGCAGATGGGAACCGATTGGAGTCCTGTCGGCCAGATCTATTGGTACACGGTCGACAGCTCCAACCCTGCCTACGATGTAATGGAGAAGAAGTCGATTGAAGACTGGACACTGGAGAAGTCCTTCAAGAGCGTCCCCGGCGTTGTCGATGTCTCAAGCTTCGGCGGTCCGACCAAGGAATACCAGATCAGGCTTGATCCCGAAAAACTTGTCGCGTACGGACTCTCGATCGGCCAAGTCGAGCAACAGGTAGCTAGTAACAATACAAACGGCGGCGGGAGCTTCATCGAACAGGGAGCGCAAGAAATCAATGTGCAATCCCTGGGATTATACACAAGCGTCCAGGATATCGAAAACACAGCGATCAAAACCGCCAATGGGACCGCCATTAAGGTCAAGGACATCGCTACCGTCGCGCAGGGTCCAAAGATCCGGCTCGGGCAGATCGGCAGATCCACGCATCTTCCCGATGGCACGATCATCGACAATCCTGACACCGTCGAAGGCATCGTCCTCCTGCAGAAAGGAGACGATTCAGATCCGGTGCTGCAAGGTATTCACGATCAAGTGAAGAAGCTCAACTCCAACATACTTCCGAAGGGCGTCAAGATCGTTCCTTTCCTCGACCGATCCGATCTAGTCAAGTACACCGTCAGCACGGTGGAAGACAATCTGAGCGCAGGAATGATCCTCGTCTCGATTATCCTGTTCCTCTTTCTCGGCAACGTTCGTGGCGCCATCATTGTTGCACTCACAATACCGTTCGCTTTGTTGTTCGCTTCAATCTGTCTTGACTTGAGCCACATTCCCGCCAACTTATTGTCCTTGGGTGCGCTCGACTTCGGCATGGTTGTCGACGGAACCGTGGTGATGATCGAAAACATGGTTCGTCATCTTGCTTACACGGACGACACACGAACGCCGGCGCAGAAGATCCGCGAGGCGGCGCATGAAGTTCAACGGCCCGTCTTCTTTGCCCGCGGCATCATCATTACTTCCTATCTGCCCATCTTCACCCTTCAGGCTGTCGAAGGTCGACTGTTCAAACCAATGGCATGGACCGTCAGTTTTGCACTGATTGGTGCGCTTGTCTTCGCAATTCTTGTGGCGCCAGTGGGCGCCAGCTACCTGTTTCGTAACGGGGCCAAAGAGTGGCACAACCCCATCATGGTTTGGCTCATCCGCCACTACCGCATCGCGGTTCGCGCAGCGATTGTGCATAGAAACACGACCTTCGGAATCTGTGCCGTCTTGTTCCTGATCGCTGTATATCTCACGTTCGGCGGCCCCATAGGCTCGGAGTTTCTGCCGCACCTGGACGAGGGCTCGATCTGGGTCCGTGGCACATTGCCTCCAAGCGAGGGTCCGACCGCGAGCATCGACTTCACTAATAAAGCTCGTGTTGTGATGGCATCGTTTCCCGAGGTCACTCAGGTTGTCAGCCAGACAGGTCGCCCCGACGACGGTACTGATACCGCCGGCTTTTTCAATACCGAGTATTTTGTTGATCTGAAGCCAAAGAAGCAATGGCGTCCCCTCTTCCACCAGGACAAGGAAGCCTTGATCGCTGCCATTGACAAGGAACTTTCAAAGTTTCCGGGCGTCATTTGGAATTATTCCCAACCTATCTCCGACAACATGGAAGAAGCCGTCTCCGGCGTGAAAGGCGAACTTGCTGTCAAGCTCTTTGGCGACAATCTCCGCACACTTGAAGCAACTGCCGAGCGCATTCAAGCACAGATGGCTAAAGTCAGAGGCGTCGCTGATCTCGGAATCTTCCGCATCGTCGGACAGCCGAACCTCAATTTTGCAGTGGACCGCGATGCCGCCGCGCGTTGGGGTATCAATGTCGCGGACATTCAAGATGCCATCCAGACCGCAGTAGGCGCCAACGCACTCACCCAGGTGCAGCAAGGCGAAGCACGCTACGATGTGACTCTCCGCTATCAGAAGCAGTATCGCGATACTCGTGAGGCCATCGAGGACATCCGGCTGCTCGCGCCGTCGGGTGAACGCGTCTCTCTAGCGCAGCTCACCAAAGTCTCTACAGATGATGGTGCCGAAGCGATCAATCGCGAAGGCGGTCAGCGTTACATCGCGATCAAGTTTTCCGTCGAAGGTCGTGATCTGGGATCGACGGTGGAAGAAGCCATCAGCAAAGTGAATCACAATGTTCAATTGCCTACGGGTTACCACACCGAGTGGGCAGGCGAATACGCAAGCCAACAGCGCGCAAACAAGCGCATGGCCCTTGTTATTCCGATCACCGTGCTCGCAATCTTTCTTATCCTTTACACGATGTTCCGTTCCGTCAAATGGGCGATGCTGATCCTCGTCTCTGTCGTCATGGCCTCTATCGGCGGACCGCTTGCCCTCTTTCTCACACACACCAACTTCTCCGTCTCTTCTGCAGTTGGATTCCTCGCTCTTTTCGGCGTCTCAGTTGAGACCGGAGTGATCATGATTGAATTCATCAATCAGTTGCGCGCACGCCGCAAAGGTCTGGAAGAATCCAACAAAGGGCACATCATCGAGGCGGCAGTGGAAGGAGCAGTTCTACGCCTGCGCCCGGTGATGATGACCATGCTCGTGGCGACACTGGGCTTGTTGCCTGCCGCGCTCTCTCATGCCATAGGTTCGGATTCCCAACGGCCGTTCGCAATTGTCATCGTCGGGGGATTGCTCGCCAACCTTGTCATCGGAGTTTTTCTGATGCCCGCAATGTATGTCTGGCTGGCACGCGAGGACGACATCCTGCCGCCCGTAGAAATCAGCGAGGAGTTTTAGGGGGACTAGAGCCGTCCTGGTAGTGGCTATTCTTCGCGCAACACTTCGAGCGGCCTCAGTCCAAGGATGCGATAGCTCGCGATCCAGCCAGTCGCCGTCGCGAGAACCGCAGTTCCCACAAGCGCGACGAGAGTCGCATTCCAATCCGGGTGGAAAGCGACTTCCAGCCGCCGCAGAAGCACACGCGTGAGAATATTGGCAAAGACGACGCCGACCGAGCCTGCAAGTAATCCAAGAACGCTGAATTCGACACTGAACGTACGCACGATACGCATCCGCGTAGCGCCAAGAGTCTTCAGCACGACAGCCTCACGCACGCGCCGGAAGCGCGCGCTCGCAATACTCGATGCCAGGATCATCAGACCGGCAAGGATCGAAAAGCCCGCTAGAAAGCGAACGACAAACGTGATTTGATCGACGACTGTTTCGATGCGGCTCAGTACGTCTGCAATATTGATCACCGTGACAGTGGGATAGGCCGCGAATAGAGCGCGCTCCATCGTGGGGATCCTGTTCATCTCCACGTGCACGCCGCCATACCAAGTCGCAGGTTCGTCTTTGAGCTGCCCGGACGGCAAAACGAAAGACACGCGTGCAGCGGGATGCTCGCCATCCGCGCGATAAATGGCACTGACCTTCAACGAAAGTGTCCGCTCGCCGACTTCTAATTGGACTGCGGAACCGACGCCGAGTTGAAGGCGTTTTGCGACGCCCTCACCAATGGCGATCTCGTTCACATTCGGAGTAGTCCACCACTTTCCCTGCTCAACCTTATCTCCTGTTGGAGGAGTGTCGGACCAACTCAGCTCGGCATTCTCGAGCATGCGCCGAGGAAAATGCTGCCCCTTCAACTGATCGAGAGTCTGCCCATTCAGCGAGACGAAATGGCCGGTGACCACGGGCATCAGGTCAAGGGCCTGGGTCACGCCTTGTTGATGCTGGAAGAAGTCACGAATGCCCGCGACTTCGTCACCGCTCACGTCGATCAGAAACACATTGGGAAGCTTAGGTGAAGCGGTCTCGCGGATATCGCGCAGCAACGAGCCCTGCATGAGATAGACGGCAAGAATCAGCATGACACCTGTTCCGAGCGAAGCCAGCACTGCTGCCGATTGATTCCCCGGCCTGTACAGGTTTGCCAGACCGTGGCGAAGCGACGAGGGCAGGCGCAGGCGAACTCGGTTGAGCGCGAAGCGCAAGACGCGCAAGGCAACGGCCGCCAGGACAAGAAGGACAATGAGCGCAACAGTGAACAGAAGCGCGAACCAGCCGCCGACCTTCACCGAGTCAGAGAGCGCCCACGCGATTGCACCAAGAGCAAAAATCACCAGGATCGAAATGCCCAGCTGCAACCGTCGCGCCCACCAACGTGCGAACCACGCGCCGAATCCGGGCGGCGCCTGTTCCACCAGCCGGCGCAACACCAGAACGGGGCGCACTGCGCGCACATCAAGCAACGGCGGCAGGCAAAAGAGAAGTGTGGTCAGCAAACCTGTTCCGAGACCGGCGAGTACAGAACGCCATGGAAAGCCGAGCACGGTGTGGACCGGCAGCAATTTGCCAAAGACGGCCGGTAGCGTAGCCATCACGGCGACGCCTGCAAAGACGCCGATCAAGCCACCGGCAAGCCCAAGCCCGAGCGTCTGCAAAAGAAAAATGCGAAGCAAGTCACTTGAACGCGCACCCACGGCTTTGAGGATCGCCAGCATGTCCATGCGCTGCTCAAGGTGCGCATGCATGGCCATGGCAACCCCAATGGCGCCGAGCACCATCGCAACCAGACAGATCAAGCTAAGAATTGCTGTAGCATTGTCGAGCCCCTGGCTAAGCGCGGGATTGCCTTCCTTGAAATCCATCACCTGCGCATCCGGCAGAATCGTCTCCACCTGTTTGCGCACGGCAACCGGATCGCCTTTCGCGGGCAGCTTAAGCAGGAGACGTTGACTCGCCCGGCTTCCTTGGGCCAATAGGCCAGTGCGATCGAGAGCGGCACGGGAGACCATCACGCGCGGTCCCATGCCGGCGCCAGCCGACATGCGATCCGGCTCCTGCTTCAGCACCGCAGTGATTCTGAAATTTCTTCCGCCGAGACGTAGCGTCTGGCCCACATGTGCGTTTAGCCGGATCAGGAACTCATCGGCAACAACAGCCGAATCGCCATCGAGGGCTTGCTGCAAGGTCATCTGCGGCTCGAGTTCGGCCTCACCATAGTAGGGATATTCGGCTGGATCAACAGCCTTGAGCGTTATGAGCAGCGGCACAGGATCCGGCGGCACCGAGGCCATGGAAAGAGTTTCAACCACCCAGGTGGCGCGCCCTACGCCATTGGACTGCGCGGCAGCCAGCGCCTTCTTCTTCTCGTCCGCAGTGGGTTCGCGAAAGATGCGCGCACTCAGGTCGCCCGCCATCAACGAGCGTGCTTCGGTGGTGAGAGTGCTCCGAAAGGCTTCACTGAAACCGCGAATGCCAACCAGTGCGGCAACTCCGACGGCAACGGAAAGAACGACAAACGCAAACTTTCCTGGAGCGGACTTCAGATCGCGCCATGCGATGGCCGCTGCGCGTTTCCAACCGAGCGCACGACTAGCCATTTCTTCCCTCGCTTTGAAGGAGGGGTTCGTCTACTTTCGGCAGAAACGGCAATGTGTCCTCGACGACTATTCCATCTTTCAAGACAATCTTGCGATCGGCTTGGCTGGCAATCTCCGCATCGTGCGTGACAAGAACGAGCGTGGTTCCCGCCTGACGATTGCGTTTCAAAAGAAGATCGAGCACCAGGCGTCCATTACTTGAGTCGAGATTGCCAGTTGGCTCGTCGGCCATCACGATTGGAGGATCCACCACAAACGCGCGTGCCAATGCGACCCGTTGTTGCTCGCCACCCGAAAGCTGAATGGGGTAGTGATCCATGCGTTCACCCAGGCCGACGGACTCAAGCAGCGCACGAGCCTGTTTCAAACCTTGGCCTTCAACGTTCAGCTCGAAGGGCAGCAGCACATTCTCAAGCGCTGTGAGCGTGGAAATCAGTTGGTAAGATTGAAAGACAAAGCCGATTTTGCGTCCGCGCACCGCCGCCAATTCTGTTTCAACCAGGTTATGGATCGGCGTCCCATCGATCCAAATCTCACCCTCGCTGGGAGTGTCCAACCCGGCCAGCAGGCCGAGAAGGGTGCTTTTGCCGCTTCCGCTCGCTCCGACAATCGCCACAAACTGGCCTGACGGAATGCTAAGCGAGATTCCCTTCAATATCTCTACTTTTCTCGAGCCATTTTGAATCCATTTCTTAACATCGCGGACTTCGATCACCCGGCAGCCTCCCCAACCAACGTCAACCCCGTCTATGTGCCATCATACTGAGCGGCGCACTTCGCCCCTGATCTCAAGTACGCATGGGAGGTGCCGGCTGTTCCCTACGTTGCCCAGCTACACTATTGTTGTGGACGTGCGCCGCACCCTTATCGTTTCTCTCTGGATATTGTTTTTCGGAGCTCCGCTTTTCGCGGCTGACAGGCCATTGCTTGTTTGCTTCGGCGATAGCATTACGGCCGGCTATGGGCTTGGCCGCGGCGAGTCGTATCCTGACGCGCTTCAACGTGACCTGGACAAGCTGGGCTACAACTACAAGATCGAAAACATGGGAACGAGCGGCGCGACCACCAAAGACGCGGTGGTGCGGCTGAATTCGGTCATTTCGCTTCGACCCTCAATTGTTGTTGTCGAGTTCGGCGGCAACGACGGCCTTCGTGGCCTTCCTCTAGGTCAGACACAACAGAACCTCGATACTGTTCTCACAAAACTAGAGGGCGCTCACATTCAAGTCCTGCTGGCGGGAATCACCCTACCGCCTAATTACGGTCCTGACTACGTTCGTCAGTTTGACGAGATTTTTGTCGACCTGGCCGCAAAACACCACCCCGCGACTGTACCGATGATCTACATGGACCTGGTCAAAGTGCCGGGAACCATTCAGCCTGACGGTATTCACCCTACCGCGAAAGGCTCGGAGATTATTGCTCGAACTTTGCTGGTTGCGTTGAAGCCGTTGTTGCGGAAGAGCCGCTGATTCTTTCCAGATTCGGCTTAGCCGAGCACAACGACCGGTTGAAAGAGTGTGCCCGCCAATCTTTTTGCGATTGCGACCAGGTCGCGCTGACCTGAGAAGACCTTGACGAGTTCGATCTGCGAGAACTCCGCGAGGTTTGCCTGTGCCCCATTGCGCAGCTTGCCTAAAGCAATTTCATCGGCGGTCACCGAGGGAAGCTCCGGCAACAGACTCCGCGGATGAATGCATTTTGCCTCAAGCGCTTCGGCGTTGCTTGCCAGCGGCTCCAACTCTTCGAGAGTGTGAGCTTCGGCCAGCATAAATGCGCCGGCTCTGGTTCTGCGGAGACTGCTCAGGTGCGCGCCACAACCCAACTGCTGGCCCAAATCATGCGCAACGGAACGAACGTATCCGCCAGCGCTGACCGCCATCTCGAACTGCGCCTCGAACCTGTTGAGCGCGAGAATTTCAAATCGAGAAATGCGGATGGTTGCAGGTTTCAACTCGACCGGTTTGCCGGAACGCGCGAGCTTGTAGGCAGGAGTACCCGCAATTTTCTTCGCCGAGAAAGAGGGCGGCGTTTGTTGCATCTCTCCATGAAAACGAGCCGCAGCACTTTGTAGTTGGCTGAGCGTAAGGATCGGCTCGACGCACGGCCCTGCAGGGTTGCCGTCCGCATCATAAGTATCGGTAGCGAACCCGAAGCGAATGGTTCCCGAGTAGCTTTTTTCCGCGGAGGAGAAATATTGAGCGAGCCGCGTGTATCGGCCGACCAGGAGGGGCAGAACGCCGGTGGCCATTGGATCGAGCGTACCGAGATGGCCGATGGAACTTTCTTCGGTGATTCTACGCAGCCTCGCCACCACATCGTGGCTTGTCATACCGCCTGGCTTATCAATGACCAGAAGTCCGTTCACCTAACTACTCTATTGCACCCCGGTCATCGGCTCCTAACTTATCTCAGGCTGGTTGACGCACGAGCGAGAGAAACTCGGATCGAGTTTCCTTTTGACGGAAGCAACCTACCATCGCCGAAGTGACTGTGGATGAATGTTGTTTTTCAATGCCCCGCATCATCATGCAGAGATGCCTGGCCTCGATCACCACTCCCACGCCCTGTGGCTGAATCGCATCCTGAATGGCGTCGGCAATCTGCCGAGTAAGCCGCTCCTGCACCTGCAAACGCCGCGCAAAGACTTCAACAAGCCGAGGAATCTTGCTTAGACCGATGACTTTGCCGTTGGGGATATAGGCCACGTGGACCTTGCCGAAAAATGGCAACATGTGGTGCTCGCAAAGCGAGAACATCTCCACGTCTTTCACGATGACCATTTCGTCGTAGTCCACTTCGAAGAGCGCGTCATGCAGTATCTTCGTGGGATCCTCAGCGTAGCCCTTGGTCAAAAAGGCCATCGACTTTTCGACGCGCGCAGGAGTCGCAACCAGCCCGTCGCGATTTGGATCTTCGCCTAGGCGGCTCAGGATTTCGCGATACATTTCCTGGGTGCTGAACTCGCTGAGTTCTTCAACCGTACCCGCTACGCGCCGCACCGGCTTACTCACTGCGATTGGTTGCGCCATTCATTCCCTCCAGGTCGAATCCATGGAATTCGTGACCCTATCCGTTCTCTGCTCGACGAAAGTCAAGATCCTCTTCGTTGACATCCCAACATTGAAAGAAATTGTTTTCGGTCTCTTCTACGCGAACATAATCCAATTCGGCAGCCGGCAATGACGTTTTCAGCAATCCAAAGATGACCCTACAAAGATTCTCAGTGGTTGGTACTCGATTCTCAAAGACCGGATCGAGGTTTAAATTCATATGGTCGAAGCGGTTCAGGACTCTTGTTCGCATAACTTCATCGAATGCGACTAAGTCGATGACCATACCGGTTTCCGCATCCACCGGCCCTCGCGCCAGGACCTCGATGACATAGTTATGCCCATGGCCGTGTGGGTTATTGCACTTGCCATACGCGGCACGATTCGCTTCTTCAGACAACGCATCCGTATGGAGCCTATGGCTGGCGCTGAGGGAGTACCGGCGACCGAAGTAGGCCTTCATTCTTCCCCCCGATACTCAGCGAAAATTTCCGGCGTCTCGTAGATTCGCACTCTCCTCAAACGCGTACTTTTTAGTCCGGCCAGGGATGGCTCCAGGCGCTTCCATGCCGCAATGGCAATGTTCTCGGTCGTGGGGACGGCTGACTTAAACTCCGGCACCTCGATGTTCAGGTGACGGTGATCATAAGCCGTCAATACTTCGCGCTCGATCACGTCCTTAAGCCACTTCAAATCGACAACGAACCCGGTAACAGGATCGGGAGTACCGGCAACGGTTACTTCCAAAGTGTAGTTATGCCCGTGCCCGTTTCGGTTCGCGCAGCGCCCAAAAACTTGCTCGTTCTTCTCGGCCGGCCACGCGTCGTTCCAATAGTAGTGTGAGGCCGAAAAAGTAGCTCGTCTGGTGAGTTCGACCATTCTATCCCTATTTACTGATGATGCCGTATGAGGTCACGATGCTTCATTCAATTCCTGCAGCAGATCGGCGCACACAAATGAAATTGCAATTGGATGCGTCTTCAGCCTGCATAGGTCCTGCCCTTCCAGCTTACCTGTTTGAAGACCTTATGCTGAAACCAGCTGCGGTAGAGGAGCACCACAAATAGGGGCAAACCAAGGGGCGACAAGGCGCAATCCATGAATCGGAAATTCGATTTGGCCACGCGGGCATAAAAGCGGACCAAGTTGCGCAGCCATAGCAGAATCAACACCCATCCGGCACCGAGCCATTCCAGCGAACGAGCCGTGAAGTGCGCATTCCAGAGCTCAAGGGCTAACCAAGGTAGCCCGATGAGGAGTGCAATGTCGAGCGCCCGCCACAAAGCAAGGGCCAGAGCATTATTAAACAAAAGCGCGAGGTTTTTTGTCCAACCCTCTATTATTGCAGAAGTTGAACGATACATGCGGGTGGATACCGCATCGTCCGCGTAACGGAAGCGTAGCCCTATCTTTCGCCGCTTGGCCAAGATCGCGAGTTCCACGTCCTCAAGCACTTTGTCTGCTACGGAAGCATGCCCGCCGAGCCGGCGGTAGGCCTCCCGCTCGACCAGAAGGAATTGCCCATTTGCGGCCGCTATGCGCTGGTTCGGATCGGAGACCTTGGCTGGAGGATAGGCGAGCGCCAATTCGCAAAAGATGAGCGGCATCAGGGTCCGCTGGGCAAATCCGCTCACGATTTGGCGGGGCGAGTAGCTCAACATCCCCGCTTTGTGCCGCACCGCCTCATGGATCGCCCTGCGCAGGTCGCCCGGCTGGTGCACTGTGTCCGCATCGGTAAACAGCAGCCAGCGCCCGCGCGCTTTCTTGGCCGCCGTCCATAGCGCGTTTGCCTTGCCTGTCCATCCCTTTTCCAACTTGTTGGCCGGCATGACCGTAACGCCGGGAATGCTGCGCGCGATCTCAGCGGTGCGATCGGTCGAATGGTCGTCCACGACGATCAGCTCCCAGTCTCGGCCGAGTGTGAAGACGTCGTCCGATTGCTGCACGAGCGACTCCAGGCAGGCGCCCAGGCAGTCTTCTTCATTGCGCGCGGGAATAATGACCGTCAGCTCGAGAAGTTCCTCGGGCTCCGGCTGGTCAAAAACTGTGCCGACACGGGTTGGAAGACTGAGCGGCTCGTCTTTTTCGTTAGAGAGCCCAAGGATGGGCTTCCAAGCGCGCCCGGCAGATGGTTCTCCGTCCTGCGTACCGTCATCCCCCAAGACTTTGCGCCCTCTCGCTCAGTATTATAAGGACGTGCAGTGCCACCGACTTTCAGCCATTCCGCTGCTGCTGCTGTTGGCCTTGTTCTTTGGCTGCGACCGTGGCGCGCACCCCAAGCAGGCCGGAAAACCGGCTCCGGACTTCACTGTTTCGGACGGAAAGACTTCAGTTCATCTTGCCGATTACCGCGGCAAAGTTGTGCTTCTGAACTTCTGGTGGAGCCAGTGTGCGCCTTGCATCGAAGAGCTGCCGTCGCTGGAGCAATTCCATCATGAGAATCCTAACGTCGTGGTCCTCGCGGTAAGCATCGACGACGATCCGGATTCGTACTCCAGCTTCATCCGGAATCGCCATGTCGACCTGATTACCGTTCGCGACCCACGTCAGAGCGCAGCCAGCCTTTTCCACACGGATATGTGGCCTGAAACATATGCCATCGACCGCGACGGTGTGATCCGCCGGAAATTCGTCGGCGCGACCGACTGGTCCGATCCAGAAATTCGTAGCTACCTGAAAAGTCTCTAAGCAGGTTGGAGAACGGCCGGCGGCTTTGCTGGCGCCGGATCGCTGCTATCATCCATCTATATGACCACGGTGGATATTCTTTTTCGATTCAAGACTCCGCCCACAGAGTCTGTGACTTTTGCGCTCGCGAACACCCGAGAAGTTTATGGGATCCGTCGTCTCACATTTGATCGTGCGGCTCATACCATCCGGGTGGAATACGACGCGACACGTCTCGACGCATCCGCTGTAACCAAGTTGGTGCGCCAGGCAGGCCTTGATATCGATGCCGAACTGCCCTTGATTCCTCCGCAACCAGCAGCTGAACCCACTCCCGCGGTCTGAGGCATCGGATTGCACCGTCCTCGAATTCTTGTTACTCTGACAAAGGTTCGGCCTTGAACCGCGTGCGCCCGTAGCTCAGCTGGATAGAGCGACTGACTACGAATCAGTAGGCCGGGAGTTCGAATCTCTCCGGGCGCACCATTAAACCCCATAAAAGTCAAGCAAATGCAGACAAGCCGAAAACTTAGGCACAAGAGCTCTGCGTCTGTGTCAACGCTGTGTCAACAATCTTCGGGGCGCGGTTTTGTTTGTGCGACCTATCGAACTGTCGCCCGTTGAGGCCTGTAAACTGGGCTAAGGATGTCCCTCTATGCTCTGCTTATAGATACTCAGCGATTCGCCTTTTGGCGCACTGTGAATCTGGCTATTGCCTCGGCTCGACAGCCTATGCCGGATTTCGACTCATGAAGTCTTGAACACTCTGAATCATGAGCTGTACTTGCTCTTTCGTGTATTGGCTGTACTTCCCATGAGCGGCCTTGTTGCGCAAATCGAGCCAACTAGTGACCGACTTCAAATCCAGTTTTGAGTAGACAGAGGCGTTTGCCAAGTCCGCGTTCAGTTGATCTGCCTTTTTCGGCTTGTCGTCGGCAATCCGTTCTTCACGCACAATTGGCGCAAATGCTCTTCTAGCTAGGAAGGTGTTGAACAATGTCAAGGGTCAAGATGAACGTCCTAACGGACGCCCTTGACACTGTTCAACACCTCTGCCGGAATCGTTCCGCGTTCAGACTAGAACGGCCGCCACGTCGGCCTTGACTTTTTTGACCTTCTCATAGAAGACGGTGACTCAGGCCTTGCTCGGCATTGCCGAAGAAGAACTTCCCGGGCCTCGCATTTGTTCCCTTACGCGCACGTCAGGTAAACGCGTTCGCCCGAGGTCCTGACATCAGCGAATCGCAGAGCGCATCAATCAGTGTCGGGCACCGCCAGAATTGAGAACGTTCTTTTCGGCGATCAAAGAGAAATGCGGTCCAGTCCCATACGATGCCATGAAATCATGGCGTCTAGGCATCGCCCATGCTATGCGTGCCAGCTTGTAGGCCAGCGCGGCACCGACGACGTTGTAATGGCTGCGCGATGATAGCTCTGCGAGCAAGTGACTTAGTGCGCCGCTGAATGAACAAATCGTCATGAATCTGAAGTGCGTGGAGCACTATTTATTTTGGACAAAGAAGGAGGAGATCATTGACGACGGGCACTAGAAAAATGCTCAGACAGAAAGGCATTGCCTTTTGTTGCGTTCTGGCATCGGCTCCGCTCCTGTGCGTTGCTCTAACGGCACAAAGTGCTGCCGTGACGCAGCCAAATGCTCCGGCGCGTGCGCAGGTCCCTCCGTCCGATAGCAGGGATCTGCCCTCTGCTCCGGAACCGAATGGTTCGGTGGCGGAGACCGGAGGGACAGATCAGGATGCGGCGAGCTGCCAGAATCAGCAGGACCAGAAGAAACCGGACAATGCGCCTTCATTGGGAGATTTAGGCTTCACTCCGGAACAGACGCAGGCAAATGCCAGGTTGCAGGCGACTCTCAATAAACGCACACATATGCTCAAGGTTCATCAGACCCTGGGCTTGATCACTACGATTCCTATGGCAGCGACCCTCATTACCGGGCCGCAGGCCAAAGCCAAGGGAAAGAATGGACAGACAATCAAGGAGCCCACGACCGCGAACCTGGATTTCCATATCGCTTTAGGCGGCCTGACCACGGCCATGTATTTCACAACCGCTTATTATTCGACGTTCGCGCCCAAGATTCCGGGAGTCAAACGCAAGGGAGCCTTCGCCTGCACCGGGCTCTGGAGTGGGTGCATGGTCCCGGCATGATCGCGTCCTACCATGGCCTGGCGGCGTATGTGACGCCCGCAGCGTACGGTGCGTCGATTGTCGCTGTGTCGTGGCCCATTCATTGGAAGTTCCGAGAGAAACGATGAGCAAGAGACTCCTCACCGGCTTTTTGCTTGCGGCGCTCCCCCGTTTGCCCAGACCGATACGCAATGGGTCCTGGAGCAATCGACTCTCACGTATCACATGTCCCACCCGATGCATGAAATAGACGGCGTGAGTCATGGAGCGAAGGGCAAGGGCGTTTGCCATGCCGGACTGTGTGATTTTCTGATTGCGGCGCCGGTCAAGTCGTTCGATTCTGGCGACAGCAACCGCGACCTGCGCATGGTGGAGGCGACGCGCGGCGCGGAGTTTCCGATGGTCGTTGTCCGCACTCAGCTTCCCGAGGCGGAGACCGAGGCGCGGACAATTTATGCCGATCCGGAGGTCCAGTTTTCCGGCCAGACCGGCCACTACAAGCATGTGCCGTTTCAACGCGAGACCCAAGGCAATCAGGTGCGAGTCACAGGAATCGTTCCTACAACGTGCTCGGATTTCAAGATCGACCGGCCTTCTTTCCTGACGGTACCGATCAAAAACGAGATTCCGATTCGTGTCGAGATGACCTGGCGGCCAATGTGAATCGGGAAATGCGCACCGGCTTCCGCTCCGTGCCGGGAAGGATGTCTCGCCGGGGGCACGGGGCGTCAGTCCGACAGCGGTTCAGTCTACCAGCCCCGGACAGAAGTCGCTGATCTATACCACGATGGCAAGTGAACCTGAAGACGGAGCTCGATTGCTCATCGATGGTCCCGTCTGCCCTCTCGTCGCTGTGGTTCCCGCGCTTCTGGGTGCAGCTTGTGATCAGTCGGAACTCGCCTGCGCAGGTTCAGCAATCGCTCCCAGCCGAACCGATGGCCAATCGGATGGTGGAGGCCGAGCCTATGGCGTGGAGCCGACGGCAGCAGTTTTTCTACAGGAGCAAGGAGATATCGAACCGCACAAACGGCCGCCTCCGCAATGCTTGCGCATCCCGGACAATGACGAAAAGTTCATCTCCAGGTACGTAGACGTTCATGCCTGACTGGCCGATAGCGTTCCTGGAGGAAATCCATGAGCCTGTCTATCACCAGTTCCGTCACTTCCGCGACGAGTCCGCTTTCGAATCAGAACGTAACTCCTGCAACTGATCGTACCAAAACATCCTCAGCTCCTCTGCCGACTGACACCGTTAGCCTCAGCCCTGCTGCTCAGAAAGCGTCCCAAAACGGCGATGTCGATCATGACGGAGACTCGCATTAGAAACCAAAACGGATTCGAACGGCATCTGGCGCGATTAGTCAGATGAAATGTCGATTCGCAGGTAGCGAGATTTGAGTTCTGGCCGGTTTCTGCTTATCTGGTTGTTTCAGCAAGACACAAGCTGTAGTGGCGTGGCTCGACCGTCATTTCCGAAGAACCTGCGCGAATTTCAGTCACAGTTCGCCAGCGAAGACGGGTGCCGGTCTTACTTGGCTGCCTGCCGATGGCCGGACGGTTTTGTGTGCCCGCAGTGCGAGAACCGAAGTGCTCGCGAATTAACTGGGCTGAGACGCTGGCAGTGTGCTGCTTGTCGTCGCCAGGTATCGCTG
>Ga0182024_10008452_pt1 | contig 21695 bp, 17 predicted proteins | sample P32metaG_FD_120480 | JGI IMG/M metagenome (GOLD analysis project Ga0182024, IMG submission 120480) | Permafrost microbial communities from Stordalen Mire, Sweden - P3-2 metaG (Illumina Assembly) | ecosystem: Environmental > Terrestrial > Soil > Wetlands > Permafrost | place: Sweden: Stordalen...
CGCCATCTGGCAAATCATTGGGAACGACTGCAAACGCTACGCCGATTACCGGCCTGGACTTGTGAAGTACGATGCTCGAACCGGTAAGGTGCTCGAGACGGTCGACTTTCTGCCCGATTCTGCTGACCCTCATGGCCTGGCTATTCATGACGGGGCCCTGATCAGTTGCGATGCCGGCATTCATCCCGGCTGGCCGAATAACGATAGTCCGACAAGCGGCTGGATCTTTCGGATCGATTTGATTTGAATGCGGTGAGCCTCGAGCCCAGAAAGATAGATGTTACAGCCGGGAGAGGCGAAGTGCGAAGTTGCGATGGCAGCGCAATAAACCGCGTGAATCGGCAGGTCACAGTCGATGCGGCGCAAAGTGCCCACCCAAAAGCCCCGTATTGGCGCACGTCGCGCCCACATAGCGACACCGAAGCCTAAGGCGGGGAAGAAGGCGCCCCCCGCGAAAAAAACACCCAAGGGCCGCACGAAAGCCCAAATCGCCAAGCCCGCCGCCCGCAGCCGACCGTTCTCTTACCTGACATAGAGCCTCAAAACGCAAGTACGGCCAGGGCGATCGGGAGGACGATGAGCATCAGTAATTCCGGCAGGCCCGTGCAATCTACCGTCCACTTATAGATGGTGGCCGAAGTCGGGGTCGAACCGACACGTTCAGTGAAGAACGCCAGATTTTGAGTCCTACAACTATGCTTGTATCTCACTGCAATTAGCATACTTATATTTTAGAAATGTGAAACTGTGTAATTAAATGTGTAACTTTTTGCCTGCCCTCACGGGCTCAAGGGGTTCCGAGGACGTTCAGTCCGATGACCCGTACAAATCTACAGCTCACACGCGTAAAGCATCGAAAAATGATACTTTACGACTGTGAGATCAGAATCTAGCATGACGCCCCGAGCTTCGTAATGCTAAAGTGGAGGAGCGTAGAACTGCGCTGTGGCGGGCTGGCGGAACTGGCAGACGCAGACGGCTCAAAATCGTCCGACCGCAAGGTCATGGGGGTTCAAGTCCCTCGCCCGCTACCATCACCATCGATTCCATTCAATGACTTGCACAAACCCTTTCCGCCTTGTGCTCCTATAGCAATCGAATCTCCCTCAATCCATTGAAATAACAAGGCTTGTTCCGCACGCCGCGTGCTCCGTTTCGCCGCTTCTCGGCAGTCCCTACAAATGTTCGAAGAATGAATAGCTTGCATGCTCCAAGAGCCGAAGAATGCCAGCGTACTGCGGCACGAAGTCACCTTCGATGAACTCGGGGCGTCGATTCTCGCCAACGGGCCAAACGACGGAAGCGCAACATGGGACGCAGTGTGTCGGTTGCGCTTAATCGACAACCTCGAGATTCTCTCCCGGCAGCTGTGGCAGGTCGGTGTCCACGAGATTTTCGCGGACGGCTCTTTCGCGGAAGACAAGGATCATCCGAACGACATCGACGGTTATTTCGAGTGTTCCCTTGATGCCATCCGCACCGGAGAGTTGACGCGAGAGCCCAATCGGATCGATCCATTCAAAATCTGGACATGGCCCAGCGACGCGGCGGCCGTACCGTGGTTATCCAAAGAAACAGCTACCGATGTGGCATCGGTACCGGGTGGAACTGTATCCACATATTCCCGGACTCAGGCTTGGCAGCGGCATTCGAGACAAGTTCGGCCACGAGTTGGAGTTTCCTTCCGCCTTCCGGCAATCGCGCCGCGATGGCAAGCCACGAGGCATCGTGAAAATCAAGTATGGAGGACAAGCATGATTCGCAATGAGCGGAATACCAAGAAGCGTCCACACGCCTGGCGGAAGAGCGCACGCGTCTTGCCGAACATCGAGCCAGATTAAAAGAGGCGGGGCTGAAGGACGACGAGATCAAGCGAGTGATCGACCCGATGGAGTCGTTTCATCTCCAGCTGCAAGAAGAGGTGGAGAGCTACGAACGGCTAAAGCGCGGCGAGTTCGACGATCTGGAGAATCTTCGCGGGCTCGGGCACTTATTGATCTCGGTGCGCATTGCGCAGGGCATCTCGCAACGGGAGTTGGCTAAGCGGCTCGGCGTCCACGAATCCCAGGTATCGCGCGATGAGCGCAATGAATACTTCGGTATTACTCTTGAGCGTGCGGTTAAGGTTCTGGACGCCTTGAACGTCAAACTCCATACCAAGGTCGAAATGGCTCCGCCAACCCAGGAGCTGGCAATTGCCTGATAGGCGCGAAAGCTAGATGTTCAGCCGCTGCTGCGAATCGGCAACGATTTTGTAGCCCATGTCGCCGTATCCCTTCAATCGGCGACCGTACATTCGCGCCAGCATCAGGACGTCGGCATCGACGTAGTCATAGACTTCAACGACTCGCTTGGCGTCGTGAAGTCGATGAAGTCGCCCGACGTACTGCTGAAGCGTTCCCTTCCAAGAGATCGGCATCGCGAGGAACAGCGTATCGAGGCGCGCGTCATCGAATCCTTCACCGATGTAGCTTCCCGTCGCAAGGATGAGCCGCTGCTCGGCATCAGGAATCGCCGCGAGCCTCTCGCTCACCTCGCGGCGCTGTTTTCGCCCCATACCGCCTTTGAGTACGATGATGTTCCGGACCCGGCCTGCCAGGGCCGTCTCGAGGTGGGTGATGTGTTCCGTCCGCCCCGTTAAGACGAGTGGCGATCGGCCCTGTTCCATCGCATGAACAACGTCATTGACGATGAGCTTGTTGCGGTCCTCATCCGTCGTCAGGGCGGCATAAATGTCCTGGATGGTCGGTTCACCGGCACTCACCATCCGCAAGTCCGTCGTTTTCGGGATGACGACATGCTCGAACGGAGTTGAATCCGTCATCGCGCGCACGGCCATTGTGTAGCGCGCAGGTCCGCACTGCATGTAGATGATCGGGTGGTGGCCATCTTTGCGCGTGGGTGTGGCTGTGAGCCCAACGACAAATTTCGCCTTCACTGCCCGCATCACCTGCTCGAACGTGAACGCGGAGAGGTGGTGGCATTCGTCAACAATCACATGGCCATACTCGGCGACGAAATTCTTCACCTCCTTTTCGCGGTGCAGACTCTGAATCACCGCGACATCGATTATTCCAGTTCTCTTCGTCTTTCCGCCGCCGACTTGCCCAATCTGGTCGATGGGCGTGTCGAGGAACATGGCCAGCCGCTCGCGCCATTGATCAAGGAGCTGTTGGCGATGCACCAGTACCAGGGTGTTGACAGCACGCTTCGCGATCAGCCAGGCGGCCACTGCTGTCTTGCCGAAGGCCGTCGGCGCGCAAATCAGTCCGTCGTCGTACTTTGTGATCTTGGCGACTGCTTCGTCCTGGCCAGGGCGCAGCGCTCCGTGGAATTGGAGGTCAATGGACTGACCCGCAAAGCGCTCGTCGCGAACAACCGCGTTGACCTTGTGTCCCTCAAGAAAGGTGACGACCTCGTCAAGACATCCTCGCGGGAGAGCCAGGTAACGTGGAAGGTCTTCACCGCAGGCGATGACGCGAGGTTTGTCGAATGTGGACAACCGCATGGCCTGAGCCTTGTAGAACTCGGGATTTTGAAAGGCTGCGATCCGGAGCAGCCGGTTCATCATCTCTGGTGGAAGGCCCTTCTTCTCGATGAACAGTAGATTGGAACGGATAATCTCAACCGACGCCGGCAACGGACCTTTGATCGGTTTGTCCGGCCGCTTGCGGGAGGGCGGTAATGTCCAGGGATCGGGTTCGTCGCTATCCTCGACGCTGGCGAAGCGCACGCCGATGATGTCGCCCCCATGTTGAAGCGCCTCACTGACCAACCGTTCCGCGGCCGCTTGCATCATTCGCCGAACCGAATTGAGGAAGGCCCACTGGTCGGAATAGGGACGCATTTCGTCGTCAAGAAACTCAGTAAAGCCGGACTCCCGTGGATTCTTCTGAAGCGGGAGTGCGATCAGGTTACCAAATCCTCCCTTGGGCATCGTATCTTGATTTGGGAAGAACCGATCATAGGAATCCAATCCAAGTTGATGGCGACGCTCCATGGTTCGAGTCAACAGGAGTGAGCCCAGCCGCCGGGCAACGCCAGCGGGCAGTGGCCGCTCGAAGAAGATCCAGATGTGAGCTCCGTTGCCGGAACGCGAGCGCTCGACTGCGGCGGGCACGTTGAGTTCGTGACAAGTTGCGCGGAACGCTGCGGCATCGTCTTTCCAGGTCTTCTTGTCGAAGTCCACGGCGAGGAACCAACAGGTCTCGTCGAGAAGGAGGGGATACACGCCCAGTGTCTGCTGCCCTGCGAGATGACCGTGGATGACTTCGTCGGTCAGCGGGATGTTCTTGCGGGTCTCCTTATCAACTCGTTTTCGGTCCTCCGGTTTGGCCGCGTAGTAAGCCTTCCAGTCGCGTTCCGTTTTCGGTGAGTAGCCGGACCGGCCATCAGGGCTCCCACCGCTGGGCGTAAACATCCTCGCGGCCACGAAACAACGACCGGAACAAGGCAATCTTCTGCGCTGTTTTGAGCGTCGATCGCGCAGCTGCCGTTTGCGGCTTTGCTTCGACTGGCGGTGTAACAGGAAGAGTAATTCCGTTTTCGGTAAGGAGGGCGCGAAGCCGTTGGTTCTCGTCTTCGAGCCGGCGACACTTCTCGGCGAGTGCCCGTACATCGATTTCGGCCTATGAATCGCCCTTCACCGATCCATTGTCTATCAACGAAGGAAAAGCGTGTGCTCCGTTAAGACCCGAACCGAAGCGTGAGGTGAAAACTGGGTATTCTTAATCGCCAGAAAGAGATGCCAGGAAACGCAATGTTCTTTGTTTCCAATTTGCTCTCGTCTTCCCAAGCTTGGCATTCAAACTGCCAACAAAAGAAAAGAAACGAGTTGTGAAATCCGTGACTCCGTTGTGACTCCGTTCGCATGGTCTTTGCAAGAGACTGATTCAGTGGATGTTATTGGTTCTGACGTGCAGCCAGTCAAGCTGGCATTCACTGCACCGCCGGTGATGTTGAGGCGGTTTCTGGATATTCTCCGCGTCCGTTCAGGGCGACCGGTGTTGGTGGCCGTTGTTGCTGTTTGTCTGCGTCGATGTCGGCGAGCAGTTGCGTGAGCATCGCGAGCGTTTCCTGGTGGTGCTTGGCGAGGTATCGTTGGATGCGATTGTTGCCGAGGAGTCGTTCCACGTAACGGCTTGCGGCCGTGAGGTCGAGGACGTCGCTGCCGTAGTTGGCGCGGATACTGTCGGCATGCTTGAGCATCTGTTCGGTTTCTTGTTCCATCATCGATTGCTGGGCTGGGGTGACGTTTCGTGCGCGCTTTGTCGGCCCGGTGATGAGGAGTTCCTCTCGTGTACCGTCGAGCAGTGCTCGGGTGAATCGGCCAGTGAATTTCCGCGCGTTGAGCATGAGCCGAGCGACGTCGATCTGTCGCACCGGTTTCATTTTGCGCAGTGCGATGAATGCGTCGCCGCTGACACGTTCATTGCGCAAGAGCTCAGCAACCTCGGGGCAGATTCCCTTCAGGAGGTCTCGCTTCTCGCGGATCGCGCCGACGCTGACGTTGAGCGCTTTGGCAATTCGATCCTCGCTGACATGCGCGAGGGCACGAAGGATCATGTAGTGCTGTGCGATGGGCGGGATGTAGTTGACGCGCTTGTTGTAGGTGTAACTTTCGTTGTCGGCGCTCAGAAGGCATTTTACCGTGGCGGCACCGGTTGCGATAAGAATGTCCAGCCGGGTGTGGCCGTCGAGGAGGAGGTAGGTGCCTTTGGGCGTGGGGAACACGACGAGTGGCTCAATGAGGCCCACGTGTTCCAGTGAGGCGGCGATGCGTCGATACACGTCGGTCTTCCGAAAGAGCGGGGTTATGGGCTTGATGGGAATGATGCTCGCCGTGCTGACGGAGAGAATTTCTGGTTGGAACGCTTGTTTGACGGACATAATACCTTTCGAACTTACTTGTTTGTAGCGATCCTCGTTGCGAGGAGTTCTGGGGCCTTGGATAGGCCTTCCGCCCGTAGCAGCGTGCGGAAGTGGTCGTCTGTCCAAAGGCGTCGCAGTGATGAGGTAAGGACAGCGAGTCGATGCGTGATGGTCGTGGAGCGGCGCACGAGGGCGCGCTGCTGTTGGGTGTGATGTTCGTACGCGCGCACGAGATCGCTCCCGGAGAGCTTCGGGCGCGGCTCCTGTGGAGATGGTTCTCCTTTGCGACGGGTGATAAGCCGCTGGACTTCTCGAAGCTTGGTCCCTCGGAGTGTGCCGTTCTCATACGCTTCGGAGAGCGCACGTTGGATGTCAGCGTCCTTGCCACGAGCGATGACGACCGCGGTGTCCAGGGGAAGCTGGCCTGCGTCGACCTTGGCGATGAGTTCGTCTTCACCCTGCTGGAGCAGACTCATGACGGCATAGATATGCGCTTTGTCCATGCCGAGCTTTTGCGCGATCGTCGCGGGCTGGTAGTGTTGGGCACGGAGCCGCCGTACTTCTCGTAGTAACTCTGTCGTCCGTGGTTGGCAGCGGGCGAGATTCTCTACAAGGCTCATGAGATACCGTTCGTCTTCGGGAGCATCAGTGATGATCGCGGGTACCATTTGGTCGCCAAGTGCTCGTACGGCTTCGAGTCGTCCTTGACCGCAGACCAGGTCGTAGCGGGTGCCATCATCGGCGAGTTCGCGCTGGTAGACGGTGATGGGTTTCTTGAGGCCGACGGTGCCGATGCTGGTCATGACACTCTGAAACTTGACTCGGTTTCGCGTGCGTGGGTTCACGATGCGGATTTCTTGGATCGGGATGAGCGTGATACGTGGGTTGTTCATGCGGCCTCCGGAAGCAGTATGGTTCGTGCGATTCTCACGAGAGGTGCGAGGTTGGTTGTGCGGTAGACGTCGAGGACAAAGCCGTTGTCCTGAGCGAGTCGGCAATGGTTGGCGAGGACGTCCATGCTGGGGAACAGGTAGTAGTCGAGGATGCTCGCGTTGCCCGGTGCCATTCTTGCCGCGATGGTGATGTCGGGATTCAGGGAAGTATCGAATCGGACAATCCAGCAATGCTCGCGTTCCCTGACTTCGCGGCATCGCGCGAGGCTGAGGGCTGCCGTGAAGTCGTCGTTGATCTTCAGCAGGTCATTGGTCGGGTCTCGGTGAATCTGTGCTCCGGCTGTCGCGAGCTGGCTGATAATCTGCGTGATGTGCTCCTGATGGAGGACACGTAGGGCGCGGTTGATGGCCAGGTAGGAGTAGTCGCGAGCGGGTGTGTACCCGACGAGCTCGTACGCGCGGCGCAAGTTTTGGAAGCGGTGGCGATACGTCGCTGCTGCTGGCATGTTGGCTGCTTCGTTGATGATCACGCCGGAAAGCATACCGTGCTGCTGGAGGAGCGCTCGAAGGCGGTCGAGGAGCTCTTCGTCAGTATAGTGGCGGTCCCGTTCATTGATGATTTGCTGCGCTGCCGCGAAGATCTCAGCGTCCACGACGGGTTTGTAAGCGCCGTCGCGACGGACCCACTGTTCCGGGCTATTGAGGACACGGGGGCGTTGGAGTTTGGTGCTCGTGCGATTGTAGACGTTGTTGCCGATGTATTTTTCGTTGGTCAGCAGCTCGTTGATCATGCCGCGCGTCCATGGTCGTCCTGCGTCGGCGGTGATGCCCTCGTTGTTGAACGTGGTGGCGATTTGCGCCTCTGAGTGATGGTCCTGGGTGAAGTGGCGGTAGATGCGACGCACGGTTGCGACTTCGATCTCGGGGCCGGGCGTAAGGATGACACGGTCCATCTGGAAGCTTTTGCGTTCTCCGCGCGCGAGGATTGCCTTTGGCTGGCCGTGCTGGTCGAGGAGTTGTCGTCGCAGACCGTACCCTGGGGTGCCTCCTTGGCGGAATCCCAACGCGATGAGGCGACATTGCCCTGCGAATACTTTGGCGCTCAGCTCGCGACTGTACTCGCCAGCCATCGCGCGCTTGAGGCTCTTCATCACCGCGCTCATCGGCGCGTTGTCCGTCGGAAAGTGTTCGGCGCAGTACTGGACGGTAATGTTCGCCCTGATGCAGCGGAATTCGTAGTACGCTCCCTCGTCGGGCTCTTGGAAGCGTCCCCAACGGCTTACGTCGTACACGAGAATGGTGCTGAAGTCTGCCTGGCCGCTTTCGACCGTGCGGAGGAGATCCTGCAGCGCATCGCGGCCTTGAATGCCGACACCGCTTTTGCCGGCGTCGATGAAGGAGCGAACGATGGTCATCCCTTGCGCATCCGCAAATCGCTGGATGGCGTCGTGCTGGTTTTCCGTGGAGTACTGCTGGTGGTCCGTGGACATGCGCACGTACTCCGCTGCTTGGACGGTAGCGCCCGCGTGGTCCGTGGCATGAGGTTGGCGTCGCGCCATCAGAATAACGATCCCAGCCAGGAGTACGAGGCCGATGACAATACTGGACACATGATCGTATCGGGCAGGACGTTCCTGCGGGGCCATTCTCCCTTATACGACGGAAGTGGTGAAATGCCCAACGCGATGTTCTTTACAGCGACTCATCGACTGCTATTTGTTCGGAAGTGCTTGTACAAGAATGAGTTGTGCCGTAGCAACGATGTTCTTTACACCGTTCGAGCTGATCAACAATACCGTTGCAGGATAAGACTTTAGGTCAATAGCTACGTTGTTCTTTACAGATTCCAGGAGTCGGGCAAGGTCCGGGGCTACCTTCGCGTGTGGCTGCGTCTTGCGTGTTTTGTGCTCTTGTCGGTACGTGCGCATGTACTCGGGATGTTGTTCGCGCCACTGCTGCTGACTGTCGCGACACTGGTCACGATACGATGAATCATCCTGGAGCTTCTTCCGATGATACGCCGCCCGTCGCTGGCGCTGGCAGTCCGGCCCGCTGCAAACAACCTGATCTGGGTGATAGCGGGATGGCGTAAAGAGTTCTGAACAACAGGGGCAGCAGCGAGTCCTCATTTGTCCGTCATCGCACGCTGGGCACGCGACGGCCCTCTAGAGTTTTCTGGTTTGCAGAGCGTACAATAGGCAAGCAATGCCGGTGGCGATCAATCCGCGAACATTGCGTGGTCCGTGGCAGTCGGGGTTTGCTTTGGATGTCCACACCGTGAGCAGTACGTTCCTCGGGCATAATTCTTTCGGCCATGCAGAGTTCGAGACGGTGCGCTCGCCGCTTGGGGATCTGCTGTACCGTTTGAAGAATGGCGGCGACCAGAGCGCTGTTGCGCCAATTGTCGAAGCTATCGTTGGATTCTTACGAACATGGAAGCCAACGGTGGATGTCTTGGTGCCGGTGCCGCCGTCCAACCGAGCGCGGCGTCAGCAGCCAGTGATCACAATTGCGACGCAGCTCAGCGTCGCGACGGGGATTCCCGTCAGCGAGACCTGCGTCAGAAAGATTCGAAGCACGGCGCAATTAAAGGATGTGTTCGACTACAGCAAGCGCACGGAGATTCTGAAAGACGCGTTCGCCGTCAATGAGGATGAGGTGCGAGGCCGAAGACTCCTGATCCTGGACGATCTATACCGGTCGGGCGCGACGGTGGGCACGATCGCGCAACTCTTGTCGGGTGCGGGCGCTGCAGCAGTGTATTTGCTAACCTTGACGCAGACGCGGAAACTCTCATGACAACGGTCTTCATCGGCGGATCACGAGCGGTTTCACGGCTCAACGCGGTCATTCGCAACAAGCTGGATGATCTGATAGCGCGGGAGTGCGTGTTTCTCATCGGCGATGCCAATGGCGCGGACAAGGCAGTCCAAGGGCACCTCGCAACAAATGGATACCGGCATGTGGTCGTGTACTGCATGGACGCATGCAGAAACAACGTGGGCGAGTGGCCGACCAGGCAACTCTCGATGCCTGGCGCGCGCAGGGACTTCGCGTATTATGCCGCCAAGGATCACGCGATGGCACGCGATGCCAAATGCGGCGTGATGCTCTGGGACGGCAGGATCAAGGGCACGCTGAATAATATCCAAGGGTTGCTTCGAGCGGGAAAGAAGACGCTTGTTTACGTCGCCTCAGAAGCGATGTTCTACAAGCTCTCGACCGACCAGGATCTTGAAACCCTCTTGCAGCGCTGTGACCCGGCTCTCATCCAGGAGGCGCAGCGGCAGATTCGCACCAAACTCACCGACCAACCCTCACTTCCCGAGCTCGAAAGCGAGCTGCAAACAGCGTCATCCGCGCGTAGACGGTGACTCCGTTGAGACTCCATTCGAGGGGGTGTTAGACGAAACTCTGGAAATGGCGTGGACTTCGGTGATGCTCAAGAAACGCAGTGATGCTCAGGAAACGATGTATGAGCGTTTTCCCAAGCTGGACGTCGCAGCTTCGAATCCCATCTCCCGCTCCATTTTTTTGAATAACTTAGCTGGGTTGGACGGCGCTCGTTTTCGGCCTGTTAAGCAGAGTGTGGCTTAGACAGCTTTTGAGTCTGGTGCGTCTGCCAATTCCGCCATTCGGCCACGGAGAGAGCGCGCACTGTCAGTTTAACATCACTGATGCGCAATCACCTACCCGGCAAACAGCCTGGCGCGTCGCGGGTCGGTTCAGAAATGAAAAGCGCGATCCAGGAGTAACCCAAGGGATAACCCGGATCGCGCTTCAAAAAGAACGTCAGTCGTCGAACGAAGGCTTATTTGCGAGGCAGGGCCACGGTCACGGCGGCGGCCGTCTTGTGGTCCGGGGCCAGCAGCGAGTAGCTTGCTCTGCCCGGGATTTCGACGGTCGACAACACGACGGAGCCGCCGCGGCGGCTGAAGGTTACGCCGGCATGGTTGTTGGTGGACTCGCCGGCGTTCACCGCCAGCACCAGGGCCGTCGAATTAGGCTGATTGCCGCGGATCAGGAGAAACCCGCCGCTGGTCCCTTCCCCGATGGTGTACTGCCCTGCCGGCAGCATCTTTCCGCCGGCCACGAAGGCAAACGGGACGTTCACATTTACCAGAGCCGTTTCGGCGCTCAAGGACATCGCGAGGGTGAGCAGACCGCCGAAGAGTAATACAGTTTTCAAGAGTTTCATATAGAATTAGGTTCCTTTTCTGTTTGAATAAACTAATCCCAGTACGCCGGCAACGCGGCATGACTTCAAGAATTAGCGACGCATTTTCCTCGCGCATACGCATTGCGCGCATACGCCAATAATCTTCTGCGAGGAAACAGGACGTCTTCGGGGACGACTGACTTGACTTGCTTACAATTCAAGCATACGGCATGGCGGCGCGGGAATCAAATCAATAATTTCTATGCAGGCGATTTTTGGCTGTAAACGATTGTCAATACAAGGAGGTGTTGTATTATTATTCACATGATTCAAGCATGTATTTAATGTGACTTTGCATGCGGTCCGGCGTTCTAATCCAGATGGAAAATCTCTTCGATGGGCACCATCGCTTCATCCATCCTGGAATCGCCATTGCGGGACAGGAAGTAGGGCGCCATTTCCCGCTGCCATTGTTCATTGACAGCGCGGCGATTCATCTCCGCAAGGGCTTGGTCGAAATCCGGAGTTTCGAGGTACCCGACCAGCAACCCATCCGGCCGCAGGAACAGGGAATAATTGCTCCAGCCCGATTCGCGCAATGCGCGGATCATGTCCGGCCAGACCTCGCGATGGCGAGCCTTATATTCTTCCAGCTTATCGGGCCGGACGTTCAGCAGAAAACAGACGCGTTGCAAAAGTTCCTCCGCACTGTAGGAAAAGACGAACTCACAGCATAACGCGTCCGCGGCGGCGCCCCAAGTCGCCAGAGAAGGCGCCGAATCGTTCCGCGCTACGAAACCCATCGCGGAGCGCCTAAGTCAATCTGGAACACAGCTTTTCTTCTCTTACGCCGCCACCGCGAGGGAGCTTTTTGTGGCGGGCGATTTTGTTCTGCGTAACAGTGTGATATCGTTCTCAGTGGTTATGAGCACCACGATCAGTACTCGCGACCCCTACCTTGTCAAAAGCCTGGTTCACGCTTCCCAGGTTCTAGCGGTGTTCCAGTTCTCGGGCGAAACGCTGCGGCTGCGCGATATCGCCGCGCGGTCCGGCCTGAATAAAGGGATGGTCTTTCGCCTCCTTTACACGCTGGAACGATGCGGCATGGTGGAGAAGATTGGCGACAACCAATATCAATCCTGCCTGCGCCCGTTGAAGCAAAAGCGCTACCGTCTCGGCTACGCCGCGCAGGGCACCGACTATCAGTTTTCGAGAGACGTCAGCGAGGGGCTGCGCAACGCGGCAGCGGCCGAGGGGATCGAAGTGATCTCCGTGGACAACCGTTACAACGCCACGACCGCGCAGCGCAATGCCGAGCTGCTGATCCGCGAAAAAGTGGATCTGATGATCGAGTTTCAAACCGACGAGACCATCGCGCCGATCATCGCGGCAAAATTTCGCGAAGCGAACATCCCTCTCATCGCGATCGACATCCCGCATCCGGGCGCGACTTATTTCGGAGCGAACAACTATAGCGCGGGGCTGATCGGAGGGCGCTATCTGGGACGATGGGCCAAGCAGAACTGGCACGGGAGCGTCGACGAAATTGTGTTCTTAGAACTGCCGCGCGCCGGAAGTCTGCCCCGCATGAGGCTGACCGGAATGCTGGTGGGAATGAAGGAGACTCTTCCTTCGCTCGATTCCTGCCCGGTGACCTATATCGACGGCGACGGCCAGTTCGGTCCCAGCTTCGAGGTGGTGCGAAAGTATCTGCGGTCGAAGCGCCCGTCGCGCGTGCTGCTGGGCGCGATCAACGATGCGAGCGCGCTGGGCGGCATGAGGGCGTTCCAGGAAGTGGGTTGCTCCGAAGATTGCGCGGTGATGGGCCAGAACGCGTCGCCTGAGGCGCGAGCCGAACTGCGCGATCCGTCAACGCGGATGATCGGATCGGTGGGTTATTTTCCCGAGCGCTACGGCCGCGAACTGGTGCGCGTCGCGCTGGACCTGCTGAACCGCAAGGCGGTGCCGCCCGCGGTGTTCATCAAGCATCACCTGATTACGCCGGAGACGGTGGATCACTTTTATCCCAACGATTCGCTGATGTCGATCACGCCGGTATAGTTCTAGATTCGGTGAAAGCTCTTGAGGATATCGCGCGTGGAATAACGGAGCGCGATCGGGCGGCCGTGCGGACAGCTCATCGGGCATGAAGTCGCGCCCAGCGCGCGCAGCAGCCAGTCGATTTTCTCCGGCTCCAGGCGCATGTTGATTTTGATCGCCGCGCGGCACGCGATAGATGCCGCCATCGACCGGCGCAGATCGTCGAGCGAGGCTTTGCGCAGCTCGCTCTCGGCAATTTCGAGAATTTCAAAGAGGACTCGTTCGACGTCGGCGGCGCCGATTCCGGCCGGAGCCGATTTCACGGCTACAGTGCGACTTCCGAACGGCTCGGTTTCAAACCCGAGGCCGTCCAGCTCCTCGGCAATGCGCGCATATTCGATCTGCTGAGCGGCGCTGAGGCCGATCACCAGGGGGACAAGCAGGCGCTGCGTCTCGGCGTTTCCTTTTTCGCGGGCGGACAGGACTTGTTCAAATAGAATCCGTTCGTGAGCGACGTGCTGGTCGATGATCCACAAGCCATCGCGCCCGGCGGCGATGATGAAGCTGTCGTGAATCTGGCCGAGGGGGCGGAGATCGGTGAGCGAATCGAGACTCTGCAAATCCGGCATTGTCGCGCCGTCAAAGAGCGGTCCATGAGTATCGGGAATGTTCGAAGAAGAAGGCTTCGGTGCGTCCGAAAAATCGAAGCGCGGCAAGGGCGAGGGCGGGCGATGCAGCGTAAATTCCGGCAGCACGGCCGGATTGCCGACCGGCGGCATCTCCGTTGCGATGGCATCGAAGGTCATGTTCTCCACGCGCTGGCTGAACTCGGAGTATGGCAATTGGGCGCCGGGCTGCGGCGGACTGGGCATCGGGATTCTCGACGCGGGGCGCTCCACCATCAGGCGTTCGCGCAGGGTGTCGCGCACGAAATCGTGCACCAGCGATCCGTGGCGGAACCGGACTTCGGTTTTCGACGGGTGCACGTTGACATCCACTTCTTCGGCGTCGCAATCGAGAAACAGCAGCGCGAAGGGATAACAGGCCGGAGGCATCAGGTTGAAATACGCGGCCGAAATGGCGTGCAGCAGCAATCGGTCCCGAATCAGGCGGCCATTGACGAACAGATAAATCGAATTGCGATTCATCTTCTGTACCGCGGGTGAGCTGACGAAGCCGCGGAGACGGAAACGGCGAGAAATCGGCTCGTCATCCTCAACGGGGACTTTGAGATCACGGGCGTGATCGCCGAGATCGAAAAGATCGTCCAGAACTTGAGAGCCGAACACTTGAAACACGCGTTCGCGCAAAGTGGCGACGGGCGTTACGCTCAGCAGTTCCTGGTTGTTGTGGCGTAGGGAAAAGCTCTTCGCAGGATGCGCGAGGCTGTAGTGCGTCACGAGCGAGGCGATGTGCGCGATTTCGGTTTGTTCGGAGCGCAGGAATTTCTTGCGCGCGGGCACGTTGAAAAACAGGTCGCGGACGGTGATAGTCGTGCCGCCCGGATGGGCGAGTTCCTCGACGCGGAACATTTTTCCGCCAGCGATTTCGACGACAGTGCCGACACGTTCCTCGCGCGCTTTGGTTTCGAGCAGCAGCCGGGAGACGGACGCAATCGACGGCAGAGCCTCGCCGCGAAAGCCAAGCGTCGAGATCGACAACAGATCCTTTACATCGGACAGCTTGCTGGTCGCGTGCCGCTCGAAGGCCAGCAGAGCGTCGTCCTGCATCATGCCCGAGCCGTCGTCGGCCAGACGGATGAGTTTGCGTCCGCCGGCTTCGACGTCCAGGCGAAAATCGGTGGCGCCGGCGTCGAGAGAATTCTCGAGCAGTTCTTTGACGACGCTGGCCGGGCGCTCGACCACCTCACCGGCGGCAATTTTGTTGGCGACGTTGTCGGAGAGAATTCGGATGCGGCCCATTGGAAGAAGGGGCCAGGGGCCAGGGGCCAGACGCCAGCACAGACAAGACTGCGCCGCCTACCGGTCCCTGGCCCCTGGCCGCTGGCCCCTTGTTTTACCCGCTCATCGACGCCAAAAACTCGCCGTTGGAGCGACTCTTCGACAATTTATCGATCAACAGTTCCATGCTCTCGACGGGCGAGAGATTGTTGAGCACTTTGCGCAGCACCCACACGCGGTTCAACTCTTCCTTCGGCAGGAGCAGCTCTTCTTTTCGCGTGCCGGACTTTGAAATATCGATGGCCGGGAAAACTCGCTTGTCCATCAGCTTGCGGTCCAGATGGATTTCCATGTTGCCGGTGCCTTTGAACTCTTCGAAAATCACGTCGTCCATGCGGCTGCCGGTGTCGACCAGCGCCGAGGCGACGATGGTGAGCGAACCACCTTCTTCGATGTTGCGCGCCGCGCCGAAAAATCGCTTCGGACGCTGCAACGCATTCGAATCGACGCCGCCCGAGAGCACCTTGCCCGACGGAGGGACGACAGTGTTATAGGCACGCGCCAGGCGCGTGATGGAATCGAGCAGGATCACGACATCCTTCTTATGCTCCACCAGGCGCTTGGCCTTTTCGATCACCATTTCGGCCACCTGCACGTGGCGCGACGCGGGTTCGTCGAACGTGGAGGAAATGACTTCGCCCTTCACCGAACGCTGCATGTCCGTGACTTCTTCCGGGCGCTCGTCGATCAGCAGCACGATGAGCGAGACTTCCGGATGATTCGTGGTAATGGAATTCGCGATCGACTGCAACAGCATTGTTTTGCCGGTGCGGGGCGCAGCGACGATCAGTCCGCGTTGGCCCCTGCCGATCGGCGTCAGCAGGTCCATCACGCGTCCCGAGTAGTTGTCCTTGACGGTCTCCATCTTCAGCCGCGACTGCGGATAGAGAGGCGTCAGGTTGTCGAAGAAAATCTTCTTGCGTGCTTCCTCGGGCGGCTCGAAGTTGATCGCGTCAACCTTGATGAGCGCGAAATACCGCTCGCCTTCCTTGGGAGGACGGATCTGGCCGCTGACCGTATCGCCGGTGCGGAGATCGAAGCGGCGGATCTGCGACGGCGAAACGTAAACGTCGTCCGGCCCGGGCAAATAGTTGTATTCGGGGGCGCGCAGGAAGCCGAAACCGTCGGGCAGGCATTCCAATACGCCTTCGGAGAAAATGAGCCCGCTCTTCTCGGCCTGCACTTGCAGGATTTTGAAGATCAGCTCCTGTTTGCGCAGTCCGGCGAATCCCTGCACGCCAAAATCCTTGGCCACGGTATTGAGATTCTGGATGCTCATGTCCTTGAGCTCCACCAAGTCGAGCGCGTTGCCGGTCTTCGGCCCCTGATTGCCCACCGCGCGACGGCGTTGATCGAACATGCGTCCGGCCGGCTGCGGTGCGCCCTGTTGCGCCGGGGCCGGCTCCGCCGGTTTTGCGTCCGGCTGCTTTACTTCGGCCGCCTTCGCTTCCGGCGCCGGAGGCTGTTCTTCTGGCGGAGCCGGTTCCGGAACCTCGGGCTTCGCTTCCGCGGCGACCGGGGCTTCAGGAGCCTTTGGTTCCGCTACGGCAGCCTTGGGCTCGGCGTGATGCTTCTCCGCCCTCGCCCGTTTTGGCGGAGCTTCCTTCACCACGTCGTTTTTCGCGGCTTCAGGCTTGGTGATTTCAGCCTTGGGAGCCTCCACCTTCGGCGCTTCCGCGTCGCCATTCACCTCAGGAATTACTGCCTGTTCTTGATTTTCGATATCGCTTGCCAAATTTCCCTCACTCCCCGGCCTGTTACGACCGAGCATTCGAAGATCTCGCCCGCGTATCCTTCGCGGAGATCTTTCAGGCTTCGATGCCTCTCACTTTGAGACTTCAATTTGTCCACTTTCGTTGCCGCCACCAGGTATCGACGCCCGTGGCATTCGAGCCAGTCTCGCAACTCGATATCCTTCTCCATCCAGCCTCGCCTTGCATCCAGCACGATCACCGAGAGCCGCAGCGAACCGCGCCCGGTCAGGTAGTGATCGATCAACTGCTTCCACGCGCTCGTGATTTCCTTGGGGACTTTGGCGAAACCATATCCTGGCAGATCGGCGAAGCGGAGACCTTCATCCACCTGATAGAAATTGATCAACTGCGTACAGCCGGGGCGGGCACTGGTTTTGGCCAGCGCGCTTTTATTTAAACCATCCCCCATCAGCGCGTTCAACAGGCTGGATTTGCCGACGTTGCTCCGGCCCAGAAACGCCACTTCAACGGCAGCCCCGAATTCCGGTTCCGGCGGAAACTGCTCCGGTCTGGCTGCACTTATTATAAACCTTGGCACGGCACAAGGGGCCAGGGGCCAGGGGCCAGCGGCCAGCCAAAATAATTCCTCAGCTTCATGCTTGCTTTCCTGGCCCCTGGCGCCTGGCCGGTGGCACCTAGTGAGTTACTTTCTCTTCCCGCGACCGGGCGATGATTTCGGCGACGCTCATCATGCCGGCGAACGATGTCATCTCAATCTCGCGCTCCAGTGCGATCTTCAACACTTCGTCCATCGATTTGACGAAATGGAGCTTCATGTCGTTGCGTACAATCTCCGGAATGTCCGGCAGATCTTTTTCGTTATCCGCCGGCAGAATCGCCTCGCGAATCCCGTAGCGGTGCGCGGCCATCAGCTTCTCTTTCAATCCGCCGATCGGCAGAACCCGCCCGCGAACGGTAATTTCGCCGGTCATGGCGATGTCGGCCCGCACGGGAATGCTGGTCAGCGCGCTGATAATACTGGTGGCGATGGTGATGCCCGCCGACGGCCCGTCCTTGGGAATCGCTCCCTCGGGAACGTGCAGATGGATATCCAGGTGCCGGTAAAAATCCTTGGGCAGGCCCATGATGTGGCTGCGGCTGCGCAAATAACTCATCGCCGCCTGCGCCGATTCCTGCATCACGTCGCCCAGTTTGCCGGTAGTGGTCAGTTTGCCGCGGCCTTCCATGATCGCGGCTTCCGTCGTGAGAATCGACCCGCCGACCTCGGTCCAGGCGAGCCCAGTGGTCGCGCCCACTTCGTTCTGCTTGTCTCGTTCCTGGTCGCGGAATTTCTGCGGACCAAGCAACTCATTCACTTTGCCCGCATTGACCACGGCCTTCGGGAGCGTTTGTTTCTTCTTTGACGTTTCTCCCTGGGCGTTGACCACCGACCGAGCCACTTTGCGGCAAATGTTGCTGACTTCCCGTTCCAGATTGCGAACACCCGCTTCGCGCGTGTAATGCCCGATCAGCTCGTCGATGCCGGTATCCTCGAACTGGATCTGCTCGCCCGAGAGGCCCGTATCCTTCAACTGTTTCGGGACCAGGAACTTTTTCGCGATTTCCTTTTTCTCAAGCTCGGTGTAGCCGGAGAGACGAATCACTTCCATGCGATCCATCAGCGCGGGGGGAATCGTGTGCATCACGTTCGCCGTGGCGATAAAAAATACCTGGCTCAAATCGTATTCCACGTCAAGGTAATGATCCATGAACATGAAATTCTGTTCCGGATCCAGAACTTCAAGCAGCGCCGACGACGGATCGCCGCGGAAATCGGTCGACATCTTGTCGACTTCGTCCAGCATGAAAACCGGGTTGCGCACACCGGCTTTTTTCATCATCTGTAAAATCTGCCCCGGCAGCGCGCCGATGTAAGTGCGTCGGTGGCCGCGGATCTCCGCCTCATCGCGCACTCCGCCTAGCGATAGTCGGACAAATTTGCGCCCAGTAGCCTTCGCGATCGACATGCCTAGCGACGTCTTTCCCACGCCCGGAGGTCCGACGAAGCACAAAATCGAACCCTTCGGATCCTTCACCAGCCGCCGCACGGCGAGGAATTCAAGAATTCGTTCTTTGATTTTATCGAGCCCGTAGTGATCGCTCTCCAGCACTTCCTGCGCGTGCGGAAGGTCGCGAATTTCCTTCGATTTTTTCTTCCACGGCACGGCGAGAAGCCAGTCGAGATAGTTACGCGACACCGTCGACTCGGCCGACATCGGAGGCATGTTTTCCAGGCGCTTTAATTCCGCCATGGCTTTCTCATGCGCGTCCTTGGTCATGCCCGCCGCGTCAATCTTCTTCTTCAGCTCGTCGAACTCGCTCTTCTCGCCGCGGCCCAGTTCTTTCTGGATGGCCTTGATCTTCTCGTTGAGGTAGTATTCCTTCTGCGCCTTCTCCATCTGGCGCTTCACCCGGCCTTGAATCGTGCGATCCACGTTCAGCTTCTCGATTTCGATATCAAGCATCTCGGCGATCCGCGTCAACCGGTCGATGGGATCGAAGATTTCCAGCAGCTCCTGCTTCTCTTCAATCGCCAGCTGCAGATTCGCGCTGACCGTGTCGGCCAGTTTGCCCGGATCGTCGCCGCGAATCGCCGCTACCATCGTGTCGTAGTTCACGTTCTGGCTCAGCTTCGCATACTGCTCGAACAATCCGGTCACGCGCGATGTCAACGCGTCCAACTGCGGCCCGGCGTCTACCTTGTAGCTAAAGACCTTAACCGTCGCGCGAAAATATCCTTCTTCTTCTGTGACCGAAAGAATCTTCCCACGCTCCACACCCTCAACCAGGACCTTGATGTTCCCGTCGGACTGCTTTACGCTTTGCACGATATTGGCCAGCGTGCCGACCGAGAAAATCTCGTCCGGACGAGGCTCGTCGACGCTGGCGTCATGCTGGGTGGCAAGAAAAATCTTCTTGTCCCCGGCCAGCGCTTCTTCGAGCGCACGTACGCTGGATTCGCGGCCCACCACGAACGGCGTCATCATGTGCGGGAAGATGACCACGTCCCGGATGGGCATCATCGGCAACTTGCGTGTATCTGATTTTTCTTTCGAGGAGAGCATTTTGAAATAGGGGCCAGGGGCGAGGGGCCAGCGGCCAGTCCGGTCAGGGTTTTACTGGCCCCTGGCCGCTGGCGTCTGGCCACTAGCCAGCTTTCTCAAGCAGCGAAATATTGATCTTCTGCGTCATCACCATTTCCTTGGTGACTAAAAACTCGCGGACCTTTTTATATGACGGCAGGTAATACATCAGGTCCAGCATCAGGTCTTCAAGGATCATGCGAAGCCCGCGCGCGCCAACCTTGCGCTCCATGGCGAGCTGCGCGATGGCCTCCAGCGCGTCGTCGCTAAACTTCAGTCTAACATTTTCAAACTCGAACAGCTTCTGATACTGTCGGCTGATTGCGTTCTTAGGTTTAGTCAGGATCTGGACCAGCGCTTCCTTGCTCAGCTCGTCGAGCACCGCCACTACCGGCAGGCGTCCGATAAACTCCGGAATGAAGCCGCTCTTGATCAGGTCCATGGGCTGCACCTGTTCGAGCATGCTGACGTCGCGCCGTCCGCTCGATCCGCCGCGCCGGACCTTCTCGATCTTCTCCGCCGCTTCGTCCTGATTCGAGAATCCGATGGTCCGCGTACCCACCCGGCGCTGAATGGTCTTTTCCAGGCCGACGAACGCCCCGCCGCAAATGAACAGGATGTTGGTCGTGTCCACCGGAGTGAATTCCTGGTGAGGATGCTTGCGCCCTCCTTGCGGAGGCACGTTGGCGATCGTTCCTTCGAGAATCTTCAGCAGCGCCTGCTGCACGCCCTCACCGGAAACGTCGCGCGTGATCGACGGATTTTCGTCCTTGCGCCCAATCTTGTCGATTTCATCGATATAGATGATACCGGACTGGCAGCGCTGCACATCCCAATCGGCGTTCTGGAGCAGCCGGAGGATAATGTTTTCAACGTCCTCGCCGACATAGCCCGCTTCGGTCAGGGTGGTCGCGTCCACGATGGCGAACGGCACATCCAGAATCCGGGCCAGCGTCTGTGCGAGCAGCGTTTTGCCCGTCCCCGTCGGCCCAATAAGAAGGATGTTGGATTTGGACAGTTCCACTTCGCCTGTCCGGTTTTTGTTCATCTGGATGCGTTTGTAGTGGTTGTAAACCGCCACCGCGAGCTTCTTCTTAGTGGCATCCTGTCCGATGACGTACTGATCCAGATATTCTTTTAATTCCAGAGGCTTAGGAAGCTTGTGGGGCGCGCCGTACTGCTGCTCATGCCGGTCGTCTTCGAGGATCGAGTTGCATACGCCGATGCATTCGTCGCAGATGTACGCCCGGGGGTAATCGGATGGGGAGGAGATTAATTTCCCAACAACGTCCTGGCTTTTCTGGCAGAACGAACAGCGCAGGGAATCGTCGGAGCCAGCACGCTTCACCATGGTCTCCTGGTCTTCTGGGTTAGTCTTCGGACAATTTGATTATACCGAAGTTTCGGGAAAAGTGACACAGCCCTTACGATTCAGTACAAATTGGAGCAATTCGCATCCATTGTTATTATCGCTGATCCCCTCCAGTCCAGAATCCGGAGCATGGACGAGGTTCGTGTGGGGCGGGCTATCAGCCGGCAGCCGCCCTCTGGGCGGCTTAATGCACGCGACGAAGAAGCCTGCTCGAAGCAGGCTGCCGGCTCGATAGCCCCGCCCCACACAAGAGTTGCCCTACTCGTCCCGCAGCACCTCGAGCGGTTTCTGCCGCAGAATCCGGAAACTCGCCAGCCATCCCGAAAGATTCGCCAAAGCCGCCGTCAGCACGATCGCCAGGCCGGTCGCCTTCGGATCGAAATGGAAATGAGCATTCAGCAGCCGTTTCAAAACCAGGCTTGAGAAAATCGCGGCGAGAAGCGCCCCCATTAGCCCGGCGACCGCTCCCAGCGTCAGAAACGCGACCGAGAAAATCCGCCCGACATGCCTTCGCGTGGCACCCAGGGTCTTCAAAATGACGACCTCCCGCACTCTGCGGAAC